>Ga0335081_10011681_pt1 | contig 14218 bp, 12 predicted proteins | sample Lox_Sample_35_FD_206713 | JGI IMG/M metagenome (GOLD analysis project Ga0335081, IMG submission 206713) | Soil microbial communities from Loxahatchee National Wildlife Refuge, Florida, United States - Lox_Sample_3.5 | ecosystem: Environmental > Terrestrial > Soil > Wetlands | place: USA... | reverse complement strand
GTGCGCCGGGCGTCGGCGGCGTCCTTCGGCGTGGTGCGGCCGGCTCCGGACGGGCACGTGGTCGAGGCGTTCCTGGAGAAGCCTGCTTCGCCGCCTGCCTTGCCGGGCCGGCCGGACGAGGCGTTCGCGTCCATGGGCAACTACGTGTTCGACCGCGAGGTGCTGGTGGAGGCGCTATGCGCGGACGCTGCCAACGAGGACAGCCAGCACAGCATCGGCGGCGACATCATGCCGGTGCTGGCGCGGGACGGCGCGGCGCACGTCTACGACTTCCTGCAGAACGAGGTGCCCGGGGCCGGCGGCCAGGACCACGGCTACTGGCGCGAGGTGGGGACGCTCGACTCCTACTTCGAGGCGCACATGGACCTGTGTGCGGCGCAGCCGGTGTTCAGCCTGTACAACGAGCAGTGGCCGATCCTGACCCACGTGCCGCCCCAGCCCCCGGCGAAGTTCGTCCTCGAGGACGGCGACCGGGCCGGGCAGGCGGTCAGCAGCGTGGTCAGCAACGGGGTGGTCGTGTCCGGCGGGCTGGTGCGGGAGTCGGTGCTCTCGCCCGGAGTCCGGGTGGATGACCGGGCCACCGTGGACCACTCGGTGGTGCTGCACAACGCGCGGATCGGGCGGCTGGCGGTGGTGCGGAACGCGATCCTGGACAAGAACGTGGTGGTGGCCGAGGGGGCCACGGTGGGGGTAGACCCGGAACAGGACCGGGAACGCGGGTTCACGATGTCCGAGGGCGGGATCACCGTGGTGGGTAAGGGGCGCGTGGTAGAGCCGATGTAGTCCAGACCGTCTTGGCCAGGGCCGGTTCGGTGCTCATGGCGCTTCTTCCGCGGGCGGGGACCACAGGCTCCGCACGTGGTCCCAGTCGGCCTCGTCGGGGGATTCGGTGGGCGCGATGTACCGGGCGCCGGGAAAGGCTTGTGCTGGTGGGGTGAAGCTCCCCCGGGCGACGAGCCGGTCGATGTTCGCGCGGTAGATCTCGTCGACGTCGGCATGCTGCAGTGGCTCAGCGTCCAGCCAGAGGTTCTTCGGGTGGACAGGCTCCTCGTACATGCGCCGGAAGATTTCCGTCCGCAGATCCTTCATCCAGTTGGAGTTGAGATTCATCGTGCGGAACTGGCGGAGGGCCTCGATGTCGATGATCCCGGCGACGAACGTATTGGCGCCTGATGCGGTGTGCCCGAGCACGTTTCCCTGGTAGTCGACAATATGAGAGTTGCCGCCCGCGATGTCGTACGGGTGCTCCATCTTCGGGTGCACATAGACCGGGCCGACATTCGGGCAGACCATGTAGACGTTGTTGAAATGCGCGTGCGCCCGGTTCTGGAGCAGCCACGTCCCGCCGGGCTCCAGTCCCATCTGGGTCATCGGCACCGCCTCGCTCGGGCGGTAGACAACCTCGGCGCCGTTGAACGCGAGCGCGCGCACCGCCTCGGGGTACTCTCCGTCGGAGCAGCAGATCGTGCCGATATTGCCGATGTCGTCGGTGCGCAGCACCGGGTAGAACGCGTCGATCCCGTCGCCGAACAGTTCCACCCAGCGGTCGTAGACGTCATGCGGGACGCACGAGCGCTCACGGCACCACAGGTGATTCTTGGCGGCCTTGTGGACGATCTCACCCTGCCTGGAGATGACGAACAGGGTGTTGAAGAAGCGCTTGTCGATGACCTCGGGCCAGCGCGCCTTGCACTGGGCCACGATGTACGTGTCGTATTGCCGGGCGAGCGAGGCGAGCCGGTCTGTTTCTGGCCCGGGGATGTCGATGAACAGGTCGCGTGCCGCGGTGACGTGCGGGATATCGAAGATCTCGTCCGTGAACCCGGTCAAGGCGCCCTCGGCGAGGGCGATCAGCCGCACCGGCATGTTGATGCCGATGATCGACACAGCCGCGTGGATTCCGTCCTCCACGATCTGCAGGTTGCGCTCGATGTCCCGGCGGCTGCCGATGCCGTGCACCACGGTGGAGATCCCCACGGCCATATAAGGCGCCATGTGCTCCTGCGTGCGTCCGCTCACTGCGTGCCACCTTCCGCCGGGGTACGGGATACCGCGCCGGCCGTTTCGCGCCGCCGGTCTCGTCAGGCCACAGCCTGACACGTCGCGGCCAGGATCTGATCGCCCGGGTCACGGTAAGGATGCCTGGTGCCCGTGCAACAGGCCTGCCTGGTGCCCCTGCACAGGCCTGCCCCGGGAGGAGGCGGTCTGCCGCTCCCGGGACGGATTCCGGAGTGCGACACTAGGCGAGTGCGGCACTGGGCGGGGGTGCGTCCGGGGCTGCTGAAAGGGCTTGGTTACGCGGCGATCCGGGCTGGGCGTGATCGCGCCCCCGGCGGCGATCCTGTTTCCGCTGATCCCGATCGCGGCGAATGCCGGCGCTGGAAGATATCGGCCCGGGCAGCGGCCGATGCGGATAGGCCGCGTTCCCGCGGAAGCGGCTTGTGCAATCGTGCACAAGGCGTTTCCGCGGAAACGTCAGGGAATTGACAGGCCCAGAACGACCAGGTCAGCGGCCGACGCCGCCAAGGCCTGGGGCCGCCCAGGCCTGGGGCCGCAGACGGAGCAGGATTCCGGGAGCCCTGCCCGGTCCGGGCGCCGGGATGGCTACTGCTGATCTTCTGACCGGGGTGCTGGCCGGTGCCGGGGACCTGGCCGAAGCCGAGCGCGTCGGCGCGGCGAGCCTGGCCCCGGCCCGGGACGCGGGCGACCTTCCGAACCAGCTGCTCTTGCTGCCCGGGATCGCGGGCCTGGACCTGCGGGCGCGCCGGACCGGCGACGCCGCGGCGCACCTGCGGGAAGGGCTCCGCCTCGCGGTGCGGACCGGCAGCTGGCTTGATCTGCAACCTGCCCTGTCCCGGTGCGGGGAACTGGACCCGGCCGAAACGGGGCGGTAACCCGGGCCGGCGGCCGCGGGCCAAGATCCCGGCCCCGGCACCGCCAGCGGCCAGCGCACAACCCGGCCCGGCTCGTCGGACCCCGATGCCGCGAATGATCTCCGTGTGGCGCTGGGACATTGCCTGGCTGGACACGCTTCGTGAACGCCCCGGTCGTCGGCTAACGCTCAATAGCCATCCCGGGCGGGGCACGCATAACCGGTCGATCGGCCGCGCGCCGGCCGGCAGCTCCGTGGACCGCCCCAGAGCACAAAGTCGCCGATCCGTCCTCGCATAGGGTGCCGAATCAGCTCACGCTGAGTGATCGTCGCCTGTCCGTGGTGGCGAGCAAAGAGGAATCGTTATGGATGCGGCCCCAGTCGGTCGATAGGGATCCCATTGCCGCACCGAAAGATGGTTATGAGCCCCTTTTCCGGGGTTCTTATTTGAGGCCGAGGCTGGCGTAGTCGTACATGGAGTAGTAGGTGTGCACGTACACGTTGGTCAGGTGCGGGTTCCGGTAGAGCAGCGCCTTTGCGTAGACGCCGGGCAGGATGGCCGCGTCCGACATGACTTGCCGGTCGATCTGGGACCAGATCCGGGTTCTGGCGGCAGCACTGGTTGTGGCCAGCGCTGTGGTGAACATTCCGTTGACAGCAGGGTCGTTGAGTTCGCTGACGTTGCTGTTGTCAGCTGGCGAGATAACCGGGCCAGCGGTCAGGTAGTACAGGAAGCCGAATCCGTCTGGCCAGTCCGGCGCCCAGCCGCTGATGGCCAGGCCGAGGTGGTGCTGGTGCACGTAGTTCGGCACGCCGGCGAAGTCGCTGAAGAATGTGGCCGATGGGTATCCTTGCAGGGTCACGCTGATCCCGGCGCGGGCCAGGGCTTGCTGCTCTCCCGCGGCCGCGGTCTTCTCCTTCGGCTGGTCGATATGAAAGGCGATGGCGGTGCTGAAGCCGCCGGGCTGGCCGCAGGCCGCCAGTTCCTGCCTGGCCTTGGCCAGGTCACCGTGGGGTTTGGCGGCCGCCTCGTAGAGGTCGAATTTCTGGTAGCCGGTCAGGTTCGGGGGCAGTACCGTGCTGGCGATGTTCCCGCCGGCGACCGGCCCGCCGTAGGCGGTCTGGAAGATGACCTTGTCCGCTGCGTACTCCACGGCCCGGCGGCAGTGCACGTTGTCCAGCGGCTTCACCTTGGTGTTGATGTAGGTGAACCAGACCAGGTTGGTGAGCGCGTTGTCGGCGTTGTCCTTCAGCGGCGCGCTGGCCAGGATCTGGGCCCGCGCCGCCGTCCCGACACCGGTCCCGGCCAGGTCGAGGTCGGCGAAGTTGTGGATAAGGTTCTGGTCGATGCGGTCGGCGTTGACGTTCAGGTTGACCACGATCTTGTCGGCGAGCTGGCTGCGGTTGGGGTCGGTGGCCGGGTCCCAGTGCGGGTTCTTCACCAGGGTGAGCTGCTTGCCTGGCTGGTAGCTCCGGAACCTGTAGGGGCCGGTGGAGACCGGGTGCAGCTGGTAGCTGGCGCCGGTGTCCTGGGCGGCCGGCACCGGCACCGTCTGCGGCAGCGCCGCCACGTAGTCGAAGTCGGAGAACGGCCGCTGCAGGTGGAAGACGATCGTGGCCGGGTCGGGTGTGCCGACCGAGGTCAGGCCTAGCCTGCCGGGTGTGTTGTCTTTGTAGGGGCCGGGATAGCCGGGGTCCTTCAGCAGCACGGTGAAGTAGCCGGGCCCGTTGGGCAGGAGGTACCTGGCGTAGCTGCGCTCGATGGCATACTTGACGTCCTGGCTGGTGACGGTGGCGCCGGACTCGTACCTTATGCCGGGCTTGAGGTGATAGGTCCAGGTCAGGCCGTTATCGCTGACCTTCCCCAGACTGGTGGCCAGGTCCGGCACGAGCTGCATGCCAGCGGCGCCGGGCGCGGACTTGTATGTCACCAGCGCCCGGCCGTAAAGCCGGACGAGATTCCAGATCTCCGCGTGGTAGGTGTTGCCGGGGTCGGTCGAGTCAGGCACGGTGCTGTCGTCGAAGACGATGGTCCCGCCCTCGTGGCTGGACGCATTGAACACCTTGTTGAGCGCGGCGTTGTATCCCCCGGGGGCTTCCCGGGCACCTGGTTTACTGCCGGTACAGGCCGCAATCGCGAGGAGCACCGTGACTCCGGCCGCCGTCAGCGGTATTGCGCTGCTTCGCTTCATCGAACCCCCCGCGACGCGGATAAAAGACCGGTGGCGGCGGCGTTACCGCGGCCGCGGGCGCCCGCGGCGCTGCCTGACCGCGCGCCGGGCGCCTCGGGCCTGCTGTTCTCACCATCTTTGCAGCCGGAGGAGCCGGACGGGCCGGAGCGCGACGCGCCAGGTAGCAACTGGCGCGTCGCGCTGCACTTCATCGTCCACGGCGCATTCCTGGGTCAGTCGGCCCGCGCCGTAGCGCTCGGCCGTGCCGCCCAGGCCGGTCCGTGAGCACCGCTCCGCCGTGCCGCCCAGGCCCGGTCGGCAAGCACCGCGGCGATGCCGGCGACCAGCGCGGCACCGACCGCGATCAGGATGATCTGCCAGCCGGGCATGCCGCCTACGACAATGACACGGGTTACGGAATCCTGTCCTGGAGCGGTCTGGGGGTCCGGTGGCGGGAATGTGGCCGGTGCAGCGAATGCGGCGGGTGCGGCCATGGCCAGACTGAGCAGGGCGCCGCCGAGCGCGGCCACCACGCCGAGGCAACGGTAGATGCGGTTCATCGCGGTCTCCTTCGGAACAGGTGGCGATCGGTCTGCTATACGGACCCGCGGCGCGGTCGCCACTTCCCGTGTGGCGGGCTGACTTCACTTTTGCCAGCGGCAACGGAAATGACCACGAAGGAGACCCACAGGAAACCCACATAACTGAGCCGTTCCCGGTGCGTCCGCGCGGGGAGCAGCTGACCGTGCCGCGGGCTGGGCCTGCGGATCCAGCCCCTTGGCCAGCGCCGATGGGGAAAGCGGCGGCTGGCTAGTACGCTGGTGGCAGAGTCCCGGGCCTGGGTCGGGAGCGGCGGACGTGGCGCCGGCGACCGGACTCGGGAGGGGTGAGAGGCCGGTGGCGGAGGGGTCTGCACAGGGTTTCGGGCCGCTGCTGCGGCAGCTACGCGACGATGCCGGGCTGACGCAGGAGGAGCTGGCGGAGGCGGCGCGACTTTCCCCGCGCTCGATCAGCGACCTGGAACGGGGGGTCAACGCGACCGCCCGCAAGGAGACCACCCGGCTGCTGGCTGCCGCGCTGGGCCTGGCGGGTCCGCAGCGCGCTCACTTCGAAGCCACCGCACGCGGGCGCAGCCCTGAGGTATCACCGGCAGGTGCCCCAGGACCGCAAAGCGGCTCGGCGGCGGCTGCGACCCGGGCGCTGCCCCGCGACATCTCCGGGTTCACCGGCCGGGCAGCTGAGCTCGCCCGGCTGACGGCCGGACTGGCCGATGCGGCCGCCACGGGCGGGGTGGTGGGAATCCATGCCATCGAGGGGATGGCCGGGATCGGCAAGACCACCCTGGCGGTGCACGCCGCGCACCGGCTCGCCGGGCAGTTCCCCGATGGGCAGATTTTCCTGCCGCTCCATGCGCATACCCCGGGACAGCGGCCAGTGGACCCCGCGGACGCGTTGGCGAGCTTGCTGCGAGCAGCCGGTATTAGCGTCCAGGCGATTCCCGCAGGGCTGGATGATCGGGCCGGATGCTGGCGTGATTACCTGGCGGGCAAGAAGGTCCTGCTGGTGCTGGATGACGCCACCGGACACGAGCAGGTGCGGCCGCTGCTACCCGGCACCGCTGGGAGCCTGATCCTGATCACTAGCCGACGGCGACTGACTGCGCTGGAGGACGCCGCGGTGATCAGCCTGGACACCATGCCAGCGGATGAGGCCGCGCAACTCCTGGCCCGCCTCGCCGCCCGCCCGGACGTAGGTCCCGCGGACAGCGGGGTGGCTGAAATTATCCGGCTGTGCGGCTACCTGCCGCTGGCGATCGGGATGCTCGCCCGCCAGCTCCACCATCACCCGGCCTGGACCCCGGCCGGCCTGGCCGCCGAGCTGGCCGCGGCCCGGGACCGGCTGGAGCTGATGCACGCCGAGAACCTGTCCGTCGCCGCCGCCTTCAACCTGTCCTACCAGGACCTGACCGCCGGGCAGCGGCGGCTGTTCCGCCGGCTCGGCCTGCACCCCGGCCCCGACATCGACGCCCACGCCGCCGCCGCCTTGACCGGCACCAGCCTGGGCCACTGCCCGGCGGCAGCTGCGCTCCCTCTACGACCACCACGTGATCAGCGAGCCCGCTTCTGGCCGTTACCGGCTGCACGACCTGCTCCGCGAGCACGCCCAGGCGCTGGCCGCCACCGACGGTCGCGTCACCCGTGAGGCGGCCATCGGCCGGCTCCTGGACTACTACCTGCACACAGCGCTAGCTGCCGGTAACCACATCCCGAGCAAGAATAAGAGCCCCGTCGCTACGGTGTTGCCCCCCGCCCGGCCGCCGGATTGCGCCCCGTCGGTATCCACGCCACGGCAGGCCGCCGCCTGGCTGGAGGGTGAGCGCGCTAACCTGCACGCGGCCGCCGGCTATGCGGTTACCAATGAGCTGCCCGTGCACGCCATGTTGATCCCCGCCGCGATGGCCTCCTTCCTCGGCGTTCGGCACTACCGGGACCAGGCCCTCACCCTGCATCAGACCGCCCTGGCCGCCGCGCGACGTGCCGGTGACCAGGCTGGCGAGGGCCGGGCCCTGAACTGGGTAGCCAGCGCACAGATCGACACTACGCAGTTCGCAGCGGCCGAGGCCACGTTGCAGGAGTCGCTGGCGCTGCACCGCGACCTGGGCGACCACGGTGGCCAAGCCGACGCCCTCAACGCACTAGGGAGGGTGTACTGGCCGACTGGCGACTACCAGGCCGCGATCAGCTGCCTCCAGCAGGCGCTCGAACTATTTCGCGGCCTCGGCCACCCGCGCGGCCAGGCGCAAGCCCTCAACGGGCTGGGCACCGTGCTGTGCAATACAGGGGATTACCCGACTGCTGCGGCATTCCACGAGCAGGCATTGGCGCTGTTTCGTGAAATAGGCCATCAGCATGGTCAGAGCGAGGCCCTGACCCACCTAGCCGTCGTGCAGCGGTTCACCGGCGACTACCCAGCCGCCGCCGCCAACTTGCGGCGGGCCGAGGCACTGCACCGCCACCTCGACGACCGCTACAAGCAGGCCTGGACTCGCACCGAACTCGGGGTCCTGCAGCGGCTGACCGGCGACTGTCGCGCTGCTGAGGCCAGCCAGCAGCAAGCGCTGGAACAATGGCGTGCCATCGCAGACCACTCCGGCCAGGCTCGGTCACTCAACGAACTCGGCCTCGTACAGCAACTGACCGGTGACTACCCGGCCGCTGAAACCAGCCACCTGCAGGCCCTGACGCTGAACTGTGACCTCGGTCGGCGACAGGAACAAGCCGAGGTGCTCAACGGCCTCGGAGAACTGTCGTCCCGGTGCGCAGACAGCCAGCAGGCCCGCAGCTACCACGATCAGGCGCTGGCTATCGCGCGTGACGTCGGCGCGCAGCTGGAAGAAGCACGCGCCCTGGAAGGAATCGGCCGCTGCCACCTCCAAGACGGCCACGATGATAAGGGCACCAGCCACCTGCAGCAGGCGCTCACCATCTACCGGCGGATCGGAGCCCACGGCGCCCAGCGCGTCCAGCAGGCCCTCCTGGATCATCACGTGACAAAGCCTGACCCCACTTCACACCCCCGGCAAGCCGGGCAGCGGACCGCAAACGGCGTACGGGACAGTTCAGCTTGCCCACCCGCCGACACAAGCGTCATTACCGCAATCGATCCAGCAGCCGGGCCAACCAGGGCATAACTGTGGAATCTGCATGCGCTCTGGTGTGAAGGGCGGGCGGTAGAGCGCATCGTCGAAGTGGAACACGCGGAATACGTGCGAGATGTAGTGCATGCGCTGGTGGAGATCCGACCAGTCGTGCGCAGCGCAGTCGTCGGGCGCGGGCGGGACTGGCTCATACCGCGCGATCAGCCCGATGAGGTCGCGGTTGGCGGGCTGGCGGAGCGGCTCAGGGAAGGGGTCGGCAAGGTTGGTCCCGAGGTCCAGGACCCGCCCGGGCAGCGAGAGCACCATGAGCGATCCGGTGATCACCTCGCGTGCGAGCCGTGACGATTCGCGTTGCAGCGCTCCGGCGAATACTCCGACGACGGCGGCGGACGGTTGCTGGATGATCAGCCACCAGGCCCGCGCGGACGGGAACACCGCGACGAGGGCGCGCAACCCGAGGTCCTCCTGCGTCACGAACGGGGCGTCGAGCGCCTTGCGGATCTGATCCTGGAGCCGGGTCTGCTCGTGCAGGCCGATCTCGAGGTTTCCGAGCACGCCGAGTTCCGCGTGGGCTTTCGGGTCGCGTTCGGCCCGCTGGCGCTCGTAGCAGGTGAAGGCGTCGCGCAGACGGCGCTGCCCGTCGGGCGGGTCGCCGGGCCTGAGATCCTCGAGGAACTTCTCGAATGGCACGCCGCCCTCGAGGTAGCGCGCGAACTCAAACCCGATCTCGGCGAAGACCTTCAGGTTCCCGGCAGCGGCTTCCTTGCTCGCGCGCTCGAACGCATCGAACGGCGTGTGCAACTCGGCCATCAGGCGGCCGAGTCGTGTCTTGGGCTGGAACAGGCCGCGCCGCAGCAGCTGCCGCCACGTCACCTGGATCGGGTGCAGCAGCCAGCTGCCCTCCAGGAGCAGCCGCTGGAGATCATCGAGCAGGTCCTCGCCGCGGATCGTCGCGCCTACCTGGCGCGAGGCCCACGTCGCGTACGTGCACCAGTTCGCGCCGGGACCACCACCCGACGCTGCCAGCGCCGCGGCGAGCCGCGCGTAGCACTCGGTGATCTGAAGGTTGCGGATGACCGGGTTCGCGATCGCCGTGATGCGCCGGACGTCGTCGGTAGTTGGAGCGGCGCTTACCCGCTTCTCATCAGCTGGCACGGCAATAGCCTCTCAAGGCCACATCTCCCTCGCCCGGGCGCAGGAAGCAGCCTAAGGGGAGCAGCCAAGGCCCAGACCCGGCGCCGCCGGCGTCGAAGGCCGCGATTGCGCGGCGCAGCCCGTAGGCGTCGTTGGCCCCGATGACGATGACGTCGGCGCCGGCACGCGCTCATCAAGGCGGCGGGCAAGACCCAGCTCATCACGATGTCGACGCTGGTTTCCTTCACCAGGCGGGCGGCCGGCAGCTGACCCTGGTAGACCTGAGCCATGCCCAGGCTCACCCTGACCGGGACCAACATCGACGCGCCCGACGCCAACGCGCTCGCCGACTTCTACCGCCGACTGCTCGGCTGGATGACGCGCGCGGAAGAGCCCGGCTGGGTGATGATCCAGCCGGCCGACGGCGGTGGCGCGAGGCTGAGCTTCCAGACCGAGCCGCGCTACGCCCGTCCCGTCTGGCCGGCCGGGCCTGGCGGCCAGCAGATGATGATGCACCTGGAGATCGCCGTCGACGACCTCGAGGCGGGCGTCGCGCACGCGGTCGCGCAGGGCGCGACGCTGGCCGGCTTCCAGCCGCAGGAGGACGTGCGGGTCTGCCTCGACCCGGCGGGGCATCCCTTCTGCCTGTACCTGGATTAAGTCTGTTCGGGCGTATCACGGCGTTGCGCGGTGACTTGAGCCGGCTGACTCTTTACTGTTAGTGCCGTCGGACCCTGACTGCTGGCCGCCAGCGCGACTCCCCCAGAGCGAGGCAGCTACATGAGCAAGCACGGATCGGCGAGGGCGATTCTCACGGGCGCGGCCATGGTGGCCCTGGTCGGCTGCGCCCTGGCCGGGTGCGGCGGCGTGCCCAAGGGCAGCAGGCCCGACGTACCGGGCGAGAGTACGGCCGGGAGCAGCAGCGCCGCGGCCGCGACCACCCACGCTTCCGGCAGGACGCCGGTCACCACGCGGCCGGGCGCGACCGCGAAAGGGTTCGTGCAGGCCAACTCGATCCCGTTCCCGGTCGCTGTCGGCAACACGTGGATCTACCAGACGAGCGCCGGCGGCCAGACCGGCCGGACCACGAACAAGATCGTCGGGGCGGCGCCGGGCTCGAACGGGTACCAGGTCACGGTGTCCTCGACCACGGACTTCGGCAGGTCGGCGATCAGGGTCGCGCCCGTCTACACCTTCTACCTGGACGGGACGATCGGCTATCCGGTCCCTGCGGTCAGCGGCGTGCCGGTGACCGGAGGCAGCGTCCGCTGGCCGGACGCCGCGAGCCTGGCGTCAGGCAAGGCCTACCACTCCGTGCTGCGGATCCAGGGCGGTAACGCGGACGTCACCGTCCAGGGCGCGGGGACGACGTCGGTCAGCGTCCCGGCGGGCACCTACCGCGCCAGCGTGGTGAAGACGACCATCACCGCGCAGGGGCAGACGGTCAGGGTGACGGTCTGGATCGCGCAGGGCACCGGCCCGGTGAAGACCGAGGTGGTGATCCGCGCGCCGGGCGGGACCGGGCTCACCACGAGCGAGCTGCTGTCCTTCACCAAGGCGGTCAGCGTCATCGGGGACGACAGCTGACCGTCGGCGGGGCGGGTACCCGGCCCGTTCGGGACGAAGGTTGCTAGCGGGATTCCTCCGAACGGTCCTGGGCCCACAGCGTATGGAACGTGCCTTCGCGGTCCGTATGGCGGTAGGTGTGCGCGCCGAAGAAGTCGCGCAGGCCCTGGACCAGGGCGGCAGGCAGGCGTTCGGCCCGCAGCGCGTCGTAGTAGGCCAGGGCGGCGGAAAAGCCGGGGATGGGGATGCCGAGGCGGACCGCGCTGCCGACCACGGCCCGCCAGGCGTCCTGGGCGGCGGCCAGATCCTTGCCGAACTCCTCGTCTGCGAGCAGGGTGGGCAGTTCCGGGTTGTTCGCGTAGGCGGCCCTGATGCGGTCGAGGAACGCGGCCCTGATAATGCAGCCGCCGCGCCAGATGACGGCGATCTGGCCGAGGTCGAGGTCCCAGCCGTATTCCTGGCTGCCGACGCCCATCATGTGCCAGCCCTGCGCGTAGGAGACCAGCTTGGACGCGTACAGGGCCTGCTCGACCTGGTCGGCGAACTCGGCGGCCTCGGGGTGCGTCGGCTTGGGCCCGGGCAGGCCGCGCGCCGCGCGGCGCAGGCCGGGGTGGCCGGACAGCGAGCGGGCGAAGACCGCCTCGGCGATGCCGCTCACCGGCACGCCCAGGTCGAGCGCGTCCTGGACGGTCCAGCGGCCAGTCCCCTTTTGTTCGGCCTGATCGAGCACGATGTCGACGAAGGGCTTGTTCGTGCTGGCGTCGGTGTGGGCCAGGACCTCGGCGGTGATCTCGATGAGGTATGAGTCCAGGCGGCCCTGGTTCCAGGTCCTGAACGTCGCGGCGATCTGCGCGGGGGTCATGCCGATACCGTGCCTGAGCAGGTCGTACGCCTCTGCGATGAGCTGCATGTCTGCGTACTCGATGCCGTTGTGCACCATCTTGACGAAGTGGCCGGCGCCGTCCGGGCCGATGTGCGTGCAGCACGGGGTCCCGTCCACGTGCGCGCTGATCGCCTCCAGCATCGGGCCGAGACTCGCGTAGGACTCCTGGCTTCCGCCCGGCATGATGCTCGGGCCGTTCAGCGCGCCTTCCTCGCCGCCGGAGACGCCCATGCCGACGAAGTGCAGGCCATGTTGTTTTAGCTTGGCTTCGCGGCGGCGGGTGTCACCGAAGTGCGCATTCCCGCCGTCGATGATCATGTCGCCGGGCTCGAGCAGCGGGGCGAACTCGTCGATCACCGCGTCGGTGGCCGGGCCGGCGTTGACCATGACGAGGACGCGTCTCGGGCGCTCGAGCGCCTGCACGAACTCCTCCGCGGTCTGGGCCGGGACGAAATTCCCCTCCGGCCCGAACTGCTCGACCACGGCGGTGGTCCGGGAGGTGGTCCGGTTGTGCAGGGCCACGGTGTATCCGTGCCGGGCGAAGTTGCGGGCCAGGTTCCGGCCCATCACGCCGAGGCCGGTCACGCCGATCTGCGCAGATGCTTGCGCCATATGCTGCGGATCTCCTCTGTGCTGTGAGCGCTCTGCAGAACCGGCTGCTCAGCGCCGGGCTTCTGGCCTGCGCGACAGCCCGGCAGCACGGTGCAGGCCGCGGGCAGCGGGCTCTTGCCTACGCGAGCTGTTGCTGTGCTGCTGTTGTCTGGTAACGGCCACTATGCCATCCCGGGAGCCGCTGCCGGGTCGCCGGCCCAATGCCGTGAACGCCGAGCACCTGATCGCGGAACGATGCAGGTTATTCCCTACAGGTCCGGGGCGCGTGATAGGGCCGGACCGGACGCCCGCGGACGAGGCTGACGCTGGGAGACGGTACGCTACCGGTGTCAGCCGGTGGTTCGGCGGCTGCTGCGGGCGTAGCTCAATGGTAGAGCTCCAGCCTTCCAAGCTGGTCATGCGGGTTCGATTCCCGTCGCCCGCTCCGCGATTCCGGCCCAGGTCAGGGGCATGCTCCGCGTCTGCGCCTTGATCTCCGCTATGTAGTTGTTGGCCTTCCGGGCCATTAGCGGGCCATTAGCCCGCTGGCACCAGCGCACCGGCCGGACCGTCGTCATCGTCTCGTCCGCCTTGCTCGGCTTCGACGTGAGCGTCGATTGTGTCGGTGATCATCTTGTCCGCGCCGCGCGCCTCGTGCTGGTAGATCAGCGCGGCCCGTTCGCTGTCGTGGCCCATGCGTGCCATCAGGTCCTTGATCCCCGCGCCGCCGGATGCGGCGAAGGTGTTCCCGGTATGGCGGAGATCATGAAAGTGCAGTCCCTCGGCCCCTATCGACCGCACCGCAGATGGCCACGCCGACATCTTGTTGAAGTTGCTGCGGCTCCACGGGCCGCCCTGCACGCCACAGAAGACCAGCGCGCCGGGTTCTGGCGCGACGAAGTCAGACATGTGCTGTTCCAGAACCGGGATGATCGCCTTGGGGATGCCAACTATGCGGCGTCCGGCCCTCGACTTGGGCGGCCCGAGAATGATCGCCGAACTGTAAGACCGCCGCTGAGTGAACGCGGCGCGGACCCGGACAGTCCCCGCTCGCAGATCAAGATCGCACCGGGACAGCGCGGTGACCTCGCCCCACCGCAGGCTTGCGAAGGTGGCGAGCAGCACCATGGCGCGAAACCGCCGATCATGGTTGCAATCGGCCCGGCCATCCTCCGCCATCTTCCACAGCGCTCGCTCGGCATCGGCACGCGTGCCGTACACCTCCGGTGAGGTCCGCATCTCGCCGTCCCTGCGGAAGCGCAGCCGGTAGCCGCCAGCCGGAAGCTTGCGGATATTGCCGATCGGGCGACGGCCGATTCGCTCAGCCAGCTCGAAGACCTGGG
>Ga0335081_10011680_pt1 | contig 14218 bp, 12 predicted proteins | sample Lox_Sample_35_FD_206713 | JGI IMG/M metagenome (GOLD analysis project Ga0335081, IMG submission 206713) | Soil microbial communities from Loxahatchee National Wildlife Refuge, Florida, United States - Lox_Sample_3.5 | ecosystem: Environmental > Terrestrial > Soil > Wetlands | place: USA... | reverse complement strand
AAATGGTCGGGCAGCTCCGCGCGTATTCCGACGCTGGCGGCGATATTCTGTTTGGGACGGATGTCGGGTACACCGACCACTACGACACGACGATGGAATTCTCTCTGATGTCGCAGGCTGGTATGAATTACAAGCAGATTCTTGCGTCTCTCACGACAAATCCGGCGCGAAAGTTTGGGGATTCTGGCCATACCGGCCGCATCGCGAAGGGCATGAACGCCGACCTGGCAATTCTAAGTGCTGACCCTGCCCAGGATGCGACAGCGTATTCCAAAGTGCGCTATACAATCCGCAATGGTAAGGTCATGTTCCACGAAAGATGATCTCTTGGCTACGTCAGAAACTTCATCCTCGCAATGAAGGAATGCGGAGCGGGGCAGACCAGCTGCATGATTTCAAACCACTCTTCAGGAATCAGTGGTCTGTTGCAGGAGAGTTCGATTGCAGTGCCGACAGCTTTGCCATTCGTTTGCGCTGCGAGCGGCGCTTCAGGTAGCCGGACAAGTCCGGGCTAAATTCTTTCAACTGGTTCCATCCGACGTTATAGCTCTGATTCACGGCCCAGCCCACGAACAGTCCTCGCACGTCACGATCCTGCCTGGGATAGTAAGAGAGTGAGATTCCCGCCTGTCCCAGTTGTCCGAATACTTGCGACGCGTTGAACACCGAATTGCCATTGTCCCTGCGCGCGATGACTGCTCGCGATGCGGCATAACCGATTCTCGACAGAGCCGAACCCGTGCCCTTTCGGAAGTACCGAGGATCCTGATGGAGAAGTTGAGGAAGTACTCCGTAAATCAGAAAGCTGCCGGTGAATTGGTCGCCCTCTTGCGCCAGAAATCTCTCGCCGAAAGGTCCCCAACCCTGTCCGTAATGTGGTATTCCATCAGCGGCCTGCGAAATTGCTGCCTGCAGCAAGTTTGCAAAATGAGCACTTGGATCCGCGAACTGATGCCATGCGATGTTGTACTTCTGCTTCGTGGTCAATGGGCCGCGGTTTTCAGGCTGATCATTGGCCGTCATAAAGTTCGGGATAATCCAAAAGATCCGCGTTGGAACTTCGTCCAGCACATCTTTATGTTCTTTGTTTTCCTTACCGTCTTTGGAACCATCACCGGTTTTTGACGACGTATCTTGTGCGGTGGCAGCCGGGTCCGGACTCTTGGTTGTCTCCTGCGAATGTCCAGGCAAAATGGCGAGGCATAGCAGGAGCACCAAAATCGACAAACGTTCGGGATGAGTTCGCCAGTGCATCTTTCTCAAATTTCGATGTTCCTCGAGATCTACTTCCGCGGGTGAAACGGTTTCTCGCCTTCCCTTTCATTCACCGGCTCAGGACTTTCGATCTCCAAATTCACCACCACGGGATCCTGCCCACTTCTGACGATCACGGCTTCACAGGGCATGTCTGACCGAGCATTGATTTCCTGATGCGGCACAAATGGCGGAACGTAAATGAAATCTCCTGGATTCGCCTCCTCGCAGAATTCCAGATGATCGCCCCAACGCATGCGGGCACGACCTCGTACAACATAGATCACGGTCTCCAGTTCACCGTGATGGTGCGGCCCCGTTTTGGCGTGCGGCTGAACCACAACGGTGCCAGCCCACAACTTATTCGCTCCAGTGCGCGCGTTCGTAATAGCGGCAGCGCGTGCCATGCCAGGAGTCTGCGGCGTGTTGCTATCGAGTTCTCCAGATCGCACGATTTTCACACCATGTTGTTTCCAGTCCAATCGTTACTCCTCCCCACATTGAGGCGCTATAAACGCAGTATCCCAGCGCTACGTTTCAGACGCAAGTCTGATATACGCCTTTCAGACAACGTTAAACTGGTATCGATGAAAACGACCTCCATCGGCAACGCCCGCGGAGTGGCGAGCCAATGCCAAAAGCCAAGAGGATGGCTCGGCCGCATTCTCTTGTGGAACATGAACTCCCGCCATTCTCACCTGACAGATTGGGGGTTGAGCCATGTCAGCATCGAACCGCAGTACACCATTCTCGATGTGGGTTGCGGCGGTGGCAGGACGGTGAGTAAGTTAACGGAAGCTGCCACACAGGGGAAGGTCTACGGCATCGACTATTCCGAAGCAAGCGTCGCGATGAGCGAGAAGACAAACGCGCGCTTTATCGATATGCAGCGCGTCGAGATCCGACAAGCGTCCGTTTCTCAGCTCCCATTTGATGATGGGTCGTTCGATCTGGTAACAGCGGTCGAAACCCACTTCTGGTGGCCCGACTTGCCAGCGGGCGTCAGCGAAATCTATCGAGTTCTGAAGCCTGGCGGCATGCTGGTCGTGATTGCCGAAGTCTACAAAGGTGCGAATACGACTGTTGCAAGGGTGATCGAACAACGAGCGCCACGAATCGGAATGAAGCTCCTCGATCCCGAGGAACATCGCGCGTTGTTTGCGGATGCAGGTTTTTCGGAGATTCAGATCATTGAGGAACACGCCAAAGGATGGATCTGCGCGATGGGCAGAAAACCTAACATGAAAGCTTGATCCGACTGCCATCGACCGGTCTTTGCATTGGTGAACGCTCTGACCAGAAACGTCCTCTTTTCTCCCGCCAGTGCTCTCGTTGACTGGGCACTCTGCTTGGTTCGGAAGATAGACCCTAAAACAATTCGGTTCATTCCCAAAACTGTTCAGTGTATAAGTGACAGCGGGCAAAAGAGAGTTCCCAGTCGAAAACACTACGAGTAGCCCACCCCAATCCAGGAGGAAACTTTGCTGACCCAGTTTCGGCGTCTAATACTAGGTGTATTTGCGCTGCTCCTGCTCGCGCCTTTCTCCATGGCACAGTCGGCTCGCCACCCTCTCGATGACCTGACCGCAAACGAATACTGGGCCACATACGACGTGATCAATGCGAGCGGCCACCTCGATGCCGACACTCGGTTCATCAGCATCCTTTTGCACGAACCGGACAAGTCGGCTGTCCTCGCCTGGAAGCCGGGCGCGCCCTTCACTCGCGAGGCCGACATCGTTCTCCAAAGGAAAGAAAAAGTCATCGAAGCTCGCGTCGACATCACTTCGCACAAACTCGAATCGTGGAAAGAAGTTCCCGGCGTCCAAAGCGCCTTTACGCTGAACGAAATCGTCGGTTTGAATGACACGATTCTCGCTGATGCGCGCGTCAAGAAGGCTCTTGCCAAGCGCGGCGTGACCGATCTCAATTTAGTCCAATGCTCCGCCATTCCCATCGGCTTCCGCGCTTTCCCGGACCAAGCCACAACCCGCATCGGGTGGGCCGAGTGTTCGCTGGTGCATGGCAGCTACCACGTCTGGGGCCGTTACATCGCCGGGATTGAAATCAAAGTTGACATGGCAAACCAGAAAATCCTCGAGGTCCATGACGGGGAAGTTGCTCCCCTGCCCGGACCCAATGACTACGAAGAGCTTCCCGCGATCCCGCGTCCCGGAACGAAGCCTGCTTTCATCTCTCAACCTCAGGGCCCGAGTTTCGAAATTAACGATGGCGAAGTCAGTTGGCAGAACTGGCATTTCCGCTTCCGCCTCGATTCGCGCGTCGGTACCATCGTTAATCTTGTCAGCATTGAGGATGGAGGCAAGCGGAGATCCGTCCTCTATGAAGGCATGCTCTCCGAACTTTTTGTGCCGTACATGGACCCGACGCTCGGCTGGTCGCACCGCGTGTTCGTCGATGCCGGCGAGTTTTATCCGGGGGGAGTGCTGCAAACACTTCGAGAGGGACTGGATTGTCCCGCGAACGCCATGTACTTCGACGGCATGTCTTCGGGTGAGAAGGAATATCCAATCTTCAAGTCCCATCAGGCCTGCTTGTTTGAGACTTTTTCCGGCGAAGTGGCCTGGCGTCATGGCGATCCGCCGGAAGTCTTCGGACGCCCTTCCCGCACGCTCGTTTTGCGATCCGCAGCGGTGATCGGCAACTACGATTACCTTATTGATTGGCGCTTCGAGCAGGACGGCTCGATTCACGTTGCAGTTGGAGCCACTGGAATTATCGAGGCACGCCAGGTCAACCTGGAAAAATCAGCAGGCCACGGTCACGACCCTGTCGAGCAATACGGTCAACTCGTAGCCAAAAACACGCTCGGCGTCGACCACGATCACTTCTTTTCGTTTCGGCTGGATCTCGACGTCGACGGCCCGCAAAACAGCTTCTTGATTCACCGTCTGGTACCCAAGACCCTACCCTCCGACAGCCCGCGTAAATCCATCTGGGTCTCTGAACCTCACATCGCCGCGCATGAATCCGATGCCATGATGAACATCAATTTCGAAAAGCCTTCGATGTGGATGTTCATCAATCCCAATGTTCTCGGCCCTCTGGGGCATCCCACTGGATATGAGATCATGCCGGGCGTCACTGCTGCTTCCATTCTTAGCCCCGACGATGGAGTGCAGAAGGTAGGCGCGTTCTCCGAGCACCAGCTTTGGGTCACGCCCTATCGCCCGAACGAACTCTATGCTGGTGGCACCTATCCGAACTCAAGCACGGGAGACGACGGCTTGGCCACATGGGCCAGACAGAATCGCGCCATCGAGAACACCGATATCGTCGCCTGGTACACGATGGGTTTTCATCACGTACCGCGTGAGGAAGACTGGCCGGTCATGCCTACGATGTGGCACGAATTCGTCATTCGACCGTTCCACTTTTTCCCGCAGAATCCGACGTTGACTTTGCCCAAAGAGCCGTAGTTGCCTGGCCCATGCGGCCCACTGTCTATACCATACTCACGGCAGCGACCTCGTAGTCGTCCATGCGGGGAATGGTAAAGCGCAGCACGGAACCTTCGACGTGGAATGGAATTGTTTTCTCGGAACGAAGCAGTTCCACGCTTTTGACTTTCACTGCATTGGGTAAGGTCATGCTGACGGTTTGCGGGCCTAGCGGATAGACCGTGCTCAACCAGCCGTGGTGCGCATTCGGGTTCGTGTAATTGAGCAGGTGGATGGCGTAACCTGGCGCAGTTTCCCACGCAAAGAATTCGAGGAGGCCATCGCCATTGACGTGGATGACAGCCTCGTCATGAGCGAGCCACCGGATTGTGTTGTGCAATAGCCGCAGAAGATCCCCATGCCCGGTAAGCCAGAACGTTCGTTCGATGTCTCCAGGAAAATAAGCCAACCGGCTGGAGCCCACTTCACGCAGCACTACTGCGGGCTCGTCTGTATGCGAGATCGGTGGGTATGCCAACTCCGGCGGATACTGCACGAAGCCAGGCACAACCGTGAGAACCGGATCCTGCACGGGTTTTACGGGCACACGATTTTGCGCGCCCGGCAGCCAGTTCGTGTTTGAAAAGCCGTCGAGGATCGCATGGCCGCGTTTAATGCGGCCGTAATAAGCATTGCCGTTTGTTCCGATGACATCTCCAGCTTTACCAATGCCAAGCAGATCGGCGAGGCCAAATTCCGCACGGCGCTGCAGGTTCTCGTCATACAAACTTGTTTCGAAGCTCGCCATGATGGACCCGCCGGAGCGGACGTACTCTCGCATCTGCCGGCAGTGATGGTCGCTCAGCATGGCAATATTCGGCAGAAGCAGCGCGCGGTATTTGCTGATGCGTTCAAGGTCGAGACGATCTTCGTGTACGAAATCGAAGGCGAATCGGCCGTTGAGCAGAGTGGCATAGATCCCGTGTGTCGTCTCGCGCATGTAATCATGAGCATGAGAAGCGGCAGGGGCCTGGTATAGAAGTTGCGTGCTCTGTCCCATGACGACGCCGATGTTGGCCAGCGACCGGCGACCCTTGAGATGAGCGTCATGTTTCTTCGCCCACTGAAAATAGTCGGAGCCGACCTTTTGCCAGCGGCGATCTTCCCCGAACCCCGCTTCCGAGCCAATGAAGTGGTAGTAGAGCGCCATGCCGCTCGCCACCGTTTCGTTCAACCACATCTTTGCTTCGGCTGGATTTTTCGACCCGTTGCGCCAGCGAACTGAGCCGGTCGAATACGCGGCCGTGACGTTAGCGGCGAACTTCCCTTCCATGATGGCGTTGCACACACGGCCTTGCAGGCTGCATCCCCAGACTGCAGGATCATCGGACGTGCGGCCCTGGTTGTCAGCCTGAAACCATGCAGCGGTCTTGCCGAGACGATCGAGATTCGGTCCGCAGCGCACATTGCCGCCAAGGTTCGCAAAGAAAAAGCTGTCCGGCTTCTTTTCTTTTGCAATGGCGTCGTACTTCTGCCACAACTCGAGAACGCGATCATTGAATGCGTGCCAGTACGCAGTCGTGTTCGACGCTGGAAGTTTGCGGCAGATCGCGCAATGACAATCCGGCAGGCTGCCGATGGGAGGCCATCCATTCGTGTAAAAACAGTCCACGTCATACCGCGAATTGATTTCGCGCATGATCGCGGGAACATAATCGTCCATGTAGCTCGTGAACATGCAGGTGTGGAACAAACGCGGATCTTCATCGCGGAATTGAACGGAGCCGTCGGCGTTGCGCATGGCCCACTCCGGATGAGCTTCCAGAGCATCGCCCCAATTCAGATCCGGGCTCATGCGCGCGACCACGCGCATCCCGCGCTTCCGGGCAGCAGCAACACATTCGCCGAAAAAGTCGCGCCCGTTCAGGAATTTTCCATGACGATGAAACTGCACCTTTGATGGATAGAACGCGAGGATGCCGGTCACGCTGATGAAAACGATGTCGGCGCCTGCCCCGTGCCAATAGTCCGCCCACTCTTCAATGTTCATCACGGCCGGATCGTGCTCGGTCATGTTGCTCTGTCCAACGCGCCGAATGTTCCGCTGCCAAGGCAAACTCGACGGATCAACGGGAGCGAGCCTGGCTGGCAGTGGAATGAGTTTCGGAACCGCGCCCCTGATGGCTGCGTCGGCGATCGTCTCTGCTGACATATTTGCGGGATTGAGCGTCTGGATCGCGGCCGCCAATGGCAGCGAAGCTGCGCTGGTCTTGAGGAAATTGCGCCGGTTCAGCATGCCGTCCATTATGGACGATCACCGACTTCCACACGAACAAGTCTGAAAAAAGTCGTATCGAGGGCAACTCTGGCTTGAAAAAGGGAATATAACTAGCTAGCGAGGTGTGCCTATGAAACGGGCCTCGGTTTGCCTCGGTATTTTGTTCGCAGTTGTCACGATCACCTACGCGCAGGACCCTCCGTCGAAGACATCGAACCGACCCCGGCCAACAGCCGCCGGCGACAATTCGAGCGTATCTTCCAGCAATTCGCTCCAAACACAGACTCAAGACCATCAAGCCACCCCTGCCGCGGATAATCAGGGTGATGAACAGTCTTCGAGGCGCGAGACGCACGTTCGCCTTGGCGGATTTGTAGTCTCGGCGGGTTACTCGCATTTCTGGTCGGGCGCCTATCCCTATGGCTTTCCTTATGGGCCTTTCTACTCTCCATTCAGCGCCGCGCTATGGTGGGATCCGTTCTGGGGCTTCCCGCTGGGCTACCCCGCTGGCTATTTCAGCCCGGGAGACGGGAAAGGTGAGGTGAAGTTAGGGGACGCTCCGAAGAATGCGAGCGTGTATCTCAATGGCGGATACGCGGGAACAGTTGAGCATCTCAAGAGCTTCTGGCTCGATCCCGGTGTATACGATCTTGTGCTGTCGTCGCCCGATGGCCGCGAATACCAGCAGCGCGTTTACGTGCTAACGGGAAAGACGCTGAAAATCGAGGCGACGCTGGTCAAGCCCACGACGGGAGGGGAACGAATGTGAACAAAATCCTCAGCAGCTTCGTCGTTCTGCTTTTCGTTTCCGCGGCGTTGGCGGGTCCGAAAGGAACCGTCCCTCGCTCCTCAGCCGATCAATATCCATTACACGCGCAAGAAAACCGCGTCAATTTAGGTGCAAAGTTGCTCAAGCGCGACGAAGCACGGAAGACGTTCGTATCTGATGTGAATCGCTGCTGCATCGTCATGGAAATCGCTCTCTATCCCGGCCAGGGAAGTTCGTTCAATGTTTCACTGGATGACTTCGCTCTTCGCGCCAAGAATGCCGCCTCTGCCACAAAACCTTCGAGTCCGAAAATTGTAGCTGCTTCGATCCAGCAGAAAGCTGCAGGCGATCGTGATGTTGCCATTTATCCCTCCAGCGGAGTTGGATACGAATCCGGAACCGCTTATGATCCGGTAACGGGTGCTCCCCGGAGGGCTAGTGGTGTCTCCACTGAGGTTGGAGTCGGCGTTGCGGTTGGCGGCTCAAACGGTCCTGGTGTCAGCGATAAGGATCGCAGCGTCATGGAGACCGAATTGACGGAAAAGGGTCTTTCCGAGGGCGCCACGACCGCGCCCGTCGCTGGATACATCTATTTCCCGCTATCCCCGAAGAAAAAAGTGGATTATCAACTGGAGTATGTAGTCGAAGGAAAAAAGCTGGTCCTTCCTGTTCATGTCGAGTAGCTGTTCGCACGTCCTGGTTCTGACTCGTTTCTCAGCGATCTCTGCGGAAACTCTCTGCGCACTCAGCGGTAAGACAATAACCGCGGAGTGCGCCGAGAACTGCCGCAGAGGTCGCGGAGGAGCACGAATTCATTGACATCAAAAGGGATTGCTTCTACCTTCCTCTGCGTATCATGAAGGCTCTCGTACTTTGCAAACCGGGTGAGGCATCGGTTGAGAGTGTCCCAAATCCGGTGCTCACTGACGGCCAGATCCTGCTGAAAGTCCGCAGGGTGGGATTTTGCGGCAGCGACTTGAATTCGTTTCGCGGACTCAATCCGTTGGTGTCGTACCCGCGGATTCTTGGGCACGAAGTTTCCGCGACGGTCGTCGAGAATCCTGGCCGCGGCAGCGATCTCCCTATTGGAACCGATGTTGCTCTTTGCCCCTACACCAGTTGCGGCCAGTGTGCGTCATGCCGCAATGGACGCGCGAATGCTTGCCAGTTTAACCAGACACTCGGCGTGCAACGCGATGGCGCACTTGCTGAATTCATCGGCATGCCTCGCGAGAAATTATTTCCGGCGAAGCTGACGACAAAGGAACTGTGCATGGTCGAGCCGCTCACGGTAGGATTTCACGCGGTGGCGCGGGGACGCGTGAGCGCCAACGACACAGTCGCCATCTGGGGATGCGGCGGCGTGGGGCTTGGAGCGGTTGCGGCCTCAGGAGCGAGCGGCGCACGCACCATTTGTATCGACGTGGATGACGAAAAGCTGGCGCTCGCAAAAGCAGCCGGAGGCACTGACACCATCAACGCCACGCACGAGCCCCTGCACGAGCGCCTGCTCGAAATGACTGAAGGGCGGGGCCCTGACGTTGCTATCGAAGCGATTGGCACCCCCGCGACTTTCCGGGCCGCCGTGGAAGAAGTCGCATTCACTGGCCGCGTCGTCTACATCGGTTACGCCAAAGAGGCCGTGAGTTACGAGACTCGCCTGTTCGTGCAAAAAGAATTGGACATTCGCGGCTCACGAAATGCGCAGGAAGAAGATTTCGAATCGGTGATCAAGTTCCTGGAGGCAGGAAAGTTTCCCGTAGATCAGGCGGTGAGCTTGGTCGTGTCCCTCGAGGAAGCCGCAAACGCGTTGCGCTCATGGAGCGAGAATCCCTCACGCTTCCGCAAGATCATGGTAAATCTGGATTAAGGCCGGCTGGTATTTCAGGCGGACTCTTCCAGCACTTTCAATTGCCGGACGAGTTCGGCGATCTTGCTTTGCCGCTGGTCGTATTCCGTTTCTTCTTTGCGGCTCATGCCGAGGTAAATCGCAGATCGTACCGCTTGCGATTGTCGCTCGGCGAGCTCGGCGATTTGCTGCTTCAGAACCTGAACCAATTCCTCTACGTGGCGGTCTGGCATAAGCGATGGGGGAGGACTCCGCCTACAGCTGCATGTTAAGGCGTGAGGCATAAAGAATTCGTAAGGATTGTCGAGTCACCAAGGTTTCTACTCCTAAGCTTGTCATTCGGACGCGATGCACTGCGATCATGGAGGAGTCTGCCGTTTGCGCTGACAATCACTGCTCTAGACAGGCCGTCTCCGTTGATATTGCGGATCATCTTCGATGATGGCTTGGACCGTGGGAGCGAGCCCGCGTTCCCATAAAAATTGCAGGACGTAATCTCCCATCGCATGGAATGACGGCAGCTTGTCTCTGAGCTCGCAATCGTGGCGCAATTTCAACTTCCAGACGTCAAACGATAACGGAGCCGTGGCTGCAGGCTTCCGCAAGGCGCACATAATTATTAAAGCTAACTCGTAAATGATCGAACGGGTAACGCCAATGCGCGCCAAGGAACGGACAGGGTCTGGGCCTTTAGCTCGTGATGGTCTGCGTAGCTCTGAGCCACCATGCGGGGCTGCCGCGCCACAGGTAAACCGTGAAGGCCTGGCCAACGATCATCAGCGGCAAGGCATAGCGATACACAGCATGCACGCTACGGTTCACGATCAAGTCGCGCACCACACCGAGTAGCGCCACGATATCGAGGCATACGAAATAGAGATCGTGGTTGAAGATGAAATCAGAACGGCCAAAGGGCGCATCCAGCAGGCAACAGGTGGCAAGAAAAAGCAGACGCCGGTGAAGTTCGGGCTTGCGTCGCCAAGCGATCGCGAGCGAGAACATCGTTCCGAAGGCCAGCATGTCATAGAACGGAATGCTCAAGAATGCCGGAAAGGGTTGGTGAAGCTCTACGGCGTCGAAACGGTTCATGATGACTGCAGTGGTGAGGCCGAGTGGAACCATTACTGCGCCAAGTCCGGCGCCAATCCAGCCCAGTTTGCGATGCAACTTCACGTTGCGGCTTCGCACCAGCGCCGATTGAAAAATGTAAAACGCGACCCATCCGGAGAACGCCGCGCCATGTACCCAAAGAAGAAATGGCCGCGGAATTGCAGGATGAAACAGATTCTGGTTGACGGTTCGGCTGAAGCCGGTGACCACGATCGTCGCGAAGAGCAGCGACATCGCAAAGTAGAAGTACTCCTCCAGCAGTCCGTTGCGATTCGTGACCAGCTTGCGCGCAGCCGGCGCCGGAACGCTCTGAGACAGTGAAGCCATCGCCATGACCTCCACTACTTGAATTGTGAAATGTACGGAACTTCGCGACTGGGGGTAGCGAAGTCTAGCATGAGGGCCACATATGCTCAATCGGCAGACAGGCAAGATTAATATCGCGGCTTAAGCCCTCCGGCCCCGCTCGCTGCGTCTAGTTCTCCGTCACTTGATGTACAATTCCCGGAACTCCGGGCGGAGAACCATTTGCCTTTTCAATGATTTCCCTAGGGCCGGCCAAGCAGTTGCACCCTTTTGCAAGAATGCGTCATCCTCTGTAAACGAATTTAGCTGGCTGGCGCAACTTCGTATTCGGCCCTGGGTTTCAGATCGCAGAGAACGGTACATCACGCCCTGTTCGTATTACACCCTGTATAGGAGGCCTATGTTGAAATCCCCCAGGTATCAATTATTCAGCCTTGCGGTCGCAATTGTCCTCGCAGCATTCACCTGCGCAGGCGTAGCCCAAGCGGTCGATCCGAATGAAGCGCCGACCGGCAAGGAGCAAAACCAGATGGATCGGTATCTCACCAACCATCCAGAAGCCGCCAAAGAATTGCACGAAAATCCAAGTCTGGTAAACGATCCGAAATGGCTGGGCCAGCATCCTGAGGTGCAGCGATACATGAACCAGCACCCCAGCCTGAAACAGTCCGCGGTCAACAATCCGAAATCGCTTGTGAACAGCACTGAGCGGCACACGCTGCAGGAAGATCACAAGATGGTGACCAACACCAACAAATACCTGAATGAGCATCCGGAAGAAAGAAACGAACTGAAGAACAATCCGAAGCTCATCGATGATCCAAAATATCTGGCGGCCCATCCGGACCTGAACAAGGAACTACAAGAACACCCGGAGATTCGACGAGAAGCCGAGAATCACCCTGAAGATTACAAGAAGGCTTCAGAAGCAACTGGACAGTACAACAAGAACCATCCACAGAATCATCCGCAGAACCATCCACAGAGCACGCCCAAGAGCACCCCAAAGAAGAAGTAGAACACCAGGGCAGGCTACAGAGACTTAACTTCGTCGTTGGTCGTTTGTCGCTAGCACGTTCCGGCGAACGACCGACGACGGAGGAGTTCGCTGTCTGCTTCGCCGATGGCTTGATTCCTCTCCGCTCCGCAACTATGCGTTCTCGTTGGAATTTCTTGGCGAACGCGGCGGTTAAGACCTTACCGCGAAGATCACCAAGGAATCGCGAAGTGCGCGAAGAAAACTATTCAATCTGCGCGGTCGAGCCTATCTTCCCTTTGCCCGCGCGCTGTTCACTTTCGCGAGAAGATCTTGCGACATCGATTGCAATGGCCCCTGGATTTTTGCGGCCTCGGTAAGAACCTCACGCGCCTCGGTCAGTTTGTTGAGCTTGCCGTAAGCGAATCCCAGGCCATAGAGAGCGCGCGCGTATTGCTGATCGTCTTGCCCCTTCAGCAACGCGGCTGCGGATTTGAGTTCAGGAATCGCAGCACTAGTTTTCTCTTCCTTCAGATAGGCCCAGCCGATCGTGTTGTGAGCTGCGCCGGCGGCTGTCTTGTGCGATTTGTCGGCATCCGGTGCATCAGGCTTGGCGACTTCGATTGCCTTCTGTGCGTAGGTGATAGCTTTCGCTGCGCTGCCCGGCTTCTTGTCATCCCCGTAATAGCTGGCGAGCAGCAACAACGCGGGCAACGAATTCGGATCGGTTGCCAGAATCTTCTCTCCAAAAGACACGAGCCGCGCCTGATCGTTCAGTTGTCCCGGGCCAAGCGTGTACATGGCGTAGTTGGAAACCTGATCGCCGAACTTGGAATCCGGAAAAGCAGCGGTGTATTTCTCGATTTCGGCCATGCGGTTCTTGGGATCCTGCTCGACGGTAATCGCGTTGAAGCCGGTGCTCTCGAGGAATTCGCAGTTGCTCTGCGCGGCGGCCTTTTCCTGATTCACTTTCTGCGCGAAGTCGTCGTCGCTCATGCCTTCGGGCTTGGGCTGCTTCGCGATGGAGTGGCAGACCTCGCCGCCTTTGGCGGCATAGTCCATCAGCTTGACATTGTTCTTGGCTTGCTGCGCCAGCCCGGTTTGCGAGACCAGGATGTCGAGGTTGTGAGGCGATCCGGCAAGGGCCTTATCTCCGGCGTCGAGCGCTTTGTCCATGTCGCCATTCGCCTGATAGATCTGGGCGAGTTGCCAATTGCCGTACGCGACGGCTTGCGGATTGGCCGAGAATTTCTGAACGAAGTCCTGGTACATGGCGATCTTCTTGGCATTGTCCTGCTCGTTCGTAATGGCCTGGAGCGCGTGATCTTCGTCGGTCCCGGCCGCAATTACGATGTGGTCCACCTGCGCCCATGCCTGAGAAATCGAAAAGGCAAAACCGAGAACGACGAACAGCAGAAACAATCCCTTGCAATGTCTCATAGACCGCCTCCAGCGCGCGCGAGATGAGCTTGCCTTCCGAGTAGCAGGCGAATCGTAGCGCCGAATGGGGCCGGGCGCAAGGGTGGGGGTCACGGGACGCGGTCTTTTTCACCACGGAGACACGGAGGAACGGAGGAACGCAAAATCCGTCTGCTCAATTTTGTGGATAGCGATATTGCGGCGTAGTCGCGTTATCAAGATTCCGCTGTCTTCTTTTCTCCGTGCCTCCGTGCCTCCGTGTCTCCGTGGTGAAAAGAGACTGCGGTAAAGTAGATGGATGCGTGCCAGCTTCAGCCATCGTCCGTTGCGATTTGTCTTTGCGGCCAACCTGATCTCGATGGTGGGCAGCGGGATGAATTCGGCTGCGGTGGCCTGGTACATCCTGAAGGCCACGCATTCCGAGATGGCCTTGGGCACGTTCGCTGTGCTGCAAACGCTGCCCGCCATGCTGATGCTTCCCTTCACCGGCGTGGTCATCGACCGCGAAGACCGGCGGCGACTGGTGATGTGGCTCGACGCGATCCGTGCGGTCATCATCGTTATCGTCGCAATCCTGGCGTTTCGCAAGCAGGTGCAGGTTTGGCAGCTCTATCTGATGAACACGCTGGTAGCTGCGGGCTTCTGGATGTTCTGGCCGACGATCACTGCGCTGATACAGGAGCTCACGCCAGACAGCGAGTTCGTACAATCGAACACTTTCCTGCTCGCAGGCGTGCAGGGTGGATTTCTGATCGCGGGAGCAATCGTCGGGTTCATTTACGACCACATCGGGCTGGGCGGCGTGCTGACGCTCGATGTATCGACGTATGTGGTTTCGTTCCTGTGCTATCTCGCG
>Ga0335081_10011678_pt1 | contig 14219 bp, 14 predicted proteins | sample Lox_Sample_35_FD_206713 | JGI IMG/M metagenome (GOLD analysis project Ga0335081, IMG submission 206713) | Soil microbial communities from Loxahatchee National Wildlife Refuge, Florida, United States - Lox_Sample_3.5 | ecosystem: Environmental > Terrestrial > Soil > Wetlands | place: USA... | reverse complement strand
CCGCTGGTTTCCAGCCAGTCCACCAGCCGCGCGATTTGCGTGGACCGGCCTGAACCGTCTGCGCCTTCCACCACAATCAGTTTGCCGGCCAGGTCTTCCAACCGGACGCCGGGGATGCCGTGGCCGTAAAAACGGCGGTGATTGGTCCGTGCGGCGTTTGGCTCGACGACGTCTATATTCATGCGGCTGAATCCTCCTCCACTTGCTCGACTCGGTTAGTCCGCTGGATCGGCGGCGGCAACGGCAATGGGCTGCGGCGGCGGAAACGTTCCAGGTCAATCCGCTCCCCGACCAGTTTGCGGACGCCCGCCTGCTGCGTTTCCACACTTTGATTCGCATCCGTTACCACAAAATGAAATTCCGCACTCATCGCCATGTACTGCTCCAGAATGCGGCCTTGAAAGATGCGGAAACTTTCGTAGGGATCACTCGACAACCGCAAGTCCATACCTGCCTCGAAAAACTTCAGCTTGGGCCGGCCTTCGAGAATGCGGTTGAGCGACACCTCCAGGTCCGCCTTGAAGAAAAACGTAAGGTCGGGTTGCGCGGCGAAATTGTAAATGCCGCGCACCCATTCGGGCGGGCAGCCGCGCACCACGTCGCGCGCAAACGCCGTGAAAACGTAGCGGTCGCACAGCACGACATAGCCCGCGCGCAGCAACGGGAGCAGGTGCCGCTCATAACGATCGGCAAAATCGGTCGCGTGAATGAGACTGAACGTCGTCGGCGTCAGCAATTCGCGCTTTTTGCCCTTGCTCGTGGCGGATTTCACGAGCTCGGACGAGTTCCACTCGCTGAAATAGACCTTGATGCCCTCGGCCTCCAGCCAGCGCTTGAGCAGATAAATCTGCGTGGACTTGCCCGAGCCGTCGAGGCCTTCGACGGCAATGAGCCTTCCAGGAAAATTCAATTCCGCAAAAGTTTTCATCATTTACGCCCGCCGCATTCGTCAATTCTACACCCGCCGCCGCCGGTCACAAGCGCAAGTTGATAACATGACCATGCACTTGACCTTTGTAAAATTTGCGTGAAATTAAGTCTTCTTGTGAAAAAAATCACAAATTCAACTTGCCTCGGTTTTCCGCCCCGATTACGTTGTTCGGGCGCCCGATTCAGGGCGCGCTGTGTTTATGCGAACCGAAACCGAAATCGGCTACAACTCGAAGATTGAAGGCGACGTCATCGTCACCCGGGTGGATGCCGCGCTCAATTGGTTTCGCAAAAATTCGGTCTGGCCCATGCCGATGGGGCTGGCCTGTTGCGCCATCGAATTGATGGCGGTCGGCGCCAGCCGGTTCGATATTTCGCGGTTCGGCTCCGAAGTCATGCGGTTTTCGCCACGCCAGGCCGATTGCATGATTGTCGCCGGCACGGTCACCTACAAAATGGCGCTGGCCGTCAAACGCATTTACGACCAGATGCCCGAGCCGAAATGGGTCATCGCCATGGGCGCGTGCGCCTCGACCGGCGGCATGTATCGCAGTTACGCCGTGTTGCAGGGCGTGGATAACATCATTCCGGTGGATGTTTATGTGTCCGGCTGCCCGCCGCGGCCGGAAGCCGTGCTCGACGCGCTGATGAAATTGCAGAATAAAATCAGCACCCAGCCGGTCCTCGAGGACCTGACGGCGATTAAGGCGCTCAAACACCAAACTGCTTGATTTCAACCACGGATGAACACGGATTCAAAAGAAAAGGCAGGACGCGAATTTCGCGAATTTCCGCGAATGAATTTGAATTCGTGTCAATTCGTGAGATTTGCGTCAAACGTCCGTGTCTATCCGTCTCCATCCGTGGTTAAACTTTTTGAACTGTGACAGCTTCGGAAGCAGCGAAAAAATTGAAAGCGAAGTTTGGCGATTTAATCTCCGGACCCGCTGAATTTCGCGGCGAACTCACTCTTAAAATTGCTGATGCGGAAAGGATCGTCGAGGTCTGCCGCTACGCGAAGAACGATTTGGATTTCAATTACCTCGTGGACATCAGTAGCGTGGACAATTACGGCGAAGACCCGCGCTGGACAATCGTTTATCACTTGCGCGGTTTCCAACATGGCGGCGAGTTGCGGCTCAAAACCGACGTGAGCGAGGAGAAATCCGAATTGCCGACCGTCACAACGGTTTGGCAGACCGCCAACTGGCACGAACGCGAAATCTACGACATGATGGGCATACGCTTTCGCGGGCATCCGGATTTGCGGCGGATTTTGATGTGGGAAGGTTATCCGTATTTTCCGCTGCGCAAGGATTTCCCGCTCGCCGGCAAACCCAGCGATCTGCCCGGCGTCGCCTTTTCCAAACCCGCGCCGCTCGAAGGCGGACCGTTCGTGACGGTGGCCGGCGTTGAGGACGCGATTCATCGGGAACCGCGCGTTCGCAATCCCGAAGAGTAATTTTCATGGCCACGGTTCAAGACATTGAAATTCGCGATTCCGCCGCACGGGCAGCGCAAGCCGCGGAAGAACTTCAGGATGTTCAAGGCGAAAAGATGGTCCTGAACATGGGGCCGTCGCATCCGGCCACACACGGCGTGCTGCGCATCGTGCTGGAGCTGGACGGCGAAGTCATCACCCGGGCCGACCCGGACGTGGGGTATCTGCATCGTGGCGACGAAAAAATCGCCGAGAACATGACCTATACCCAATTCATCCCTTACACCGACCGGCTGGATTATCTCGCGCCCCTGGCAAACAACGTCGCCTACGCACTCGCGGTGGAAAAACTCCTCGGCATTGAAAAAGATTTGCCGCCGCGCTGTCAGTACATCCGCGTTATGTGCGCTGAACTCGCCCGCATTTCCGCGCATTTGCTCGGCCTTGGCGCGTTCGCGATGGATTTGGGGGCCGTAACGGTATTCCTGCTGACGTTTACCGAACGCGAAAAAATCTACAACCTGGCCGAGGCGATCTGCGGCGCGCGTTTCACCACGAGCTACACGCGCATCGGCGGCGTGATGCGCGATTTGCCGCCCGGCTGGCTGGACCAATGCCGGAAATTTTGCGACGAATTCATTCCGGCGCTGAACGAGGTTGAGGTCCTGCTCACGCGCAACCGCATCTGGGTGGACCGCGTGCGCGGCCTGGCAGTGATCTCGAAGGGCGATGCGATAGACTACGGCTTGAGCGGCCCGAATTTGCGCGGCAGCGGCCTCGAATGGGATTTGCGCAAAAACCAGCCGTATCTCTGCTATCCGGATCTGGCATTCGATATTCCCGTAGGCTCGGTCGGCGATTGCTATGACCGCTACCTCGTCCGTATGGAGGAAATGCGCCAGAGCGTGCGCATTTTGGAGCAGTGCATCCGCAAAATCCCCGGCGGTGCGGACAACAAAACGAAAGAGCCGGTAAACGTGCCGGACGGCAAGATCGTTTTGCCGCCGAAACAAAACGTGATGACAAAGATGGAGGAATTGATTCATCAGTTCATGCTCGTTACCGAAGGCGTGAACTGTCCACCCGGTGAAATCTATTTCGGCCACGAAAATCCGAAAGGCGAACTCGGCTTTTACATCAACAGCCGTGGCGGCGGCACGCCCTACCGGATGAAGATTCGCGCGCCCAGCTTTGTGAACCTGAGCATCATCCCGAAAATTTTCCCCGGCTGTCTCGTCAGCGACACCGTGGCGATTCTGGGTTCGCTCGATTTCGTAATGGGCGAATGTGACCGGTAACCAAGAGGGAATTTATGGCCAATCAAATCGTCTGGTGCGACGTCCCGGTTAAAGACCTTGACCGGGCGATAATTTTCTACAGCGCGGTGCTGGGTCAGGCGGTCGCGAAACATTCCATGGAGGGCATGACGTTCGGACTTTTGCCCGATGCCGACAACAGTGTCAGTGGGTGCCTGGTTATCGGCGACGAACACAAACCGTCGGCCAGCGGCCCGATGATTTATTTGAATTGCGCCAACCGGCTCGATGCCGCCATAGCGACCGTCGAGAAGAACGGCGGGAAAATATTGAAACCGAAGCACCAGATTGGACCGCACGGATTTCGCGCCGTAATTTTGGACAGCGAAGGCAATCGTGTAGCGCTGCACTCGACCTGACATGAACACCGCGCACACCGAACCGATTCCGAATCCGCTCCGGCACCAGGGCGGTTTCGCCGTGCCCGCCGCGTTGGAAGCCGAGGTGAATGAATTGATTACACATTACCCCGAAAAGCGCGCAGCCTCGCTGATGGTGCTGCACGCGGTTCAGGATCAATTCGGCTGGATCTCGCAGGAAGCGGTCGAGTGGACGGCGAGGAAGCTCGGGCTGCAGCCCATCAATGTCTATGAGCTGGTGACGTTTTATCCGATGCTGCGGCAGGAGCCGATGGGCAAATATCAAATCAAGGTCTGCCGCACGTTAAGCTGCGCGCTCGGCGGCAGCTGTGAGTTGCACAAACATTTTTGCGAGAAGCTGGGTCTGGACACGCACGCGCACGGCCCGCAAACGACGAAGGACGGAAAGTTCACGGTCGAGTTCGTCGAATGTCTCGCCAGTTGCGGCACCGCGCCGGTGATGATGTGCAACGACGCCTTTTACGAGGGTGTCAACCACGCGAAGGCGGACGAGATTGTCGCGGGATGCAAATGACCGATGCAAATCGTAAATCGTCAATCTGAAATCGTAAATGTCGGGTGGCTGCCCGACATGGATTTGAACCATGACAAACAGATCCAGAGTCTGCTGTGCTACCGTTACACCATCGGGCAAAGGCTCGGATTTAGCCTAGAGAATTTCGCGTGAGAGTCAAGTTGCTATGGCGCACGAATACAAACTGATTTTGAAATACGCCGATCAACCGGGTTACACACCCGATCTCGACTGCTATTTGCGCCACGGCGGCTATGAAATCCTGAAGAAGGCGCTGGCGATGAAGCCCAGAACTTTGCCCGATGGCAAACCCCAATCGCCGCAGGAACAAATCCGGCAGGAAGTGATGACCTCTGGACTGCGCGGTCGCGGCGGCGCGGGATTTTCCTGTGGCTTGAAATGGAGTTTCGTGGACCGCAAAAGCGGCAAACCGGTTTACCTGATTTGCAACGCCGACGAATCCGAGCCAGGCACGTTCAAGGACCGGCAGATCATTTACAAAGACCCCCACCAGTTGCTCGAAGGCACCATCATCTCGTGCTACGCCAACGACGTGCATCTGGCTTACATCTATATCCGCGGCGAAATGCCCGATGGCGCAAAGTTGCTGAACAAGGCCTTGGCCGAAGCCCGCGCAAAGCATTTTCTCGGTAAAAATATTTTGGGCACCGGCTACGATTTGGAGATTTACGTTCATCGCGGTGCGGGCGCCTACATCTGCGGCGAGGAAACCGGCCTCATCGAATCGCTCGAAGGCAAGCGCGCCTATCCGCGCATCAAGCCGCCGTATTTTCCAGCGGTGCTCGGCCTGTGGATGTGCCCGACCATCGTCAACAACGTCGAGACATTGTGCGCGGTGAAGCACATTGTCGCGATGGGCGGCGCGGAATATGCCAAGCTCGGCACGCCCAACAACACCGGCACGCGCATCGTCAGCCTCAGCGGCCACGTCCGGCGGCCCGGCTACTATGAAATCGAGACCGGCAAGGTCACTATCGGCCAGCTCATTAACGATCCGGTGTTTGGCGGTGGCTTGCGTCCCGGGCGTTCGTTAAAGGCCGTCATCCCCGGCGGTTCGTCGGCGAAAGTTTTCAAGGCGGGCGAGAAGTTCAAACTCAAACGCAAAGGGCCGGATGGCCGGGTTACCGAACAGGAAGTGGACATGCTGGATTTGCCTTACGACTTCGATTCACTGATTGCCGCCGGCTCGATGAGCGGTTCGGGCGCCATCATTGTGATGGATGACTCGACCGATATCGTCGAGGCGCTGGCGAACATCGCGGAATTTTACGCGCACGAAAGCTGCGGCCAATGCACGCCTTGTCGCGAAGGTTCGCTCTGGATGAGCAAGGCCTTGCATCGCCTCACCCACGGCGAAGGCCGCGCGAGCGACGCCGATTATCTGGTTAAAATTGCCGATAACATTCCCGGCGGGCGCACGATTTGCGCGTTCGGCGAGGCTTGCTCGTGGCCAGTGCAAAGTTTTGTGGCGAAGTTCAAGGACGAATTTATCGCCAAAGGCAAGGCCGACGAAGCGCGTGGCGCGGAGAAAAAGGCCGCGCCCGCGGAACTGGAACAATTGGCCGCGCATTACTGATTGCCATGTCAACCGCCGCCACAACCGAAACGAAGCCCGCCGCGCCTGCGATTGAAAAAATCAAGGTCAAGGTGGATGGGCGCGAACTCGAGGTGCCGCGGCTTACGGCGGACTGGTCCGGCAAGCCGGTGCCAACCACCATGATTCAGGCGTGCGAGCTGGCCAGGACAGAAGTCCCGCATTATTGCTATCATCCGAAGCTGCCCGTGGCGGGGAACTGCCGCATGTGCCTCGTCGAATTCGGCACACCCGCGCTCGGGCCGGACCGCAAACCGATTTTGAATCCCGATGGCACGCCCAAAATCATGAAATCGCCGCGCCCGGCCATCGCCTGCGCCACGCCGATTTCGCCCGGCATGGAAATTTACACGACCACGCCCGGCGTAAAGCAGATGCGCGAAGGTGTGCTCGAGTTCCTGCTCATCAATCATCCGCTCGATTGCCCGATCTGCGACCAGGCCGGCGAATGCAAATTGCAGGAATATTCCGTGGATTACGGCCAGAGCGCGAGCCGTTTCGTGGAACCGAAAGTCCACAAACCCAAAGCGGTTGACCTCGGCCCGCGCATCGTGCTCGACGACGAGCGCTGCATTCTTTGCACGCGCTGCATCCGGTTCACGCGCGATATCGCGGGCGACGACGCGCTCGGCATCGTCAATCGCGGCAGTTACAACACGCTCACAGCGTATCCGGGAAAAATCTTCGACAACAATTACACGCTGAACACTGTGGACATCTGCCCCGTCGGCGCGCTGACGTCGAAGGATTTCCGGTTCCAGATGCGCGTGTGGTTTTTGAAGGAGAGCAAAAGCATCTGCACCAGTTGCGCGACCGGCTGCAACATCATCGTCGGCTCGCGTGAAGAAAAAGTCTATCGCTACACGCCGCGTGAAAACAACGCGGTCAACGCATGCTGGATGTGCGATTACGGCCGGCTGAATTACAAGTGGATCGGACGTGAAGACCGGCTGAAGGATGTTCTGGTTCGCGGACAAAAAACCACGTGGACCGCCGCGCTCAATGAAATCGCCGACAAATTGAAAAATGCGCCGCATGGCTCGGTCGCCATCATCGCTTCGGCCCGGCAGACGAACGAGGAGTTGTGGCTCCTCAAAAAGCTGGCGGACAAGTTCGGCGCGATGACCGATTCGGTCGGGCGTTTCGGCGAGGGCGACAAATTGTTGCTAAACGCCGACCGCAATCCTAACAAGACCGGCGCCCGGCTCATCGGCATCTGCCAGGCCAGCATCGGCATCAAAATACGCCCGGTGGCCGAATTTATCCGTGCCGGAAAGATCAAGACGCTGATTGTATTTGGCGAAGACGTGACGAAGAGCGGCGTTGACGCCGAGTTGCTCACTCGGCTGGACACGCTCATCGTCAGCGACATTTTGCCGAATGCGACGACAAAGCTGGCCCGTTATCTATTGCCAGGCTGCGCGCACGTTGAGAAACGCGGCACGTTCACGAATACCAAAGGGCGCGTCCAGAAATTCATGAAAGCTGTCGAAGCGCCCGGTGACGCCCGGCCGGAATGGGAGTTTTTGCATGATTTGGTTTACAACGTCACCGGCCAGGACGGATTCCTGACCATCGAAGGTCTGTTCAACGAAATGGCGAAGGCCGTGGCCGCGTTCAACGGTTTGACGTGGGCTGGTCTCGGCGACAGTGGTGTGACGGTGAAGATTTGATTTACGAATGCCAACTGATGAAACATTTGAACGTTTGCGTGATGTCGCCACCGGTGTGGCAAAACGGGACGTCAAGGCGCGTGAAGCCGCTGAATTCATTCGGGCAGCACACAACTATCATTGGGTTGGCATTTACGATGTGACGCCGATGGAAATCGTCGCCATTGCTTGGACTGGAGAAAATGCACCTGCATTTCCGCGTTTTCCGGTGAATCAAGGCCTGAATGGGGCGGCTGTCGCTTCCGGTCAAAACATCATCGTTCAGGATGTCACAAAAGATTCCCGTTACCTGACAACTTTCGGCTCAACGCGCGCGGAGGCAATTTTTGTCGTTGCCTCGCCTGCGAATGGACGAATCGTCGGCACAATTGACGTCGAGAGTGAGCGGACAAACGCTTTTTCGTCGGATGACGAAAAGTTTTTGAGCCGTTGCGCTGAAGCACTCAAACCGTTGTGGTTGAACAGCGCCGTGAAAAATTGAAATGAACTGGAATTTCATCATCTTCAGCATTATCAAAATCGCCATCGTCATCGGCGTCGTGCAGGGCATGGTGGCTTACGCAGTGCTGGCCGAGCGCAAAATCTCGGCGTGGATCCAGGACCGCGTCGGGCCAAACCGCTGCGCGCCGCCGTTCGCCAAATACATTCCAGTTGTCGGGCCGGCGTTGACCCGGCTCGGCATTTTCCAGCCGCTGGCGGATGGTCTGAAATTCATGCTCAAGGAGGACTTCACGCCGGCCGGAGTGCGCAAGGTGTATTTCTGGCTGGCACCGGCCATTGCGGTGATTCCTTCAATGCTGGTCGTGGCAGTGATTCCGTTCGGGTCGCAACTCGGCCAGCAGAAAATGGTCATCTCGGATTTGAACGTCGGCATTCTCTACACGTTCGGCATCGTGTCGCTCGGCGTTTATGGCATCGTGCTGGCGGGCTACGCGGCGAACTCGAAATATCCGTTTCTCGGTGGCATCCGGTCGAGCGCGCAGATGATTTCGTATGAAATTTCGATGGGCATGGCGGTGATCCCCGTCCTGCTCATCGTCGGCAGTTTGAATCTGAGCCACATCATCGGCTGGCAGGCACAACACGGTTGGATGGTGCTGTATTCGCCGGTGTCCTTCATTATTTTCCTGATCGCGTCGTTCGCGGAGACGAACCGGCTGCCCTTCGATTTGCCGGAGGCGGAGACCGAACTGGTCGGCGGCTATCATACCGAATACAGCTCGATGAAATTCGCGCTGTTTTTTCTCGGTGAATATTCCAACATGATCGCGTCGGCGGGCATGATGGTGACACTGTTTTTCGGCGGCTGGACGCTCCCGTTCTGGGGGCTGAACCATCCGGCGGCGACCTTGGGCGCGGGCCTCGCGCACATTTTGATTTTCCTGGTGAAGATGCTGTTGTTCATGGTGCTGTTCATCTGGGTGCGCTGGATGTTCCCACGCTTCCGGTATGACCAACTGATGGATTTAGGTTGGCGGCGGTTTGTGCCGCTGGCGCTCGCAAACATTCTGGTGACAGCGGTTGTTCTGTGGATGAAGAGTTAAGTCGTCGCCACGTTTGTAGAAACGCGAATGAATTTGAATTTGTCCGCCGATCGCCATCGGCGGCTGAACGGGTTATTGAAAATTTGAAATGATAGTTAGTCGCAAGCCATTGACGATTTGGGAACGGCTTTATCTGCCGGCGCTGGCCGGCGGATTCAAGGTCACGGCCCGTCATTTGTTCCGGTCGCTATTCCGCGGCAAAACCGTCACGATGGAATATCCCGAGCAGAAATGGGCCGTGCCACCGGATTACCGCGGCGCGCCTTATCTCGTGCGCGACCAGGACGGCAACACCAAGTGTGTAAGCTGCCAGCTTTGCGAATTCGTCTGCCCACCAAAGGCCATCAAAATCATTCCGCCGGGACCGGCCGGGCCGTTGGCTGACCGTCCGAACGCGGAAAAAATGCCGCGCGAATTTGAAATCAACATGCTGCGTTGCATCTACTGCGGCTTTTGCCAGGAAGTGTGCCCGGAGGAAGCGATTTTCCTGCTGAAAGATTATTCGCTCACCGGTCAGAGCCGTGACGAAATGATTTACAACAAGGAAAAGCTCCTGGCGCTCGGCGGCGAACAAGGCGGCATCCAGAAATGGAAACACAAACTCGAAGAAGCGAAGGAACAGGACACGTTTCCGGTGAAAGTGTGATGAAGCACCAACATCCAACATCCAACATCCAGAGAAGCACCAAGCCTCAAGCCCCAATCGGAGAACGAGGCGGATTTGGTATTTGGAACCTGGATGTTCTCTGGAGCTTGGAGCTTGGACTTTGGAATTTCTAAATGGGATTGCCTGACATTCTATTTTATGTCTTCGCGGCGCTGACGCTGTTGTGCGGCGTGCTCGTCGTCGCGAATCCGTTCAGCCGCAACCCGGTCACCAGCGCGATGTTCCTGGTGCTGACCATTGTTTCGATGGCCGGCTTGTTTGTGTTGCTGCATGCGTTCTTCCTCGCCGCCGTCCAGATCATCGTCTATGCCGGCGCGGTCATCGTGCTGTTCCTGTTTGTCATCATGCTCCTGGATTTGAAGGAGGAACAGCGCCGCAAAATCAAATTGTTCGGCTTCGTTGGCGGGCTGGTTTCCGTCGGTGCCATTGTGTTGGTCTGCCTGAAGGCGTTGAAAGCAGCGAACCCGGGCGCGGATTTGGCCGCGCCACAACTCGAAGGCGGCACGGCGGCCCTCGGCAAGCTCCTGTTTACGCAATACGTTTTGCCATTCGAAGTCGTCTCGGTGCTGCTGCTCGTGGCGATGGTGGGTGTGATTTTGTTGAGCAAGAAGGATTTGAAGTGAGAAGCGAAGATGGAATATGGGAGACGGAAGATCGCGGCGCGCTTGTGCTGTTGCCAGCCTCAATTCTCCATCCTCCATCGTGGTCGTCAAAATCATGAATGTGGGCTTGGAACAATATCTGGTCGTAAGTTTCCTGCTGTTCGCGCTGGGGTTGCTCGGCGTGGTCATCCGGCGCAACCTGTTGGTGATTTACATGTCGCTGGAGTTGATGCTGAACGCGGCCAACCTCGCGCTGGTTTCCTTTTCGCGGTTCAATGACAAACTGGATGGCCAGGTCCTGGTCTTTTTCATCATCACCGTCGCGGCGGCGGAAGTGGCGGTGGGCCTGGCGCTCATCGTGGCGCTCTACCGCAAACGCCAGTCCGCGCACGTCGAAGATTTGACGAGCATGAAGCTGTAAAGAATTTGCCGAAATGAGATTGGAATACATATCGCTGGTTTGGTGGGTTTTGTTCCTGCCGATTCTCTCGGCGGCGACCATCACGCTCTTCACGTTGAAATACCGCAACGTGAGCGCGTTCCTTTCCATCGGCGCGATTGTCACCGGCTTTGTCCTGACGCTCATTTTCATCCATGCGAACGGCTTTCGCATCAATGTCGAAAATTCGGTCAATTGGCTGACCATCGGCAATCTGCACGTTGATTTCGGCCTCAAGCTCGACGCATTGAGCCTGATGATGATGCTCGTCGTCACCGGCGTCGGCGGCGCAATTCATATTTATTCCGTCGGCTACATGCGCGAAGACAGCGGCTTCTCGCGCTTTTTCGCCAAGTTGAGCCTGTTCACCTTCTCGATGCTCGGCATCGTGCTGGCGAATAATTTCATCGAGATGTTTATCTTCTGGGAGCTCGTCGGCGTGTCCAGCTACCTGCTCATCGGGTTCTGGTTTGAAAAACCCAGTGCAGCCGATGCGGCTAAAAAAGCCTTCTTCACCAACCGTCTCGGCGACTTCGGCTTTCTGCTGGGAATTTTGCTGGTCTGGGGAATGCTCGGCTCGCTGAATTTTTCCGATTTGCAAAATCAATTAACGGCTAATTCCGCCGCTCTCGGGACAATGGCGACCATTGCCGGCTTGCTGATTTTCTGCGGCGCCGTCGGCAAATCCGCGCAATTCCCGCTGCATGTCTGGCTGCCGGACGCCATGGAAGGCCCGACGCCCGTCAGCGCGCTCATCCACGCCGCCACGATGGTGGCCGCCGGCGTTTACATGCTTTGTCGCGTTTTATTTGTGCTCGACGCTGATGCGTTGCACGTCGTCGCCTACATCGGCGGGTTCACCGCGCTGCTCTCCGCCGTCATCGCCGTACAGCAAAACGACATCAAACGCATCATCGCCTACTCGACGCTCTCGCAACTCGGTTACATGGTCATGGCGGTGGGCTTGAACGGCCCGACGCCGGCGATGTTTCATTTGACCACGCACGCCTTTTTCAAGGCGCTGCTGTTCCTGAGCGCCGGCTCGGTCATCACCGCGCTACACCACTCGCCCCGTGAGATAAAGCCTTTGCCGCCTGGCGACGAGACTGGAGCAATTATCTCACGGGGCGAGCAGGACATCTGGAAAATGGGCGACCTGCGAAAGAAAATGCCGACGACGTTCTGGACTTTTCTGGTCGGCGCGCTCGCGCTCTCGGGCATGTGGCCGTTGAGCGGCTTTTACAGCAAGGACAGCATCCTCGCGCAAGCCCTCGCGCAACATAATTACATTCTTTTCGCCAATGGCGTGCTCGTCGCCGGCCTCACGACATTTTACATCTTCCGGCTGTTTTTCGTTGTTTTCTTCGGCAAGGAAAAATCTGAAATTGCCTCGCACGCGCACGAATCGCCAGCCGTGATGACGTGGCCGCTGATTGTGCTCGCGGTGTTTAGCATTGTGGGTGGATTTATTGGAGCGCGCGAAGTTTATGAGCACCACTACCTTGATTCAGGACTTATACAGTTTGTTCCTGGCGCTCGTGCACCGATGGAAATTTCGTCGAAAGGCGGATTGAAATACGGTGTGGAAGATGTTCCGTTCCCGCAATCAATCATTGAGCCATTTCGAAGTTCAATGCCGGTTGCCGTTTGCGGCCTGGCTGCTGTGTTAATCGGCTATTTGGCCGCTCGCAAATTGTATTCCAGAGCCGACAAAGACCCGCTGCCCGAAAAGCTCGGCGGCCTGGCAACGGCGATGAAGAACAAGTTTTACTTCGACGAAATTTACGAAAAGACCTTCATCCGTCTGCATGATTTCATCGCGGCGGTGATGGACGTGATTGACCGCTGGCTGGTGGAAGGCTTTTGCATCGGACTGGTGCGCGGCGGCACGGATTTCACGGGTCGCGCGTTGCGCCTGCTGCAAACCGGCAACCTCCAGACCTACGCCTTCCTGTTCGTGCTCGGCGTGGCGGCGGTGCTGTATTTCGTTTTGAAATGAAACACAAAGTTCCAGGCCGGCTGTTTTGTAGCGCAGATTGTCAATCTGCTTTATCGCCGACTGGCAGTCGGCGGGCGTTTGACGTTTCGCCCGCGGCAGCGGATTCCCAATCCGCGATACGGCAGACTGCCAGTCTGCGCTACTTGGCCTTGCGTTAAAAATAAATGTCGATTTTAACTTACATCGCAGGTTGGCCGTTGCTGGCGGCGCTGGTGCTGGTGCTGGTGCCGCGCAATTACCGCGTCATCATCCGCGGCATCGCGCTGCTCGGCACGTTCATCTCGATGGTGCTGGCAATTAAAATGTTCTGCGACTATAGCCTGGCACATGTGGACGCCGACGGCTATCGCTTCGTGCAACAAATTCCCTGGGTCGAATCGCTCGGCATCAGCTACCACGTCGGCGTGGACGGCTTGAACGTTGGCCTGATTTTGATGGGCGCCATCGTCGCGTTCGCCGCCGCGTGTTGTTCGTGGGAAATCCAGTCGCGGGAAAAGGAATTTTACATCCTGCTGCTGGTGATGAGCGGCGGCATCCTCGGCGCGTTTTCGTCGCTCGACTTGTTCTTCTTTTATTTCCTCCACGAACTGGCGCTGGTGCCGACGTTCATCATGATCGGCGTCTGGGGCCGCGGCGAACGGAAGAATTACGCGACGTTCCAAATCACGCTGTATTTGAGCATCGGCGCGTTCATCGCGCTCATCGGCCTCCTCGCGCTTTACCTGCAATCCGGCGCCAACACGTTCGATATCCCCAGATTGATTGAGCACGCCAAGGCCAATCCGCTGGCGGTCAACACGCAGAATTTCATCTTCCCGCTGTTGCTGTTCGGATTTGGCATTCTGGTTTCGCTCTGGCCGTTCCATTCCTGGGCGCCCTTGGGCTACAGTTCCGCGCCGGCGCCGACCGCCATGCTGCACGCCGGAGTGCTGAAGAAGTTCGGGCTTTACGGCTTGATTCGCATCGCGCTGCCGCTGATGCCGCAGGCCGCTCATGACTGGATGAACCTTCTCGCGTGGCTCTGCCTCGGCAACATTTTGTACGTCGGCTGGGTGGCGATGCGGCAGAAAGACCTGAACCTGCTCATCGGCAATTCGAG
>Ga0335081_10011676_pt1 | contig 14221 bp, 16 predicted proteins | sample Lox_Sample_35_FD_206713 | JGI IMG/M metagenome (GOLD analysis project Ga0335081, IMG submission 206713) | Soil microbial communities from Loxahatchee National Wildlife Refuge, Florida, United States - Lox_Sample_3.5 | ecosystem: Environmental > Terrestrial > Soil > Wetlands | place: USA... | reverse complement strand
CGGATTCTTCACGTTCAGCTCGAGGCTGTATATGCCGTTGCCGATCGGATTGGAAATCATCTTCAGCTTGCCCTCCTTCTTCATCTCGGAGAAATCTTTGGCGGGCAAATCGAAGGAGATGTCGGCGTCGCCGCGTTCCATCAGCGCGCGGCGGTTGCCGGCCGACGGGATGGTGCGCCAGATCACGCGCTGGAGCTCGGGCTTCTTGCCGCCGATCCAGCCGTCGAAGCGCTCGTAAACGGTTTCAACGCCCGGCTTCCAGCTCACCACTTTGTAGGCGCCGCTGCCGGCGGTGTTCACCTTGGTGTATTCGAGCGCCCACGGATCTTTCTCCGTTGCATTCTTCTTGAGCAGGCCGGAGTTGTAGATGCCGGGCACGATCACCGCGAGATCGGGAATGGTCAGGCGGTCCTTCTTGATGAAGTCGACGCGGAAGGTGGAATCGTCGACGGCGACGAACTGCTCCTTCTTGACCAGCGAGCCGGCCTTCATCTGCACGGTCGGAAAGCCGCCGACGCTGATGGCGCGCTCGAACGACCATTTCACGTCGCTGGCGGTGACCGGCGTGCCGTCCTGGAATTTGGCGTTCTTCTTCAGTTTGAACGTGACCGACATGTCGCCGATGTTCATGTCTTCGGCGAGCTCGCCCTTGAACTTGTCGCGGTCGTAGGAGATCGAACCGTCGGCAAGCGTTTTCTTCTCGTGCGTGATGAGGCGGTCGTAGCAATTCCACGAGGCCTCGTAGCCGGGCCGGTTGGTGCCAAGCCCATGGATGTCGAGATTGTTGGGTCCGTTCTCGGTGACGAGCAGCAGCGTCTCCTTGCGCGAGGCTGCTTTCGCCGGCGACCACACCGCCGGCGCTGTGATGGCCGTGCTCGCGGCCAGAGCGGTCATCGATTGCAAAAAGTCACGGCGCTTCATGGAAAACCTCCCGATCCAACTGGATGCCCTAAAGAGATTTCCGCAAGAGTCGTGCCAATAACCGCCGGCCCCGGCGGGACTATTAACCCACTGGATTCACGGAATTATTTGTTTAAGCTGCGCGCAAAGGGCGTAAAGCCGGGCGAAATGCAATTGCATACAATTCGAAAAATTCGCTCACAAATTAGGCAGACGCGCCAGCGCGACCATTCCAAGGTCGCAACCGCGCCGAGGCGAATAATGACGGGAGACGGTCGTGCGCGATTTCCGGCGGCTGCGTCATGTGCAGCCACGCCGGCCCGCGCGCCGCGGTGCAGTTGCTCAGTGCTCGTAAAGAAAATGCGAATAATAGGGCTGACGCAGGCTCCATGCCTGCGCCTGCGCAAAGTCCGAATCGGACGGGGAGCCTGCGCTGATCGACGGCGCCGCGGGTGCGGCCGGCGCAGACGAAGCGGCGCCGCCACTCGCGGCCTTCTTGCCCGGCTCCTTCGCGGAGGCCACCTTATGGCCGTTTGCCGCGAAAGCGTTGCCGAATGCGTTGCGTGGACCGCCCCCCGCCGGATTCACGTGGCAACGGCCACAGGCCAAACCGGTTTGTTGAGCATAGGCCGGCAGCGCGACCGCCGGTCGCGTGGCGGCAAAAGCTGCGAACGCCAATATCAGCGCCACGGCTCCCACTCCCGCCAGCCCGTACATAGCCGCCGGGACTGCTTCCGAATCACGGTCGTGCTCGCGAACCGTCATGTGCGTTCTCCTGCGACAATACCAACTCATTTAGCGCACAGGCTTATTGCTTTTTCGGCTCTTCCTCGGAGTCGTCGGCCATCTTCGGCAAGTGGTGCGCGATGCCCTTGTGGCAATCGATGCACGTTAGTCCGGCTTTTAGCCCTGGCGTCATGACCTTCTGCGCCGCCTCGGACTGCTTATGGATGTCCATGGCATCTTCTGTGTGGCAATTGCGGCACTCACGCGAGTTGCTGGCCTTCATCGTGTCCCAGACGTGCTGGGCGAGTTCGAGCCGGTGTTGCTCGAACTTTTCCGGCGTGCCGACGGTGCCCAAAACCTTGTGCAACAGCTCATTGCTGGCCTGGATCTTGCGCCGGACCTTGTAGAACCATTCATGAGGGACATGGCAGTCCGAGCAGATCGCACGCACTCCGAACTGATTCCTGTAGTGAATGCTCTGCTTATATTCTTGATACACGGTGTCGCGCATTTCATGGCAAGAGGTGCAGAACCATAGCGAGTTCGTGGATTCCATCCCCCAATTGAAGCCGCCCCAGAATAAAATTCCGCCAATGCCGCCAAAGATGACCAACGTCGCGAGAGAAAAGCGTTCGCTGGGACGCCAAAGCACCGTCCAGAGGCGCATAATGAAAGCTTTTCGGGGTGATGCTACGTTTGGGTCGCTCATGAAGTCTCCTGGCAATGGCTCGCACTTGCTGTCTGGCTATCGCAAAATAGATGAGATGCTGAGCCCCCAGCTTGACGAAGATTCTATCACCCCAGTCTCAAACAAGAATGCTTACGACAACGCCTTTGCCAGGCCCGCAGCATCGTTCGTCCTACCAACTGAACGCAAGCGACGCCATGAGCATGTGGACTTCGTAGTTCGGATTGTCATAGGCCATCCAGATTGCAGTTGTATTCACCGTCGGACTATACGGCGCCAATGTATCATTCTGCCAATTGCTGACCGAGTTGCGCTCCCAGGCGTAGTGTAGCTTGGCGGTGACATCGCCCTTCCAGCCAAGCTGCGTAACGAGCTCCTTGTCGAATTTATAACTCGTGATCGCATCCAAGCGCTGGAACCAAGTCGTATCGTCAGGGAATTGACCGCCGGTCGGATTAGCGCCGTTACCGAGATTCAGCAGCTGATGATCTACACCGCGCGAGAGTGCATACCGCACATCGAAATTGAGCTTGTCCGGAATGGCTGCATATCTGACTGCGGCAGTGAAAGTGTCCACGGTGGTGCGATCATATGTTTGTGCCGAATAAACACCGGTGGTGGTCGGTAGGGCTTGGTTGCTGTTGGAACTGATGCCATAGAGCAACTGAGTGTAGAATTCTCTTAGATAGCCGACGGTGACCGACGTATTTGGATTGATAAGATAGGTAACGTCGAGACCACCGCTCCAAGAGCGACTTTCGTTCAGCCCCATTTGGGTATTGGGGTCCAGGTCATAATTGTCATCCTGGTATTTGAATGTCGGAGTCAGAATTAACCCATGGAATGCCACAAAATCGACCGCGACGTTGGCTTTCCAGCGATCGCGATTGTCGATCATGAGCTGGCGATAAGCCGGTGAATAAAAGAATGAGTTGCCTGCAGGCGTGGTACCCGGGAATTGGATAGACCCTACATTATTGTAGTAATCATAGTTCTCATAACGACGACTGCCATAATAACCACTTGAGCGGACGCCAAACCAGTTCGTCGGCTTCCAATCGACGAACACCTTGCCGGAATTCTCATTGGTCGCATCGACATCGGCTTGCGTCCAGCTATAGCGCTCAAAGCCGTACGCAGCGCCTAAGTTCCATTCTTGAGTCGGTCGCCAGTTCAGATCTGCACCAGCGTTTTGCTTGGTGTACTGCATCGACAGACTTTGGACCTGCTTTTCGGTAGCTGCAGCTTGATCGTAGCTGATCCATGCGGTCGTACAGTTTACTGTTTTAGCGCCAGTGCACGGGAAAAATATCTGCGGCGTGTCGTTGTCGAAGTTATAATACCGGTAACTCAATTTTGACGTGAGTTCAGGTGTCAGTTTCGTCGTAACAATATTGTTGCTTAGCAGCGTGTTGATCGCGCCATTGAGGCTGGAAGCCGGGAGGGGAAATCCGGGCTTGTTGTACGACATCGGGATGAATGCAGCGTTCTGCTGCATCATCGTATAGCTGACTGTGCCTGCATATCGGCTCTTCAAAGGCAGGTCAGCGCCCAACGTTCCGCTGAACCCATTGGCCTGATTGCTTGGCGGCAAAGACATCTGACCGATCGTGCCGGTAGGGGCTTGCACCGTGTAAGATGAATAGTCGTCGGTATATTGCGAGCCGCTATATCCCAGTTTGAACGTGTAACGCTGACCCCATGCTGACGTGCCGGCATATTCGCCATTCAGACCATAATTTTGCGTCGTATCTGCAACCGGCTTCGGAACCTGTATGGGGCTGCTAAATGCCGATCCATTAATGCCTGTAATGCCATCAACTTGTGTGCCGGTGCGCCGCATATGCGAGTAGTCAGCCTTAATGTCCCAGGCATCGGTCGGGGTCCAACGATATTGGAACGATGCTGTATCACGTCTAATGCCAAGATCGCTTTGATGGTCAAAGGGAACGATCGTTGCGGCTGTCTTACCCAAGGCACCAGCGGGCAGGGTTAGGGCATTCGTCCCAACCCCTTGATAGGGAGTCTGTGCGCTTGTGCTGTAGACATGCGGCGTTTGATCCCAATCAAAGTTGAAATATTGTTCGCCAGCTTTAGACGCACCTAAATAGTAGCTCTGGTCATCATAGCCAACGTTCTTGCCGCCAAAGTCGATCTGATAGAGGCCATCATGGCTTCCCGTCGATACTGTGAAATTTGTAAACGGACCTGGCTTGACGTCGCTGTATTCATAATATTTCGCGAGGCTATTCTGGCCAAGAAAGACCGAACCATTGCGTGAAGGATTATTGAAGAAAAAGCGTCCACCCGCCTCAATCGTTCCGTGAAACCACCAATAAGGTACGGGGTCGGCTTGGGCCCACGTATCGGTCGTGGGCGAAGAGGCCGTCTGAGCGAACGCAGCGCACGACGTTAAACCTGCGCTTACTGTTGTCACCCAGATCGCCCACACCTGCAGCAAATTTATTCGCCGTTCCATTCCCCGCCCCTAATTACATTTAGCCTGTTCCTCATATTTCTTTTTTGGACATAGGCCTCACCGCTGCAATGCGGCCCCTGCCGGACTGTTGCTTCCGTGAATTTGAGTATGACAATTCTGGCAAGCACGGCCCATTGTGAATACCGAATTGACACCCGCGATCGTCGCCCCATGATCGAAACCGTGACACTCGAAGCACAGTCGCGGACGCGAGAGCTTCAGCGAGTACTCGTTCACAGTGCCGTGTGGATCGTGACAATTCAGGCAGTTCTCGCGCACCGGTTCGTGCTCGAACAGGAACGGCCCGCGCTTCTCGGCGTGGCAGGTGTAACAAACGTCATTGATCGAATCTTTTTTCAGCAGGGCTTCGGTGACGCTGCCATGGGGGTTATGGCAATCCGAGCACACGATCTTGCCTTCGCGCATCGGCATGTGCGACGAGCGGAACATCTGCGCACGCCGGTCCTTGTGGCACTGGAAACAGGTGTCCGGCTCGAACGCCGTCTTGAGCTGGGACTTGCGCGACACCGCCTGCATGATCGTGTGGCAATTGGTGCACGCAAGACCGCGCGTCTCGTGCACACTCCCTTGCCAATTGGTCCGGTCGCCGCGCTCGTGGCAGCCGAGGCAGATGGCGTTGTTCTCTTCCGCAGTCCGGCTGGTATCGTTCTTGCGAAATGAAATGATGCCGCCGACGCCGCGCCCGCCGCCGAGTCTGACGTGCTCCGAGCCTGGGCCGTGGCAGGATTCGCATTGCAGCTTGCCCTGCTTGGCCAGCCGGCCCATGAGCGTGTGTTCGAATGTCGTGGCTTGGCTGGTATGACAGCCGAGGCAGACCTTGGTTCCGACGTAGTTGGCGGCGACGGCGGGCTGTTCGGGCTTCACCGCGGCAGGTGCTGCCGTCTTTGGCGCCTCAGCAGGCGCAGGGCTGGCTTGCCCGTCTTGCTGCTTTTGAAGAAACTCGCGCAGCGCGTCGAAAGCATTGTCGGCGGCCAGTTTGATTTGGCCTGACTTGACCTCTACGGGCCGGCCGTCGGGAAGTTGGCGCGCAAAATCGCGCAGCGCGGCAACCGCATCGTCGCCGGCCTTCGGGACGCCGGCCGGCCGAATATTTTCGGACCCGATGTCTCGGGCGTAACTGCGCAGCGCCGAATAAGCATCGCCGGAGACGCTGTCTTCCGCTCGGGCTGTGGGTGACCCGCAAAGCGAGCCGTATACGAGCGCCGCGATGGCGAGCGCAATCAGTCTTCTGCGGAAATTAGTTGAATCATCAGATGCGGTGGCTCGCGCCCACCGATGAGGCGGACCAATAATGACCCCGACGCTTACCGACCCGCTCATTCCCAACCCGCCCACTACCCACTGTTATTTCGCTCCAATTTTTCCCGCCTATCAAGAGAAAATCCGTCGGGCCGGCCATTTATACCTGCCCTTGTGGCCGTTATGTCTCGCTCTTGTGGCTGTGGCTTGGACGCAGTGCAGGCGCGCGCGACTTTTTTCTGAAGTCATTGATTTGGATCAAAAAAAGATGCCAAAGACCGGAAAAATCAAGATTTGCAATTGACGAGGCGCACACCGATTGTAAGTGCGCAAAGCGTTTCAGGGCTTGAGTCCTGAACCGACGACAGTAGAGTTTGTGTGCTGCTGACTTTTATGGGCAAAACGATCGACAAGGAGAATTTCAATGACGGACGCCGGAGCTACACCGACCCGCAACCCAATCAAGCCGATTGTTTTGCTGACGGCCGGTTTCGCGGCTGCAATCCTGGCCGGTACTATTATGTTTGCTGCGCCCAGGACGGCTCAGGCGAAACCCGAATTTGCCGCTCAGACCGGCTTGCCGTGCGGGCAATGCCACGTAAATCCGGCGGGCGGCGGCAAACTCAAGGCCTTCGGCGAGAAATTCAAGGCAAACGGCTTCAAGCTAAAGAAGTGAGCTTGTCTGCTCGCTCCGCAAAGCTCCAAAAGGCATGGGTTGCCGACAATAGCTGACTTTGGAAGAGGATGGCCGCCAGACAGCCCGGATAAGCAAACGAGCTGAGCGAGCCATCCGAACGATTCGATGACCCTGTGGCTGATCTTGGGACTGATAACGGCGGCAGCGATTTTCGCCGTGATCTGGGCGCGCGCCCGGAATAATCCGGCCGTGCGTTCGGGCAACGACGCGGCACAAGTAACAGCGGCGACCTCACCGGCGGCAGCTGCGCGGCGCCGGCATGCGGTTGCCGCTCTCTCGATGCTCCTGCTGTCGGCCGGAGCCGGCGGCCTTTATGTCCGGCTGGGCTCGCCCGAACTTGCGATTTCGGCGCGCGCCGCCGAGCAAAATATTTCGCCCGGACAGCAGCCCTCGGTCGAAATCTTGGTCGCCCGCGCCGAGGCGCACCTTCAACGCAATCCTGCCGACGGCCGCGGCTGGCAGATTCTGGCGCCGGTCTACATGCGGCTCGGCCGTTACTCGGATTCGGTTAGGGCCTGGCGCAATTCATTGCAGTTTCTCGGCGAGGACGCCGATCGGCAGGCCGGTCTCGGCGAAGCGCTGGTCGCGGAAGCCAACGGTATCGTGACGGCCGATGCCAACGCGGCATTCGTGCGTGCGGTAGCGCTCGACAGCACTACAATCAGCGCCCGCTATTATCTCGCCGTCGCCGCCGAGCAGGATGGAAAACGCGACGAGGCTGCCAAAATATTGCGTGATCTTATTGCCGAAGCGCCGGCCGGCGCGCACTGGCTAAACGATGTGCGCACCGCTCTCGCGCGTGTCGAGGGCAAGCCTCCGGCAGCCGCAATTGATCCGGCTCTCACGCAGCCAGCGGCCGCCGCGAAACAAGTCCCCGACCAGCAGACCGCGATGATTCGGGGAATGGTCGAGAGTCTCGCGGCACGTCTTAAGAAAGACGGCTCCGATCTCGATGGCTGGGTGCGATTGGTGCGCTCGTATAAAGTGCTTGGCGAACCCGATAAGGCGGATACGGCTGCTGCCGAAGCCAGGCACGCATTTGCCGGCGATCCCGGCAAGCTGCAGCAGCTCGATGCGTCGCTTAAAGCGCTGGAATCGGGCGATACTTCAGCCGCCGCACCGAGCCGCGATGCCAAATCGGCGGAAGTCGGTGCCCCGCCGAATCATCAGGAGACCATGCAAAAAATGATCGAACGGCTCGCTGAGCGCTTGAAGGCCGCGCCTGATCCGCAAGGTTGGCTGATGCTCGCAAGATCTTATTTAACTCTTGGGGAAAAGGAAAAAGCGAGTGCGGCCATTAAAGATGGACGGCGCACGCTTGCCGATGATCCGGGTAAACTTGCGCAGTTCAACGACGCGCTCAAGCAATTCAACATCAGCGAATAGCTATAAGTCGCCAGCGAGCACATCTCGCACGCCGTGCGCGCATTGAGCTAGATTTGATTGCTGAAACAGGTTTTTAGGTCGTCAATTGTCTTTCGCACCTTCGAAAATCCACTCCCAGATATTGGTGCGAAGACAATCCGGCAACGGCTTGTGCCCAAACGGCATGCGTATCTGCGGCGATGTTCGCCCATATATGAGTGCAATAAGCGAGCTGCTGTCAGGGTCTTTTGCAATCACGACGGCTCCGAATTTCGTGCCTTTCATCAGCCCGGCATAACTCGTGAGATCGACGCCGCTTGCCTGAAAGCCCTGCCCGCCCGGTTCGTGACAGGAAATGCACCATCCTTTCAGGATCGGCACGATATCTTCCCGATAGCTCATCTGACCACGCTGCGCGCATGCCTGGCGAATCGGCATCAATGTCGTCGTGCCCACAACTGAAAGTCCGCCTATTGCGATGCAGGCTATGGTCAAACCACGTTTTATCATGAACCACTCCAGAGGCTATTGGTCAGCCGTTTCCGATCAATCGGATTGGCTTTCACAGGGCGCGAGCATCCCTGATAATTCCGGAAATAACGTAGCCAGCAAAAATAATAATCGCAAGAATGAAAAGGCCCTGCGCGCCATCGAGCAACCATTCTGACAAATGCGAGACGCCAAAAAGCGACGAAAGCAGGATGCAGACAACAGCGGCAATGGCGAAGACTGCGGCAACCATCGACGGCATGACATCATCTCCCCGGACTTAGCGGAACCATCTGTGCGAATCGCAACTCTCCAGCGAACTGAGCATTTTGAGCATCGCGACGTTCGGGCAATAGTCTTGCCAATCCGGCCGCGTTGGATCCATGAGATCATGTTTAAGGTCCAAAGCACAACGTCTATGACTTGCGCATGCGCTGCAATTCCGTTGCAGCTCGCAGAAATTTCCCGGTTCAGAGTCTAAATACCGATCCGGACCGACGCGAAGGATATGCATTCGGCAGCGCAACAGATAGGCATCGTGAATTCCCAGCTTTGCGAAAGTCCGCAAATCGCCGGTAGCAATTCCACATTCTTGAGCTAGATGCTCAATCTCGTCTCCCCACTCGTCGTCCGTTGTCCGCTTTTCGTTAAGGGGTGACATCTAACACTCCTCGTCTCTTACTCGACAAGCGGTGCTAGGCTGCCATTGCTTGTCTCGCGCGGGAATAGCGTTCGGCATTAGGGCAAAAGGCCGGCGCCCGTTTGAACGATTTCGGCGCCCGCGCAAGCCAATGATGACACACCTCGTCTGCCGGGCAAATTTGGCAAGCACGAAACACGAAACTGACGTCCAGTCCGGTCCGTGCCAGCGTCTCTGCATCAAATCCCAGCCGATCCATCATGTCAGACATGTTGCGCAATCGGTTCACGGCCGTGTCGAAAGTGACAATTGAACCGGCATTTCTCTGAAGCTGCACGGATACGGCGTTTAGCTCTGCCAGTACTCCGTGCATTTCAACATGATCGGCATGCATCATTAACTGAACTTCGAGACCCGCCATGAGTGAATTTAGATCGGCGTCTTTAGCGTCTGCCCTGACCGCTATATCGTTTGTCGAAAACGCATTCAATTCCGCAGACTTTGCATCGCGATCGCGCATCAAAATCGCTGCGACAACGAGGCAGATAGATACAGCAATTGCGATTGAAAATATAACTACCCACATTTTACGGCCTCCCGATTCGAATTTCGGTACCGTTTTTAAAGTCTCACAAATTTCCAATTTTGGCATATTGATCTAAATCAAATTGCCTAAGCTCCTTTGGATGTTTGCGGCTTGACGCGGCTTTTCGCCAAAACGAAGTTTCTGTCGCGCCGGCTAAGATTGCCGCGGAAAGACTGCTAGAAGTTAATGCAGCGTCTTGTGCTCAACGACTTCATGACGGAGCCGCTCAATTTCTTCTTTCAGATGCAGCCGACGGCGCCTGAGCTCGGCAAACATCTGGTCATCGGGTGAGCAATGGAGAAGAGCCTCTTCGATCTCTTCTTCGAGACGCTCAAAATCAGCAATACAGGCTGGCTTTGTCATAGTAGCCTCCAATTCCACGCACGAGGTTGTTCGAAAGAACGAACACATGCTCTTGGGGCAAAAGCCTCCGCTCATGCTGCACATCGAAAAAGCGCGAAGCTCCTCACGCAACAAGCTTCTTCGACGTTCGTAAAAAAGACAATCTGAGAATCGCTGAAGGGTCTTTGACCTGAATCAAGCAGTCCATTGATAATCGACTTAAGTTACCGTCGCTGTCGGGTAAGTATAGAGAATTCCATGGCCGCGGCAAATAAGCATGAACATAAACCGGCGTGCATTTATGACATGATGGAGCGTCTTGGAATCGAGGCGGCGGGCGGTATATTGCCGCGACTCAGCCTCACTTACGCCAGCGCGCTTCACCGCTGCGAGCAGTGCCAGACTCCCGATGCCTGCCGCGAATGGCTCAAGACCGCGCCACAGGCGCTTAACTTCGCCCCAAAATTCTGTCCGAACGGCAATCTTTTCTTCGAGCTGAAATTCGATCAGCCGGGCAGCCCTCGTTCACCCGAAATGAAAAAGCCGCCCGATCAGGCTTGAGTTGCTGCAGGGGAGCAAGGCCGTCCCGGCCGCAGAGAGTCTAGCGCGGCCAGATCGCCGGATAGAGATAATTCGGCCGCCGCGAGAGGTTATCGCCATCGCGGGCGATCTGCATGATTCTATGAATGCAATCGTCGTGAGGCGGCAAACCGCATTGTTGATTCCGTTCACAATCGCCGCAAGTGAAGCGCGGCGACGGTGGCGCCATAAAGCTTCCGATCGTCGTGAGAACGTTCCGGAATTGAGCGAGCGCAAGCATTTCCAAACCCATCGGTCTTAATTGCCACAGCGAGCGTTGACGGCCTCGAATTGCAGAGCGTCGAGCGTGCCCGCATTCGGGCAGTATTGCCGCCACGCCGGATCGTCACGATGGCTGGCGAGGTCGCGCTCGCATCGCTTCTTGCTAACGCAGTTCGAGCACAGCCGTTGCAAATCGCGCATCGTGCTCGGATCGTTCTTGGCAAGAGTTTCGGGATCCAGATGCAGAGCTGCCATCCGCTCCAGCAAGAGCTTCGCCGCATCAGGTTTAAGTTTTGACATCCGACGCAGCTCGCTTGGAGAAAGGCCAACCTCGCGCGCCATGCGCGCAATTTCATAGCTTACGCATTCATCAAGGCGTAGATCCCGCCGGCGGTTGCGCGCCCAGCCGCGAACGGCCGCAATCAGTGAACTGTAAGCTGAATAGGGCGTAAACGGGCTTGCTCCGGGCATGGCATTCTCCTCCACGCTTGTATTTCTAATGCATCGAATTTCCCGAGCTTTGATCCAGGTCAATTGCTCCGGACGCCACATTTGATGCGTCACCGGGTCGATTGCCGATGCCTATTCCTAGACCAATTGACGCAAATCAAGGCGGCGATCGTTTCATAGTCGAAGTATTTATAATTATAAGAGGAGCAGAAAAATGCACGCAACCGATGTCATGGTCTCAAATGTAATTACAGTGCGCTCCGATACTTCGGTAGGGACGATTGCAGAGATATTGCTCGCCAACCGAATTAGTGCCGTGCCGGTGGTCGATGAGGCCGGTGAGCTGGTGGGAATCGTCAGCGAGGGCGATCTCATTCACCGCGTGGAAGCGGGCACCGAGCGGCACCGCTCGTGGTGGCTCGAGTTGCTGACTGGAAGCGAAACATTGGCGCATGAATTTATTAAGTCGCATGGGCGCAAGGCCGCCGATCTCATGACTTGTCCAGTGATCACGGTGAAGCCGGACATGCCATTGAGCGAGCTTGCTTCCCTGCTGGAAAAGCATCGCATCAAGCGAGTGCCGGTCGTGGACAATGGAAAGATCGTAGGAATTGTCAGCCGAGCCAATCTGATCCAGGCGCTCGTGAATCCACAACATAAGATTGCAACAGATAAGACCGACGAGAATTCAGCCTCGTGCGACAAAGCGCTTGCTCAACTGCGAGCACAGCCGTGGTGGCCCAGTGACGTCAACGTCGTAGTCCGAGACGGGACCGTGGAATTGTGGGGTATCGTCGCATCCGAAGTTGAGAAGGATGCGATCAGAGTTGCGGTCGAGGTGATACCTGGCGTTCAATCGATTTCGAACAATCTGTCAGTTAACAAACACATGCCGAACGGCTGGTGAGGCGACGAATAAGTTGGATGTCCGTTCTGAGTTCGCTATCCGCTTTGTGCCAATAGCGGATATGCGCGGCCAGGTCGCAGCCATTGCGCCTGGGCCGTTGGCGGAGAGGGAGCCCGGCTCCGCCCAATCCGTTGAACGTCGATGTGCGCCGGTTGCCACGATTAGATCATTGTTAGAGCAAACTTTTTCGTGATTCTTGTGCTTAACCGACTCCGCTCTGCGTCGACTCCGCCCGGTAAGAATCGCTTTGTGATCCGGGGGTCGTCGCGGGGGCTGGGGCGCGATCTTAATGGCTCTTACTGCAATCGGCGTGAACAAGGCGAAGAAGCCGGGCCGTTACGGCGACGGCCGCGGCTTGTACCTGCAGGTATCGAACAGCGGCGTGAAGTCGTGGCTATTCCGTTACGTGCAGCACGGGCGGGAGCGGTGGATGGGCCTTGGGCCGCTTCACACCGTTGGCCTGAGCGATGCGCGTGAGCGCTCACGCCGTGCGCGGCAGCAGCTACTGGACGGGATCGACCCTTTGGACGCGCGCAAGGCCGAGCAAGCTGCGCAAGCACTGCAAGCGGCGCGGTCGCTGACATTCGAGGAGGCTGCGCAGCAATACTTCGATGCGCACGAAAATAAGTGGCGTAACGCCAAACATCGCGCCCAATTCCTGTCGACCTTGCGCACCTATGCCTTCCCGAAGATTGGCAAGCTGCCGGTTGGCGACATCGACCTTGGGCTGGTGCTGAAAGTCATCGAACCAATCTGGAGCGACAAGACGGAAACCGCCAGCCGCGTGCGCAGTAGGATAGAAACCGTGTTGGACTGGTCGGCGGTACGCGGCTTCCGCGTAGGTGAAAACCCGGCCCGTTGGCGCGGTCACCTTGAGCACGTCTTGCCGTCGCGGAATCGTATCGCCAAGCCGAGCCACCACCCTGCTCTGCCCTATACCGAGCTCCCCGGCTTTATGGTCGCGCTGGCAAAGCGGGAAGCCATTGCGGCCCGCGCCTTAGAATTCACGATACTGACCGCCGTCCGCACCGGAGAAACGATCGGCGCCACATGGAAAGAACTCGACTTGTTGGAGAAGGCTTGGATCATCCCGGCGCAGCGCATGAAAGGCGGGCGCGAACATCGTGTCCCGCTCAGCGACCGCACGCTGCAGCTCTTACGGTCGTTGCCGCGGGAGGACGGCAATCCGTTTGTGTTCATCGGCTCACGTGCAGGCGGCGGTCTAAGCAACATGGCTATGGCCACGCTGTTGAAGCGGATGGGGCGCGATGAAATCACCGTGCACGGGTTCCGCTCAACGTTTCGCGATTGGGCGGCTGAGCGCACAAACTACCCCAATCACGTCGTTGAAATGGCACTTGCCCACGTGATCGGCGACAAGGTCGAGGCCGCGTATCGACGTGGCGACCTATTTGAGAAGCGACGGCGGCTTATGACCGAGTGGGGCAAGCATTGCGCGGCGAAACCGGCAACCGGTGACGGTGGAGTGATCGCGCTCCGGAGGAAAGCATAATGGACAGGACAACATCGCAAAAATTGCGTTTTCGCCCGCGTTTGGAGAGCCCTGAGGAATTAGCGTCGCGTGGAAAACGCGTGACAAAGGTGCTGGAGATCATCGGCAATGCGGCGAGCAGGCAGGAGGTGGAGAGCGCGATAATCCTTCATGACACCCACTACATCTCCCGACGCCCGCCGGGGCAGCACTGGATTCGGACAAAAACCCAAAAGAGAGCCGTGATGCGGCTTGCGCAGACGTTGCGTCGTTTAGAACCCGTGTTGGACCATGACGATTTGATCTGGTCGATCAAGCAATCTGCCCCACTGAGCATCGAACAGCTTGTGGCATGGCGCAACAACACCGAGAAACTTGCAGATGCACCATTGCCAAACC
>Ga0335081_10011675_pt1 | contig 14222 bp, 12 predicted proteins | sample Lox_Sample_35_FD_206713 | JGI IMG/M metagenome (GOLD analysis project Ga0335081, IMG submission 206713) | Soil microbial communities from Loxahatchee National Wildlife Refuge, Florida, United States - Lox_Sample_3.5 | ecosystem: Environmental > Terrestrial > Soil > Wetlands | place: USA... | reverse complement strand
CCACGATCCCCGATGGATGCTGCTTATCGATGCCGAGCAGGCGCAGTTGTTCGGTGGCGGCGTTCAGGTCGGCTTTAGCATCGGCTTCCCCGGCTTCGGCTTGTTCCAGAGCGCTCTTTGCGATCGCGCCCTTGTCGTAGAGAAGTTGCGCCCGCTCATACTGCGTGCGCGCCAGACGCTCGTCGTTTTCTGCCTTGATGTATGTCTGGTAGGCACCAGAAACGTCGTTGCTCTGCACACGCAAAAGAACTTGCCCCTTGGTGACCGCATCTCCCAGTCTTGCTTTGATTTCGACGACCCGGCCGGAGGCGAGAGAAACCACCGGAACAGCGCGGACGATATCCGGCTGCACCACGCCGGTCACGTTGAGAGCAGAGACAGATTTGTGCACGACCGCCGTGAATAAAGGAAACTGATCCGGATGGTCAACCTTGAAATTATTCGCGTCGAGATCGGGTTCAACCGTGACGTTTGGTGGGGCCTCCGCCTTTGGGTCGGCCTTTCCGCTGCTGCATCCTACTAACCCCGCAAGTGCAAGCAAGATTAGCAGCCAAAACCCGCAAGAATCCTTCTTCATGGCATAACCTCGCGTCCCACCGCCTGATTCATCTGCGCCACAGCCGTCAAGTACGCTCCGACGAGATTGACGTAACTGAGTTGCACCGTGCGGTATTCACTCTCCGCGTTCAAGAAATCGAGCAAGGACGCGCCTCCGTGCTGATACGAAAAGAAAACTGTGTCGCGAACGCGCACCGCCTGGTCCAGGTACTGCCGCTTGTACGGTTTAAGCAGATTGATGTTGCTCTCCACCAGGGCGAATGCTGAATCCACATCGCTGTAAACCTGGGTCTCGACGCCCGCGCGGAGCTTCTCGTTACGCGAGATGTCGATCTTCGTGCGGAGTTTCTCGCCCTGGTTGGTATCAAAGATACGAAACGGAATGCTCACACTGGCTCCAAGCGTGTTGAGCGCGTCTGGGTTATTGAACGATCCGTTGTGTGTAAACCAGACACCGATCGTAGGATCGGTCGAACCGTTAGCAACGGCCAGCTGATAGCTGCTCTGCGCCTGCTTGACCGAGAGCACCGCGGCTCGCAGGTCGGGGCGGGTACTCACGGCGTCTTTCCGGTAGTCGTCGAGCGAAAGGAGATCTTCGCTGAAGTCGAACACTCCATCCACATCAATGCTGTCAATCGGCCGCCGGTCGTTGAGTAGCGCCAGGATATTGATCTTGGTGGTTCGCAGATTCACCAGGGCGTTTTGCAAATCTGATTCGTACTGCAGGCGCTGCAGCTCGAGGCGGTCCAGGTCGATCTGGGCGATGTCACCGGCTTGATATCGATCGCGGCTGACCTTCAGAACCTTGTCGTAGTACTCGAGATTGTCCTGCGCCAAGCGTAAGACGGCTTTGGCCTGAAGGACTCCGATGAACGCGCTGCGCAGATTGAAAAGCAAGGTTCGTTCCGTATCAAACTGCTGGGCGGTGCCGATCGCCGTACCTTCCTTCGCTACTTCCCATCGCAGGTTTCGCTTATTCCGCCGCTCGAACAAATAACTGACGCCCGGAGAAACGAAAGTTCCCGCAAACGGCTGCCAGACTCCGTGGCTTGGCGTGATCTGGGTTCCGTCGGCCGTGAGCGTGAAGTCCGGATTCGGTCGCAGATGTGCTGTGATCTCCTCTGCCTTCAGTTCATCGATGTTCAGTTTTGCAGCTAACAGCGTTGTATTGTTGAGTTCGAATTCCTGTTTGACTTGATCCCAGGTCCAGACGGTTGCCTTCAGTTGCTGCGCCGCAGAACTGCCGCCGAGCGACGCACCCACCAAAAGCAACAGCACAAGCCGTTCGCTCCGCCCAAGAATGGCAAGCGCAGACGGAAGAGAGTGCACCGCTTGCTTGAGTACAGACAATGGCCTACGAAAGCTCATTCCCATCTTGAGTAATTCCGAACCTCAAAGTTATAAATCTGGAGGGCCGGCCACCTCTTTGTGCGGCGTAAGCGGCTTTCCGCAAGGGCCCGCACTACGCTCGTTGTCTAGGAACACAGCTCGACGACGACAATCCTCCCCTATCCAACAGGCAAAGTGTCTTCAAAGAATGAACCGGAATATACCAATTTAACCTATCCAGGTTGATCGCGTCTGGCGTCGCATTCTGGCGACAGTCCTTGCCCTGCTCTAGAGAGACGTATCCCTGGCACTCGGGGAGGGCCGGGAGAGGGTCCGGTTCTGTAAATAGACGAAAGCCGTCTTCAACAGAAGGCACTCAAACGGTTCTTGAGCTGGTATTTTGATTACCGAGTATTCAGCCACGCGCCGTGGATGTCAACCAGTGTGACCGGAAGTGCTTCCAAATGCAGGCACTTAGCGGAACTTGTGGAGAGCCCAAACCATGGGAAACAATCTTTTGATTGGACCCATCGACTCGCCTCCCATGGGATAATCGAAGGTTTCACGAACGTCATGCGCGATCTAGAGTGGATCTGGGAATCTCGCAACCGCAGACTCGTTCTTCTGGCTAGTGGCGCCATCCTCCTCGCCATCGCGATTGTGGACTGGTGGACGAAGCCTTATTTCTCCTTGGGTTTTCTCTACTTATTCCCCATCATGCTCGCCGCCGGATTCCTTCCGCGGTGGGCAACTGTCGTGCTGGGCATAGCGTGTGCCTTACTCAGCGAGCGATTCAGCAACCTGGATCCATCGGATGCCAATATCCGTCTCGGATTTGAAGCGCTCGCTCTCTGCGGTTGTGGACTCCTGACGGCTGAGGTTCTTCGCAACCGCCGGCTCAGCCTCGAGGCCCAGGAGCGTATACGCGTGCTGGTGGAAACGAGCCCGGCGGCGATCGTCACCATCGATCAACGAGGCTTCATTGAACTGGCGAACCGTGCGGCCATAGACCTCATGGCCCCACATGACGCAGATCTGATCGGCCAGCCCATCGCTGCCTTCCTGCCCGAACTCCATCATGCATTGCGCTGGGAGGAAGGACCGCAATTCCGCACATCAATGCAATGTCGCGGGCGGAGGGGCAACGGAGAATCCTTTCTGGCGGAGGTTTGGTTCTCCACGTACAAAGAAGGTTCAGCTCCCAAGTTGGCGGCGATCGTAGCCGATGTTAGCGAGGAGCAGACGCATGCGGAGAATTCGAGCCTGGCGTCCCTCGACCAGAAGGATAGGCCTGCGCTGAACGAGCGTGAGTTGGGAGCGCTCCGCCTGGTCGTTCAAGGTCTGGCCAACAAAGAAATTGCAGCTCAGATGAACCTCTCCGAAAGCGCCGTCAAAAACACTCTGCAACAGCTTTTCGGAAAGACAGAAGTACGCACGCGAAGTCAGTTGGTCCGGGTGGCGCTGGAGCGGTACCGGGACTTGATGTAGACATCGGACCCCATGCTCCGCGCCTCCGCCGCAGCCATGCGACCCAAGCGTCTTCCGTGGGCTTAGCGATCAAATGAGCCTCATCTGAGTGTCAATCCGCCCAGTCGTTGTCGTGGAAAAACGCCGCCGGTACGCCGTGGGCGAAATCCCCAAGGTACGCGCGAAGTGAACCCGCAGCGTGGCCGCCGATTCCAAACCCACAGCCGCCGCGACCTGGTCGATAGTTTCCGCCGTTTTCTCGAGCCGGCGCTGCGCCGCCAGCACGCGCTGATGCATCAGCCACTGGTGCGGCGTCGTGCCATTCTGTCGCACGAACTGGCGCGCGAAGTTCCGGGGTGACATCGCGGCCCGCCGCGCCAGCTCGTCCACCCTAGGCACCCGCGCCAGATTCGCCTGCGCCCATGCCAGCACCGGCGCCATGCCCTCCTCGCGCCCGGTCCGCACCGGCTCAGCGACAAATTGAGCCTGCCCACCATCCCGATGCGGCGGCGTCACAAGGCGCCTCGCAACCGAGTTCGCAACTTCCGCCCCATAGTCCCGCCGCACAATGTGCAGACACAAGTCGATCCCCGCTGCACTGCCCGCCGAAGTGAGAATGCTGCCCTCATCCACATATAAGCGGTCCGCTTCCACATGAATTCTCGGATAACGCGCGGCCAGCCGTTCCGCATACCGCCAATGCGTGGTGGCCCGTTTGCCATCGAGCAGCCCTGTGGCCGCGAGGACGAAGACACCGGAGCAGATCGAAACCAGCCGAGCCCCCGCCGCGTGCGCCGCCCGCAGCCTGCGGAGTAACGCTTCCGGCGCGGCTTCGTCCACGTGCCAGCCGGGAACGATGATGGTCCCTGCGCTACGCAGCACACCCATCCCATGCGGCGCCTGGACGCGAATCCCGCCGGTGCCCCGCAGTGGCGCGCGGTCCAGCGAGAACACGCGGAACTCATACCACGGAACATTCAGCTCCGGGCGGGACAGCCCGAACACCTCCGAAACGATTCCCAGCTCGAATGTGCCCATGCCGTCATACGCCATGGCTGCAAGCTTGCGCGGATCGCGGAGCGTCATGGCAGGATTTTAGCGCATATTGGCATTTCTGCCTCTCGACTGCGGCCGCCTAGGCGCGCGAAAGTAGTCCGATGAACACACTCGAACACTTCGAAAAACTGCTCGAATTCGAAACTGACTGCTGGGATGTCCACGAGGACCTGAAGTCCGGCGAGCCCGATTACGTCATTCTGGACGTCCGCAACACCGAAGCTTATGCCGCCGGCCACGTGCCCGGAGCGATTAACCTGCCCCACGGCCGAATCGTCGAGCGCAACCTCGCCCCGTTCCCTGCCGGCGTCGCCTTCGTGGTCTACTGCAGCGGCCCACACTGCAACGGAGCGGATAAAGCTGCAGTCCGCTTGGCGCGCCTCAATCGAAAAGTGAAGAAGATGCTGGGGGGCATAGCAGGGTGGAAGTGGGAGGGGTTTGAGTTGGAATAGATGGTGCAGTCCGGCACTACGGACCCAAGTTGAACGGAGCGAACATGCAGGAAACGCCGCAACAATATACTCAGCGCCTTCTGGGCCATATCGAGGGCAAAGACCCTGTGAAGGTGCAACGCCAGACACCGAAAATAATTGCAGAGCTGCTTCGAGGGTTAAGCCGGAAACAACTCACGCGAAAGCCGGCGCCCGGCAAATGGTCGATCAGTGAGATTCTTGCCCACTTGGCGGATACCGAAATTGTAGTTGCCTGGCGCCTGCGTCATATCTTGGGCAACAATGGCGCCCCTATCCAGGCATACGACCAGGATGTCTGGGCGAAGATTTTCGACTATGCCCACCGCGATGCTAAAGAGTCCGTGGAATTCTTTCAGGTATTGCGTGAGCGTAACTTGGCCTTGCTCAAAGCGCTGCCTAAGGCATTCTGGGAGAACCATGGCATACATCAGGAGCGAGGCAAAGAATCGATCGCCCACCTCGTGAGGCTGTATGCCGGACATGACCTGAATCACCTTGGGCAGGTGGAGAGCATCGTGAAGGCAGCGGTCTGAATTAGTTAACCATTATGATCTTCGCGGAGCCTGAGAAGCTGAACGTGGACCGAAGCGAATTGACCGCAACCCATAATAATATTGGCGGAAGCGAGTGGGAGTCGAACCCACCAATGTTGCCGTAAGACAACATTCAACGGTTTTGAAGACCGGGACGATCACCGGACCGCATGCGCTTCCGGATCACAACAGTCAAAAGCCACGGACTCACAGATCCCAAACTCCGCTTGCTGATCCGTGAAGATTGGTGTTAATCCGTGGCCGATTTTAGTCCATCCCTCAGTTTCTCTGGCTACTTCGGTTGTGCCGTCACCCGCAGATAGGGCTTGATCGTCTTAAAGCCGGGGAACTTCTGCTGCGCTTCTTCGTTCGACACATTGCCGCCAATGATGACGTCCTCGCCTGGCTTCCAATTCGCCGGAGTGGAGACCGAGTGCTTCGCGGTGAGCTGCAACGAATCGATCACACGCAAAATCTCATCGAAGTTCCGGCCGGTGCTCATCGGGTAGCTGAGCTGGAGCTTAATCTTCTTGTCCGGGCCGATCACAAACACCGTGCGAACCGTCGCATTGAGCGCCGGAGTACGGCCTTCACTCGTGTCACCAGCATCAGCGGGGAGCATCCCGTAGAGTTTGGCGACCTTGAGTTGCGGGTCGCCGATCATCGGATAATTCACTTTCGCCCCTTGGGTTTCTTCGATGTCTATGGACCATTTGGAGTGACTGGAGACGGGATCGACGCTCAAGCCGAGGATCTTGACGTTGCGCTTGGCGAACTCTGGTTGCATCTTCGCCATCGTCCCCAGTTCGGTCGTGCAAACCGGTGTGAAGTCTTTGGGGTGCGAGAACAGGATCGCCCAACCGTTGCCGATCCAGTCATGAAATTGAATCGTTCCTTGAGTCGTCTCGGCTGTGAAATCAGGGGCGGTATCGTTGATTCTCGGGACGGCGTGTACCTCGTTCGCGGTAGCAGTAGTCATAGGTTTCTCCTTCGTAGATTTTTATCGATTCAAGATTCCGAAAGTCGCCCGACCCGGCTCCCAGCTTGCGAAAGCGGATGAAAGAAAAACCCACCCGCTTTGCCGGGTGGGTTGGGAAGAATTTCGCTGATTCCTACCCACACGCCGGCATCAGGCAACAACAACACAGAACCCTGGCGGCGGATGGAAAAAACATACAGGTAGAATAGGCGCGGCGGAATTGATGTGTCAAACGCGAGCGGCGCCAACCCGGCACTCGGACATCTTTTCTGCATCTCGGACAGCATTGTGTTCATCGTCTTCTGAGAGGGAATTCATTCGAAGTTTTGAGGAACGATATGGGCAAGCAGTCAAGACGTCTGGCAATGACACAGTGGGACGTGTTCACTTCCAATCCGCTCGAGGGAAACTCGCTAGCGGTTTTTTCCGATGCGCGAGGTCTGAGCGACTCCGAGATGCAGGCAATCGCGAAAGAAATGAATCTCTCGGAAACGACTTTCATTTTTCCCCGCGCCCCGGAAACCGAAAGGGAGAGTGGGGTTCGTGTGAGAATCTTCACCGTGCAGGAAGAGCTTCCATTTGCTGGGCATCCGACTCTGGGCACAGCGTTTTCTCTGCGTGGCGAGAACGGGACGAATGAAATCACGCTCGAGCTAAATGTCGGAAAAGTCCCGGTGAGATTCGAGCAAGTTCCAGGCGAGCCAACTTTTGGCGAGATGACGCAGGTCGATCCGAAGTTCGGAACGCGCCACGAATGCGAGGCAATCGCACGTGCCACCGGACTGAGTATGGACGATTTTGATCAATCACTACCGATTGAAACGGTGTCGACCGGTCTCCCTTATATCGTTACTCCATTGCGGTCACTGGCTGTGATTCGAGAATTGCGCGTCGACTTGAACCGTGCCGGCGAGTATCTGGAAAGAATGGGAAGCAAATTCCTATACTTCGTCACGCGCGAGACGGTCGATGCCGCGGCCGGTTTGCATGCACGGATGCTGTTTTACAACGGAGAGGATCCGGCTACGGGCTCGGCCGCTGGGTGCGCAGCGGCGTGGATGGTCGCACACGGCGTGGCCGAACCCGAGAAGCGGGTCCTGATCGAGCAAGGCGTCGAGATGCAGCGGCCCAGCCGAATTTTTGTGCGCGCGTCGCGCCGCGATAACCGGATAGTTAACGTTCGCGTCGGAGGCAATGCAATAGAAGTTATCCGCGGCGAAGTTTTTCTCTAACGCTGGTTGCGCAAAATGCGGAAAACATTGACGCGCATTCGCTGTCGAAAAAATCAATAGCCAGAAAGTTCCATTAGCATCCGCGGCACTTTACAGAGAGCGTGCTTCCCTTTAGCATGCATCTCGCTCTGAACATTCTTCATATTGAGAAAAGCCTCCGTCGGCATTTGCGGCCCGCCTTGTGCCAACGGATTGCGGAAGGCTAATGAAACCGAAGCGCACGATTTTGTGTGTCGACGACAACGAAGGCTCTCTCTCTCACCGCAAAATCATGTTGGAAACCCGCGGTTACCGTGTAGCCAGCTTCTCGCGTGGAGAGGACGCATTGGAACGCTTCGTTCTGGGCGGAGTCGACCTCATCATCGCAGACATGGCGATGCCTGGGCTTGACGGCCCGCAGCTGATTGCGAAGATCAAGGAATTATCGCCGCACACTCCCGCGATTCTCATTTCAAGCAAGGTTCGCATCTACGATCACGATTCGCAGGCTGATGTTTTCCTAACCAAAGGGATGTACTCTCCCGCCGATTTGCTGGAGCGCGTGCGCCTGCTCCTGATTCGGAAGCGCGGTCCCAAGCGTATGCAGCAGCGGCCTCCCGCATTGGCACGACGGATCGGTGCTGCCTAGGTCGAGTTCCAGACTCTGCGATTCCGTTCCCGTAGGCTCATACAGTCCAACAACTGCCACATTAGGCCTCGGCATGTGGCGCGGGTGTTCGTGTAAGATTCTGTCAGGCATGGCCGGAGCATTCATCGAAGCAAAAGACCTGCGCAAGACCTATCACGTAGGTAAAATCGAGGTTGAAGCGCTGCGCGGCGTTTCTTTCAGCGTGCAAAAGGGCGAGTTCGTTAGCGTTGTCGGCCCTTCCGGCAGCGGGAAATCCACTTTGTTTTATCTGCTGGGCGGATTGACACGCGCCGACGGCGGCAGTGTCGTACTCGACGGCGACGACCTGGCGTCTCTCTCCGACGCCGAGCGCACCCGGATGCGGAAGCATAAGATCGGATTTGTGTTTCAAAAATTCAACCTGCTGCCGACGCTCGACGCACGGTCGAACATCTTGATAGCGCAGGAGATTTCGGGAAACGGCAATCGCGATCCTGAATATTTCAATCGCATCACCGATCTGCTGGGACTAACCAAGCGCCTGATGCACAAGCCCGCGGAACTTTCGGGGGGCGAGCAGCAGCGCGTGGCCCTGGCACGCGCGCTGATTAACAAGCCGACGGTCGTACTAGCCGATGAACCCACCGGGAATCTGGATTCGAAGAACTCCGACGTTGTACTCAGCATGTTGCGGCTGTCGAACAAGGAACTGGGTCAGACAGTCATGATGATTACGCATAATCCCGCTGCCGCGGAGTATGGCGACAGGATCATTCACATTCGCGACGGGCAGATTGTGAATCCGGAACAGGACCCGCAGTGGGCGCGGCACTAGCGTCGAAAGCACTAGCGAAGACCGCTCCGGGCGCCTGCCTCCGATGTTATCCTTGACAGATTCCTACGCATTGAGAAGGGCTCTCATCGTTCATGGCTGATCCAACCGCTCCCCACTCCAACAATCCTGCAACTCAACCCCTGGCCGAAACGGCGGAGTCCTTCGGCGACATCTTGTCCCAGTTCCAGAAGACTCACTCGCACAAAATCGAAGGCGGCAGGCAACTGGAGGCCACCGTGATTGCCGTGACGGACGAGTCCGTGTTTTTCGACATAGGGTTCAAGTCGGAAGGAATTCTTCCCGTTACCGCGCTGCAAGGAGAAAGTCTCAAGCCCGGCGATAAAGCCGTGGTAACCGTGAAAGGGCGCGATCTTGATGGCTACTACGAGCTTTCGCGATTCAAAGTCGAACGCCCGATGGATTGGTCGGCTTTAGAGAAAGCATTCGCGGATAAATCCGCGGTGCTGGGAACTGTCACGGCTGTCGTGAAGGGCGGATTCAGCGTCGACGTTGGCGTTCGCGCCTTCATGCCGGCCTCGCGCAGCGGCGTACGGGAAGCGTCGGAGATGGACAAACTCGTCGGGCAAGAGATCCGCTGCCGCATTATCAAGCTCGATGTGGCGGATGAGGATCTTGTGGTGGATCGGCGCGCTGTCCAGGAGGAAGAAGAACGGGCCGTCAAAGATCGCCTCTACTCACAGATCAAGGAAGGCGACACGCTGAACGGCACGGTGCGCAGCTTGATGGAGTACGGCGCGTTCATCGACGTCGGCGGAGTCGACGCATTGTTGCATGTCAGCGATATCGCATGGGGGCGAGTCAACAAACCGGCCGATGTGCTCTCCGTGGGGCAGCAAGTCGAAGTGAAGGTCCTCAAACTGGGCACTGAGGCCGACAAGCGCCGGGTTTCGGTCGGCCTCAAACAGTTGCAGCCCCATCCTTGGGATGCAGTTCCGCAAAAATACAAAGCTGGAGATCGCGTTCGCGGCACGAGCACGCGGCTGATGGAGTTTGGCGCGTTTGTCGAGCTGGAACCGGGCATCGAGGGCCTCATCCACATCTCGGAGATGTCATGGGCCAAGGGAAAAATTCGCAAAGCTAGCGACGTGGTCAAGCCGGGGGAGACCGTGGAAGTCGTCATCCTTGGCATCAGTGCAGCCGAGCGTCGAATTGCACTCGGATTGAAGCAAGCTCTCGGGGATCCGTGGATTGACGTGCCGCAGCGCTTTCCCGTCGGCTCTGAGGTCGAGGGGCCGGTAACAAGTCTGATGAAGTTCGGAGCCTTCGTCCAGCTCTCTGAAGGAGTGGAAGGCATGATTCACGTCAGCGAGATCAGCGCCGAGAAGCGCATCGGCCAACCCGCGGAGGTGTTGCGCGTGGGCCAGGTCGTCAAAGCGTTGGTGCTCGCCGTCGATCCCGAGAAGAGACAGATGAAGCTGAGTATGAAGCAGCTCGTGCCGACTGGCATCGACGAATATCTGGCTGAACACAAAGAAGGAGACGTTGTCAGCGGACGCCTCGTGGACGAATCTGGCTCACGCGCCGAACTCGGCGAGGGGATTTTCGCCACATGCCAAGCGGGAGCCGCAACACCAGCACAGAGCGAAAGCCCCAAACCTGCCAAGGCCGACTTGTCGTCGCTGAGTTCCATGCTGCAGGCGCGGTGGAAAACCGGAGCCGGGGCGCCGGTAAAGACCGAGCCTGTGCGCGCGGGGCAAATCCGCAGCTTTCGTATTGCACAACTCGACCGGACCGCAAAGAAAATCGTCGTCGAACTGACGTAACCGCTGGAACTGTCCATTCGCGGCCAAGCGCGTCCATCGCCGGACGCGCTTTTCTCTCATCAAACTCAAAAAGTCTTCTTTCTCCTTTATTGCCAACGGCGATCCAGATGGTCATTTGGCCCCCAGGTTGCCGAGATCCGTTGGTTAACAAAGCCCGAGGTGTCCACAAACAGCCGGCATAATCGGAGTCAACCATGCGAAGCTTCGTTCAAGATCTGCGGTACGGCGTCCGACAGTTGCTGAAGAATCCTGGGTTTACTGCAATCGCCGTCATTACCCTGGCATTGGGCATCAGCATAAACGCCACGATGTTCAGCATGGTGAGCGCGATCCTGTTACGGCGCCCGCCAGTACGTGAACCCGATCGTGTAGCCGTGGTGAGCGGCATCGACCCGGGAAACGGCTATCAGCCTGATACCGCTACGATCTCTGTCCCCAACTACCTCGCCTGGCGCGAGGCCAATCATGTCTTCTCCGAAGTGGCAGCAGCCGATGAGTATCACTCGGCAAGTTTGACCGGACAGCAAGAATCGGAGTTACTGCGCTCGGCGGCTGTGTCGGCGAACTACTTCGATGTGTTGGGTGTCACGGCTCGGATAGGCCGTACCTTCAGTGCTGGGGAGGACCAAACGGGGCAGGACCATGTGGTAATTCTCAGTCACGGCCTCTGGGAGAAGCGCTTCGGGTCTGACTCATCGATCGTGGGTCGCACGATTCGGCTGAATCGCGAGAACTACACGGTGATCGGTGTTATGCCCGCAAGTTTTCGCCTGATGGGGTTCCTTCCCGAACTCTACACACCTCTGGCCATAACAACGGATGACCGAAAAACCGCCGCCCGTAAAGATCGGCCGTTGTATATGTTTGGGCGCATGAAGCCCGGCGTGACGATTGAACAAGCGCGCGCGGAATTTGCGACATTTGCCCATCACGCCGAGCAGGAGTTCCCCGACTCAGAAAAGGGATGGGGCGCTACCGCCCGCACTCTCCCGGATTTCCTGATTTATGGCTTCGGCATTCGCAGTGGCCTGGCGGTGATCATGACGACCGTGGGATTCGTTTTGATGATCGCTTGTGCCAATGTTTCTGGGCTCTTGCTTGCGCGCTCGGCCGGTCGCAAGAAAGAACTGGCGGTTCGCCTGTCTCTGGGGGCCGGCCGGATGCGGATTATCCGGCAACTGCTGACCGAAGGTTTGATGATCTCGATCCTTGGAGGAGGACTGGGCTTGCTGTTGGCCTATCGCGGCATCGACTTTATGCGCGCGGCGATGAGCTTCAATGACGCGTTCGACGCAATCGGGCTGCGGGTTGACTCGAACGTCATTCTCTTCACCCTGGGCGTGTCGGTCGTGTGTGCCTTGCTGTGTGCACTCGCCCCGGCGCTGAAGGCATCGCGAGCCGACGTTACGGCAGGCCTGAAGGATGAAAGCCGCTCTGCCTCCGCTGGGCGTGCTCATACCAGGATGCGGACCGTGCTGGTCACCGGAGAAATTGCATTGGCATTGTTCCTGCTGATCGGAACCGGCCTACTGTTTGTCTCGATCTTCCGGTTGGAGCATCAGAACCTGGGGTTCCAGTCGGAGCATCTGCTGACCGCGACCGTGACGTTGGACGGTGCAGAGTACAAAGACACCCCTCGTCAGGCAGCGTTCGTTCGTGATCTGCTGCCACGGTTGCGTCAGATCCCGGGGGCTGACGCAGTTGCAGTCACTTCCGATCTGCCGTCCACTGGGCCTGGCACGGTAACCCTCCATATTCAGGGCCAGCCCGATTTGCCGGCAAACCAGGTGCTTACAGCGGCCGATTTCATCATCACTCCGGATTTTTTCCGCACCACAGGGATGATCGTGCTCCGTGGCCGCTCATTCACCGATCAGGACAACGACACCACGGCGCGCGTTGTCATGGTCAACCAGAAGTTTGTCGACCGCTATCTCCCCGGCGAGGATCCGATTGGGAAGCAGATTCGCCTCGAGGTCAGCGGAGCACCCGCGGGATGGAGTCAGATCGTTGGCGTGGTGAACAACGTCAAACGATATTCGGAGTCGAACAGCGAGGATCCGAACGTCTACGAACCATTCCTGCAGCGGCCGCGCGGCCAGTTTGCCTTGGTAATGCGAGCAAAGGGCGAACCGGACAGCTTAATCGCGGACCTGCGCAATGCCGTCGCGCAGATCGACAACGAATTGCCGCTGTCTCGCCTGATGAGTATGTCGGCGGTGATCGACCGCCAACAAGTTGGCGACCAGTTCTTTAGCCGCGCCCTGGGTGTCTTTGCTCTGCTTGCGCTGGGTTTGGCCGCCATAGGGATCTACGGGCTGATCGCTTATTCGGTTGGCCAGCGATTCTACGAAATCGGCATCCGCATGGCCATGGGGGCTCGGAGTCAAGACATCCTCCGCATGATTCTTCGGGAGGGATTGAGAATGGCCGCGATTGGTGGAGTCATCGGTCTCGCGATGTCGATCCCGCTCCCCAAGGTCTTCGAAGCCATGTTTACGGATACTCATGTGCACGCGCCGAGCCTGTACTTCTTCGTACCGGTCGTCATCCTGGCAGTTGTCACACTCGCCGCGTATATTCCTGCGCGCTGGGCGGCTAAGACCGATCCCATGAACGCGCTGCGGCAGGAATGAACGATCCCTCGCGAGCCGCTAGCAGTTCCATTGGGCGCAGTAAGATTGCCCAGATAGTGAAAGCCGCTGTAGAATGAAGGGGCTGAGCGGGAGTAACTCAGTGGTAGAGTGCGACCTTGCCAAGGTCGAAGTCGCGGGTTCAAATCCCGTCTCCCGCTCCAGAAATCATGCACCCTTTCCTTCGGGAAGGGTTTTTCTTTGTATCCCGTTGCCGGGCCCCTGAATGCTCTCGCTTAGGGTGTCACGGTGAAAGTCGCGCTGCTGGTCGATTTTCCGCCCGGAGTCGTAACCGCGATCTTGCCAGTCTTGGCGCCAGTGGGAACTTTAACCGTAAGCTGTTTGTCGGAATTCACTGTGTAGGCCGTGACCCTAACCCCTCCAACCGTAATCGCCGAGGCCTGAATCAACCCGGTTCCGGTGATCACGACCGAGTCGCCGGATTTGCCGCTCGTCGGAGAAAAGCTCAGGACCTTCGGTGTGACCTTGAAAATCTGACGGCTGAACAAAGTACCGCTCGATGTGGAGACGGAGACAAACCCGGTTTCTCCTGAGGGAACAGTTGCCGTCATATAAGTATCGGAAGTCACTTTGAACGATGCGGGCGCTCCGTTGAACGTGACGCTGCTCGCGCTGCTGAATCCTTGACCGAGGATTCCGATCTTCTTCCCTACAGTCCCTTGAGTGATGACAAGGGAAGCAAAGGGCGCAATGCCGTCGTCGAGACTGTAGATAC
>Ga0335081_10011674_pt1 | contig 14223 bp, 14 predicted proteins | sample Lox_Sample_35_FD_206713 | JGI IMG/M metagenome (GOLD analysis project Ga0335081, IMG submission 206713) | Soil microbial communities from Loxahatchee National Wildlife Refuge, Florida, United States - Lox_Sample_3.5 | ecosystem: Environmental > Terrestrial > Soil > Wetlands | place: USA... | reverse complement strand
ATCGGCTATGTTCAAGGAGATTTGGCCGATCAGGCCATCGTCAATGAAGCAGTCCGCGATTCAGAGGTCGTCATCAATTTAGCCTGGAGTTTTGCCGATGACCCACACACTATTTTTTCTGAGGACGTTCAAGGTCACATTAATCTCATGGAAGCCGCTTCACCCTCCGGCATTAAGCACTTCATCTATACGAGCACAGCCACTGTCTACGGTCGTGCCATTTCGCACCCCGTGACTGAAACCCATCCTTGCCTGACCGAGGAGGCCCGCAAGCCTCTTTATGCTTTGGGTAAATGGACGGCAGAGGAGCTTTGCAGGTACTATTACAAAGAACGCGGCCTCCCGGTGACGATTTTCCATTTTTGGTGGGCCTTTGGCGAGAACATTGGAGGGAGCCATCTTCGGGATCTGATCAGAAAATCCTTCAACCATCAACCGCTGGAAATGGTTCGTGGGGCGGGAGGAACGTTTCTCACCATGGCCGACCTCGGAAATGCCGTCATTTCCGCGATCAAACACCCGTCGTCCTCTGGTCAGGTGTATAATCTTGGCAGCCTGTTTCTCACATGGGAAGAAATCGGGAAAATGATGGTAGAACTGACACATTCAAACTCAACGATACATCTCGTCGCCTCCGACGAGTGGCAAGGTCCTGCCTTCTTAAATGAGGTCTGGGATCTAAGCCGGGAAAAAGCAGAAAGGGAATTAGGCTATAAGCCGAAAGACACTCTTGAATCGATGCGCTCTCTGTTTCTCCATGCTCTTCGCAGTTGTATTCGTCAGATTTCTCCAGCGCATCATTAACCCTGCACTGTTTCTTCTGAAACCAAAGCTTCGCTTATTCATACCTCAAAGCTTCGATGGGGTTGAGCATGGAAGCCTTACGGGCCGGGTAGAACCCAAAGAAGACGCCCACCGAGCCGGAGAAGAGAAAGGCCAAAAGGATCGCCTCCATTGAGAAGAGGGTTGGCCATCGGGTGAACGCAGCGAGAACTACCGTCCCCACGACTCCGGCTCCAATGCCCATGATCCCCCCGATCAGACTGAGCACTAAAGATTCGATCAGAAATTGGAGGAGAATATCCATGCCTTTCGCACCCACTGCGATTCGGATGCCAATCTCCCTCGTCCTCTCTGTGACCGAGACGAGCATGATGTTCATGATGCCGATCCCTCCCACAATCAGGGAGATGGAAGCAATGGCGCCCAGTAGAATAGACATCACGTTGGCCGACTGTTCCTGACTCGACATCACCTCCGTCAGGTTTCTCACCGTGAAATCATTATCCTGAGCCGGCTGAATACGATGCCTCTGGCGAAGAAGGTCATTAATCTGGTTTTCGACGTCCTTCATCAGCTCCGGCTCCCTGGCCTGGACTGCAATCTGTTTCACCATCCCTGGAAACTGCATCCCAAAAAGTTTTTTTTGCGCCGTCGTCAAAGGGACGAAGATGACGTCATCCTGGTCTTGCCCCCATGTCGATTGGCCTTTGGGGGATAAGACTCCGAGCACGGTAAAAGGGACGTTTTTGATACGAATGATTTGACCCGTGGGATCAATCCCTCCAAAAAGGTTCTCCTCTACCGTCTTTCCCAACAGGCAAACCTTGGCCGCTCCGTCGACATCCTGCTGCGTGTAGGACCGGCCTGAGGCCAGGGTCCAATCCCTGATTTGCAGCATCTCAGGAGCCGTTCCATTGATAATGGTAGACCAGTTCTGATTTCCAAAAACCACCTGAGCGACGCCGCCGAGGTTTCCGGCCACATATTTGACACCCGGAATTTCTGCCAGGATTGCCTTCGCGTCATCTGCCGTCAAGGTCGGGACCGTTCCCGATCCAAATCGAAGCCCCCCGCTCGTCGAACTCCCCGACATGACGATCAGGAGATTCGAGCCCATGCTCGCGATCTGTTCCGCAATCCTTTTCTTTGCCCCCGAGCCCACGGCAATCATGGCAATCACCGCTCCGACGCCGATGATGATTCCCAGCATGGTCAGAACCGAGCGCATCTTATTGACCATCAGCGCCCTCAGGGCAATCCGGAGGCTTGCAAAAACACGCGTCATTTCAAGTCCCCTCCCCCTGCTGCGCTGGTGGGCGACGAATTCGTGTGATCATCGACGATCCTTCCATCCTTGAAGAGGATATTTCGTTTGGCAAAGGCGGCGATATCGGGCTCGTGGGTAATCATAATGATCGTAATCCCTTTCTCCCGGTTGAGCCGTTGGAAGATACCCATGATTTCGACGCTCGTCTTCGAATCGAGATTGCCCGTGGGTTCATCCGCTAAAAGAATAGAGGGCTGATTGACCAAGGCCCGGGCGATCGCCACCCGTTGTTGTTCCCCTCCCGACAGCTGACTGGGATGATGATGCTCCCTCCCCTTCAGGTTCACTTCGGACAGGGCCCGCTGCGCCATCTCCTTCCGTTTGGAGGTTGGCGCCCCAGCATAGACCAGGGGGAGTTCGACATTTTCCAGAGCGGAGGTCCGGGATAATAGATTAAACCCCTGAAAGACAAAACCGATCTTTCGATTCCGGATCTCCGCCAACTCGTCCATCGAGAGCTTTTCACCGCTCACGCCCTCCAAATGGTATTGTCCGCTCGTAGGCCGATCCAGAAAACCCAGGATATTCATGAACGTTGATTTCCCCGACCCCGATGCTCCCATGATGGCGACAAATTCACCGCTCCCAATCGACAGGGAGACGCTCCGAAGGGCTTGAACTTCAACTTCGCCCAAACTGTAAACTTTTACTAAATCTTGAACTTCTATGACCGAGTCCATCTTCTTTAATACTCAATGTAAATTGCAAAATGAGCAGTGCTCAATGAGCAATGGGAGGATATAGCCGAAAAATAATGATAATTTTACATTGCTCATCTTGCAATGAATCAGTTCTACCGCCCCACTCCTCTCATCCCAGGCGAGGGAGCGCCGGTTTGCGAGGAACTTTTCTTCCCCGATGTTTGCTCGATGATCACCTCTCCCCCTTCTCTTAAATTCCCTCCGACCACTTCGCTGAAAGTTCCATCGCTAATTCCAAGGGTAAGAAGGACGGGGGTTGGTTTTCCCTCTGGAGACACGACCCACACCCGCCCCGGTCTTCCCTGATCTCCTTGCGTCACCCTCAACTGTTCTCCCGGTTTTTGCGGCGGTCCGGTTTTTCCTCCCTCCCTCTTTGCGGACTCGGGTCGATACCTCAGGGCAGCATTTGGTATTTTCAGCGCACCCTCTCGATGGGCAACCGTGACGGAGACATTGGCCGTCATCCCCGGTTTCAACTTCAAATCCCTGTTGTCCACCAGGATCACGACGTCATAGGTGACGACATTTTGAACAATGATCGGAGCATTTCGAATCTCTGAAACCCTCCCGCGAAAGACCCTTTCCGGGTAGGCATCTACAGTAAAAGTCGCATCCAGCCCCACGGTAATGCGGCCAACATCCGCCTCACTCACGTTGGAATCGACCTGCATCTCGGCCAGGTTCTTAGCAATAGTGAAAAGGGTAGGTGCCTGCAGACTGGCGGCCACAGTTTGGCCGACGTCGACATTCCTCGAAATGACCGTCCCGTTGACCGGAGACCGAATCGTCGTATATCTCAGGTTGGTCTCCGACAGTTTCAAAGCGGCTTTCGTCTGCTCCACCTGAGCCTTTGAAGATTCCACCTGAGACGCCGCCGACTCCACCTGGGCTTTGGCCACATCCCTCTGTGCCACCGCTGTGTCATAATTGACCTGGGCTGTATCCATCGTCGCTTGGGCGATCACCTGCTTCTCCACAAGCGGACGATTACGCTCCAGGGTCCGTTTGGTATCTACGACGGCCACCTCTGCCTTTGTCAGGTTGGCCTTGGCATTCTCAAGGTTTGCCTGGGCATTCAGGAGATTGGCCTGGGCGCTCAGCACATTGGCCCTTCCCTGCTCCACCTGGGCTTCAAAGAGGGCCGGGTCGATCTGTGCGATCACCTGCCCTTCCTTGACCTGGGAATTAAAATCGGCATAGAGGGCCTTGATCGTCCCGGAAACTTGGCTTCCCACGAGGACATTGATGACTGGATTGAGCGTTCCGGTGGCGGTCACAACCAAATTGATCTCCCCCTTCTCAACCTTCGCCAAACGAAACCTCTGATTCGATCCATTCTGACCTCCCAATCGATAGAAGGAGAATCCTCCTGCCAACATCAGGATGAGGATCCCAACCCCGATCAGATATTTCTTCCTTCTGTTTCCCATTCTATTTTTCCTTCCCTTTCTTTCTGAAAATGAGCCGGATCGGAACCCCCTCGAATCCAAAGGCTTCTCTCATCTGGTTCATTAAATAGCGTTCATAGGAAAAATGGATGCCCTCTGGCATGTTGGTATAGATCACAAAGGCGGGAGGAGCTGTTGAAACCTGAGTGATGTAGTTCATTTTCACATTCCGATTCTTATAAAGTGGGGGAGGGAATTTTTCAACCCATTTTCTGAAATAATTATTCAACGGAGAGGTGGCAATTCGCTTTCTCGTTTGCGCTGACACCTCGTCCACCGAATCCAATACCTTCCTGACCCGTTTCCCTGTCAAGGCGGAAATGAAGAGGATGGGAGCGTAAAAGAGGTACTTCAGCCCTTCGCGTACCTCCTCCTCGTACCGGACCATGGTCTGAGAATCTTTTTCAACCAAATCCCACTTGTTCACGACAAGGATGCATCCCTTCCCTTTTTCGTGGATGAACCCACCGATGCGGGCGTCCTGATCGGTCACGCCTTCTTTCGAATCGAGTAAAAGCAGGGCAACATCCGATCGGTCGATGGCCCGAAGGGCCTCCACAATACTGTACTTTTCCAGCCTGAGACTGATCCGGCTCTTCCTTCGGACACCGGCGGTATCCACGAGGACGTATCTCTTTCCGTCTCTCTCGAAAAGGGTATCAATGGCATCCCGGGTTGTCCCGGGAGCCTCATCCACGAGGACCCTGTTATATCCCAGTAACCGGTTCACCAGCGAAGATTTTCCTACGTTCGGCCTTCCCAAGACTGCCACCTTCGTCACCTCTTGATCCCATTGCGCTTCCGTCGAACCTGGAACGACCTTGACGACCTCATCTATCAATCCCCTCACCCCGTATCCATGCTCGGCGGATATGGAGTAGATTGGCTCTATCCCCAACCCGTAAAACTCAAGAATCTTCTCCTCATGTTGTGGTCCGTCAATCTTATTGACGATATAAAACACCGGTTTATTCAATCTTCTTAGAATATCTGCAATCTCTTTATCCGAGGGGGTCAGGCCTTCCTTTCCATCCATCAGGAAAAGGATGGCGTCCGCTTCTTCCATGGCCAACTGGCACTGTTCACGCATCTGGACAAAGAGGCGATCTTTTGAAGCCGGCTCGAAGCCACCCGTATCCATCACGGTGAAAGAGTGACCTTCCCATGTCACGTCGGCATAATTTCGGTCCCTGGTTACGCCGGGCTCATCCCATACGATGGCTTTCTTTCCCCCCGCCATTCGATTAAAAAGGGTAGATTTCCCGACGTTGGGTCTTCCGACAATAGCGATGATGCGTCCCATGGCAGATTTTTGAAGTTGATGAAGCCATTATAAAATGACTTTGAAGTCGACACAATACGGACCCTTATTCTTGAAAACCTTCTCATTCGAGCGCAAATATGATAGATTAGTGTTAGATGGAGGCAGTGTCGGAGGATAAGAATCTCTGCTTGATTAATTCTTGAGGAGGTTAAATGGCTAGACGAATCAAGAAAATTGCCATTTGTTTTACTCTTTTGATGATTCTATGGATTCAACCGATGGGGGCAGGCTTCTGCCAATCCGCAGCTCCAGAAGAGAAAGGACCCAACATCAAGCTTGGCAAAATAGACTTTTCAGTCAGGGAATTCCAATCGAGTCCCTCTTCTAAAATGTTAGAGATCCGTGTCGAAGTCTTTAACATGAGTCGCCAGGTAACAGCTCCCCCCAACTCCATTAGGCTGGTCATGGTTCCCAAGGAGATAGAAGGATCTTCTGCGGCTGGATTTGAGGCGGCGCAGGAAGAGACGCCCCTCACCGTTCCCTTGCCCCCCAGTTCGGGCCGCATTCTGATTTTTGGCTTTTCACTTCCTGAGAAAGTTCCCCAGGCGATCACTTTCGAATTCCAGATCAATCCTCCCGAGGGTGAGAAGAAGACCGTGAAGTGGCAAGGAAGTTGAAATGATTGCGACTCCAAAGCGGATCCTTCCCGTTGCCGGGCTTTGCTCGAAATGCTCCTATAGCGGCCCGGACCGACGACTTTTTGCGTTGATCTGTCCTGTACTCAACCCCGGCCGCCGATTTCCGTACAAAATACAGCGCTTTTTCTTAAAAAATACAGTCCCCCCCTCATTTACTTTTCTGAATCTAGGGGAGAAAATGGATACATTCGAAGCTAGTTGACCCTGCATACCTAATGAGGAGGGATTTCGTATGACGGCGTACGAATTCTACTGGTGTGACGGGACGGGGAAGTTCCATCTAATCGGCTTGGTCCCTGAAAGGAGAAATAATCTTATCAGAATAACGCAGGAATCGGTCATGAATTGCGGGAGATCTATTACGAACAGCGCTCTGGACAAGAATAGCCTTTATTTTATCCAGGTGGAACTATAGAATTCCCTACTCGGACAACGCAATCGCCTCGATCTCGATTCCGGCACCCTTCGGAAGTCTGGCCACCTCGACGGTTGACCTCGCAGGGGCCGGGGCAGGGAAGTAAGCGGCATATACTTCGTTCACTCGATTGAAATCCCCGATGTCCTTCAAAAAAATTGTCGTCTTGACGACGTCTTTCATCCCCAGCCCCTGAGATTCCAATACCCCCTTCATATTCTCCAAAACCTGCTGGGTCTGCCTTCCGATATCTCCTTGCACCAATTCCCCTGTTTTCGGGTCAAGGGGAATCTGCCCGGAAAGAAACAGAAAATTTCCCGCCTGGATAGCCTGGGAATATGGGCCGATTGCCTTGGGTGCCTTATCGGTTTCAACCATCTTCTTTTTCGTTTTCATGGCCTTCTCCTCTAAAGATTCATGCTAGCATGGAACGCTGGAAACAGCTTGCAAACTTCCGACGCATCTCTCAAAATATAGTCCGCTCCTGCTTCCTCAAATTCTTCCTTCTTCGTCCTTCCAGTCAGCACCCCAATCGTCCTCATACCCACCCTCTTCCCTGCCTGGATATCAATGATATGATCTCCGACCATCACCCCCTCTTCCCCTGCAATCTTCAACGACTTCATCACATGGGTCAGATGGTCTGGGTGGGGTTTAACTTTCTTAACCGAATCTCTCGAAACGAAAACATCGCAGAAATCATCGATGTCAGGAAAAACCTTCCTCACGGCCTCGTCACAGTTTCGTGTGATGATCCCTACTCTAATTCCTCTCGCCCTAAGACTCCTGATCGTTCGTTTCGTTCCAGGAATCAGCTTCCCCTCTGCCGCCGCCTGCATTTCTAATCGATGTAGAATGAGATGGGAATCGTGATAGAATGTCTCCGCACCGGAAGGCTTTTTCTCGCACAGGGTCTGATAGGCTTCGTCGACGATCTCCAGCAGATATCTCTCCTGAATGGCTTCTTTTCTTATCCCGTAGCACTCCATCAGATCGAACAAACGCTCCTTCATCGAAGAAAAATCGATATTGAGGACCGCAAGCGTCCCGTCGAAATCGAAGATCATCGCTTTGATTCCCCTGAATTGATTCTTTCTCGTTGATTCACTCATCGGAATAAGTTTCATTCCGCAACCGGATTGATTCCGCTTTGCAATCGCATTCACCCTGCGTCCCGGAACCTACAGAACATGAATACCTCACGGAAAACAAATCTGTCAATGATTATTCGCTCGCAGGCGCGATCTGAGTCGGAGGAACCAGGCCTTATGAACGTTCTTATGGGTGGGGATGTGAAAGGTATCTCCTTGATCAAAGCCAATAGATCTGATATGAAATGGATAGGGAGGAAATACAAGAAATGGTGCCTCTAAGAGAGAAGATTCGGATCGCATCGGGCGATGGGATGGCAGATCTTTTGATCAAGAACGGGAGGGTCGTGGACGTCTTCTCCGGTCAGATTGAAAGAAAGGATGTGGCTATTTTCGGGGGGGTCATCATCGGTTTCGGAGATTATCAGGCTAGAGAGATCATCGATGTCAAGGGAGATTTCCTTTGCCCCGGCCTGATCGACGGTCACGTTCACATCGAATCGAGCATGGTGACGCTTCCTGAATTCGCCCGGGCGGTCCTTCCGAACGGAACGACCAGCGTGGTCATCGATCCTCATGAGATTGCGAATGTCCTCGGCCAGGAGGGCGTTCGATTCATGGCGAATTCAGCGAAGGGCGTCCCTTTGAACGTCTCCGTCATGGTTCCTTCCTGCGTCCCCGCGACGCACCTCGAGACATCCGGTGCGACGCTCAAAGCGCCTGACTTGAAACCCCTGCTGAAGGAACCCTGGGCCGTCGGTCTGGCGGAGATGATGAACTTCCCGGGCGTCATCTTCAGGAATCCTGAAGTGCTCAAGAAAATCGCGGTCGCCGGGGGGAAGCGAATCGATGGCCACGCTCCCATGCTTTCGGGAAAGGGGCTTTACGCCTATCTCACCGCAGGAATCCGTTCCGATCATGAATGCACCACTCCGAAGGAGGCCAAGGAAAAATTAAAAAATGGCATGTGGATCATGATCCGAGAGGGAACGACGGCAAGGAATCTTAGAAGCCTCCTCCCCCTTGTCCACCCGAAGAATTCGAGACGGTTTTTCTTTGTCACCGACGATCGCCATCCAAAAGAGCTTCTCGAAGAAGGCCATATCGATTCGATGGTGAGGCAAGCCATTCGATGGGGACTCGACCCCATCCTTGCCATTCAAATGGCAACGCTGAACCCCGCAGACTATTTCAGGCTGGATGACCTTGGAGCGATCGCTCCGGGTTATCATGCCGATATCGTCAGTTTCGACCATCTGGGACAGTTTGAAATAAAGAAGGTCTTTAAAGATGGAAGACTGGTGGCGGAAGATGGTAACCTACTTTTTCCCTCTCTATGGGAAAGGAAACGCCTCAAACTCAAGGAAACTTTTCGAGTGCGGCCTCTCAAAAAGGATGCCTTCTTGCTTCGAAGCGACCAGTCCCTCGTGAAGACCATCCAGGTGGTGCCGGATCAAATTGTCACAAGAAAAATCATGAAGAGGGTTGTCTTGAAAGACGGCGCGGCCCATCCCAACCTAAAAGAGGACATCCTTAAGATTGCGGTCGTGGAGCGGCACAAGGCGACCGGGAACATCGGAATCGGTTTTGTCCAAGGCTTAGGCTTAAAGAAGGGAGCCATCGGCTCCTCTGTGGCCCATGATTCGCATAATATCGTGCTTGTAGGAACGAACGACGCGGATATGTTAAAAGCCGTAGAAGTCATTCAATCAATGAAAGGTGGGTTAGTGGCCGTCTTCGACGGCAAGGTATTGGCGTCTCTTCCGCTGCCCGTTGCCGGCTTGATGTCCGAATCTCCAGTTGCCCGCGTCAACCAACAATTAGAAGATCTCCATCGTTCCGCCAAAACGCTTGGATGCAAAGTTCCGGATCCCTTTATGACGCTCTCCTTCTTATCGCTGCCGGTCATCCCGGAATTAAAGATTACCGATAAAGGCCTGGTTGACGTCAACCAGTTCAAACTCGTTCCTTTGTTCGGAGAAGACTGAACTCCGATTGCTGAGTGTGGAATGCGGAGTGCGGAATAAAAGAGCTTTGAAGAGGAAATAATCGCTGCGTTATTAGATGGAGATAATTATGAGTTGGGATAAACTTTTAGAGGAGGCGACCCGCTATCTTCAGGAATATATTCGGGTGAATACGGTGAACCCTCCCGGAAATGAAATAGCAGGGGTGAGATTCTTCAAAAAGATCTTCGATGCAGAGGCAATCCCTTGCCAGATCTTCGAGCCCTCTCCAGGCCGCGGAAACCTCCTTGCCATTCTGAAAGGAAACGGAAAGAAAAAACCCGTTCTCCTTCTCAGCCATATGGATGTTGTCCCTGTTGAAAGAGAGCGATGGTCAGTCGATCCTTTTGCAGGGGTGGTCCGGGATGGATATCTTTACGGCCGCGGAGCTCTCGACGATAAATCGATGGGTATTGTAGAAATGATGGCTGTCCTCATCCTCAAGCGAGAGAAGGCTCCCTTAACAAGAGATATTTTCTTTTTTGCGACGGCCGATGAGGAGACCGGAGGAGACTGGGGAGTCGAGTGGGCTGTGGAGAATATTTCATCTTTAAAAGAAACGGAGTATGCCCTTAACGAAGGAGGATATATCGTTCTCAACGACAAAGGCGCCGCAGATCGGTATGAAATTTCCAGCGGCCAGAAAGTCCTCTTCCAGCTCCAGTTAAAGACGAGGGGCACTTCTGGCCACGGCTCGATGCCCCGGTCTGATAATCCTAACGTGAAACTCGTCCAGGCTCTGGACAAGGTTACAAAATGGGAGACTCCTTACAATCTTCTTCCCTTGGTAAAAGAATATTTTTCAAAGATGGCTCCTAAACAACCCCCTGACGAAAGACAATTTTTTGAGGACATTGAGAAAGGTCTCAGGAACCCCGCTTTTTCCCAACGGCTGACATCCAACCTCATTTATAATGCAATGATTCGAGACACTATTTCCCTCACGATTTTACAGGGTGGAAGCAAAGTCAATGTGATCCCATCCGAGTCAACCGCCGCACTCGATTGTCGTCTCATCCCGGGTTCGTCGAAAGAAGAGTTTTTAAAAGAGATTAAAACACAATTAGGAGAGGAAATTGAGGTGGAGGTAATCTCGGAGAGTCGTTCTCTTCCTCCCTCGCCTTTCGACACCGATCTTTTCCGGGCGATTCAGAGATTCGCGGCAAAGAACGACCCGGGTTGCCCGGTCGTGCCTTATCTTCTCGCCGGAGCTACAGACAGCCGTCTGCTCAGGGAGAAAGGAATCATTACCTACGATTTTTGTCCTTTCCGGCTGACGGAGAAAGAAACGCTGATCATCCACGGCAACGATGAGCGGATCGCCGTGGAAAATCTGAGATTCGGAACGAAGATGCTGGTGGAGATTATTAAGGAAGTTGCTACCTGATTTCTTTGACACCGGCTCCTTGATTATTCCGCCTTTTTAGTCCGATCTCCCCAATTGTTTCCCTTCAAGGGAACGCTGGCACCTTCTTCTATTATTAATTGCTCTTTCTCCCATTGCCCCATTTGTTATCGTTCTCTTTTTATAGGCATAAATTACAGGTTGGTGAGGTGTCTTCGCATCTCCAGCTCTTCTCTCAATCCGCCATTTTCTTCCAGCTCTTTAAGGACCTCTTCGATCGTCTGGATCATCTTTCCCTTGTCTTCGGGGAGTTTTCCATGGAGGGGGAGAAGATTAGAGATATGGTCGCTTAAAAATTGAGAAGTCACCTGGAGTTTTTCCAGAAGCAGTTTCGTTTCTCTTAATATCGTTTCCGGTCGGGGCGGCTGAAAACGACCTTCGGTCATGGCTTCATAGAGCCCCGAGTTCGGCTGAGGGATAAAGGTCCGAACACGGATAAAATGGGGATCGATTTGATTCAATACCTCTGCCGTTCCTTTGGCGTGCTGTTCCCATTTTTCCTCGCCTCCAATCCCCAACAGAACATAGAGAGAATATTCAAACCCGGCTTCTTTCGCTTTCTTCCCAGCCTCAACCATTTCTTCCGGCGTTGCACCCTTCGCAATCTCCTTGAGAAGGTCCCGGTCGCCGGTCTCAAGGCCCACATGAAGCCGGTCTAAACCCGCTTTGCGGATTTTTATCAAATCTTCCAAGGGTTTCCTGGCAATGGTCTGGGCACGCGCATAGCTGGTTACCCTTTCAATGTGTGGAAAGGATGAAAGGAGGGCATTCAAAATCTTGACCAGCGTTTCGGTCTTCACCACAAGGCTATTGGAATCTCCGATAAAAACTGTCCTCACCGTGTCTCCATATAGATCCCTCGCGGAATCGATATCTCCCAGAATCTCGTCGATGGGCCTGATCTCGAACTTCATCCCTTTGTACATCGAACAGAAAGCACACCGGTTCCACGGACATCCCCGGGTCACCCTTAGAAGGAGGCTGTTCGCCTCGCTGGGTGGCCGGAAGGGTGGAAAATCATAATCTCTTCTTCTCAACCCAAATCTGCCAACCGTCATACATACCCCCAGTTAGGAGTGCATCCCGCCCACCCCGCCCTCTCCCACCGGGGGAGAGGGAAAAGGTGAAGTCACTCTAGCTCACTTTAAATTCTAGTCACTGTTTCAAAATATCATTGAAACGGCAATCCCTTTCTTCTCAAAGCGTTCCTTCAGTTCCATTCCGATCAGACGAAAATAACTTTCTTCCAAATACTGGTCCAATTTAGCTCTTCGATAAACCGCTTTCACCTTATTCGGGTAATTCAGCCGATCGATCAGAACCTCGTCAATCGCCCCCTCCAGCATTGCCACCAGCGCCTTTGGATCCAGAGGAAGCATGGGGCCGACAAAGGCATAGGTATGAATCTTTTCCCGGCGCAGGGCTCTCAGGGCTTTGACCCGGGATTGGATCGAAGGAGAGTAGGGCTCAAAAATCTTCCTGATCCCTTCGTCATGCGTCCCAATGGAAAAGCCTGCTTCGATCCTTTCAAACTGCTTTAACAGATCGATATCTCTCAGACAGAGTGGTGACCGGGTCAGTAGATTCACGGAAAGGTCGGCCTCCAGAAGGGCTTCCAGACACTTTCGGGTCAGTTGATACTTTTTCTCAATCGGCTGATAAGGATCGGTCACTGTGCTGAGGGCTACCACTCCATGCTTCGGCCTCTTCAACTGCTTCCTTAGCAGAGTCGGGGCATTCACCTTGACATCGATGAATTCTCCCCACGGTTCCAGATGACCGCTGAAACGCTTCATGAAACTGGCATAACAATACCTGCAACCATGACCGCACCCCACATACGGGTTAATGCAATAATCAAAACCGGGGATGGCTGTCTTAGTCAGAATGGTCTTGGCAAAGATTTCTTTAATTTTCATTCATTTTAATTATAACGAGAACAAGAGTAAATCGAAAGTTCTTTGAATCCCAAGAACCAAGGGTTCTAGGATTCCAGGGGCAAACTCAAATGATGAGAGGGACAGAAGCAGAAAACCCGACGGCAAAAACCGTCGAAGTTTGTGGACGAACCCTTCATGCCTAGTTCCCTGGACCTATCTGTTTCTTATTGGAGGGGTAAGTCATACGAAGGCGAAGGAGAATTTGAAGCCCCCTTCGATGGAGACGTTCCGTTGGGGGGAGAATGGACGTGTTCAAAGAAACTCAAAATATCAATCTCTCCCCCTTTCGCCTTTTGCCAAAGCTCGTAAAGGTGACGCGTGGTGATCAGGCTCATATTGTGCCGACTTAAGAAACGGCTCAGCTCCTTGGGGAGATGAGTTGCCTCGCCCATCTCACCAAGTGGAAGCCGGGTATGAGTAGCTGCGATAATCAACGTTTTTTCATTCTCCTTTTTTTCCTTCTCAAACTGCAGGGCCCGGTTGATCTTGGGATGGCTTCCCTCCACCTCCCCTTCACTCATCAGAATCTGCAACCCGAAAACCGTGTGAGTTTCTGGGATTTTGACAATACGATCCACGGACTGGTAGTTAACGCCGGTAGATACCTTGAATCCCAAATCCTTGAAGACGGAATGAACGGTGTCGATGAGTAATAATTCACTCTTTGGCCAGAGCAGTGCCTCGATCATGGAAAAATCCTGGTCATTGATTGCCCCGGATCCCTTCTTCGACGCCTTATCAATTTCCGATTGCAGAAAACTTTTTCTCTCCGTCTCTTTCTCAGATTTTCTTTTCTCAATTCTGCTGACTAACCACATGGCAAAAAGACAACCCAGGGGGAATAGAAGCTTGAACTCTTCTGAGAACTTCAGGGCACCGTAAATTGCGAGGATTGCCAGTAAAAGCTGGAGCAGGCCTAACATTTCCCCTCCCGTTGAAAAATTAAATAAAAACAATAAGTTAAGAAATAGCAATTATTATGCCAAATTCAATTGGATTGTTAAAATAGAAATTACTTTACGATTTCAAATTGTTACAAGAATATTTCTGGATCGGAAGGAATTGTTCAACTATGAAAAAAATTCATGATTTGAACAAAATGTGCAATATTTGGACAAAAAGAGACAACAACATGGAGAGTGGCA
>Ga0335081_10011672_pt1 | contig 14223 bp, 11 predicted proteins | sample Lox_Sample_35_FD_206713 | JGI IMG/M metagenome (GOLD analysis project Ga0335081, IMG submission 206713) | Soil microbial communities from Loxahatchee National Wildlife Refuge, Florida, United States - Lox_Sample_3.5 | ecosystem: Environmental > Terrestrial > Soil > Wetlands | place: USA... | reverse complement strand
GCCTTTTTTCAAACCATGGGAGGGACTGATGCCGATCCCTATGATGTCCACCTGTCCGCCATCCTTTACCTCGCCCACAATGGCGCAAACCTTGGTCGTTCCAAGATCAAGACCGATGAGCACATTATCCGGCTTTTTTTTCGCCATGGCACACCCCCGAATGAAACAAGTTCAAAGTACAGAGTTAAAAGTACAAGGAAGTTTCATTATTACCGTCTCTTCACTTTGTGCTCTGAACTTTGTGCTCTGAGCTGTGTATTCTTAACCATCACTGCCGCCTGCCGCTCCGGGCGGAGGTCCACATAGGCGATATCCACGCCGCGCTGATTCACATCCGTCATGACTTCGGCAAGCCTGCGAAGCTTCTCGCCATAGCGACCGCTGCCGATCTTGATTTGACAGCCTTCATAGAGCACCGAAAGCGTTTCGGGAGAGTCGGCTTTTACGGTGATGTCGGGCAACTTCCAGCCGCCCCGTGCCGAAATCTCGGCTATAAGTTCCATTGCCTCGGGCAGACCTTCTGCAGTCACCTCTTCACCGGGACGGGCGCGATAGTCTCTGATCGCGATAATCGGAAGTGGCCATATTGAAGTCTGCTCCTTGGGAAGCCGCTCAATGACGACACCCTGGCCATCCAGCAGATAGCGCTCCATCCCCGTATCCAGAATTGAGGTCGGCGTCCGTTCAGTAAAGACCATGGTTAACCTGTTCGGCAGCCGCCGGTAAATCTGGGCATCCTTGACCCAGGGGTTTCCTTCGGCGCGTTTTATCGCCGCCGAAAGGTCTACGCGGAAAATGTTTTGCCCCGTAAAGACGCCGACGATGTCCTTCAGGTCACGATCACTCAGCATCTTTACTCCCTTGATATCAACGCCAGATATGACAAAAAGATCGGCATGCATGACGGCCCGATAAGCCTGCCATGCCAAAACCCCTCCTGCCGCGATCATGAGAACGATCATCACCTTCAACAGGATGTTTGTGAGTCCCACTGCCCTTTTTCGCGACCAAGCGGCCCGATCCGCCCGGGCCCGCTTCACGATTGTCCTCTTCGCTTCGCCGCGGTACGATTTTGGAACCTTTACGTTCTTGTAGTCTCTCATACGATAACATATACCGGAATGTCGAGGACGGAATGAGAAATCACAAGTTCTCTACAATCCGCACTTTTAAACCGCAATCATTGTTTATCTACCTTCAACAGCCTGGCGCACAATTTCCTCAACGAGGTCGGGGAAGGAAATCCCCGATCCTTTTGCTATCTCCGGCAGTAGACTCGTCGCTGTCATGCCCGGAAGAGTGTTCACTTCGAGGATATAAGGCGAGCCGCTCTCGTCAAGAATGAAATCGACTCTGCTGTACCCCCGGCACCCGATGGCCCGGTGAGCGGCAAGGCCCGCTTCGAGCGTTCTCGCATACACGTCTTCCGGAATCCGCGCCGGGAAGAAGTGGTCGGACATTCCCTTCTCATATTTTGCAGCATAGTCGTAGAAGGCTCGCTTCGGAACAATTTCGATGGCGCCGAGTGCACGGTCGCCGAGAATGCCGACCTGCACTTCCTTGCCCTTGATGAATTTTTCAATCAGGATCTCGTTGCCGTATTTGAACGCAAGGTCCACCGCGGGCGCCACGTCCTCTTTTTTAAAAACCAAGCTCACGCCAACGCTCGAGCCCTCTGCATGGGGCTTGACCACAACAGGATACTTGATCTGCGCAAGGATGGAGTCTACCTTGTCGGCATCGCCAGAATAAACGACCTCGTAAGGACCAACAAGAAAGCCCTGGGAACGGAATATCTGCTTCGAAACGGTCTTGTTCATGCCGAGAGCGCTTGCGAGAATCCCTGATCCCGTAAAGGGAATACCCATCACCTCAAGCATACCCTGAATCGCGCCATCTTCTCCGAACCGCCCGTGAAGAGCTATAAACGCCAGTTCGACGCCGTGCTTGCGGATTTGCTCCGCAGCGTCCCTGCCCACGTCGACAGCAACAGGATGATACCCCTTTTCCCTCAGCGCCTTCAGGATCGCGTTGCCACTTGCAAGCGAGACTTCGCGCTCAGACGACAACCCGCCAAGGAGAACGCCTATTTTCTTGTTTGTCACCATGTTCTTATCCTTATAACTTCATAAAGTCTTATGCAATTCATAAGGCGCTTGAGACTCGTTTGACTCCTGAGACTTACTAGTCTTCCCCGATAATTTTAATCTCCGGCTCAAGCCTTATGCCGTGAACGTCGAGCACAGTCTTTATCACCATGTCCATGAGCGCCAGCACCTGGGCAGCCGTGGCCTTGCCGCGGTTCACGATGAAGTTTGCGTGCTTCTCCGATACCTGTGCGTCACCAACAGACTTCCCCTTGAGCCCGGCCGATTCAATGAGCTTTCCCGCTGATTCCTCGTGAGGATTTTTGAATATAGAGCCTGCGTTCGGCAATCCTAAGGGCTGCCGTTTATGTCTCTTATCCAGGAGCTCTTTGACCCTTGTCTGGATCCTGCCTGTGTCCTCGTGGCGAAGAACAATTCGCGCTTCGATCACGAGATGCCCTTCCGGTATCGAGGAGGTACGGTACCCGAATTCCATCTCCTCCCTTCCGCGGGAAATGAACTCTCCGTCGGGTGACAGCATGATCACCGATTCAATAACATCGCCGATTTCTCCGGAGGCGGTTCCGGCATTCATGCAAATCGCTCCCCCGACCGTGCCCGGAATGCCGGCGGAGAATTCCATTCCTGCAAGACCCTCTTCCACGGCAAAGGAGAGAAGTTTCGCCAGGGAGGCTCCGGCTTCTACTCGGACCACGGCAAAGGCCCCCCCGATCGACCGGTATTCCCGTTCAATCCTGATAGTGTTCATCCGCTGCAGGCTTATTGCCGCTCCCCGGAAACCGCCGTCCCGCACGAGCAGATTCGTGCCGCTGCCGAGGATAAAATAGTTGATGTTTTGCCTTCTGATGTCCTTAAGCACAGCGATAATATCGTCACGGTCCGCAGGATACACCAGAATATCGGCAGGCCCCCCGATACCGAAGGAGGTGTACTTGCTCAATGGTTCGTTTCGTTTGAATTCGCATTTCAAGTTATTAACTTCCATGCTTCAGTTTCTCCACAACCTGCTCGCCGATCTTCCAAACGTCGCCCGCACCTAGAGTGATCACCAGATCGCCCTTCTTCAACACCCCGACCATATACTCCGCAATTTTTTCCTTGTCTGGAAGGTAAGTCACGTCCTTGTGACCGTGCTTCTTGATTCCTTCATAGAGCACCTTTCCCGATACACCAGGGATCGGTTTCTCCCCCGCCGCATAAATATCCATGATGATCAGCTTATCCGCTTGGTTGAAGGCGGTGAAAAATTCCTCGAGCAGATGCCAGGTCCTCGTATACCGATGCGGCTGGAACACAACCACGACCCTGCGTTCCATGCCAGCCGCGGCTGCAGCAAGAGTTGCCTTCACTTCCGTGGGGTGATGCCCGTAATCATCGACCACGATGATGCCCTTCGCTTCGCCCTTGATCTGAAACCGGCGCTGGACGCCGCTGAATTCCCTGAGCGCCTTCCGGATGATCTCGAGGTCGACCTCCAATTCGCGGGCAACGGCAATTGCTGCGAGACTGTTGTTGATATTGTGTACACCGGGCACCGAAAGCTCGAACAAGCCGAGATCCTGGTTATGATGAAGCACCTTGAATGTCGACCCCAACGAACGAAGTGATATATCTCGGGCCTGGTAATCGGCCTGGGTGCTCATGCCGTAGGTCTGATACCGCTTCTGGATCGAGGGAATAAGCGTCTGGATGTGTGGTTGGTCCAGACAGAGGATTGCCACTCCGTAAAAGGGGACCTTATTGATGAAGGCGAGAAAGGCATCTTTTATTTCGTCGATGTCCTTGTAATAGTCCAGGTGCTCGGCATCGATCGTTGTAACAACGGCAATTGTGGGCGAGAGCGTGAGAAAGCTTCCGTCGCTCTCATCCGCTTCGGCAACGAGGAACTCGCCCTGTCCGAGCTTTGCATTCGTGCCCAGACTGTTCAACTTTCCACCGATCACGACCGTAGGATCGATTCCGCCCGCCGCGAGCACCGTGGAAACCATCGAGGTCGTCGTGGTCTTGCCGTGGGCTCCCGCGATGGCGACGCCGTACTTGAGCCTCATAAGTTCAGCAAGCATTTCGGCCCGTGGTATCACAGGAATCTGCTTCTCCCGTGCAGCCACCACTTCCACATTGTCGTTCTTCACTGCGGAGGAAATAACGACCACGTGGGGCATCATCATGTTTTCACGGCGGTGCCCGATGTATATCTCTCCCCCGAGTCTCCTGAGCCGCTCTGTGGTATCCGATTCCTTCATATCAGAACCCGAAACCCGGTATCCCAGATTCAGGAGCACTTCAGCGATGCCGCTCATGCCGATTCCGCCGATGCCGACAAAATGGATGTGTTTAATCCGCTTGAACATAGTTTCGACAGATCCTCGTAATTATTTCCGCCGCATGACTATCCATCCGTGAGGCCGGAGACAGGCCGGCGCCCAGGTCGGCATATTTTTTTATCATCCCTGCAAGTTTTTCCGCGGTTAGATCCTTCTGGATAATAATGTCCGCAATGCCGCGATCAGCCAATGTCCTTGCGTTGTGCTCCTGATGATTGTCTGCCGCATAGGGAAATGGGATGAGCACCGCTCTTTTGCCGCAAACCGCAAGTTCTGCCACCGTAGTCGCCCCGGAACGAGAGACCACGAGGTCGGCAGCGGCGTACGCCCCTGGCATATCGTAAATATACGGGATCACCGCCGCCTTCACGCCCGCTTCCTGGTACCCCGCAGATACATCGGCCACGTCTTTCTCTCCGGTCTGGTGCAGGATCTGAAACATCTTCGCGTCACGCAAGTACTTGGCCGTCTGTTTCATCGCCATGTTAATTGCGTGAGCCCCCCCGCTTCCTCCCATCACAAACACAGTGAATCTTCCCTGATCGAGACCGAAATCCGCAAGCGCCTTGCCACGGTTCCCGTCTTCGATTCCTTTCCTGACCAGCGGCCCCACCAGCTCCGTCTTCCCTGCCGGGAAAAACCGCTGTGCAGCCGTTCCCGGAAAGGGGAGAACGATTTTGTCCGCCAACCTGCCGAGCTTTCTGTTCGCGAGCCCGGCATAAGAATTCGGCTCCACAACGACAAGCGGGATTCGGAGACCCAGTGCCGCGAGCGCGACAGGCCCCGAAGAGTAGCCGCCCACACCGACCACGACATGAGGCCGGATTTCACGTAGCAGATTCAGCGCCTGGACCACGCTCCACGGCAGCGTAATCACCGTCCTAAGAATCGCCGAAAGCTTCATGCCTTTCAATTTTCCGACCGCAATGAAACGGACCAGAAGACCTTCCCGAGGAAGAACTTTCGCCTCAATCCCCTGCTCGGTGCCGATGAACATCACTTCGCTGCCGGGATCCCGCAGCACTTCCCGCGCGATGGCAATCCCGGGGTATAAATGGCCGCCTGTCCCGCCTCCTGCGATGACAACCTTCATCTTCTGCATCTCGGCAAGTTTGTATTGACGCAGAGACCGCAGAGATGGAAATCATGGGAGACCTCTGAAATTTGATTTCGCATTTTTCAACAACCTTCGTGCTCTCCGCTATGAGAAATCATCTCAAGCTGTATCTTTTGAGATGTTCAAAAGAACCCCCAACGCCCCCAGCGTGATCACCAGCGACGATCCACCATAGCTCACGAGCGGAAGCGCGATCCCTTTTGTGGGCAGAAGGCCGGTCACCACCGCCATGTTAATTACACCCTGCACGCAGATCAGGAGCGTCGTGCCCAGGGCCAGGAACCTGCTGAACAGGTCGCTCGCGGCAAGCGAAATTTTCACACCTCTCCACAGAATGATGAGAAAGAGTCCAATCACTGCCACCGCCCCGATGAGACCGAGCTCCTCGCCGATCACGGCATAAATAAAATCGGAATGCCGCTCCGGCAAGAACAGTAGTTTTTGGCGTCCCTCGCCGAGACCACGGCCGAATACACCCCCGCTGCCGAAGGCAATGAACGACTGAATAATCTGGTAACCTGCTCCGTCCTGATCTTCCCACGGGTTCAGGAATGCAGTGATCCTTCGCCAGCGATAGGCCTTATGAACAACGGCGGCGGCTACAACTGGAAGCACCGCAAGAACCGTTCCGCCGAGGTGGAGTACATTAGCTCCCCCGGCGAAAAGCATGATGCCTGCTACGCCAGCGATCGTCATGGCCGAGCCGAAGTCCGGTTGGAGCGCTGCGAGAATCAGAAACAGCGCTGTAATCACATAGGCCGGAACCAGCCCGTTCTTGAAATCACGGATGCGGTCGCCTTTTTTGGTCATGAAGTAGCTCAGGAAAACGACCAGCGTAAACTTTGCAAGTTCCGATGGCTGAAAGGACAGCATGCCAAGCCGGAGCCAGCGCCGGGACCCGTTGATCATCCGGCCGATGCCGGGAATGAGCGTTGCCCCGAAGAGCAGTAGTGTTACCACGAGCAGAATGAGCGCCACGCGTTGCTTTGACAAATGTCGGTGGTCAATACGCATGGTAATTGCCATCAGTCCGAGGCCCAAAAGGGTCCACATCAACTGACGCTTCATGAAGAATGCCGAGTCGTTGTACTCTGTAAGTGCAACAACACTGCTTGAGCTATAGACCATCACTACGCTGATAACGAGCAGTATGAAAATGGCGAATAGCAACAACCTGTCGTATGATCCTCTGTGATTTATAACGTTCTGCATATCCGTAATCAGATGATAAACGTCGCCGTTGTTGACTTATATACTCTATGAAGGCAATCGTCTCTACAGACTCTTTACCGCTTCCTTGAACTGCCTTCCCCGGTCTTCAAAATCCTTAAACATATCAAAACTCGCGCAGGCTGGGGATAGAAGAACAACGTCTCCCGGTGAAGCTCTGGCCGAAGCGAGAATCACCGCATCCTGCAGCGTTTTGGCGAAAACCGTCTCAGTCGAGGTGCCAAGGACTTTATACATCTTATCCGCTGCTTTTCCGATAAGAATGAGGAGTTTCACTTTCTTTTTAAACAGATTATACAGGGGGCTGAAGTCGCTCCCCTTGTCCAAACCTCCAGCGATCAGAATCACCGGCTGTGTAAAACTCTCGACAGACTTTACCACCGCGCCAACATTCGTGCCCTTGGAATCATTGATATAGGCAACGCCATGCTTTTCCCTCACAAATTCAAGCCGGTGCTCCAAACCAGGAAATTCTCTCAGGACCTCAGCAACGGGTGGAATATCGGTGCCTGCGCAGATTGCCAAGGCCGCGGCGGCCAGAGCGTTCTCGAGATTATGTACACCTTTGATTTTAATTTCATCGGTGTGGATAACCCGTTTGTTGTTGAACACGAGGTATCCATCCAAAACACAGGCCCCTGGATTGAACCGGAGCAACCTGGAGAAGGGAATCACTGTGGCGGCAGCGCGCTTTGCATAGGACTTTACGAGAGGATCGTCGAAATTCAGGACCAGGAAATCCTCTTTGCGCTGGTTCATGAACACCCGCGCTTTGGCCTCGCCATATTCATCGATGTCATGATACCGGTCAAGGTGGTCTTGGGTGACATTCAGAATCGACGCAACGCGCGGCCGGAACGTATCAATATCCTCAAGCTGGAAGCTCGACAACTCTGCGACGATCCAATCCTGCTGTTTCAACAGTGAGATATCCTCCGTGAGTGCGTTCCCGATATTTCCCGCCACGACTACCTTCCTCTGCGCACGCGCCAGCATGAGTCCTACCAGCGTCGTGACCGTGGATTTTCCGTTCGTACCGGTAATCCCGACAAATGGTGCGTCGGAAAGCAGCCAGGCCAGTTCGAGTTCACTGATCACCTTCACGCCCCGCTGCAGTGCCCCCAGGATCTGCGGGCCCTTTGGAACCCCTGGGCTGATCACGATAAGATCGGCCCCGGAAAAAACACGGTCCGGATGGCCGCCCGCTTCGACAATAACGCGACTGCTGCCGATGGCCCTTATCTGGGTGTTTAGCTGATCCTTCGGTTTCTTGTCCGTCACCGTGACAACGGCGCCGAGAGAATCAAGGGCGCGCGCCGCGGCTACACCACTTCGGGCCAGTCCAACTACCGTTACTCGCTTGCCTTTAAAATCTATACGCACTAGTCCTCCGGAAACTAGAACCGCAGAACCCGTTGTAAATGCTTAATTTGAATGCTAATTATAAGAACAGGAATATCCTCCTGTGCGTCCTCAATGGCGAAAACCATTTTCCTACCTCAACTTCAACGAACTGATTGAAACCAGCGCCAAGATAATGCCGATGATCCAGAACCGGGCAATAACTTTGGACTCGGGCCAGCCGATCTGTTCAAAATGATGATGCATTGGCGCCATCTTGAATATGCGTTTTCCGGTTAGCTTGTACGACGAGACTTGAAGTATGACCGAAATTGTCTCGGCCACAAAAATACCGCCCGTGATCACCAGGATCAGTTCGTGTTTGGTAACCACAGCCAGTGTACCAAGTGCGCCGCCGAGGGAGAGTGATCCTACGTCTCCCATAAAAACCTCGGCGGGGTGCGCGTTGTACCAAAGGAAGCCGAGGCTCGCACCCAGAAGAGCGCCGCAGAAGATCACCAGCTCTCCACTGCCGGGAATGTAGAGGATCTTGAGGTAATCGGCAATGATTTTGTTCCCGCCCAGGTAAACGATCACAGCGTTGGCCGTGGAAGCGATTCCCACAAGCCCGATTGCCAGGCCGTCCAAGCCGTCCGTGAGGTTCACCGCGTTCGATGAACCCACGATGACCACGACTACAAAGGGAATGTAGAACCATCCCAGGTCGATGAACAGCCGCTTCATGAACGGCACCGAAAGGTAGGTGCTGTTGGGATCGCCAGGGTTATAATAAAGAAAGAAACCGATCCCGACGGAAGCGACAATCTGGAGCCCGAACTTCTGGAAGGCTCGGAGTCCCAGCGACTGTTTTTTCACGACCTTCAGATAGTCATCCCAGAACCCTATGCCGCCGAAGGCAAGAGTGGCAAAAAGCACTGCCCAAACATACTTGTTTGTCAGGTCGGACCAGAGCAGGGTTGAGGTTACAAGCGCGGCGATTATCAGTAATCCACCCATGGTCGGGGTACCCTGTTTGGAAAAATGCGTTTGCGGACCATCATTTCTGATGTGCTGCCCCACTTTGAGCCTTCGGAGCCAGGCTATCATCGCCGGAGCGAGTATGAACGTGATAATAAGAGCAGTCATAACCGCGCCTGCGCCCCGGAAGGTAATGTACCGGAATACATTAAAACCGGAAATTTTACCGTGCAGCTGATACAGCAGGTGGTAAAGCATTAGAACTCCTCCAGAATCTTCTCCATCTTCATGCCCCTCGAGCCCTTGATGAGGACCACCTCGCCGGGCTGCGAGAGTCTTTTGATCAGTCGAGCTGCGGTGGCGATTGTCGCAGCATTAAATATCCGATCTTTCGACATCCCAGCTTCGAGCGCGCCTGCCCCAATATCCTTCGCGAGCGAGCCGTAGGTGATCACGATGTCCACACCGCTTCGCGCCACGGTCCTGCCGACTTCCCGGTGCGCTTCCGCGGCTGAAGGCCCCAATTCCAGCATATCGCCGAGCACGGCGATCGATCTTCTCCCCGCAGCGAGCGAGACCATCGTCTTGATTGCCGCATCCATGGATGAAGGGTTGGCGTTGTAGCAGTCGGCCAGCACGGTTCTGCCATCAATCTCCCTTACCTCGGATCGCATGGCAACAGGAACAAAATCTTCGAGCCCGGTCTTGACAGCGTCCAGCGGCGCACTGGCGGCAATCGCTGCGGCCGTCGCGGCAAGAGCATTATAAATATTGTGCGTTCCTACGGCCCGCAGCTGCACCTTCCACGACTCACTGCTGCTGGTTATTGTAAAGTCCGTATGATGCAAATCCTCTCGGATTTCGGTAGCGACGACGTCGGCCTTGTTCGTGATCCCGAACGAGATTATTCTTCCACTGAATTTGTTTTTGAGCATTCCGAAGTAAGGATCATCGGCATTCAACACCGCTGCGGCATCGGTCTTGAGGTTGTCGAGCAGCTCGCCCTTGGCTTCGGCAACCTTATCCAGGCTGCCAAGAAACTCGAGGTGCGCCGATCCGATGTTCGTTATAACGCCGACTGTTGGATTCACCAGCCTGGCAAGCAGGTCGATCTCCCCTGCCGCGCTCATGCCCATCTCAACGACGGCCGCCCGATGGCGCTCGTTTAGCTTCATGAGAGTCAGCGGCACGCCGATGTGGTTATTCAGATTTCCTTCGTTCTTGAGCACTGGCCCTATCTGTTTCAATATCCCGGCTAGCATTTCCTTGGTCGTTGTCTTGCCGTTTGAACCCGTAATCCCGACCAGGGGAATCGCGAACTTTCCGCGGTGCATATGTGCCATTTCCTGCAGAGCATAGAGCGTATCTTCCACGGGCAGGATGTTCTTCAGTCCGCCCAGGAGTGAAAAACGGTTCTCGAGAGCGGTCCGGTCAACAAGAGCGCCCCAAGCCCCCTTCTTGATCGCATCGGGAACGAACTCATGGCCGTCAAAGCGGTCGCCCTTAAGTGCGACAAAAAGCTCCCCTTCCTTGATGCTCCTGGAATCTATGGAAACCCCACTTATATCCATCCGTCTCATCATCCTCAGCAATTCGTTCAGCGTATTTTTTTCAGAGACTGTCATGGTATGCACATTGGAACCGGGAGGTCAGACACTCAGCATACACCGGACAAGGAAGGTGAATGTGCTGTCTGTTGTTGGCTATCCGACCTCCGCCATCTGTCTTTTCCTTATTTCCTCCCGGGCGATTTCCCGGTCGTCGAAGTGGATTTTCTTATCGCCGATGATCTGGTAATCTTCATGTCCTTTTCCGGCAAGGACAACGATGTCGCCCGCCTTTGCCATGCTGATTGCCGCGGCAATGGCATGACGCCGGTCGGGATTGATCAGATAGGGCGTTTTGCCGGTACGGCCGCTCCCGGCAGGACCGATCTCTGCGACACGCGTGCCCGCGGACGTCATCCCCGCCTCTATCTCCCTGATGATCCTGATCGGATCCTCGGTTCTGGGATTGTCGGACGTCACGATGACCACATCGCTCCCCTTAAGGGCAGCTGCCCCCATTTTCGGTCGTTTGGTCCGGTCCCGGTCGCCTCCGCATCCGAAGACGGTTATGACCAGGCCTGTTGCCACTTCGCGCACTGCCTCGAGGAGGCGTGCCAAGGACTCTTCTGTATGGGCATAGTCTACGACAACGCCGAACGGCTGGCCTTCATCTACCTTCTCCATCCTGCCTGGAACGGCCCTCATCCTTGCAATACCGTGGCTGATCGATTCGGCGTCGAAACCGAGAGCTGATGCGGCGCCGATTGCAGCAAGGATATTATAGACATTATGCTTCCCCACGAGCGGGGATGCAACCTCAATGACTCCTTTCGGCGTCCGTACCAAAAACGAGAGTCCGTCGATGCCGTATCCGATTTTCTTCTCAGGATGAATATCCGCTTGCCCGGACAATCCAAAGGTGAAAATTTTTGCTTCTGTACGCTCAGCGATTTCCCGCGATGCGGCGTCATCATCGTTGATAATCGCGGTCTTGCCCGCGGCAAGGCCAGTAAACAGCAGCAGCTTCGCTTGGAAATAGGATTCCCTATTCTTGTGAAAATCCAGGTGGTCCTCCTGCAGATTGCTAAACACAGCGGTTTCGAACACACACTCATCAGTACGGCCCAGAGCAAGCGCATGTGATGAAACTTCCATGACACAATATTCGGCGCCGATATCCGCCATTTCCCGCAGGAGCCTCTGGATATCCGTCGACTCGGGTGTCGTGTTCGGTGCGGCATAAACCTTGTTCCCCACGCGGTAATCGATAGTGCCGATAAGACCGGTAACATGCCCCGCTGCCTCGATAATTGATTTCACCAGATAGCTCGTCGTGGTTTTTCCCTTTGTCCCCGTGATTCCGACAATTTTTATCTGCTGCGACGGATGACCGTAAAACAGAGCTGCGAGCGTGGCAAGCGCCTTCCGGGTATCGGGCACAAGGATAATAGGGACATCTGCAACCGCGGCAGGGTTCGCTATTTCTGCAACAACGGCACTAGCCCCCTGTTTTACCGCCTGCGGAATAAACTGGTGTCCGTCCGAGTTGAATCCTCGTACGGCCACGAACAGGGAACCGGGAACCACCTGCCGCGAATCATGCGCAATGCTGGCTACTTCGGATTCCTGAACCCTGTCGGGAAGAGGCGCCGTATTTCCCAGTGCCTTCAGAAGATCGCGGAGTTTCATCGTGTTACCAGGAGCATCCTGCCTCCCACGTCGTCGGGTGGAATTTGGAGATAGGCAAGGCTTTGCTCCGCAACGGCTTTAAACACTGGCGCTGCTACGCTGCCTCCATAGATGTCACCTTCGGGTGTATCCATCATCACTACGATTACCAGCTTCGGCGAACTGGCCGGCGTGAATCCGACAAAAGAACTGACATATTCTTTCTTTGAAAACTTGTGAGTCTGATGGTCAATCTTCTGCGCAGTTCCAGTCTTTCCCGCTGCCGTATACCCTGAAGGCTTCGCTTTCTGGCCCGTGCCTGTCTCGACAACCCGCTGAAGCATCTTGTTCACTTTGGCCGTAGTTTCCGCAGTGATCACCTGCCCCACTGGTAGGGGCAGCATTTTTTCCCCTTTGCCGCCGCTGCGGTTGACGATCTCCGACACGATATAGGGCTTCATGAGAACCCCGTTGTTGGCGAAGGCGCAATAAGCAGCGGCCATCTGCATGGGGGTAACGCCGATCTCTTGTCCAATGGCGACCTCGCCGAGTGAGACGCCTGACCATGTCCGGACATCGCGGAGGATGCCAGGGATTTCTCCGGGGAGATCCACACCGGTCTTCTTGCCGAACCCAAATGCAGTGATATATTTATAGAATCGTTCCTTGCCGAGCCGCAGGGCCACTTTGATTGTACCGACGTTGCTCGATTCGGCAATCACATCGGTGAAGGTCAGAACGCCGTGTTCCTCGGCGTCCTTGATCACCCGGTCGGCCAGCTGGATCCTGCCCGCTGAGCAGTCAAAACGCTCAAGAGGATGGACCACCCTTTCTTCGAGCGCCGCAGCGGCGAGTACCGGCTTGAAGATAGAGCCAGGCTCGAAGGCATCAGTCACGGCTCTGTTCCGCCACTCTGCCGGCTTATATCGCTGCGGTTCGTTCGGATTGAATGCTGCACGTCCATGCCCGTTTGAGCGTACCGAAAGCGCAAGAACTTCCCCGGTCTGCGGGTTCATGACGATGCAGACCCCACCTTTGGCATGCGAAGTTGCGAGCGCGGCATCGAGTTCTTTCTCGGCAATATGCTGGATCACTTCATCAATCGTGAGAATAATGTCATTTCCCGGCTTCGGCATCCTGAACTGGAAACCGGGACCGCCGGGAAAGACCATTCGTCCCCGGGCATCCTTTTCAGCAAGCACCCAGCCGTTCACGCCGCAAAGCATTCCGTCATAAGCATGTTCGAGCCCTTCGAGGCCATGGTTGTCAATGCCGGTAAAACCAAGTAGCGGTCCGGCAAGGGTCTTTTTCGGATAAAACCGTCTCGCCTCGGTTCTGAGCCGGATATCTTCAGAATCGAGTTCCCTGACCCTGGCGGCTTTTGCTGGGTCAACCTTGCGACTGATCCAGACAAACTGCTTGTCGCCCTCGAGTTTGTGTTCAAGTTTTCTCGGGTCTTCGCGCAGGATCCGTGCAAGCCGCTGCGCCAGTTCACGTGGGTTGTCGATCTTCGACGGAACGCCGTAGACAGAATCGACGTCAAGGCTGACCGCCAACTCTCTGCCCATACGATCGAAGATCGTCCCTCGCGTCGGTTCGAGCACCACAACCTGTTCATACTGGTGTTCTCCGCGAGCAGCAAGTTTGGCTCGCTCAAAGACCTGGAGGTAGAAAAGCCGCAATACCACGAGCGCAAAGGCCAGGCCCATGATAAGAAATACCGCGATTATCCTTCCCCTTCGTTCCATAATTACCTATGGTTTCGGTGTAGCTTTTCGTTTAACGATCACGATGTGGTCTTCCGCCGGCCTTATCATGCCCAGTCGTTTGGTTGCGAGCTCTTCAATGCGCGCTGGTGAGGTGAGGCTCGATGACTCTATCCTGAGGGACCCGTTCTCCCGCTCCAACTC
>Ga0335081_10011670_pt1 | contig 14225 bp, 10 predicted proteins | sample Lox_Sample_35_FD_206713 | JGI IMG/M metagenome (GOLD analysis project Ga0335081, IMG submission 206713) | Soil microbial communities from Loxahatchee National Wildlife Refuge, Florida, United States - Lox_Sample_3.5 | ecosystem: Environmental > Terrestrial > Soil > Wetlands | place: USA... | reverse complement strand
AACGGCGACCCTGACTTGATTTCTGATCCCTTCTTCTAGGGCTGAATAATCCTCGTAACTAGTACACGTTAGGCTACGTACGGCGTCCATGGCTCTGTTTAGGTGTACTCGTTCTGCCCGGTCAAGCAAAGTCTGGTACACCTGAGCCTGACTTATATTTTTTGACTGTCGCAACTGCTCCACTTGGGTTTCGCTGAGCTTCGCCGCTTGTTTCAACTGCAGCACCTGGGCCTGGCCGGCTTCTTTGGCTTGGCGCAACTGGACCCAGATGAACCCAGCTGAAACGGGTACGCCCAGCGCCGTCACTGCGGTGGCGATCGCAGTGACCGCCTCCCAGTTGATTGAACTGGCACCCATCCCAGTGAGATTAGACCATCTCGAACCCGCACACCAGTTCCATCGTCTCCCAGGCCAGGCGGATTTACCCACAGTAACGGGATGGCCAATCGGCCAAAACGCACATATGCCACGAAACACAGGTCTCGCAGTGCTTTATGGTCCCAAGAGTTGGCCATCCACCGAATGATGCGGGGCGGTGTCGCACGGGTCGAAGGGATCGCCGGAGCGCCGTTCACGATTTACTACGGCGAGGTGAGCGGGGACAGCGACGGCCCGGTCGAGTTCTGCTAGCCTGTCCCCAGCGACCAAGCCGCCGAAACCGCCGCCAGGTTCCCCGATCTCACCCTCCGCACGGAACCCGCGCACCAGGAGGTGTTCGTCGGTCAGGGGAAGCCCGGGATATGGAGCAACGGAGCCGAAGCCGAAGTCGCCATCGAATCCCTGATCGCCTGGGCATCGGAGCATCAGCGCCAGCCATCCGACGTGCGCATGGTGTTGGTCTTCAACCCCGCCAACCAGGGGGCCGGGCCGGACACCGAATTCGCCGTGGCGCTGCGCTGAACCAAGACACGAAGCCTCGATCGATCCTTCCGCCCTGCCGGTCTGCCCGATTCGTCCTGCGGAGATCTCGAGAGTGTCACCCAGCAAGTGAATCCGCAGTGCCGCGCATCAAGCGCAGCCTGACATCCGCTGCTCCTCCGCTGCCTAACCTCAGGTGATATCGACGCGGACCATGGTTACCTCCTTCCCGGTCGTTCTCATACTTATTGGCCTCCACAGGATCGAGGGCGTCGAGCAGCCGGGTCAGCCCCGCCGGATCATCGCCGTCGAGCCTGATCGTGTAGTGCGGGCGGCCCGATAGGAGGCGAGGCGCCGCAGCAGGCCATCGAGCGATGCGGGTCCCACGTCGTCCAGCGCGCAGTACACGGAGATCCCCCACAGCGGCGCACCGTCCAGGACGTAATGGCGCAAGCAGGCTGTCGAGCAGCGGAACGAGGGAGTACGGATAGATTCCGGTGCGCTGCCGCAGCGATTCCTCCAGCGGGCCTGAAGGGCTGCGAGCAGCTCGTCTCTCATCCGCGGTGAGGCGTGAGCGTACAGGCCGCGCATCCCGGGGACGTCGTGGCCCAGCCGCTGCTCAGCCAGGATTTCCGGAATGCCGTCCTCAGAACTCCATCCACGTCTTATGGCTGTACCGCAAGCTGCGGGGCGTGAGCCCGTCCTTGACCGGCAGCCAGCAGGCCAGGGGTACATCGGCGGAAGGCTCCTTCCCGCTCCCGGGGCAGTGCTCATTCGTGGTCTTGGCATGACGGCCTTCCCGTCCAGGCGCGGCTTGACTGCGCGCCCGCAGGAAGGACAGTGTCCTGTGCCTTCGGTGCTGACCAGATGCGGAGTGCCCCGGCCGGCTGGGGGGAGTGAACCGCTTTCCGGATACCGCCGGCGGCCATGACGCGACCCGCTCGCGCGGGCTTACCAGGCAACGCGCAGCAACTCGTCCAACTCTGGTCGTTCCACGCGCCTCGGTACCCGGGTGATCGCCCAGTCGCTCATGGCGTGGTCGGCCACCTCGGCCAGGGCAGCCCGCGTGACGCCTATATCGCGCAGCCGAGCCGGAACCGCCAGGCCGGACAGGAAGTTCTCGACCGCCATAATGGCGCGCTTCTCGGCGGCGGGCTCCGCGGCGGACCGGGTATCCAGGGCTTCGGCGATGAGGGTGAGGCCGGGTCCGGTGACGGGCGCGTTGAAGCGCATCGTGTGCGGCAGGAGCAGCGCCTCGACCACGCCGTTGGAGACCGAGGATCGCGGCCCGGCGGCATGCGACAGCGCCTGGGCCAGGCCTCCGCCGACGTAATCGCTGCCCTGACCGCACAGCAGGGCCGCGAGCATGAGCCGCAGCCGGGGCTCGGCCTGATCGGGCGCGTTGTGCAGCCGCGGGAGCCATTGGGTGAGCATCCGCAGCGCGTGCACGAGCAGCGCCTCGGCGAGCGGGTCGTCGGGACACGTCTGGAGGGACTCCACGGCCATGGCGAAGGCGTTCAGCGCCGCGGAGCTGGCCAGGCCCACTGGTGCGGTCAGCGCCATGGCCGGGTCAAGGAAGATGCCCTGTGCCCGGGTCTTCGGGTCGAACAGCGCCAGCCGCTCTCCGGTATCGGGATCCCGCACCGCGCTGCCCGCCTTGGCGTAGGCCGTGATCGGGGTGGTCGGCACCACCCAGTTCGGGATCTTCGGCGCGGCAAGCCGGGGACTGGTCAGCTGCCCGTCCGCCTCACGCCGGGTGCACAGGTCCCGCACGGGCCGCCGCTCGGCCAGCAGGATGCTCGCCGCCCGGGCGGTGACGATGGCCGACCCGCCACCCACGGCTATCACCGCGTCGGCGCGGGCCTGATCGAGTGATTGCCGCGCTTCCTCCACTACCGGTACCGGGCTGTGTTCCTCGACGCTGTCGAAGCACCCGGCCAGCCGCGCCCCGATTGCCTTCTCGATAGCGGCCAGTACATGCGGATGGTCGCGAACCCACAGGGCGCAGACGATCACGGCGCGGCTGGCGCCGACACGGTCCAGCTCCCGCGGGAGCGCGGCGAGCGCGTCCTCTCCGCAGAAGGTCCGGAAGGCCGGCGTGACGTGCTGAAACCTAGGCTGAATGGCAGGAACGTCCGCCATGGGAAGTCCTCTCATGCTCCGGTGAAGACTGGAGCGCGGCGGGTCCGGGCAGCCTCGATCCCCTCGCGGAAGTCCGCGGTGGCCAGCAAGGCCGCCTGCGCTTCGGCCTCCGCGTCGAGCGCCGCGCCGACATCGGCGACCAGGGCCCGGCGCATAGTGGCGCGGATCGAGACGATCGAGAGCGGGGCCGACCGGGCGATCTCCGCGGCCAGCGTGAGCGCTGCTTCGCGCGGGTCGGACAGGGTCAGCCGGTCGCAGAGGCCGATCTGGAGCGCCTCGCTTCCGGACACGTCCCGCCCGGTCAGCAGCAGCTCCAGGGCCCGCTGCCGGCCGACCAGGGCCGGCAGGGTCACGGACAGGCCGAAGCCCTGGTGGAAGCCGAGCCGGGCGAAGTTGGCAGCGAACCGGGACTCGGGGGTGGCGACCCGGAAGTCGGCGGCCAGCGCCAGGCCGAGCCCGCCGCCTATCGCGGCACCCTGGACGGCCGCGACGACGGGCCGCCGGGCCGCGAACAACCGGAACGCCTGGCGGTACACGCGCCGGATGTCCTCGGCCGTCATGCCGTTCAGCTGCGCTCCGGCGCAGAAGTGCTTGCCCTCCGAGCACAAGACCACGCTGCGTACGTCGGGTTCGTCGTCCAGGGCCAGCACCACCCCGGCGAGTTCGCAGAGCAGCGTCTCGTCGAAGAAGTTGTTAGGCGGGCGGTGCATCTCGACCACCGCGACGTGACCGGCGGTCTGGACAGAGACCGAGTCAGCCATGTCGACGGCCCGCCTGGACCAGGGCCAGGAGCGCCTGCTTGTCCACCTTGTGCGTGTGGTTGGTGGGGAGCGGCTCCTGCTGCAGGTGCCAGCGACTGGGTACTGCGAACGAGGCCACGCTGCCGCGCAGGGCCCGGGCCAGTGCGGCCGAGGTGAGCGCGTCATCGGCCGTGACCACGAACGCCATGACCTCCTCGCCGAGATCCGCATGCGGAACGCCGATCACGGCGGCATCGGCCACGCCCGGGATGCTCGCCAGGGCCCGCTCGACGGCGGCGGGGGCGATGTTCTCGCCGCCCCGGATGATCAGGTCCTTGGACCGCCCGGTGATCCACAGGTGCCCGGCGTCGTCCAGGTGGCCCAGATCGCCGGTGTGCAGCCACCCCTCGTCATCGATGGGCGAATCCTGGCTACCCAGGTAGCCCGACATCTGCGTGGGCGAGCGGACCAGGATCTCGCCGTCCGGCAGGCCCGGGCGGGCCAGGAAGCGCAGTTCGACGCAGGGCAGCGGCCGGCCACTCGAGCCGGGCCGCTCGGCGGTGTCGCGCCCGGATGCCGCGGTGGCCTGGCCGCCGTTCTCGGTCAGCCCGTAACCCGTCGGTACCCGGGCATCCGCGCCGGGCAGCCCGGTCCGGATGCGCTCGAGCAGTTCGGCGTGCACCGGGGCACCGCCCACGGTGACCGACCGCAAGCTGCGCAGGTCCCGTGTCGTGACATCCGGGTGCTCCAGCAGCCGGGACACCATCGTGGGTACGGCGCTCCACCGGCTGATGTGGTACCGCTCGATCAGCATGAGCGCCTCGCCCGGGTCGAACCGCCCGGTCGGCATGACCAGTGTCCCGCCCACCGTGATGGCGCGCAGCAGCGTCTGGATGCCGCCGATATGAAACAGCGGACCGGTGTGCAGGCCGGTATCACCGGACGTCTCGTCGACCTGCTGCGGCAGGCGGCGAGAGACATGCAGCAGCATGTGCAGGCCCGCGAGCAGCGAGCGGTGCGAGAGCACGACGGGCTTCGGTCGGCCCGCCGTGCCCGAGGTGAAGATGACGGCCGCGGGCTGTTCCTCGTCCGGATCCGAATCCGTCGGCCGGGAGTCGGCCGACACCTGGCTCGAGGCCGCCGGATCCGTCTCCCACGGGCCGCGTCGCCAGGCGGCCGGGACCTTAGCCGCCCCGTGTGCGTCGGCCAGCACCAGGGCCGGCCGGACCAGGTCGAGGGCTGCGGCCACCTCGGCCTCGCTCCACCACGCGTTGGCCAGCACCGGCACCGCGTCGATCTGCACGCAGGCCCAGAAGTTGATGATCCACTCCGGGCTGTTCCACCCCAGGATCAGCACATGCTGCAGCGAGGCGACGCCGAGGTCAACAAGCTCGGCGGCCTTCGCGGCCACGCCCGAGCGCAGATCGGCGAAACTGAGCTCGCGCCCACCCTGGAGGACATGGGACCGCGAACCCCACCGGTCGGCAAAGGCCAGGAGTTGCCGCACGCACCCGGGCCGTTCGGTATACATCCGGTACGAGACGCCGCGCCGTTCGATGACGGTCACCTGGTCGCCCCAGATTGCCGCGGACGGGGGAGCGGGACTGTAGGCGGTCACGGGTTGATCACCCCGTCCCGCCGGAGTTCCTTGATGGCGGTCTCGTCCAGGTCGCACAGCTCGGCCAGCACCTGATCGGTGTGTTCGCCGAGTTCCGGCGCCGGGGTGAGCGTCCGCAACGCCGATCCGTCGTAGCGGACCGGGCTGTTGGGCAGCAGCACGGGCCCGTCGGGTCCGGGGACGCTGGTGAAGAACCCGCGCGCGTGCAGGTGCGGGTCGGCCAGGACTTCCATCACGTCGCGCAGCGGCGCCGCGGCGACCTGCGCCTGCTGGCAGGCGTCGGTGATCTCGGCCCGCGTGCGCTGGGCCGTCCATTGCGCGACGGCATCGGTTACCTCGTCGATCCGGGCGATACGGCCGCCCAGCCCGCGCAACTCCTTGTCTGCGCGCAGGTCCGGTCGCTGCATTGCGTCGGTGAGCTTCAGCCAGTGTTCGTCGGTCGCGCAGACGATCGTCACCCAGCCGTCGCTCGCGCGGAAGGCGTCGAACGGGACGTAGCTGTCGGCTACGTGGCGGTTGCCGCTTCGCTCCGGGGCGCTGTTGGTCTGGTAGGCGTGCCCGGCGCTGGGCAGCAGGGTGGCGAACAGTGCCTCCAGCATCGACACCTCGACCACCCGGCCACGTCCGGTGCGGGCCCGGCCGACGAGGGCGCTGAGGATGCCGCCGTACAGATGGGCGCCGGCCATGAAGTCGGCGACCGGGACGCCGGCCTTGAGCGGCGGCCCGCCCCGCTCCCCGGTGGCGCTCATGACCCCGCTCATGGCCTGGATGGTCAGGTCGAGCGCCCGGCCCTCGGCCTGTGGACCGCTGCGCCCGAATCCGGTGCCCGATGCATAGACCAGCCGGGGATTGCGGGCCAGGAACACGTCCGGGCCGAGGCCGAGCCGCGTCATGACCGACGGCGCGAAGTTCTCCACTAGCACGTCGGCCTGCTCGGCGAGCTGGAGCAGCAGTTCACGTCCCCGCTCGGTCTTGAGGTTCAGCACGACGCCGCGTTTGCACCCGTTCAGCGCGCGGAACGGGTAGTCGCCGTCGCGTCCGCGGCGGCGGGACATGTCGCCGTTGGGCGGTTCGATCTTGATGACGTCCGCGCCGCCCATGGCCATCAGGAAGGCGGCGTAGGGGCCGGCGAACACGTGCCCGAGGTCAAGGACCCGGATGCCCGCCAGGGGTAGCTCGGTGCTCATCGGGTCTCCTTAGCGCCAGCGTCTCCAACGGACCGGGACGGCAGCTGGATCACGGCCGTGCCGGGCATGACCTCCTGGCCGCGCTGGTTGCGCGCCCAGGTCTGCAGGTGGACGACGTGCGCCCCGTCGGCGTCGGTGTCTTTTCCCGTCACGGTGCCGCCGAGCCGGATGACGTCGCCGAGGTACACGTGCGAGCGGTACTGGGAGGTGGCGGCCTTCAGGAATCCCGCGTCGCCCATCCAGTTGGTCAGCGAGTGGATCTGCCAGCAGGTGCGCTGGATGCCGACGTCGTAGGCGGCCTGCGCGCCCTGCAGCCGGGCCGCGTAGTCGTTGTAGTGCACGGAGTAGACCGGTTCGAGGGCGTGCGTGGCCGGGTCGCGGAACGCCCACCGAGGATGCTTGCGGTACCGCCGTAGCGCCACGCCGTGCGCGGAAAGACGGGGGATCGGCGCGGCGCCGGACGCGATGTAGGCGATCTCGTCGGTGAGCCCGAGCGGGCCTTTGGTGATCACGTCCATCTGGTCACCGATCCGGACGTCCTCCCAGTAGCGGGGTTCGGCCCCGCGCGGGGTCTCGGCGAGGACGTCGGCCTCGATGGCCGCCAGCTCGGTCTCGGTCCACGGATGCGGCACCTGCACCGCGCGTGAGGACCGGCGGCTTTGCGCCTCGCTCCGCTCGAACCGGATCCGGGAGCAGATGAACGTGGCGACGGGCTCGTCGTCCTGGTTGCGGTACTCCTGCCGCAGGTAGTCCTTGATGCGGCGGCCCGCGAAGCGGCTCTGCGCCGGTCCGTCGAACCCGTCGAAGTACACCCGGGCCGTGATGCGGTCATCCAGCCGTATCGTGCGGTGGAAGGTCAGCAGCGTCTCGGCGTGAAAGCCGCCCAGACCGCGCCAGCCCACCTGGATCGAGCCCAGGCAGCAGAAGATGAAGCTCGGCGGCGCGATCAGCCCGCCGTGCGGCGACGCCGCGGCGTACGCGGGATCGGTCCACAGCGGGTTGTCGTCGCCGATGCCCTCGGCGAACCGCATGATCGCCAGCCGGGTCGCGTACTCGTTGTTGATGCACGCCTCGGTACGCAGCTCGGTACCGATCAGCGACCGCATCTCCTGGAGCATCTCCTCGGTGAACCTGCCGCGGGCAAGCTCGCCGGAAATCTCCGCTGTCTGTTCAGGCTTAACTTCGGCGACCATAAGTTCCGTCCGTATATACGTTCAATTGATCGTATTCTCGAAACGAGACGTTACAGTCCGGCGCCTGGCGCGTCAAGGGCCGCCGGGCCGCCGCCCCCGCTGGCATGACCTCATCGATTCACGTAGCCTGAAGCCTGATCTTCTCCCGGCTCTCTGGGCCCGGAGCAGGTCGCGGCTGCCCAGTGCAGCGTCGGCCTGGGCTGTGGGCTCCGGGCAGGGCGGCCCGTCAGCTGATACGAGGTCGTTCCTATATAAGATCGCATGACTTTCATGCCGATCACCAGGTGGTGTACCCTCAGAACTCAGCCATCTGGAGGGAGGCCACGGACCGTGGACGCCGAACAGGATCAGCGGACCAGCCGGCCGCGTTCGCCGCGGTCTGCCGGGGGGAACGGTCAGGGCCTGACCGGGGCTCACCAGACTGTCACCAGGGTCACCCGGATCCTCGAGGAGGTCGTCTACCGGCCCGGCTCCACGTACGCCGAGCTGACCCGCGCGCTCGGAGCGCCCAAGAGCTCGGTCTACGGATTCATCCGGGGGCTGCTGGCCGTTGACTGGCTGTTTGAAGACGATCACCGGCTCTACCTCGGTCCTGCCTTCTACAGCCTGGCCATCGCCAGCGGGCACATCCGCGCGGGCACGGTGACGGCCGCCGACCTCGACGCGTTGTACCGGGAGGCCGGCCTGTCCGCGTTCGTCGGCATCCGCGCCGGTGATCATCTCATCTACATCGCCGAAGCGGGCAGCAACCTGATGGCCAGCTTCGAGGCACAGTCCAACATCCGGCGCGGACTGCTGACCACGGCTGGCGGCAAGGCGCTGCTCGCGGCCCTTCCCGAGACCGAGCTCCACGCCTACCTGCGCCGCCGCCAGCCCGAGGAGCAAGCTGACGTCGACGCGTTCCTCGAGGCGCTGCCCGCCATCCGGGAAAGCAAGGTCGCGATCAACGTCAACCCGACCCGGTCCCGGACCGGTATAGCCACGGTCATCCGCGGCGCGCACGGTCATGCGGTGGCCTCTATCACGCTCGTCGGGCCGACGTCACAGGTGCTTCCGCGGGTCGAGACCCTGAGCGACCTGCTCCGCCAGCGAGTCGAAGCGTGGCGCGAGCGATCCACCTCGACCGCGCGAGAGCTCGTCTGAGCGTCTTCACTTAGTTCCGGGCCTGCCCCGCACGGCGGGTGCCGGTCTGCCCCCGCATGCGCGGCTCATGATCCTTTCCGCTGGTCACGCCTGATCAGAGCCGGTGCGCGGCCCGCGCGTGCCCATGACGCCTTCTGCCCGCCGTCTCCGGTGACGAGCCGAAACAGACCGTTGACACTGCCGACCCCTCATCGTAAACTGCGTGCAATCGTCAATACGATCACTTGTCCGTATATACGGACAAGACCCGAAAATCGCTGGGCAGAGCGTGCAGCGCTCGCCGGACCGGAGGTCAAGCCCGATGAGCCGTCAATTCGTCCGTTCCAGACTCATGCCGGTCGCCGCGCTTGCCGCGGCCGCCATCACCCTCGCCGCCTGCTCGTCCACCTCCGGCAGCTCCTCAGCCGCCGGAAACACAGCCGGAAACACCGCCGGGAACACCGCCGGGAACGCCGCAGGAAACGCAGCCGGAAACACCGCCGGGAACACCGCCAGCGGCAGTACCTGGGTGATCGGGAACATCGGCAGCTACAGCGGCCCGAACGCGAGCGCCTACGGCAACGCCGGCCAGGTGCTGCAGGCGTGGGCCGACAGCGTCGACGCCAGCGGCGGCATCAACGGCCACCAGATCAAGGTCGTCGTCATGGACGACGGCAACAGCGCCTCGACCGCCCTGTCAGAGGTCAAGGAACTCGTCCAGCAAGACCACGTCCTGGCCATCGTGGGCGAGATGAGCAGCCCGGCCGAAACCTGGGCCTCTTACGTCCAGCAGCAGGGCGTCCCGGTCATCGGCGGCAACACGATTGACCCGGTGTTCGACTCCAACCCGGACTTCTTCCCGGTCGGCGCTACGCCCGACGAGTCGGTCTACGACGCGATCGCCGCGACCAAGGCGACCAGCCCGCGGGGCAGCGTGTTCTACTGCACCGAGAACCCGGCCTGCGCGGCGCTGGTGCCCGGCGTGCGGTCCGCGTACACCCGGGCCGACGGCTCGCTCGTTCTTCCCGCGCCGATCTCGGTCACCGCGCCTGACTACACCGCTGAATGCCTGGCGGCCAAGGGCGATCACGTGCAGAGCGTCATCATCTACGCGCCGGCCACGACCCAGCTCACGATCGCGCAGAACTGCGCGACGCAGGGTTACTTCCCCACCTTGATGGGCGACGGCGTCAGCTTCACCCAGCAGTTCGCCAGCAGCTTCTCCGGCGTCAACGGCGCGAAGATCCTGATCAGCGACGACGTGTTCCCCTTCTTCGACCAGTCCACCCCGGCCGAGCAGGCGTTCCACGCCGCGCTGGCCAAGTACGCGCCGTCGGTGCTGGCCTCCTCCACGTTCACCGAGAACGACGCCACGGAGTGGGCCTCCGCGCAGCTGTTCGCCCTCGCCGCGAAGAAGCTGGGGACGTCTCCGACGCCGAGCCAGCTCACCTCCGCGCTGTACGGCCTCAGCGGGACCACGGTGGGCGGCCTGACCCCGCCGCTGCACTTCCAGCAGGGCAAGCCCTCCTCGGTGTCATGCATCTACGTCGTGACCGTCAGCGGCGGCAAGTTCGCCACCCCCGACGGCTCGCAGCTGTTCTGCCCGTAACCAGGTAGCACGACGCTGACGAAGGAATCCTCATGAGTCAACTGCTCCCGTTCATCGTGGTCGGCGTGACCGCCGGAACGGTCTATGCCATGGCCGCCGTCGGCCTGGTCGTCACGTACAAGACCTCGGGCGTGTTCAACTTCGCGCAAGGGGCCTTCGGCACCGCCGCCGCCTACCTGTTCTTCGCGCTGCACGTCCAGCACGGCGTCCCGTGGCCGGTCGCCGCGCTGATCTCGGTCGGCGTGCTGTCGGTGGGGCTGGGGTTCGGAATGGAAGCCCTGGCCCGCAGGCTCGCGACCGCCAGCCTGACCATGCAGGTGGTCGCCACGGTCGGCCTCCTGGTGGGCATCGAGGCGGTGTGCAACCAGGTCTACGGCACCACGGCCCAGCAATTCCCGCAGTTCCTGCCGACCTCGACGTTCACCATCGCCGGGACCCGCATCCAGTGGAACCAGCTGATCATCGTCGTGCTGTCGGTCGCGATCACCGGGGCGCTGTACATCTTCTTCCGGGCCGCCCGGCTCGGCAAGGCCATGCGGGCCGTGGTCGATGACCCGCAGCTGCTCGACATGTCCGGGACCAGCCCGGTCGCCGTCCGCCGGTACGCCTGGATCATCGGCTCGTTCCTGGCCACCCTGGCCGGCCTGCTGCTGGCCCCGAGCATCAGCCTGGACTCCAGTGCGCTCACGCTGCTCGTCGTGACGTCGTTCGGCGCCGCCGCCATCGGCCGGTTCTCCAGCCTGCCGCTGACCTGGGTCGGCGGGCTGGTGCTCGGCATCGGATCGAGCCTGGCCACCAAGTACTTCTCCGGTACTTCCGTCCTCGGCGGCCTTCCGCTCGCCCTGCCGTTCCTCATCTTGTTCGTGGTCTTGCTGGTCTACCCGAAGCGGTGGATGGCGACGCCACGGACACCCGTGGTCCGGGAGCGGACGACGACATGGCGCGCCGCCCCCGGAGTGCGGCTGGCCGGCGCGGTCGTCGTCACGGCCTTCCTGGTCGCCGTGCCGAGTTTCGTCGGCTTCCAGCTGACCACCTGGACGGTCACGCTCACCGACATCCTGCTGTTCCTCTCCCTCGGCCTGCTGGTGCGGACCTCAGGCCAGCTATCGCTGTGCCAGATCGGATTCGCGGCCGTGGGCGCGGTCGCGTTCTCCAAGCTCGCCATCTCCGTCCATGCTCCGTGGCTGCTCGCGCTGCTGCTGGCCGGGCTCGTCGTGGTTCCCATCGGCGCGCTGGTGGCGATCCCGGCCATCCGGCTGTCGGGGCTGTACCTGGCCATCGCGACGTTCGGCTTCGGCATCTTGCTGCAGCAGATGTTCTACGGATCCTCGCTGATGTTCGGGCTCGGCGGGTACTCCGGCCTGCCGATGCCCCGGCCCAGCTGGCTGGGCCTCGGCAGCGACCAGGGCTTCTTCTACCTGACGCTCGTCTTGACCGTGGCCACGGCCGGCCTCACCTACCTCATCACCGAAACCCGCCTGGGCCGCCTGCTGCGCGGCATGGGCGAGTCGCCCCGGGCCCTGACCACCAGCGGCGCCAACCTGAACGTCACGCGCGTCATCGTCTTCGCCGTTTCGGCGTTCCTGGCCGGGATCGCCGGCGCGCTGCAGGGCATGGCCCTGACCACGGTGACGCCGGCCAACTTCGACCCGTTCCTGTCTCTGACGTTCGTGGCGATCGTCGCCATCGCGGTCGGCGGCGAGCCCTGGTACGCGCTGGTGGCAGGCGGCGCGTTCGGCCTGATTCCCGGGTACTTCCCGGCCCAGTGGGTCACCAACGTCATGCAGCTCGTCTTCGGCGTCGGCGCCGTGCTCGTCGGGCTCGGCATCTCGCCCCCGACCCCGGCCCGCCTGATATCGCTGCTGTCCCGCGGGCGGACCACGACGCGGACCGCACCCCCGGTCCGGCTGCGGGTACCTGCCCCGGCCGCGCCGGAGCCAGCCGCGCCGGAGCCAGCCGCCCGCCGCAAGACGGCCGGCCGCCTCGCGGTGGACGACCTCGTGATCAGGTTCGGGGGCCTTCTCGCCGTCGACCGCGTGTCCCTGGCCGCCCAGGCCGGGACCATCACCGGCCTCATCGGACCGAACGGCGCTGGCAAGACCTCCACGTTCAACGCGTGCAGCGGCCTGGTCCGGCCCACCTCCGGCCGGGTCCTGTTCGGCGGCCGGGACATCTCCCGGCTCACCCCAGCCCGGCGTGCCCATGCCGGGCTGGGGCGGACGTTCCAGCGCGTCGAATTGTGCGAGAGCTTCCCGGTCTACGACAACATCGCGATCGGGTGCGAGGCCGGGGTGGCCGGCGGCAACCCGCTCAGGCACGTCCTGTCCCGGCCGGCGGCCCGGCGGGAGATCGATGACCGGGTCTGGGAGGCCGTCAAGCTGTGCGGGCTGGAGGCCGTGGTCAACACCCCGGCGCACGCACTGTCGACCGGCCGGCGGCGGCTCTTGGAACTGGCCAGGTGCCTGGTCAGCCCGTTCCAGATCCTGCTGCTCGACGAGCCCTCGTCGGGACTCGACCGGACCGAGACCGACCGGTTCGGCGACCTGCTGGAGCGGGTCGTCGCCGAACGCGGGCTCGGCATCCTGCTCGTGGAGCACGACATGGAGCTCGTCATGCGCGTGTGCTCGACGCTGTATGTCCTGGACTACGGCGAGCTGATTTTCAGCGGCTCGCCCGGCGAGGCCCGCAACTCACCCATCGTGCAGGCGGCCTACCTCGGCCAGCCCGAACCGGTACAGGAGAGGACGGCATGAACGCCACCGCGGCTCTCGAACTCCGTAACATCCACGCCGGCTACGGCAAGGTCCCGGTCCTGCGGGACATCAGCCTGACCGTGCCGCCCGGGTCCATCGTCGCCATGCTGGGCGCCAATGGCGCGGGCAAGTCCACCGCCATGCGGGTCGCCGCCGGCCTGCTCAAGCCCACTTCCGGCGACGTCCTGGTCGCCGGCCAGGCCATCACCGGGCACCCGGCCAACCAGCGGGTCCGCCGCGGGCTGTGCCTCATCCCCGAAGGCCGCGGCATCTTCCGGTCCCTGACCGTCCGGGAGAACCTGGCCCTGCAGGTTCCGCCCTGGTCAGACCGGGCCATCGAGCCCGCGATCGCGGCCTTCCCGGTGCTCGGCAGACGCCTGACCCAGGTGGCCGGCACCATGTCCGGCGGGGAACAGCAGATGCTGGCCCTGGCCCGCTGCTACCTGTCCGAACCCTCGGTGGTCCTGCTCGATGAGCTGTCCACCGGCCTAGCCCCGATCATCGTGCGGGAGATCTTCGACACCCTGGCCTCGCTGGCCGCCACCGGCGTCGCCATGCTCATCGTGGAGCAGTACGTATCCCAGGCGCTCGCGCTGGCCGACACGGTGTACATCCTCAACCAGGGCCAGATCGAGCACGTCGGCGACCCGCGCGCCCTGAACCAGGGCGCTCTTATCGAGACCTATCTGGGGTCACGCCCGTAATCAGTCATCCGGCCGCTGCAGTGATTTTCTCGGCCGAACGGACCGTGGTGCGTGCCAGCGGCACGCGCGAAGCTCCCACATAAAATCAATAACCCGTATATACGACCGCAGGAGGTTCGGCGTGATCGAGCGCCACCAGATCTTCGTCAACGGCAAGTGGCTCGAGTCGTCCGGCACCGACGTCATCACCGTGATCAACCCCGCCACCGAGGAGCCGATCGCGACCGTCCCCGGCGGGTCCGCCGAGGACGTCGACCGGGCCGCACGCGCCGCAGCCGACGCCTTCGCCGGCTGGTCGC
>Ga0335081_10011669_pt1 | contig 14225 bp, 11 predicted proteins | sample Lox_Sample_35_FD_206713 | JGI IMG/M metagenome (GOLD analysis project Ga0335081, IMG submission 206713) | Soil microbial communities from Loxahatchee National Wildlife Refuge, Florida, United States - Lox_Sample_3.5 | ecosystem: Environmental > Terrestrial > Soil > Wetlands | place: USA... | reverse complement strand
ACCGACAAATATATTGTTTTGTTTTCTTGTGGGCACGCGACCCCAGGGCTTGCGCCCTGGGCTACTCTCTGTCGGCCCTCCGGGCCTTTGGGATTTATGTCCATCCATTTCTCGGACACTACACTAGGAGCCATCAGCTCTCAGCAACCAACTGCCCTCTCTCTTGCTGCGTGCTTGATGGCTGATGCGCTTTCTGCATCACCCGATCACAACAATCACCCAATGATTCCATTTGACTTTTTCCCGGTGTCTCGCACAAGATAGCGGCAATCGTCTGGTAGACTTGCGCCTCAACAGAGACCCGAGGCGCTCAGGCAGGGAGAACTGACTGCTGACCACGGGGTGATTATGTACTGTCGAAACTGCGCCAAACAACTTCCGGACGCCGCCGAGTTCTGCGTGGCTTGCGGCCAGCGACCGCTCGCCGGCCTGCGTTATTGCTGGTCCTGCGGTTCGGAGGTCATGCCCGGCGCTGAGATGTGCGTGAAGTGCGGGGTGAGGCTGGTGAGAAGCGGCGAGAAAGACTGGATGGTAGCGCTGCTGCTGTCGATTTTTCTCGGCACCCTCGGCGTGGATCGCTTCTACCTCGGCTACATAGGCCTGGGAATCCTCAAGCTGGTGACCATCGGCGGGTGCGGCATCTGGTACATTGTTGACGTCATTCTGATCGCCTTGAACAAACTGCCCGATGCTCAGGGTAATGTTCTCCGGCAAAAGTGAGTAACCTTTGTTCTGCCGTCGCCTGCCGCGAGCCGCAGTGCTGCTGCCGGCAGTAGCCTTCTTCTGCCTTGTCCCGCCGGAAATGCTGGCCAGCGGCCCCGCCTTGTGCCTATGGCGGCGTTTGCTCCATCTCGCTGCCTGCCCGGCCTGTGGCAGCACGCGGGCCCTAGCCGCGTTCTTCCACGGACGCTTTCGCGACGCGCTCGCTTTCAATCACAATGTTTTGGTCACGGCGCCGCTCCTGCTCGGGATGCTCGCGGTAGACCTATTCACAAGCATCCGACGGATCGCATGTCATTCTGAGCGAAGCGAAGAATCCCTCTTCGTGCTCGCCAATCTTCCGACGATCGAAAAGAGATTCCTCGCTTCGCTCAGAATGACATGCGACCAGGCTTGTCGCGCTGTCCATCGGTTTCTCCCGGTGCGCACCGAGTTGCCGGCTGAACCGCTGGCCTGCTGGGCGTCGGGGTTCTTCAGCCTCTCGGTCCTCTCCATTCTGATTTCGCTGGCCGCGGCGCAAGCGTTTTTGTCTCTATCGGGGGTGGTGTACGCCGTCCACGTGCTTCGCGACCGGCCGCGGATCAACTTTCCGCCGGTCAAGCTGCCGCTGGCCCTCTTCTGCCTGGCCACGGTCGTCTCCGTCTTCTTTGCCACCAACCCCACCGCAGGCTGGCTTGCGGTCAGGAAACTGGTCCTTTTCTTGATCATCCTTCTGGCGGTCAATCTGGTCGCGAGCCGCAAACACCTCGTGTGGCTGTACCAGGCCCTCTTTGTTGAAGCCGCCATGGCGGGGATTGTCGCGACCTGGCAGTTCGTGGTGCAGTACCGAGCGGTGCGGGCGCTTTATCCGCGGGAGATTTACCGCTATATGACGTCGGAGCGCATCCACGGCTTTCAGGGTCACTGGATGAACTTCGGCGGGCAGCAGATGCTGATGTTCGCTGCCATCCTGGCGATGCTATTTCTTTCTCGACTCCCGATTCCCGATTCCCGATTCCCGCGGGAAGCCACCCGCAGTCGCGCCATCTGGTGGTGGCTGGTGCTGGCGATCGTGATGCTCTCGATCGTCCTGAACTTCACCCGCGGCGTCTGGCTGGGCTGCGTGGTGGCGACCCTCTATCTTGTGGGCCGCTGGAGACCGCGATGGCTTTGGGCGCTGCCGGTGCTGGCGGTGGCGGGCTACTTCGCCGCTCCCGGTATGGTGCACCGGCGGATCGCGATCGTGGGGCACCCGTCGCGCGATCCGGCGCTGGCCATCCGCCTCGAGATGTGGGCGGTGGGCCGGCGAATGGTCGAGCTGCATCCATGGGTGGGAGTCGGGCCTAACAACATTGCGGAGGTCTATACCCTTTATCTCGCGCCGGGCGAGATTCCCCAAGCGGGCTACCGCGATCACCTGCACGACAACTTTATCCAGTTGGCAGCGGAGCGAGGCCTGCCCTGTCTCGCCGCCTGGGTGTGGTTTATGACGGCCTTGGTTTGGTACTCCTGGAGAATCGCGCGGCAGGGCCTTGAGCCGGGCTGGATCGCGGACGGAGTGGTGGCCGGCTGGCTGGCTTTTGTTGCCGAGGGTTTTTTCGAGTTCAACTTCGGTACTTCACCGGTGCTGATGCTGTTTCTTTTCGTCGTCTCGACGCCTTTTATTGTGGAGAGAATCGCGAAGACCGATCGCCGGTAGCGCACGGCTTGTCAAACCCGCCTCGGTTTGTGCCGTTGGGCCGCCAACAAAGAAATTGACGATTGTCAGTCTGCCGATTGACAATTGGAAAGAAAAGTAGCCAAACGGCGCGGCTGTTTCACCACGCTTACAATCGTCAAATGGCGCGGTCTTGCAATCGTCAATCGGCAATTCTTCTGACGGGGAGGGGTGTGGTTACCACCGGCCATTGCCAAGAATTAGGTGTTACCGCACACTAGCAGCATGCCTTCGAAAAGCCTCCTCGTCCGGAGCTCCATTCTGGTGGGCTCCTTCTCTTTTCTCGGCAGCATCACTGGGATCCTGGTCGAGACCAGCATCGCGGCGAAGTGGGGCCTCTCCCGAAGTTCAGATACATTTTACGTAGCCTATACGATTCCTTACTTGGTTACCAACCTGGTCTCGGCGGGTGCCCAGTTCTCGCTGGTGCCCTTTTTTGCCGCGCTCGACGCCAAGCGGTCGTCCGACGAACTTTGGCACGGGTTCAGTTTCGTCATCAACCTGTTCTTCCTCGGGTTCAGCCTGCTCGCCTTGCTCGGGGCGGCGGCCTCGCCGTGGCTGGTCCGGGGCATCGCCCCGGGATTCACGCCTTCCCAGAGCGAGTTGGCGGCGCGGGTGGCGCGCTGGCTTTTTCTGATGATCGTTCCGGCGTGCCTGACGGAGGGATGCCGATCTTTTCTGCTCAGCCAGCATCGCTTCGCCCTCGCCTCGCTGGCCGGATTCTTCCGCAACGCCACGGTGATCGCGAGCATTGTCTTCACCTTCCACCGCTACGGACTTTACAGCATCGTGCTGGGATACCTGGTGGGACATTCGCTCGCGCTGGTAATTCTGGGCGCCCAGATCGTGATCTCATTTCCAGTTCGTTACTCGCTCACCCTCAAGGGAAGCGGCCAGGCCTTCCGGGTGCTGCGAGGCTCGGGCGCGGCTCAGGTGGTGGTGGCGCTGATGTGGCAAGGCGTGGTGGTGGTGGAGAGGATCATCGCCTCCTTTCTTCCCGCCGGAACGCTCACCGCTTTGAACTGGGGCTTGAAGATCGTCTCCACCATTAGCGAGTTGCTGGCGGGAACCATCGGCACGGTCGCACTACCGGCGCTTTCGCGCGCGGTGGTCCGGGAAGACCGGCAGGAGGAGCACCGAACCTTTCAGGACACCCTGGAAATCGGCCTGGTTCTGATCTCTCCTGCGGTGCTCTTCTGCCTGATGCTCCCGCGCCACATCGTCAGGCTCATTTTTGAGCGCGGCAACTTTACCGCTGACGCCGCGGCGCTGATGACGGAGGTCTTTTTCTATTACGGCCTGGCCCTGCTGTTCTACTCCAGTATGCGCATCCTGACCTTTTATCTTTTCGCACGCCAGGAGCCGGCCGTCTACGCGCGGCTTTCGGCGCTGCAGTACGGCCTCACGGTGGCGTTCGACCTGTTTTATGTCGGCGTTTTGCGCCTGGGGGCGAAGGGGATTCCGCTGGGCCTGCTCACCGCCTTGACGCTGGTGCTGGCGTTGGCTTATCAGCGGAACCTGGCCCGGCTGCGGCAGGCGCTCAACCGCAGGTTTGGTTTGTTCGCCGCTAAGAACCTCGCAGGGTGCGCGCTCGCCGCGCTGGTGGTGGCCGCCCTGCAAGCCTACGCCCGCGCCCCGGTGACGGGCGTGCAGAATTTCATTTACCTGTGCGCGGTTTGCGGCGCCGGCAGCGCGATCTATCTTGGAACACTGGCGGTTTCCCGGGCCATTCCAGTCGCTCGCCTGGCGGCCGTCTGGCGGCGCGGCGAAGGGTAACGGGAAGTGGTCAGTGGTGGGAAGAGTCGATAGTCAAAAGTCGAAAGTCGAAAGTCAGTAGGGAGTGTGCTGTTCGGGGTAAGAAGCCGAAAGTCGGTACGAAGTACGCTTCCACTTTCAACTTTTGACTTTCGACTGCTTCGTACAGGGAGCCGTCGATGGCGCTTTATCGCGTTCTGGTGGTGACCAATCTCTGGCCTACCGAATCTGATCCTGGGTTTGGAAGCTTCGTCTGCGCCCAAATGGAATCGCTGCGGCCCTTCGGTGTGGAGTTTGATACTCTCTTCATCAACGGGCGCGAGTCGCGATGGAACTATCTGCGCGCGGTTGCCGAGTTGCACCGCCGACTGAAGCGCCAGCCGTACGATTTGATTCACGCCCACTTTGGCCTCTCCGGGCTGATCGCTCGTTGCCAGTTCAAGCTCCCAGTCGTGATATCGTTTATGGGCGACGACGTCCTCGGGCGGCCTCGCCTCGACGGTCGAATCACGCCCACCGGCCGGCTTTTCCAAATCTCCAGTTTCTTGCTGGCGCGTCTGGTCGCCGCCGTCATCGTCAAGAGCCAGGAGATGAAATCCAGGCTAAGGCTGGATCGAGCGCATGTGATCCCCAATGGAGTCGACCTTGACTTGTTCAGTCCCATCGATCGGACGGAGGCGCGGCGAGCGCTCGCACTCGAGCCGACGAAAAAGTTCATCCTGTTTCCCTATGATCCTGCGGAAGCTCGCAAGCGTTATGACTTGATCGAAGCGGCGGCGGCCCTCGCTCGCGCCGAAATCCCCGAACTCGAGATCCTCCACGTTCGCGGCGTCCCGCGTCATCTCATGCCCTTCTACATGAACGCCGCCGATGTGCTGGTGCTGGCTTCCTTGATCGAGGGTTCCCCCAACGCCGTGAAAGAGGCGATGGCAGTGAACCTGCCAGTCGTGGCCGTGGACGTGGGCGATGTGGCCGAGTTGCTCGGGCCCGGGGAGGGCAATTATCTCGTTCCGCGTAACCCGGAGGCCTTCGCGGCGCGGATTGTGGAGGTCTGCCGCAAGGACGCGCGCTCACGTGGCCGCGAGTGGGTATTGCGCTTGTCGATGCCCAACGTCGCCCGCCAGATCGTCGCGGTGTACGCCCAGTTACGGCAGGAGACATAAGACAGGAAACAAAAGACCGGAGAGCGGAGGTAGGAGGCAGGAGTTCAGATGCACGACTCGTTCTACCCCTGCCTCCCTCTTCCTTGTTTGACGGCAGAACACACCGGAGCTAGGGAAAATGGCCCTCTCCCTTTGGGAGAGGGTGACCCGCTGGCGGCGCTTTCACCAGCCGCAGCGGGCCGGGTGACGGTCCCCTTCGGCCCTTGGCAGCGGCAAACTCGCGACGTCCAAAAAGGATCACCGCATCTGGCTTCGGCGGACAGAGCCAACCCCTCACCCCCGGCTTCGGTCGGATCTGAAATACAAAGGACTATTCGAACGATGTACTAGTCGAGGCTATGGGAGCTGGCCAACCCGTAGCCTAAGAAAGACATTGACACGCTGTCAAGGATGTTATACTATGTCTCATGATTAACGACGAAGGCATACCCAGGGCGCCTTCAAGCCCGGCGCGGCTGGCTGCCAACCGGCGTAACGCCCAGCAATCCACCGGCCCCAGAAACAAGTCGGGCAAACGTCGCGTCGGCTTGAACGCGTTGCGCCTCGGCTTCGCTCCACCCGAAATCGCGCGCCAGTTGGAAGCACGTCACGGAGACCCTCGCGACTTCCGCCGCCTGCATCGCGACGTAGCGGACTTCTTCCCGCCCCAGGGCATGACGGGCGAGGCCTCCATACAGGTCGGTGCTGGTGCTGGCCAGCACCCATTCGCTTCGCTCCACGCAGGCTTTGGTGATTGGCCTGAATCGAAGCCCAATCGGGAGATGAAAGGAATGGGAAATACGTCACCGTAATTATGAAACCCCACGGCTTAGCTTCGCTTCCGATCTTAACGATTCGAGACAACGACAGGTTAAGCAATTGAATCTAGGTGCTTTAAACGAAATGCAATCGCTATCTCACGTGTTTTCTATAACATGAGTCATTTTTTGAGCGAACGAAATATTCAGCGTTGGGCCTTTTATTATGTTGAAGATAGGTGGTGGTTGGTGAGAAAAACTCGCTCGTTTCTTGCCTCCCCGATTGCTGAATTGGGAAACTTCGAAAATGGAAAATCAACGGGTTTCGATATTGCCGATTTTGGGAGGACGTGGTAGGAGGCGAACAAAGCCAAGCAAAGCCAAGACAATAAGGCAAATTTTACCAACGGTTTATGCTGAAATCGAGGAAAACAAAGCCACGGAGTGTAATCGCCCTTAGATCAGGCGCTTACGGCGCTTTTGAGCCCGTTTTTCGACAAGTTGCTACCGATGGTGCGATGCTCTATATTGCCGATTCGAGCTGTTGCGATGGCAATCAAGAAGTCGAGAGTCGAAAGTTGAGAGTCGAAAAAAGCGAAGAATCACTGGCCCTTATTAACTTTCGGCTTTCGACTTCTTCTTTTTCGATGGTCTATCGGACATCGTCAGTCCGCAATTCTTCTGGCTCAAGTCTTCTGTTAGAATCTTGGCGGTTATTGTAGCCGGCTTAGGGGGTCAGTCTATGCGACGGTTATCGGAGGCACTCAGTCTTGTAGCTCTGGGAATCACGGTGAGCGCTTGGTGCCCGGCCCATCTCCGGGCCACAGACGCGGCGCCGGAAGCGCCCCAGCTTGACGTGAACTCGGCGCCCGAGGGGAGCCGCGCCTGCCTGCAGTGCCATATTGCCAAGGGCATTACGGGCAGCGCCATTCGCGACTGGCAGTTGAGCAAGCACTTCGGCGCGGGTGTGGCCTGCGCCAACTGCCACATTCCGGTCAAGGATGCGTCGCCGGGCATTCTGAATGCCTCCACCGCGTGTGAAGACAAGCGCGTGCGCCGCGGCGTCTCGCCCCGCAACTGCGCCGTTTGCCACGCGGAGAAGTTCGAGCAGTTCTCCACTGGCAGGCACTCGGTTGCCTGGGGTGCGATGGTCTCCATGCCTTCGACGGCCGTGGAACCCCACGCCTTGGTGGAGGGCATGAAAGGTTGTGGCGGTTGCCACCGGGTGGGACTCGATGAGGGGAAGTGCGATTCCTGTCACACGCGGCACCGCTTTTCCGCCGCTGAAGCGAGGCGGCCCGAAGCGTGCCTCCCGTGCCACATGGGCGTTGATCACCCGCAGTGGGAGATGTACTCCACTTCCAAACACGGCGCGATCTATAACATTGAGGGCGCGGCGCACTGGAACTGGGAACTGGGTCTGGGCGACTGGTTCAAGAATCCCACCCATGCCGCCCCGGATCGTCCCCGCGCGCCGGTGTGCGCCACCTGCCACATGCCCAACGGCGACCATGGAGTGCGAGCGGCCTGGGGATTCCTCGGGCTGCGCTTGCCGGAGAAAGACCCGGAGTGGCTCCAGTATCGGCAGAAGATCCTTGTGGCGCTCGGCATCCTGACGCCCGATGGGCAGCCTACGCCGCGAACACAGGTGGTGAAGGTGGGCGGACCGCCACTCACCGCCGAGGAATGGCAGGCGGAGCGCGACCGCAGGATCAGCGTCTGCGTCAACTGTCACGCCCGCAGCTTTGCCAAGCAGAATCTGGAGGCGGCGGATTCCATCATCAAGGATTCCGACAAGCTGGTGGCGGAAGCGATCGATGTGGTGGAGGGTCTCTATCACGACGGCATTTTGGAAAGGCCCAAGGATCGGCCTCCGGTCCCCGACTTGCTGCTGTTCTACGACCTGAAGGCCCCGATCGAGCAGAAACTCTACACCATGATTCTCGAGCATCGCATGCGGGGCTTTCAAGGCGCGTTCCACATGAATCCCGATTATCAGCACTGGTACGGCTATGCGGAGATCAAGCATGACCTGGCGGAGATCAGCGAGGATGCCGCTCAGCTTCGCTCTTCGCATCCCAAGGCTGCGGGCGGTCTGTAGGGCTGTGGCGACGGTGTTTTCACCGCCGCCTTTCGGCGCGCCGAGAGCATCACTCAAGAACGAACCATGAATGGTGGATGACGCAAACCAGGACCAAGCCGGAAGTCTTCCTTCGGACTCCTGACTTCTACGCATGAGCCATGACTTCTATGCGCGCCTGCTGCGACACTTCAGCCGCAAGTCGCGACACCAGAAATTCGAGTTGTTTGCGACCGTTCTCAAGCCGCGGCCGGAGGATCGCATCCTCGATATCGGCGCCAGCGGCCGCGTCTTTACCGCTTATACTTTTGAAGACTTCTACCCTTATCCGGAGCGAATTGTCGGAGGCGGAGTTGATCGGGAGGAGGTTCGTAGTGCCAAGCTGACGCATCCTTTGTCCCGTTATGCGGTTTTGGACGGCTGCCGCCTTCCCTTTCCGGACCAGAGCTTCGACATCGTCTTCTCTAATGCGGTCATCGAGCACGTTCTGGGCGAAGGCCGGCAGGGGCAATTCGCCAGCGAAGTGATGCGCGTGGGCAAGAGCTGGTTTGTGACCACGCCGAACTATTGGTTCCTTTTCGAGAGTCATTATCATCTCCCGTTTATCCACTTCTTGCCCCAGTCGCTCCAGCGCACTTACAACCGACTCCTCGGCACGCACATCGCGAAGGGCGAGGTCCAGGATTTGGCGCTTCTCTCGGCACGTGGCCTACAGAAGCTTTTTCCCACCGGCTCCGTCAAGAAAGTCCGGATCACGTTTTGGCCCGAGACGCTGGTGGCTTATTACATCGATCCGAATCGTGGCTTGTCTGAGCACTTCGGGAAGAGCTAACTGTGACCCAAGACTTTTCAACCGCGGCCGCTCGCCTGTACGCCTACTTGCTGCGCCGCCACCTTCGCGACGGACTGCTTACCGGACCCGATTATGGCGTGCGGTTCAACTTTCGCGCCTGGCGGTTTCTGAAGAGCGCGCTCCCCTCGATCCGCTGGGGCGATGACTACGCTTTCATGCAGACCCAGGGCTACTGGATTCTCGCCAACTGGCTGCTCTACGAACGAACCGGCGAGCCTCAATATCGCGAGAACGCCCTCGCGACCTCGGATGCGATCCTGAGGCTGCAGACATCGGAAGGCTTCTGGGTTTATCCGCTTCCCGAGCGGCGGCACCTCATTGCCACGGTCGAGGGCTGTTGGGCGTCGATCGGCCTTCTCGCCAGCTACACCCACGAGCGCACTCGCGCTCGGGATGGAGAAAAATCGCGCGCCGAGTTCCTGGACGGCGCCATCCGCTGGTACGATTTCCTGGTGACGCGGATTGGGTTCCAGGACCACACCCAGGGCAAGGCCATCAACTATTTCGACCAGCCGCGGGGCAAGGTCCCGAATAATTCGGTTCTTACCGCGTGGCTTTTTCTCTTGCTGTGGAATGCCACTGGCGACCGGCGCTTTCTCGAGCACGTCGACGGCCTCTTTCAGTTCGTTGCCTTCGTGCAACGACCCTCGGGGGAATTGCCCTACGTGATTGCAAGTCCCTACGAGCGCGGACGGGAGCACTACCTGTGCTTTCAGTACAACGCCTTCAAGTTTCTCGAGCTGGCGCGGTGCGCTGCGTTCGAACCGGGAAAACCAGCACGCGCGCTGCTGCCGGCGCTCGCCAGATTCCTCGCGGGTGGCGTCACGGCGACGGGGGCAAGCGCCGTCGCGTGCGCCAGTCGCGGGCGCGCGTGGCCGGAGGTAGACTATTACACGGCCGTGCTCGCGGCGGCTCTCGCCGAGGCGGCGAAGCTTGGGCTCGCCGACGGGACGTTAAGCGAACGTTGCTACGCGCGACTCCTCCAGCGGCAACGCCCCGACGGCAGCTTCTGGTACTCAACCGGCGATTATGGCATTCTCAGCGATCGTCGCTCCTATCCGCGCTCCCAGGCGATGATGCTGGTCCATCTGTTGGGTAGGGAATAGGGAACAAGGAATAGGGAGCTGTTCCCTATTCAACGTTCCCTGTTCCCTCTTTTCAAGAAATGTGTGGCATTTGCGGAGTCTACAATTTCGGAACCAGGGAACCGGTGGCACGCGGTCTCTTGAAGCGTTCGACCGACGCCATGGCCCATCGCGGCCCCGACGACGAAGGGTTTCACGTCGACGGTGACTGCGGGCTTGGCAACCGCCGCCTGAGCATCATCGATCTTCCCGGCGGTCATCAGCCCATCTCCAACGAAGACGAAACCATCTGGATTACCTTCAACGGCGAAATTTACAACTATCGCGAGCTGCGCCCCGGTCTGGAGTCGCGTGGCCACCGTTTTCGTACTTCCACCGACACGGAAGCGATCGTTCACCTCTACGAAGACTACGACGTGCACTGCGTCGATCACTTGCGCGGCATGTTCGCCTTTGCGCTGTGGGATAGTCGCCGCCGGCGCTTGCTCGTGGCGCGGGACCGGCTGGGGATCAAGCCCGTATTCTACCGACTGGAGCCGGGCCGCCTCGTTTTCGCCTCGGAACTGCGTGCGCTCGGCGAGTTGGCCGCTGCACCGTTCGAAATCGACCCGCAATCAGTCTACGACTTCTTTGGATTTCGCTACGTGCCCGCGCCGCGGACGTTCTACCGCGGGGTTGAGAAGCTGCTGCCGGGTCACGTGCTGCTGGCGGACGCCAACGGCGTAAGGACCAGTGCCTATTGGGATATTCCCGGCGAGGAGGATACCTCGCGCAGCGCGCCTGACTGGGCCGAGGCCGTGGCGGAGACGCTTCGCGAGTCCGTTCGCCTGCGCCTGATTGCCGACGTGCCGCTGGGTGTCTTCCTCAGTGGCGGCGTGGACTCAAGCGCCGTGGTGGCTTTCATGTCGGAGCTTGGACACCGGCCGCTGCGCAGCTTTTCCGTCGGCTTTGACGACCCCGGTTACAGCGAGTTGCCCTACGCGCGCCAGGTGGCCAGCCAGTTTTCGACCGAGCACCACGAGTTGGTGGTGAAGCCCCACGATCTGGCTGAGGACCTGCCGCACTTGATCGCGTTCCGCAACGAACCGATCGCGGAGCCGACGGACATCGCGCTCTACCGCATCTCGCGCCTCGCCGCCCACAGCGTCAAGGTGGTGCTGGCCGGAGAGGGCGGCGATGAGCTTTTCGCGGGCTATTCCAAGTATGTCTACGACCCCCTCGCCAGGCTCTTTTCCCGGCTTCCCGGGGGCTTCGCGCGCACGCTGACGCGCTGCCTTCCTTACGGGCAGCGGCGGGCGCAGGTCGCCCTGGAAAAGCTTTCCCTGCGTGACGAGGCCGAGCGCTTCGCCACCTGGTTTGCCTCCTTCTCTCGCGGCGAGCGCAGCTTGTTGTTTGCACCCGAGTTCATGGAGCAGGTGGACCCCGCGCATCCGGCGCGAGTCTTCGCGCAGGTCCTGGAAAAGGCCCGCGACCGATCGCCTTTGAAGCGCATGCTCTATGCCGACTTGAAAGTCTGGCTGCCTGACAATCTTCTCTTACGGGGAGACCAGATGACCATGGCGGCGTCCATCGAAGAGCGCGTGCCCTTTCTCGACCACAAACTGGTGGAGCTGGCGGCCCGCATCCCGGCCTCCTTACTCATCCAGGCGTTTCGCACCAAGGCGCTGCTGAAGCAGGCTCTACGCTCGCGGCTGCCGGCAGAGATCCTCCACCGGAGCAAGGTGGGATTCACCGTTCCCATTGGGGTGTGGTTTCGCGGGCCTCTCAAATCCTTTGTATCGGACTTGTTGCTTGCTTCCGACGCTCGGACGTACGATTACTTCGATCGCAGCCACCTGGAACGGTTCGTCCGCGAGCATATCGACGGCGTGCGCGATTACCAGAAGCAGCTTTGGGCGTTGGTGAATTTTGAGTTGTGGAGAAGAAGAAGAGAATGATGAATTCTGAATGATGAATGATGAACAGAAGAATGTCGTGCATTGCGTTTGCGTTTTCGTCTCATGCTCTCTCCGAGTCGTGACGAATTTTAAATTCCGAGCGCTGAATAATGAACAATAGAACTAGTCGTCCATCTCGGTGCTCTTCTAATTCATCATTCAGCATTCATAATTCATCATTTCTTCCGCCTCCCTCGGTGTGCATCATCGTGGAGAACTTGACCGTGCCCGTGGACCGCCGCGTGTGGCAGGAGGCGCGGACCCTGACTGCGGCGGGGTATCGCGTTTCCATTATCTGTCCCAAGGGAAGCGGGTTCGATCTGTCCCGAGAGGCGCTGGAAGGCATCGAGATTTATCGGCATCGAATCTGGGAAGCGTCCGGGCCGTTCGGTTATCTGCTTGAATACGGGTGGGTACTCGCCGTCGAGTTCTTCCTCGCGCTCAGGGTCTACGCGCGGACCCGCTTTCGCGTGCTGCAGGCGTGCAATCCCCCGGACACCATCTTTCTCATTGGGCTGTTTTTCAAACTCTTCGGGGTGCGATTCATTTTCGATCATCACGACCTGAATCCGGAGCTGTTCGAGACGAAGTTCCAGCGAAAGGGTTTCTTCTACCGCTTGGTTTGCCTGGCCGAGCGCCTGACGTTCCGCACCGCTGACGTTGCCATCGCCACCAACGATTCTTATCGTGAGATCGCCCTCACCCGCGGGGGCATTTCGTCGGAACGTAGTTTCGTTGTACGAAGCTGTCCCGACCTGGACAACCTCCGCCGGCAGCCGCCGCGGCCCGCGCTCAAGGAAGGAAGGGCTCACCTGGTGGTTTATCTGGGTGTGATGGGGCCGCAAGACGGCCTCGATCTCCTCCTCGAGTCCATCAGGGTCCTGGTAAAAGATGAGAATCGAAGCGACACGTTGTTTGTGCTCATCGGCGCCGGCACCGAGCTTCCCTCCCTCAAATCCGCGGCGCACGCCCACGGCTTGGACGAGGCGGTCAGGTTCACCGGCCGCTTGCCCGACGAGGAAGTCGGCGCGTACTTCGCCACCGCCGACCTCGGGGTGGCGCCGGACCCCAAGAGCGCGATGAACGACAAATCGACGATGAACAAGATCCTGGAGTACATGGCCTACGGACTTCCGGTGGTCCTCTACGACCTCACGGAAGGGCGCCGCTCGGCGGACGACGCGGCGCTCTACGCCCGCGACAACAACCCAATCGACTTTGCCCGGCAGATCGCGAAGTTGATGGATTCCGAAGCGCTGCGGCGCGAGTTGGGCCGGCGCGGCCGGCGTCGCGTCGAGGAACGATTGAACTGGAGCATCGAGAAGCAAGCGTTGCTGGAGGCCTACCAGACCGCCCTTCGGCATCAGTGAAGTTCGTACCGGAACCGAAAACCGTGCCGGCGGCCTTATCGCGCTGTCCTGTTGCCGGCAATCGGCGTGTGTGGGTCACGCACATCGGATAGAATACTGGAATGCCCGACATAGCGGTCAATCCAGGACAAGTCCTCGCACGAGTTCCCATATTTGCCGGGCTCTCGGAGGATGAACTTCGCTTCCTGGTCCAGCGTGTTGTCTCGCGTCACATCTCCCCTGGTGAAATCGTTTTTGGTGAGGGCGACCCGTGTTCGGGGCTGTACGTGGTTGCATCGGGGCACGTACGCATTTACAAGAGTTCGGCGGCTGGACGCGAACAGGTTTTGAGCATCGACGGGCCGGGCACTTCCATTGCCGAGGTGCCGGTTTTAGACGGCGGCAACTACCCGGCTTCCGCCGCGGCCATCGACTCCGTCACCCTCTTGTTCGTCAGCAAGCAGGACTTTCAGGCCCTTTGCCTCGCCCATCCTCAAGTCACTCTCAAGGTGCTGCGGGTGGTGGGGGCACGTCTGCGCCGGCTGGTGGGAATTATCGAAGAGCTCTCGTTTACTACCGTCCGTCACCGGCTCGCGTCCTTTTTGCTGCGCCTGGCTCAGAAGGAGGGCCACAGGACGGCGGAAGGTGTGGAAGTGAAACTGCCGGCCAACAACCAGGAGTTGGCATCGCAGATCGGCACCGTGCGTGAGCTGGTGTCGCGAAACTTGTCGCGATTTCAAGCGGAAGGGATGCTGAAAATTGACGGCCGCAGCGTGATGATTCGCGATCTGAAGAGCCTGGAAGCCGAAGTCGAGTCATCCGCCTGACCTTAATTCTCACCAATTCTCAC
>Ga0335081_10011668_pt1 | contig 14226 bp, 18 predicted proteins | sample Lox_Sample_35_FD_206713 | JGI IMG/M metagenome (GOLD analysis project Ga0335081, IMG submission 206713) | Soil microbial communities from Loxahatchee National Wildlife Refuge, Florida, United States - Lox_Sample_3.5 | ecosystem: Environmental > Terrestrial > Soil > Wetlands | place: USA... | reverse complement strand
CCAACATCAACACCCAAATCAACAGCCACTCCTAAATAAGCGAGTAGCGTTCCATAAAATAAAAAGGAGTGCGGAGGAATTTCCTTCGCACTCTTGTGTTCATGCTTATCCGTACCACATTCTACTGAGCAGATGATCTTTTCTAATGAATTGGTGATAGCACGCGGCGAGAATATGCAATGTGAGCAAAGCAATCAGGATCATTGATAGATAGAGGTGAAGCGGCAGGAGGAAAAAGAACAGGTTGAATCCTCGGGGTCCACCGGGACGCGGACCATTTCCCGGAGGAAACGCAGGCGCACCAGGACGAGGCGTTGGAAATGCGCCGGGTGTACCTGCACTGGGTCTGGGAAATCCACCACCGGGTCCAAAGCCGGGACCGCCTGTTGCTCCAAGAAAAGCCACTTGGAATCGATTCGTCTGCAAGGCAAAGACCAAACCAACAACTGTCATTAGAAACACAAAAATATATAAAGCGTAATGGACAACTCTCGCAAGAACATTTAGGACTTTGAAGCCAGCATCTGCTGGTGCCGGTTTCCGTGTGGTCAGTCTGATGATGAAGCGGATAACGAGCAATATGAGAATAGCGATCCCGGCGGCCATGTGGGTTTTGAGCATCACATCCGTGCCTCTTACGCCGCCTCCGCCAGACATGATGATCGGGCGAATGTAGAAATAGCCAATATACAAATCCGTGAAGACCAGCAGAGCAACCAACCAATGTAGGGTAACTAATGCAGGATGATAACGTTTTGGGGTATCCATAAGTCTCCTTCTTTGGTAAAAATTTCAGGAAATATATCACCAAAACCTTATAAACTTATGAAAAATTGAGTCTGGGATTCTTTAGGAATTAAGACATCCGAGTGTTCACTTCGGATGTCTGTTTGAGGAGGAGAAGTTTTGTCCACTTACGATTTAATTCCGCTTCTCCAAGATGATAAGGTGATGAACCCTGAGGGATGTATTGAACTGCGATGATCATGGGTTGATTGGAAGAACATAATCTTTTATCCCGGTTTGTCCTGAATGATTCGTACCATAGCACCACACATTGAGCACAAAATGGAACGCGCCAGATTCTTGCGGTGTCCCCGAAATTAAAACCGCATCTTGCCCTGTGAGTCTTTGGAACATCAAACCTTTCGGAAGACTGCCCTGAGAAATAGTGAACTCGCCGGCAGGTGTTTGATTGTTTGTGATTTTTATGATCACGTAATAAAAATCTCCGACTCGCCCTTTGGGCATCGCATCGGGAATGAATCGCAGGGCAGGAGGGCTTAGAAGCTGACAGGAAAGGGTCGCCAATAAAATCAGAACGGCTGTGCTGATGACGACCCAATGATTGCGTTTTAGAGCGATTTGCATTTTTGGTTGATTTCCAATCTAGTGCTCAATGTCCAAGGTATAGTGTATGCCTCCAGTAAAGTATTTTTTAGTGTGAGGCGTTCGTGACATCTAAGTTCTCCTTATAAGATATATAGAAAGTATAAATCAGAAACCCGACACAGGACAATGATTCAAGATAAGAGATTCTATTCAAAAATTAATATAAATCTACTTAAACTTACGTTGACCCGTTTGTACATCTATTGCAAAATATAGGATAGATAGATTTGACTGGATGAGGTAAATATGCGGGACGATTCGTCTGCCAACAAAAAATCGCACATGCCAGAGAACTCTTTGATGTTTGAAAAAGTCGTCCCAGTGCTTTTGATTCTACTAGGTGCTCTCACTATCGCGCTGATTCTATTTGCGGCCGCGGTATTGCTCGGTGTTCTTCATCTCTAAATCTAAATTCTATTGGAGAAAACCATGTCTGTTATTGAAATCCTTCCTTTCATCTCTACTGTGATCATGCTCATATTCACTGTAGATGTATTCAAACGTTATCTGGTTCGCCGCGCGCCTCATTTTCTGTTTTGGGGGATCGGCTTGGCAATGTTCGGGTTGGGAAGTTTTGCAGAAGCCTACCTTGCGTTATCATGGAGCCGCGCAGTCCTTGTGATCTGGTTCCTGTTTGGCGCCATTCTAAACCCAGCGTGGATTGGAATGGGCACGCTCTATCTGCTGGTCAGGAAGCGCTGGGTTCATGTTGTTAGTGGTATTCTGATTCTAGCGAGTCTGGTCAGCACAGTACTAATGTTATCGGCATCAATTAACGATAATGGATTCCATTTGGGAACGCCGATCAGTCAACAATATCAGGCTATTATTTCTACAGCCTCTCTCAATCTGCTTCTTATTCCGACTATTCTTTTCGGGACAACTGGGTTGATCCTGTTGGTCGGCGGCGCGTTATATTCTGCATTCTTATTTTGGCGTAAGCGGGTTTTGCCGAACCGTGTTATTGGCAATGTCCTCATTGCTGCTGGAGCCTTATCGGTAGGAAGCGCTAGCGAGTTGACTCACCTCGGTTATGGTCAATTGCTATATGTGGGCGAACTGGTCGCGGCTGTTTTGATGTATATTGGTTTTCGCTTTGCCGCGCAGCCTCAGCCGGATGAGGCGCCACAAGCCGTTGTTGCCGCCGCTGCTGATTAATCACTATCAAGGTTTATCCAAGAAGCCGTTATCCCAAAAGGTAACGGCTTCTTTCAAGAAATCTCCTCGCAACTATCGCTAATAAGTGTACAATTGAAATATAAATCGTCAACGCCGCGGCTGCGGCGTTCCCTATACAAAGGAGATTTCCCATGTTTCACACTATCGTTATTGTCGGCAATGTGGGCCGCGATCCCGAAATGCGCTACACGCCCTCAGGCCAAGCAGTGACCTCATTTTCGGTTGCATCCAATCGCCGCTACACGTCCTCCAACGGCGAGCAGGTCAACGAAACGATCTGGTTCCGCGTCTCAGCTTGGGGCAAACAGGCTGAGATATGTAATCAATATTTGAAGAAAGGCTCGAAGGTTTTGGTTGAAGGAAGACTCACGCCGGATAAGAATACGGGCGGTCCGCGCATCTGGCAAAAGCAAGATGGATCATCCGGTGCGTCTTTTGAAGTGACCGCCGGCACGATTCGTTTCTTAAGCTCACGCGGCGAAAGCGATTCTGGAGCCGGTTCCACAACTGACGCTGGCGATATGGCTGTTGCTCCTGCTGAAGATGATATCCCATTTTAGTTATAGAATACATCCCTATATAATCGGAGAGAAATATGTCTCTTCCTAATCCTCCAACTTCGCCGTCGCTTGAAATTCCGTCCGGGCTTGATGTGGTTTATGCTAATTTGGCGCGCATCTCACATTCCCCCGCAGATATTGTGATTGATTTTGCGCACATTCTACCGGGGGATACCAAGGCGACCATCAAAGCGCGGGTATTGATGTCGCCGCTTTCGGCGAAACTGCTCGTGCGCGCTTTGATGGAAAACCTGGCGAGGTATGAATCTGTTTTTGGCGAAATTAATATACCGAACAATACCTCGCTGGCTGAGAATCTCTTTCGCCCGCATCAGCCGCCCGAGCCTCCAAAAGAAGATAAAGCCTGAAAGCCGAAAACCATTATGCAAAAACTTGAAAGCATCGCCGATCAGATTCGTCACAGCTTTGATGCGCGCACATCATCACGAGATCAAGCTTTAGCTCAGGCACGTCAGTTGACGCGTGCCTGTTCCCTTGCGATCCGCGCCGTTCATCGCGACGAGACAGATGTCATGCAAGAACATTTGTCGGAGGCGCGCGATCTGGCTGATGATTTGAAAAACGATCTTGCCCAATATCCAGACCTTTTCTATTCAGGTTATACACAAGATGCGCTGAAAGAGTTTGTTGAAGCCAATGTCACTTGTGCATTGATTCAAAATCAACCTTTGCTTACTCCAGAAGAATTAGGCGTGGCCGGGTTTACTTATTTGAATGGCCTGGCTGAAGTGGTTGGCGAGTTGCGGCGGCGAACGCTTGATATTTTGCGTCATGGCTATTCACAGGAAGCCGAACGTCTGCTTGGCATCATGGATGATATCTATTCCGTATTGGTTACGATGGATTATCCAGACGCGATCACCAATGGTTTGCGGCGGCAGACTGACCTGGCGCGCGGCATCATCGAAAAGACGCGCGGCGATATCGCCTTCAGTCTGCGCGGCGAACACCTTGAACAAGCCATCGGAAATTTGAGCGCTCAATTGAACGGCGGCAAGTCACAGGTCGAAAAAAGAGACGAGCGTGTGATTTCATCTGGTAAAGAAGATTGATCAATGGCAAAAGCTGGAAAACGTTATCCACTCCTCATTTATACACATATGATTGATCGCTGGTGGCCCGCCATCCTGCTATTGGGTTTGGCGCTGGTCTCACTGACGTGGCCCCTTTATCAGGACCCATTTATGCGGCTCGCCGAACCGTGGCGCTGGCAGATCATGGCCTGGCTGGGCGGTGCAGTGATAGTGATCTCGCTGGGCATGGCATCTTTTCGCAAAGGCGGATATGTGCAACCGTTTAGCGATCATTTGCGGTTAGTGACGCCATTTCTGCGAATGAACATTTCCTATCGCCGCATCCTGCGTACATCCACCGTCAGCATGGCCGCCACTTTTCCTCTAAAGAACATTTCCGGCTGGAGGCGGGAGATCATTCGGCCGTTAGCCAGCCTGACTGCAGTAAAGATCGAATTGAATGCATTCCCGATGCCTCTTTCTGTATTGCGATTTTTTCTTTCGCCGTTTTTCTTCAAAGACAGCACACCCCATTTCATTATTCTGGTGAATGATTGGATGGGTCTTAGCACTGAATTGGATAGTATGCGCGTGAGCGGCAACATGCCTGAGCAAAAGGTCTCGGAGCGATCTATCCTTTCGCGATTGCCCAGGAAATGAATATTTATTTTGCCTGCTCCATTACTGGCGGACGGGAATTCGAACGCGTCTATCAGGACCTGACTGCGGCTCTGGTTAGGGACGGCCACGAGGTGCCGACCGCGCCTCTGGCTGAATCAAATGTTTTATCACTGGAGGCAGTGGTCGCGCCGCGCGAAGTGTACGAACGCGACGTGACGTGGATTCGCGCGGCACACGCGGTGGTTGCGGAAGTCAGTGTGCCATCGCATGGTGTTGGATATGAGATTGGTGTTGCATTGAACGCGGGAAAGCCTGTGCTGTGTTTGTTTCAGGAAGGTCGCAAGATTTCAAAGATGATCAGTGGAAATCCGCATCCGCAATTGCATGTAATGGCATACAAAGATTCTACCAATGCGGTTGAATTGATGAGAAAATTTCTTGCCGATCTGAAATAAAATGGCAAATTGAAACAAACTTCTTATGAATACTATCACTATTATTTTATGACATTTGATAATCCCGTGATTTATGCGCCTGCGGTATGATGAATATGGAGACGGAACAAAGACACCTCCAAGATGCTCCTCACTGTCTCCTCCTTTGGCGAAAGCCGCCGCCGGATTTAAATCCGGCGGCGGCATTTTTATGGGTCTCAAATGAATGCGCAAAGGATTCTATGGTTCATACACTGGCAATACTACAATGAAAGCGGCTCCTTGTCCTAGGGTCGACTCGACCCATACGCGTCCCTGATGACTTTCCACAATGGATTTGACGATGGATAATCCAAGCCCGGTGCCTTTCGGCCCCTCCAGCACATTGCTGGCGCGGTAGAATTTTTCAAAGATGCGAGACTGCTCATCCAATGGAATGCCGGGGCCCGTATCGCTAATTTCGAGAATGAGCTGGCGATCCTCGGTGCGGATGCTGATGCGGATCGTCCCTTCTTCGGGCGTGTATTTGATTGCGTTCCCAATCAAATTATCCAGCATTTGACGGATGCGAATGGGGTTGGCGCGCAAGGCTGGCAGATGGGGCGTAATATTTTTTTCAAGATGAAGATTTTTTTGTGTGACCAGCGACCCAAGCATATCCAGAGAATACTGAAGAATGCTTTCCAGTTGAACTGATTCTCGGCGGGTATCAAAACCTGCTTCGAGGCGGCCAAGATCGAGCAGATCATTGATCAGAGTTGTGATGCTCTGTACACTCGCTTGAATCCGGTTCACAAATTCCTGCTGTTGTTCGTTGAGCGGTCCCACGCGGGAGATCAATTCGGCATAACCTAATACTGCAGTCAATGGAGACCGCAGATCATGGGAAACCGTATGGACGAATTCGCTTTTGATCTGGTCCAGTTTTTTGAGATAAGTTATATCATGCAAGGTAATGGCAGTGCCGATGAGCGGGATGGAGGTCTGTTGCGCATTGAAAATCCGCCCATCGTCGAAATTCAATTCGTGATATTTGACGGAGCTTTCCGTGGAACGGAGCAGGAAAGCCTGAAGGTCCGGATTTTGGATCGCATGGAGTATCGGCCTGCCTATGGAATCGGCAGACAGGTCAAAAGCCTCGCGCGCGATTCGGTTCATGAAAAGGATTTTGTGCTCCGGGTCGAGAACGATCACACCGTCTTCGATGTTGGCGATGATGGCTTCTAGCTTATCGCGTTCTGATTCCGAAATCTGGGCGCGTTTTTCGAGGGACGAAGTAGTACGCTTAACTTCGCGGCGGATCCAGTCGCCGAGGTGGCGGGCGCGGGCGAGGCTGCGGTCAGCGGCATTCACAATATCGTCCGTGTGAAGAGGCGGATAAAGATATCCGCTCAAGCCCGCTTTCAAAACGGCTTTGATGGTGCCCGTTGTATCCCTTTCGGCAAACAGCAGAATTGGAAGCGTGGGAAAGCGTTCGATTTCTGTCTCGGCGAGCTCTATCCCATTTTGGCCGGCGAATTGTTCGGCAATGAGCAATAAAGCCGGTGATGATTCCTGCAGGATTTTTTCCAACCCTTCGCAGTCATGGGCAATCGCCACTTCATAATTTACAGCCGACAGCGCGCGCTCCATCAAGTGTAGGCTTTCAGATTCATCCAATGCTAACAGGATCAGATCGCGCTCGGTCATCCATTTCCTTTTTTCGCCGCATCCGGTGCGACTGTTTTTTCACCAGAACGCGAGAGACGCTGCAAAGAACTTTGAATCGTTTTTAGCGCCTGTTCCTGTTCGGCGGTTAGCGCGCCGGGCTTGCCGGAGAGCAGTGCTTCGAGTGGATACATGGAAACTTGCATCTCCTCGCGAATGGATTCTTTTAACGATTCAAGCATAGCCAAGCGGTGCTTCTCATTCATTCTGGCAGCCTCGACATTTTGCTGAACGACGCGAAACAACCTTGCGTTGACAAGCGAGATGGAGGCGTAATCGGCAACAGCTTCCAACAGGGACTGCGCGACCTTATTGATCTCGCTCTCCGCTTTGCGGACGACAATTAATAAGCCGATCACTTCATTCTGGACTTTGATGGGCACGACTGCGGCTGATTTTCCTAAAGCCGCCACTTTAAATTTCTCGAGAGGAGCGCCATGAATGGAAAGTGTCTCCGCTGAAACCGCTACCAATGAACTGATGCCATCGTCCAACGGCTGGTTTATTTTTTTTGCCCAGCTTTCAGGCAGGTTGCGGTGTGCGGTCAGCAAAAAGGTGCGTGTGTTTTCATCGCGGATCATCAGCCAGCTCGTTTCTGATTCCGCGACCTGCATGGCGCCCTCCACGATTTGGCTGAATAACCGGCGAGTGTCAGTAGTGGAAGTTACCGCTTTGCCGATAGCTAGAATGGCCGTTAGTTCGCGGACTGTGCGCTGGAGTTCCTGGTTGGCGGCTTCCAGTTGACGATCTAGTTGGACGCGGGCCCGTGTTTCATGAGTCTGTTGAAGTGCGCGTTCGACGACACGCACCACCTCGGCGTCACGCGCGGGCCATAGAATCGCGTCCACCGCTCCAAGTCGAAAACTTTGGATCACGCTCTGTTCCTGTCCCTTCTCGGCAATGACAATCAGGGGTGCGCTGATCCCCTGCGACATCAAAGCAGTGATCAAGTCCTTGCCGCTCAAGCCGGGTAAGTTGAGGTTGGCAAGAATCAAATCCGGCGGGTTTTGCACCGCCGATTTGATCGCCGCGCCCGCCTCTCCCGTCAGGGTCAATTGATATCCCAACGGCTGAAGCGCTTGCCGCCCGATCAAATCGCTGATATCTGGATCGCTTTCGACGATGAGAATTCGTTCCCCGGTGGATGCCATGGTCTCCTTAAGGTGAGAAGTTGTCTTGCTAAGTGGATATTCTATCGCAAAACCGCGCTGTATGGATAAGGTTCGATTACAATTGTTCGTAATGAAGCCGATCGATTTGCGAAAATATAAGATTGCGGCAGTTATTCCCGCGTATCGCGTGGAAGGTGAAATTGCTGAGGTTTTGCGCGGACTCCCATCCTTTATACGTCATATCATCGTGGTGGATGACGCTTCGCCCGATTTAACCTCGGACATTGTAGCGGCTCTCGCTAAACGGGACCGGCGGCTTATCCTTTTGCGGCATGATCACAATCAAGGTGTGGGCGGAGCGATGGTGACAGGCTTCCGCAAAGCCTTGGAGCTTGGCGACCAAATTGTTGTCAAGGTTGACGGCGATGGGCAAATGGATGTCAGCCATTTGCCCGAATTGATCCTGCCGCTGATCGAGGGCAAAGCGGATTATGCCAAAGGCAACCGCTTCCGCGATTTTATGGCTTTGCAGAAAATGCCGCTGATTCGACGACTTGGCAACATGGGACTTGGCTTCCTTGCCAAGTCAGCGACCGGGTATTGGAACATTTTCGATCCGACGAATGGCTTTCTCGCCATTCGGACTGAGGCACTGGCTCAACTTCCGCTGGAACGAATTGATCGTTCGTATTACTTCGAAATTTCCATGCTGGCGAATTTATATTTGCTGGGCGCAGTGGTGCGCGATATACCGATGCCGGCGCGCTATCAGGGTGAGGTTTCTAGCCTTCTGATTCGGCGGGTCTTATTTGAATTTCCGTTTAAATTGTTTATTACTTTCTTGCGCCGCATACTATTGAAAAACTTCATTTACGATTTTTCCATGGGCACGATTTATTTGATTACAGGCATTCCTCTTCTATTATTCGGTTTGATCTTCGGAATAATCAAATGGATTCAATATGCCAGCCGAAACATTGCTGCACCGACAGGGACGGTAATGCTTCCCACCCTCACGGTTCTGCTAGGAATACAACTTTTGCTTTCTGCCATCGAAAGCGATCTGCGTTCTGTACCCAAGGAACCGCTTTGTGAATCTATATAAATGCGGCTTCGGATCGCGAATCCATAACTAGCAATTCTTACAGAGATGTATACTTGAATCAAGATGGACGCCCAGCCTTATGTTCCCGGATTGAAAGCTGCTGACCCGGGCCCGCTTTCAAGGTTCATTCCTCCGCTTGAAGAGGGCACAATTTCAACGTGGCTTTCGCGTCACGCCTCGACTGGAAGCTGGCTGCTCGATCCGTTTGGCTTTGCGCCTCGTGTTGCAATCGAAGCCGCGCGCGCGGGATACCGCGTGCTGGTGACAGTCAACAATCCTATTACGCGCTTTCTGTTGGAGATGGCGGCAAATCCTCCGAACGAATCGGATTTCAAAGCCGCGCTTGCGGATTTGGCTGTCTCGAAAAAAGGTGATGAGCGTTTGGAAACTCACCTACAGTCACTTTATGTTACAAAGTGTGAAAAATGCGGACGCGAAGTTTTCGCCGATTCGTTTTTGTGGCGTAAGAATGAAGATGTGCCATATGCGCGCGTTTATGAATGCAAAGAGTGCGGCGATGCGGGTGAACGCATTGCCACAGCGGAAGATGTTGAGCGAGCAAAAAAGATCGCATCCACCGACGCGCTGCATCGCTCACGCGCGTTCGAGCGCGTGGCTTCACTGGACGATGAAGATCGCGTTTACGTGGAAGAAGCCATTCAACATTATCTTCCGCGTCCATTGTATGTATTGACTACGATCATCAATCGCTTGGATAGTTTGAATCTCACGTCCGAGCGCCGCCGCGCGTTGACCGCGCTGATTCTCGTCGCGTGCGATGCGGGCAATACATTATGGGATTATCCGGCGGAACGATCCCGCCCCAAACTGCTCAATATCCCGAATCAATTTCGCGAACATAATCTTTGGATGATGCTGGAACGCGGAATCACTTTATGGACAGAGACCGCTTCGAACGTCGCGTGTGAAGCGTGGCCGAACAAAATTCCAGAGAGCGGTGGCATCTGCATTTATGAAGGCCGACTTAAAGACCTGGCGCATGAAGTTAAAAAAGAAATTCCCATCTCGGCGGTGATCGCCGCATTGCCGCGACCCAATCAAGCGTTTTGGACTCTTTCCGCATTATGGGCTGGGTGGCTGTGGGGACGCGAAGCCGTTGAGCCGTATAAGATCGCGTTGCGCCGACGGCGCTATGATTGGGCATGGAATGCCACCGCGTTGAACGCCGCATTCGCACATCTGTTTGAATTGCTTCCGCTTGGCACACCGTTCTTTGGATTACTGCCTGAAGCCGAACCTTCTTTTCTAACATCTGCATTGACCGCCGCCAGCATGGCAGAGTTCGACTTGAAAAGCATTGCGTTACGCACCGAGTACGATCCGATTCAAATGGTTTGGGAGCGCGGCGAACATTTGCATCGCGAATCGCTCGAGCCGGAAATGGATTCGATTCGACAGGCGGTCCGCGAGCAATTATCGGAACGCGGTGAGCCTGCCAGTTATTTGCATGTCCATGCCGCTGGTTTGATTGCGTTGAACGAATCTCACGCGCTGAAAAAGGATCAGGAATTTGATGAGGCTTTGCGAAAAACACAATCAATCATCTCGACGGCTTTGAAAAGCGATTCGAATCTTGTTCATTATTCCGGTGGCGAAAGCGTGGAGACTGGACTATGGGGTTTGCGCGCACCCAGCCGCGAAGAAAATCTTGCCGACCGTGTGGAAGTTGCGGTGGTAACTTTTCTGCAAAAGAATCCGGATAACATTTTCCTGGAAATCGAAGATGATTTGTACCCGCGCTTTCCCGGTTTGTCGACTCCGTCCAAAGGCGTGATCTATGCTGTGTTGAATTCGTATGCGGAAAAAGATGGCGCGAGTTGGAAATTGCGCGCCGAAGATATCGCCTCGGCGCGGCGCGAAGAATTAAATAAAATGATGGCGCTGATTGAATTAATTGGGAAGCGATTAAAATATCAAACGCGGCGGCAGGATAAATTGTTAATATGGGAAGAGCATGGCAAAGTGGTTCGTGTTTTTTCTGTGCTGGCTTCTGCGCTAGTTGGAGGCGCCATTGCTGAAATATCCTATCCGCCCGAACAGACTTTGCTGGTCATCCCCGGCGGACGCGCCGCATTGGTTGCATATAAAGCCCAGCGCGACCCCGCGCTTGCTGAACGCCTGAAAAATGTTCGGCTGGTGAAATATCGTTTATTGCGCGCCCTCTCCGAAGTCCCGATCTTGACGCGTGAAACGTTCGAAGAACAAATCGCCAGCGATCCCGTTGAACAGATCAAGGGACAGATGATGATGTTTTGAAATGTTAAAGAAATTGATTTTGTTATTTGCCATATCATTGACCGCCTGCAGTGTCTCGATTTCATCGAATGAGATTCCTACGTCGTCTCTTTTCGCGACCGCGACTCTGCCGCTGACCAACACGCCGTTTGCAACGCCGATCACTCCATCGCCCACGTCCATCACGCTGACACCGAACGCAACACTTGCATCATGCAAAGAACGCGCGGTCGTTGTTGCGGATGTGACGATTCCCGATGGCACATCTATCGCGCCCGGAGCAGCGTTCACAAAAACATGGCGCTTTGCGAATAGCGGCACTTGCCCATGGAACGGATATACCATCGCGTTTGCGTCCGGTGATCGAATGGGCGCACCAGACTCGGCACCGGTTCCAACCACTGCGCCCGGCGCGACCGTGGATGTTTCCGTGAAGTTGATTGCGCCAACTGCTTATAACTCGTATACCGGTTATTTTGTATTGAATGATCAGATCGGCAAATCAGTTCCAATTGGAATCTATCAAAACTTTTGGGTGAAGATCATAGTTGGAAATGTTGCGCCTGTTACGCCGGCAACTCCATCTGTTTCAACGCCATCCGGCAACGCAAGCGTGATTCAACCGACGAGTCCAATTGGTTGCAAATATACATTCAGCAATTCATACGTCAGCGAGATCGAAAGCCTGATCAATAACGCGCGCAAACAAGCCGGGCTGAATCAGCTTTCGATCAATTCACAATTGACGGCCGCCGCGCAAGGTCACAGCGAGGATATGGCGTGTCACAGTTTGTTGAGTCATACTGGTTCGAATGGTTCATCCATTGACCAGCGCATCGTCGCGGCTGGATATAATCCGGTGAATTATCTTGAGATCATTTATGCTAGCGGTTATCCAACGGACGCTTTCAACTGGTGGATGAACGATCAGGTCCATCACGATGCAATATTAAATAGCGGCGTCACCGATATGGGCGGCGGATATGCGTATATTGCGAACAGCGCGTATGGCGGATATTACACGGTAGATTTTGGAAGTGAATGAGATCAAGAGTGATGTTTGGGTCGATTTGTTTGTTTAGTAAGGAGAGCGGAAACCATGATAGATACTGAGCGAAATGAGTCGAATAGTAAGAAAACCATTTTCGCTTTTGTGGTTCTGCTGGTAATCGGGGCAATCGTTGTTCTTGGTGTACTAATCTACAACTCATTGTTTCCTAAAGAATATTGGCTAGATCGCGAGCTTGAGCAGAATCAAGCTAAATGGGAAAGCCTGCACATTACCAATTACCAGATGTCGCTTGATCTTCCATTTTTAGATTACAAAAACGAACGAATGCCTATCGTTGTCGAGGTTATGAATAATAAAGTGATATCTGTAGTTGACGCGCAAGAGCAAAGACTACCTGTGAATGATCCCGAGATTTACTCCGTTTCATGGTTGTTCTCCTATGCTCATCAAAAAATCACGGAGAAGATTTATTTAATAAATATTACTTATGATCCGGCTCTTGATTATCCTAAGGTCATTTCCATAACATTTAAAGAGCCTTGTTGCGAAGAGCCCTTGATTTTATCAGTTAAGGATTTTAAGATTCTGCAACCGTAAACAAAGAACCCTTATGTGAGGGTTTTTGTTGTTAGATTTCTAATTCAAATTCAGACGGTATTAGATGTCTTAATTTAGTCCTGATTTTTGCCGCCCTTTTTATCAGATATTAAATCTTATATGCATAATATCCCCATCCTTCACGAGATATTCTTTTCCTTCGAGTCGAAGTTTGCCTTTGGTCTTGGCTTCGGCCATTCCGCCGAGTGAAAGCAGATCGTCACAAGCCACCACTTCCGCGCGCACAAAGCCGCGTTGAATATCAGTGTGGATTTCACCCGCGGCTTCGACTGCGGATGCGCCGCGCCGCGTGGTCCATGCGCGGACTTCGTCTTCGCCGACGGTGAAGAACGATTGCAATTGGAGCAAGTCATACGATAGTTTGATCATCTTGCTCAAACTCAATTCTTCGATACCATATTCTTTCATGAATACTGCCGCATCGTCCGCACTGAGTTGGGCGATTTCCATTTCGAGTTTGCCCATCAATGCCACTGATGGATGATCGAGTTGCGCCGTCGGCGCGGATTGACCTTCGCCTAAATTGAACACGGTCAGAATCGGTTTGCGTGTGAGCAGACCAAACGAAGACAATTCATGTGACTCATCACCATTGAATTCCAGTTTACGAAGCGACGTATTTGAATTCAATGCTTCATGCAGACGCGTGAATAAAGTAGTTTGGCGTTCATTCAAGACTTTATCCGTGCCGCCTTTTTTTCGTTCTTCAATCAAACGTTCGAGTTTGCGTTCGACGGCAATCAGATCATTGAGTAAAAGTTCGCTCAACATCGTTTCGACATCGCGCTGCGCGTCCACGCTTCCCGCGGGATGTGGAACGTTATCATCATCAAATGCGCGCACAACGAGAATGAAGCCGTCCATTTGCGCGAGTTGATTCAGCAGTTGACCGGAGATTCCCGTTTTGGCGGAACCCGTTTCCAGTCCCGCGATGTCCGCATAAGTTACTTTGGCATAAATCGTTTTCTTCGGTTTGAACATTGCCGAGAGTTTGTCCACGCGCGGATCGGGCACATCCACGACCGCGGTGTGCACTTCGATACGTCCCGCGCTGGCATTCGTGGGCGTGTTGCCGCGCGTCAGCGCGTTGAAGATGGTCGTTTTTCCTGATTGAGGGAGTCCTATAATTCCAAGTTTCATCTTGACCTTGTTTGTGGGGTTGGTTATACTATGCGCCTAAGCCGAAGTGGCGGAAC
>Ga0335081_10011667_pt1 | contig 14226 bp, 8 predicted proteins | sample Lox_Sample_35_FD_206713 | JGI IMG/M metagenome (GOLD analysis project Ga0335081, IMG submission 206713) | Soil microbial communities from Loxahatchee National Wildlife Refuge, Florida, United States - Lox_Sample_3.5 | ecosystem: Environmental > Terrestrial > Soil > Wetlands | place: USA: Florida... | reverse complement strand
TGCAAGTCTCGCACCGCGGCCGAGCCGGACTCCACGGCGGTCACCTCGTGGAACTTCGGGCCCAAGGCCAGCGCAAACAGCCCGACTCCGGCGTACAGGTCCAGGGCCGTTTCGCCTTCGGCACTACCCACGGCAGTTTCCACCAGCCGATCCGTCAAGTGGCGGTTCACCTGGAAGAACGAATTGCGACTCACGCGGAAGCGGTCCTGGTAGTCGAGCGCCCCGGGCACCAGGCCTGCGATGCTTTCCGCGCACCAGTCGAAGAAACGGCGGGCGATCGGGCGCTCCGTCTCCAACACGTTCAACTGCACCTGCCGCTCATCGGTGAAGAGCTCGAGCGAGCGGATGAATCGCGGCCAGCGCGGGTCGTGCAGCATGCCGCAGAGCGCGGCCATCGCTTCGTTCAGACGGGGCGAGGCGATGGGACAGCGATCGATGCCGCAGAGCTTGTGGGATCGCGATTCCCAATATCCGAGCCGGCCGTTCTCGACATGCAACTGCACACGGTTGCGATATCCCCAGGGCTCGGCCGACACGACAGGAAGTGTCTCCGGGGGCTCGATCTTTCCCAAGCGGCGCAATTCCTCGACCAGGATGGTCCGCTTGACGGCCAACTGATACTCGTAGGCGGCGTGCTGATAGTGGCAGCCGCCGCAGCGGCCGAAGTACGGGCACGGCGGCGCGACGCGCTCGGGCGCGGCATCCAGCACCTCGAGCGCCCGCGCGCGCACCAGGCCGGGCTTCTCGCTCTCGGCCTGAGCGCGGAGGCGCTCCCCCGGCAGCACGTAGGGAGCGAACACCACGCGCCCGTCCAGACGCGCCAGGCCGTCGCCGCCGTAAATCAGCTTCTCCACCGTGACTTCGAAATTGCTTACGATAGGATGTACTCCGTTCCCTTACCATGAAAACACGAGTCTTTTCCGGCATGCAGCCGTCCGGAAATCTTCACATCGGAAACTACCTGGGCGCCCTCAAAAACTGGGTGCGCATCCAGCATGATTATGAATGCATATTCTGCATCGTAGACCTGCATGCTGTCACGCTGTACCAGGAGCCGGCGGAGCTGCGCACCAAGATCGAGGAAATTGCGGCGCTCTACCTGGCTGCCGGCATCGATCCCAAGGTGTGCTCCATCATGGTGCAATCGGCTGTTCCGGCCCATGCCGAGCTGGCCTGGATGCTCACCTGCGTGACGCCCGTGGGCTGGCTGGAGCGCATGACCCAATACAAGGCGAAAGCCGCCAAGCAGGAGTCGGTGGGCGACGGAATCCTGCAATACCCGGTGCTGATGGCCGCGGACATTCTGCTCTACCAGGCAGGGATCGTTCCGGTGGGCGAGGATCAGGCGCAGCATCTCGAGCTGACGCGCGACATTGCCCAGCGCTTCAATTCGCTGTATGGCGAAACGTTCGTGGTGCCCGGCACCAGCCTGCCGGCGGTGGGGGCGCGCGTGATGGGGCTGGACGACCCGACGCAGAAGATGAGCAAATCCACCACCGCGGCGGGCCACGCGGTGGCGCTGCTCGATCGGGCGGACAAGGTCCGCAAGACCATCATGCGGGCCACCACCGATTCCAACCCCTCCGTGGATATCGAGACGGCGGGACCCGGCGTCCTGAATCTGCTTTCGATTTACCAGGCCTTCTCCAATGCCAGCGACGAGGAGTTGAAGCGGCAGTTCACCGGGATGCGCTACGGCGACCTCAAGAAGCAGGTCGCCGAGATGGTGATTTCGCAGCTCGAGCCTTTTCAACAGCGTTACCGGCAGATCACCGCGGAGCCGGGATACCTGGCGAGCGTCTTGCGGGAGGGTGCGGAGCGCGTGGCCCCCATCGCCAACGCGACCGTCCGGGCGGTCAAAGACAAGATGGGGCTGTACACCTGACGGGACAGCCCAGGGACCTCCGGCGGCGCCAGCCACATGCTGCACTCCTATCTCGACCTCCTGCGGACCAACCGGAACTTTCGCCTGTTGTGGATGGCGCAGGTGGTGAGCGAGTTGGGCGACTGGTTCTACTCGCTGGCGGTTTTCAACCTGCTTCTGGAACTCACCCACAATAAAGCGCAATCGGTGGGGCTCGCGGTGGTGCTGCAGGTTCTGCCCCATACGTTCGCCGCGCCCACGGCCGGCGTGATCAACGACCGGATCAGCCGGAAGGCGATCATGATCGGCGCGGACGTAGCGCGATTCTTCATCGTGATGGGGATGCTGGGCGTGCGCACTCCGGGAATGGTGTGGATGGTCTATCCGCTGCTCCTGCTCGAGACAATCGCCGCGGCGTTCTTCGAGCCGGCTCGCAGCGCGGTGATCCCCAACATCGTACCCGACAGCCGGGTTCTGACGGCCAACGCGCTGTCCTCGGTCACGTGGTCGTTCTGTCTGGCCGTGGGCGCTTCGCTGGGAGGGCTGGTGGCCGTGGTCGTGGGACGCGACGCTGTGTTCCTTCTGAATGCGGCTTCCTTCCTGGCCTCGGCATGGCTGATTCGCCGGATGGATTTCCACGAACCTCACACCGCGGGCCTGCCGCCACTGCGCGCGCGCGACCTGGTGGACTTCACGCCCGTGGTGGAGGGAGCGCGCTACATTCGCGCCGATGCGCGGCTCTTCGCGACGGTGTTCGTCAAAGCCGGCGGCGGGCTGTTGGGCGCGAACAACGTGCTGCTGCCGATCTTGGGTGAACGCATTTTCCCCGCGAGTTTCCACGGATTGGACAGCGGCCGCGTAGCGATGCTCGGAATGAGCCTGCTGATGGGCGCGCGCGGCGTGGGAGCCCTGCTCGGCCCCCTGGTAGCCGGACGATGGGCGGGAAACCGGCACGCGCGCCTGCGGTCCGGCATCGTGGCAGGTTTCCTGCTGGCAGGGGGTGGGTACATTCTGCTGGGAATGTCGACATCGGCCGGAGTCGGGGTACTGATGGTGATCCTGGCTCATTGCGGCGCGTCCACCAACTGGGTGTTTTCCACTACGCTGCTGCAAGTTTGCACGGCCGACCGGTTTCGCGGGCGGGTCTTCGCCGCGGAGTACGGGCTCTGCATGCTGACCATTTCGGCGAGCAGCTATTTCGCCGGTGTGGCCATAGACTTGGGCGTGGACGCCAAGACATTCGCCGTGATGATTGGGCTGGTGATGCTGATACCCGCGGCCGCATGGTCGGCGACGCTGGCTCGGGCGAGGCAGTCGGCGCCCGATTGAGGCGATGTCAAGACATGCCCACAGCGGCCGTCACGTGCTGCTTGACTTATAACTCGGAATCCGATATAACGGTTTCCGACTATGAGCGCCGACCCGATTTCCTATCTCCCGTTATCGCCGGCCACTCTGCACATTCTGCTTTCGCTGGCTGCCGAGGACCGGCATGGGTACGGCATCATGCAGGAGGTCGCACGCCAGTCCGAGGGTCAGTACAAGCTCGGACCGGGCACGCTCTACGACAATCTGCAGAAGTTGATGAACCAGGGCCTGGTGGAGAGCGCCCCGCGGCGATCCGAAGACGACGACCCGCGGCGCCGGTACTACCGCCTGACGCCTTTCGGCCGCGCCATTCTGTCGGCCGAAATTGCCCGTCTCGACACGGTGGTGCGCGAAGCCAAACTGCATCTTCGCGCGCACAGCCCGGAGAGCGCCGCATGACCCGGACGCTCTATCGGGGCCTGCTGTGGCTCCATCCGCCCAGCTTCCGGCGGGAATTCTCGGGCGAGATGCTGTGGATCTTCGAGGAGACATCCCCCGATGGCGTTGCGCCGCTATTTGCCGACGGGGTGATTTCGCTTCTTCGCCAATGGCTGCTCCGCTCCGGTCCGTGGAAGCTGGCGGCGGCCCTCATCGGCGGCTTGTTGGAGATCGTCGCCGGAGGTCTGGGTGGCGCGATCTTCATGCACACCCGCATGCAGGCGCGGATGGTCGGCGCCCCGCTGCATCGGATATCCAATCCCGCCGAGGCGATCGCCCTGCAGAACCTGGTTCCCGTCATGATGTGGGTGTCGGTGGGCACCGTGCTGATGGTCGTCGCCACGGTGGCCTGGGTGAGAGGCATCAACCGGAAAAGACTCGATGGACTCGCACGGGGCGTTCGCGCGAATCCTGCCAGACTGGCGCAGACTGGCCGATGAGAGAATCAACATGCTCGAATTGCGGAACGTCACCAAGCGATATCCCGGGATCACCGCCGTCAGGAGTGTCAGCTTTCAGGCGCGCGCCGGAGAGGTGACAGGCTACCTGGGGCCCAACGGATCCGGTAAGTCTACCACCCTCAAGATGATCACCGGACTGATCGAGCCCACCGAAGGAGAGATCCTGTTTCACGGTGAGCGCATCGAACTCGACCGGATCCGCTACCGGCAGCGTCTGGGCTACGTTCCCGAGGAACCGCAGCTCTATCCGCATCTCACCGGCGCCGAATACCTGGAGATGGTGGGGCAGCTGCGTGGGCTTCCCAGGCAGCATTTGAGCCGGAAGATCGATGGTTTCCTGCAACTGCTCTCGCTCTACGACGATCGCTACGTTCCTATCTCGTCTTACTCGAAAGGGATGCGCCAGAAAGTGCTGCTGGCCGCGGCGCTGCTCCACAATCCCGACCTGGTGCTGCTGGACGAGCCTTTCTCGGGCCTGGACGTGAATTCGGCGCTCGTGCTGCGGGAACTGATCGCCGAACTGGCCGCCCGGGGCAAGGTAGTGCTGTTCAGCTCGCACGAACTGGAGACCGTGGAGCGCGTCTGTTCGTGCGTCGTGATCCTGCACAAGGGCCGCGTGGTGGCTAACGATTCCATCGCGCGGCTTCGTTCGCTGATGGCGCTGCCCACGCTGGAAGGCATCTTTTCGCAGTTGGCGATCGAGCAGGACACCAGCACGATCACGCGCCAGATCCTCGAGGTGATGGAGATCTGACCATGCCCGAGGAGCGGCGGCAGTGTGGCGTGCTGTATCGCGATTTCCTCTTTCGCCTGGTGGACCTGGAGCTTCTGTCGGCCGCCGGCGGCGTCGAGAAGCTGCTGGGGCAGTTCGCAGCCATGCTGGCGGCGTTCAGCTTTACCATCACGATCTTCTCTTTCCCGAGATTGGCCATGTCGCGGCTGCCTTTCGACAAGCTGATGGCAGCGGCGCACATCGAGCAGGAGTTTCTGATCGCCACCACCATGGCCATCGCCGGCCTGTTTTCGGTGCTTGCCTGGAACGCAGTTTTTCCCGACCGGCGCGACAGCCTGGTGCTGGGGCTGCTGCCGGTCCGCATCCGCACCATCTTCCTGGCCAAGTTGGCCGCCATCGCGACTGCCCTTGGAGTCAGCATCGCCGCGGTGAATATTTTCACGGGCCTGACCTTTCCGTTCGTGGCCGGGGCGCCGGGCGGCGGTCTCGCGGGTGGATTGCGGGCGTTCGGCGCACATTGGATCACGCTGGCCGCGGCGGGGCTGTTCGTCTGCTGCGCGCTGCTCTCGTTGCAGGGCCTCGCGGCGCACCTTCTGACCTACCGGCTGATGCTGCGGATCTCCAGCGTTCTGCAGTTGGGCGCGTTCTTCGCAATCCTGGGCCTCTACTTCCTCAAGCCCTCGTTCGCGTCGGTGTCGGGACCGCCTGCGTGGGTGTCCGCCTGGATGCCCTCCTTCTGGTTCTGCGGACTGCTACAAGTGTTGAACGGAGCTTCCGATCCGCTCTTCGCGGCGCTCGCCTCGCGGGCGTTGTGGGGCCTCTTGCTGGTAGTGTCGGTCGCGCTCGGCACTTTGGGACTGTCGTACGGGCGAAACCTCCGGCGCATCATCGAGCAGCCCGACATCGCCCCGGCCGACCGCTCCCGCCGTCCGACGCGAATTCTGAGCTTTCTGGCGTCGAAGCTTTTGGTCCGCTCTCTGGAGCGCGCCATCCTGCTGTTTACCGGCCGCACCATCGCACGCAGCCGGCAGCACCGGCTGCTGCTGGCGGCGTATGGCGGCATCGGACTGGCGATCGCACTGGCCTACGCCCGGGACTTTCTCTACGGCACGTCGTCGTTCGAAACCGCCTACCGCGACCTGCACTGGAATCACCTGAACGGGCAGTTCCTGGCCGGCAGCCTGGTGCTGCTGTTCTTCGCGGTGATCGGCGCGCGCGCCGTTTTCGCCATGCCGATCGCCCTTCGCGCCAATTGGATCTTTCGCCTTACCGCGGTGCACAGCCCCGCCGCCTATTCGGCGTCCGTGCGGCGTTCGCTGTTTGCTCTCACGGCGATTCCGCTCTGGATCCTGTCGGCGGCGCTTTTCTTTGCGATCTGGCCGGTGCGCTTCGCCGGGCAGCACATGGCGGTGATGATCGTGATCGGCATTCTCCTGGTGGAGGTCGCGATGCACCGCTTTCAGAAGATTCCGTTTGCCTGCTCGTACCTGCCCGGAAAGGCCAGGATCCACACCAGGGTGGGCACCGTTGGAATTGGATTCCTCCTGTCTGCCAGCCTGGGAGTGCAGATCGAGTTTTGGGCCATGCACGGAAGCGTGCGGTTTGCGGTGATGTACGCGATCCTGTTGGCGGCCGCATTCGCAGCCTGGCGGCGTACCGCCGAATTCGCCCGATCGCCGGCCAACCGCCTGCAGTTCGAAGACCTCCCTCCCGCGGAGGTGAGCCCGCTCGACCTCCGCGAACAGACCTACGCGGATGCTTTCGACCGCTAAATTAACTTGCGGGCGCCCTACTCGCGCCCAGCCGGCTTGATGGTCCTCGATTGCCGGGCCTGATCGCTCGTGGGAAAGCGTTTCCGAAGATCGTTGAACGTGTCCGTTGCCTCGCTGGTCCGTCCCAACAGCATCAGGTCCTTGCCCTTGTAGAAGAGCGCATCGGGAAGCTTCTTGGAATCCGGGTAGTTGCTGATCAGAAGATCGTAATCCTTCACCGCAGCCTCCAGGTCGTTCTGCGACTGATGAATCGATCCAATGTAATATTGCGCTTCCGAAGCCAGCGGCGTGTCGGCATAAAACTTCATGTACTCCTGGAACTCCTGCAGCGCGATCACGAGTTTGCCGGAGTGATAGTCTGCGTTGGCATTTTCGAACATCGTTCCGGCAGGCAGTGACGGCTTGTCAGCGGCTTGCTGCTGCGGCGGAGGCGTGGGCGGCGTGAGCGCTACTTTCACGGCGTTGTTCAGGTCGCCAAGCTGCGTCTGCAATTTCGCCATCAGGCCGGCCAGGTCGGACACCGCCTGTTGCACGGTACTCAGCCCGTTCGATACCTGGTCCATGCGGGTCCCCATCGCCACCATGGGAGGCACCAGCTTGTTCTGCTCGTCACGTGCCAACTGGTCCAGGCTTCGCTGCACCGCGGCCACGGCGGCGTTGGCCTGACGGGCCGCATCGGAGGAACCTTGGACCTGCGTCTGGAGGGTGGCGAACCTCTCGTTGATGCTGCTTTGCAGAGCTTTCACCAAGTCCTGCAGTTGGGCCACGTCGCGTTGCAACTCCTGCATTTCGCGGTTGGCCGCAGCGCCCGAGAGGGAAGCGGAGGCGGCCAGAATCAGCACCGAAAGGCGTCGGAACATGGAACTCTCCTTGTCGCGCCGGAATTCTCACCCAAACCCCGGCGCCTTCAGTTCCAGTATCCTATGCTTCCGCTTGCGCGCGTGACGGGTTGGGCGTGCGATCGCCAATCTTCGCCCAGGCGAGCAGGGCGAAGCCTCCCATCACCACAATGGAGACCAGGGCGCAGGCGGCGAAGATGCTGCCCACATGCCACTGCCGGCCAGCCGGGTCCGCCACGGAGGACCAGCCCGACAGCGGAAACCAGAGCAGGAGATTGCCGCCCGCCGCAACCGCGTAGAGGGCCACCGGCATCTTCCGCCATGCGGGCGGCAGCGGCGCGGCTTCCGCCGGCCAGCGTCTTGAAATCACGGCGAATGATAAATAGATGAGGCCGACCGTGCAGTACCAACCCGCGAAGTTGATCAGAGGGACCCCGAAGTAGGCGCCGCCATCGAGCCAGATCCAGCCGCGATGGATCGTGGACCAGACAGGATCGAGCGCCACATCCCACGAAATCATGATAAGTGCCGCCAGCAGCGGCGCCGCCAGGAGGCTCCGCCGCGGGCCCACAATCTGGCACCCGAGGAACCACGAGAGGTAGCCCATGCCAACGTAGGCCAGCCCGAGGAGGATCGGGACCTGCAGAATTTTCGGGCCCATGACATCGGTGAAGAAGTAGCGGCCGAAGGGCATGCCGGTGCGGATACCCACATTCTCCACGATGTTGCCGATCGCGAGGCACAGCGCCACGAAGATGAGCATGCCGCGAAGTCCGTAACAGAGAGTGCCGTGAATCAGCGCGAAAGCCAGCGGCACCAGGATCCAGAGCGCGATGAGCACGATCAACGGGATCCGGTCCTGAACGAGATGCAGGAGTCTGGCAGCGGCATAGATCGCGGTCAGCGCGCCGAGCGCGCGGCCAGCGAGTTCCGTCGGAGGGCGTCCCACGGCAGCGTGCGTGAAAGTCCGCTCCATTCGTCTATCGTAATCGACTCATCTGCCCCGGATGGGGCGCACGCACTCCTGCTCGCCGCGTCCCGACTCTTCGGGGCGCTTTTGGCCGCCGCCGGGGCTCCTTCTACTCCCGCCGGCGCTACGGCTGCACCACGCCCGCCGGTGTCAGTGCGAACGAGAGCACGCCGTTAGCGCTGGCGTGCGTGTTGCCTCCCGGAGTCACGGTCACCACATGCGTGCTGCCGTTGGCGCTCACGGTGAGCGTGTAAGCCCCCAAGGGTGTCAGGTCCGAGATCACATGGCGGGTCTGCGCCGCCGGCACCGTGTAGGTCACCGTCCCCGAAATCGCCGTCCCCGCCGCGGCTGTGCCGAAGACCAGCGCGCTGTTGCCCGCCGGCGATTGCAGCACCACGCCCGTTACCGGGCCGGCATTCACGGTGAGCGGGACCGCCGACGCCACCTGGGCGGAGGACGATGCCAGGTCGAACACCGCAAGCCATTGATGGTTCGCGGCAGAGGCGCCAGTGAATCGAATCTCACTGCGCCAGACCTTGTTCCAGACGTTCGGGTCGGGCGACATGTGATCTGTGATATCCACTTGGGCGGCCGCGGGCAGAAGGGTCGTCATCGAGCCCGCAAAGGCACCGGCGAAGGAAACGTCGAAGCGGCGAACACCCGCTGCCGGCGCGGTAACTTCCGTCGGCGCCCCGGGAAAGTGCCAGGCCATGTACTGATCGAGTGCCGTGTTGCACACCCCGGTGCGGTCGTAGACCACGAACTGCGACGGCCGCAGATAGACGATCTCCCGCGACCACGACGTCACCGGCGAGGTGCTGCAGATCTCCGTCAGGGGGCGATACATGTCCTCGAGGTTCACGCCCAGAGCCATGACGTAGCTTCCGCCATCTTCGAAGCGTGAGATTCTCGTGCGGGCGCCATCGGTGCGCAACATGGCCCACTGGCCGTACTCGTGCAGCGGCGTCCCGCTCGAATCCAGGTGCCGCACCTGGAAGGTATTGTCGAAGCGGCGGTTGCCCAGCGTATGATCGAGGTCCCAGTTGCCGAACAGATCGTCGTACTGGGCGTTCTCGCCCGCATCGCCGCCGGGATTGTGCATGATCCACACGGCTGAGTTGACGAGCAGCGGGCTCCTGCCGCGGACCAGCGCCAGCGAACCGGCGTCGAAGCCCTGATGCCCCGCGCCCGGATTATTGATGTAGGGACCGGAGCGGAAAGACATCCAGGTGGCCGCATTCGACCAGTCGGAGCGGGCCGACGCCTCCTCGATTCCGGAAGTGACGTAGGATGTCGCTCCGGTCGAATAGTCGGCCTCGGGGGCATTGTTGTCCCAGAACAGGAACTCGACCCACTCATCCGGCGTTCCGGCCCCGGCCGGCACCAGTGCCGCCTTCGCATCGCGGGCATACCTGTGCATGGCGGGCGCCAGCGGATCGTTCCACATGGCGAGGTAGCCCGCCAGCAACGAATACGTGTTCGGGTCGCCGGTTCCGGGCCAGACCGGATCGCCCTCGGAGTTGCTGTGGGCGCCATCGCGATCGTCAATCATGTCGCGGCTCGGCCAGGTGAAGTGCATGATCCAGCGCGCCTGATCCAGAGGGAAGGTGAACGGCTGCGCGGCATGGATCAGGTCGAGCCCCTTGGCCGAACGCACCGCCAGCGTGGGCAGCAGCATGTTGCGCGTCGAAAGCGGCCCGTAGTTGGCAAATCCTTCCGGCCACCCGCCGCCCGTCATGTTGGCGGCATAGTACGGAACTACCCGCTGATTGTGCTCTTTCGTGAGCCAGTCGTTCCACCACGTGTCCGCCATCGGGTTGTCGCCCTGCACGGCCAGCGCCGAATAGCATTTGGCCGCGTAATATCCCGCGTAGTAGTTGCCCAGCACGTTCTCGTATTCGAAGGCAACCTGCGAGTTGGTCTCGAAGGTGGTGATCCAGCTATTGAGCACGGTCTGCACCTGGGATTGAAGCTGCGGTGTGACCAGTTCGTGGAACCAGTCGTAGGCGATGGCCATCGTGGTCCCGTAGAAGCGGATGCCGTAGCCATCGTCGCGGACATAGATCTGAGTGCCATCGACCACCTGGTGGTTCGGGTCGGACATCGCGGCCAGGATTGCCACACCCTTGGCCCCATACTTGGCGGCGGTGTTTGGGTCGGTGGTCTTCAGCACCTGGTAGCAGATTCCCAGCGGCGCCACCGCGTCCCAATAGCTGCTGCCTTGATAGCCTTCGCCGACACTGGGCAGATCGGGATAGGCGTTCCCATCCGGGAATTCGACCGTGCCGCCGACCATGGAATCGCATACGCCCTTCAGCGCTGCCCATTGCGGCGTGTTGGCCGCGGCGCGGGTGCGCAGCGTGGCTAGTGTGTTCGAATCCAGAATCATGCGCGGATGATCGCTGGTGGTTTGTGTCACCACAGTCACGCTGGTGGAGGCGGACTTCGTCGTGTCCTGCACGCTGGTGGCGGTCACCGTGAACGTGCCGGCCGCATTGCCGGCGGTGTACAGGCCGGACGTCGAGATGCTCCCGCCCGTGGCCGTCCAGTTGACGTTGGCGTTGGCCAGGCCGGTCACGGTGGCGGTGAACTGCAGCGTGCCGCCGGTGAAGATCGTGGGCGTGAGCGGCGAGATCGCAACCCCAGACGCCGGCGCCGCGATGGTCACGGCCGCCGTCGCCGAGCGCGACGTGTCCTGGACGCTGGTAGCGGTGACGGTGAAGCTTCCCGTCGTGGCACCCGCGGTGTACAGGCCGTTGGCGTTGATGGTGCCGCCTGTGGCCGTCCACGTGACCCCGGTGTTCGAAGTTCCGGTGACGGTGGCGGAGAACGGCTGTGTACCGCCGGGCGCGACGGTGGCGCTGCCAGGTGTAATGATCACCGAAATCGCCGGCGTGGCGACCGTGACGGTGGTGGATGCAAACGTCGACCCACCGGTGTTCATCGCGGTAAGCGTGTAGGTGGTAGTGGAACTCGGGGTGACGGTGGTCGAAGAGCCGGTAACTGTGCCGACTCCCGGAGCAATGCTGACCGTGGTTGCGCCCGTGACCGACCAGTTGAGCGTGGCGCTCTGCCCGCTCTGCACACTGTTGGGTGTCGCCGAGAAGTTGGCGATCACCGGCGGCGCGGGCGTACCCGAGCCGGAACCGAAGAGGCCGAACTGATCGGCGGATTCACCGTTGCCGATGGCGCCGATGTTTCCACCAGCGCCATCCTGTGGGTCTCCCCCGTGAATCAGCGGGCTGCCGGCGGCGGGCGTGTACATCGCGCGGTAGGTGGCGAGCACATCCGAAACCTTCTTGGTGCGGCTCCAGATATCCTCCGGCTTGAAGGGGAACGGCAGAGAGGTCGGCGCGGTGAAATTGGGGTTCACATGGCCATTGAAGCCGCCCGCATCGTGCTGGCCGTAGCCCGCCGCGCCGGGCGAAACTCCAATCACGCTCAGCCCGTAGTTGGTTTGGTTTGGGGCATCGGGATTGAAGAAGTCGTTGTAGTCGGCATAGCGCAGCCGTGGCAGGGGCGGATTGGTGGACTCGTTGTATTCGCCGGAGAGCATCGGCCGCCCGTCCAGGCCGGCATAGTTGTAGATCACGTTGTTACGGAAGCTGCTCACGAATGAACCGGAGGTCACCGAAATCGGACTCCCGCTGAACGCCATGAAGGTCCCGCCGCCGTCCATCGTGTTGTTGTGGAACTGCACGCCATCCACGCTGTACAGCAGATGGAGGCCGGCGCCAGGGCTGTAGAAAGTCTGGCTCACCGTGAAGATGAAGATGTTGTGGTGCATGTTGGCGTTGGCCATGGGGCCCTGGATCACCTGGTCCGAGTTGCCGCTGGCGTCGATCAGGTTGTAGCGGAGCTCGCCGCCCATGCCGCGCACCGGCCACGAAGAGCTGCGAATCACGTTGTGCTCCGCCAGGAAACCGTCGCCATCCAACTGGAAGTTCTCACCCTGCGAGAAGCGGTGCGGATAGTTGTGCTGGCTATAGTTGCCGCGCAGCACGATCCCGCTCGATCCAGTAATGCGGAAGCCGCAGCGCACGCCCATGAGCACGTTGCTGTCGGCATCGGTGCTGCCGCCGATCAGCCAGTTGCCGGTGTTCAGGAAAACTACCGTGGAAAGGCCGACATTGTTCGCCTGGAAGAGTTTTTGGGCAGTCGAAGTGCCGGAGCCGATGAAAACCGGCACGGTATCGGTGGACGCATCCTCCGGTTGCGAACCGACCGGCACCAGCGTATTCTCGCGGAACTCGTTGCCGCGGATGACGGCCTGCGCCTGGTCGTTTGCCGACACCTCGATCCGCCCAAACGTATCGAACGTGTTGCCGGTCAACTGCACGCTGCCCGACCCGTTGACCGTTACGTCGATCGAGTCCGTGGAGGCACTGCCCAGGCCGCGGATATTGCAGTTGGCGATGGTCAACGACCCGGTGAATCCGGCGTTGGAGCGGATCTGGAACCCGTTGCCGTTGATCTGGCACGGATTGCCGGGCGTTCCCAGGTAAGCCGCGGTTTGCGACCCGGTGAGCACGACGTCGCTGGCGAGATTGAAGACCGGGCCGGAAGAAAGAGCCGGGCTATCGACGAAGATCGTCACCGGGAAACTGGTCACCACGCCGTGACGCACGCTGTTGATCTGCGCCGTAAGCATATAGGTTCCGGCCGCCACGTTGTTGACGGTCAGCGTGAACAGGCCGTTGTTGGCGTCGCTGCCCGTGAACGCGCCTACAGACTGCCCGTTCATGAGGAAATTGACCGTGAGCGTATCGGGATCGGCTGCGTCGCCATCGAAGGGATCGGCGAACATCCGAATCGTCGCCGGCGCGGTGAAATGCATGCCGGAGGCCGGGCTCTGCATCACTACGTAGGGCCCATCGAACTGACGCGGCACCGGCATCAGCCCCGAAACGGGGTTGATGGTGACGTTGGCGGTGGCCTTTTTGGTGGTGTCGGCCGCTGATGTCGCGGTGACGGCGAAACTGCCCGCGGTAGGCCCGGCGGTGAAGAGGCCGGTGTTGGAGATCGTTCCGCCAGTTGCCGTCCAGGTGACGGCGGTGTTGGAAGAGCCCGTAACAGTGGCGGTGAACTGCTGCGTCCCCCCGGTCTGCAGCGTCGTTGCGACCGGTGAGATCGAGACGGAAACCGCCGGCGCGGCCTGCACCGTCACCTGCGCCGTGGCCGATTTCGTCGTGTCTGCCGCCGATGTCGCTGTGACTGCGAAACTGCCCGTAGCCGATCCGGCGGTGAAGAGGCCGGTGTTGGAGACGGTACCGCCAGTTGCCGTCCAGGTGACCGCCGTGTTGGAAGAGCCCGTCACGGAGGCGGTGAACTGCTTCGTCTGCCCCGCCTGCACCGTCGCCGTGGCGGGCGAGATCGAAACCGAGACCGCGGTGCTCCCGGCCACCACAATGGTCAGCTTGGGGCGATTCTTCTGCGTTCCCGTGGTGCTCACCAGGTTCACGACATCGTCATTGAGGTTGTTCACCAGCATGACTCCCTGGTTGGCGGCGGGATTGTCAATCCAGGTTTGGACCACGGCCGGGTCCAGCGCCATGTTCACAGTCTGGATGCCGGCCGGCCGCAATGCGGGAAGCTGGAAGCTCTTGCCGGCCACCGTATCGACACCGGCGGCGGATGCTCCCGGGCCAGCCCAGTCCAGCGAACTGTCCCGATGCAGCCATCCCATTCGCGAGGATGCCGGATTCCACGCGTTCTTCAGGTAGAACACCGTGATATTGCCGGGGCCGTTGTTCCAATAGTCCGGCGTGAGAGTCAGGGTGG
>Ga0335081_10011666_pt1 | contig 14226 bp, 7 predicted proteins | sample Lox_Sample_35_FD_206713 | JGI IMG/M metagenome (GOLD analysis project Ga0335081, IMG submission 206713) | Soil microbial communities from Loxahatchee National Wildlife Refuge, Florida, United States - Lox_Sample_3.5 | ecosystem: Environmental > Terrestrial > Soil > Wetlands | place: USA: Florida... | reverse complement strand
CCGGCAGCGCCGCCGTCGTTTCCATCGGCCACGGCCGCGCCGAAGTGGCTGACGCCATGGCCGCGCAGGCCCGTTTGCTCGCCTTCGCCCACACCTCGCAATTTCAAACCGACATTGCCGAGCGCCTTGCCCAGCGCCTTCGCGCACTCGCTCCTCTCCCGTTCCGCGATTCCGGCCGCGTTTTCTTCACTTCCGGCGGCTCCGAGGCTACCGAGACGGCCATCAAACTCGCCCGCCAGTACTGGCTCGAACGCGGCCAGCCCCGGCGCGTCCGCATGCTCGCGCGCCGCCAGAGCTATCACGGCGCCACGCTCGGCGCCATGGCCGTCTCCGCCAACGTCGCCCGCCGCGCGCCCTTTCTCCCGCTTCTTCCCGACTGGGGCCACATCGCGCCCTGTTACTGCTACCGCTGCCCCTTTGAGAAAACGTTTCCCGACTGCCATATCGCCTGCGCCGACGATCTCGAAACTCTCATCTCCGAATCCGGTCCGGAAACCGTCGCCGCATTTGTTTTCGAACCGGTTTCCGGCGCCACTCTCGGCGCTGTCGTGCCCCCCGACGGTTATCTCCAGCGCATTGCCGAAGTCTGCCGTCGCCACGGCATCCTCCTCATCGCCGATGAAGTCATGACCGGAATGGGCCGCACCGGCCCACCCTTCGCCGTGGACCACTGGGGCGTCTCTCCCGACATGATTCTGGTGGGGAAGGGAATCGCCAGCGGTTACGCCCCGCTCGGCGCCGTCATCGTCGCGCCCCGCGTCGTGGAGGCATTCGCTTCCGGCTCCGGCAGTTTTTTCCACGGATTCACCTATCAGGCCCACCCTGTCGCCATGGCCGCCGGCCACGCCGTCCTCGATATTCTGGAACGCGAGCGCCTCTTCGAGCGCGTCGAAAAATCCGGCGCAGCCCTCCGCCGCGCCCTCGCCACTCTCGAATCTTCTCCCGTTGTCGGCGATATCCGTGGCCGCGGCCTCCTCCTCGGCGTCGAATTCGTCCGCGACAGGAAATCCCGCGCGCCCTTTCCGCCCTCCGCCGGCGTCGCCGAGCGCGTCCGCCAGATCTGCTACGATCACAACGTCGCCGTTTATCCCATTCAGGGGTGCGCCGATGGCGCCGCCGGCGACCACGTTCTTCTCGCCCCGCCTTTCATCATCAGCGACTCGGATATCGCACAGCTCGCCGCCGCTCTCGAATCCGCCGCCGCGCAAATCACCAAAGGAGCCACCGCATGATCTCGCCACAATCTCTCCCCGCATGTAGCGCAGGACGCCTGCCCTGCGGAAATTCCGTCCCGCGCCTCTGCCACTCTCTCGTTCTGCTCGCCGTCCTTTGCGCCCTTCTCCTCCTGCCCGCCTCCGCGCAGCAACCCGCCGCCTCGGCTGAGCCGTCCCTGCGCGGCTACAGCGCGGCCTCCTCCCGCGCCGAACTCGATCTCGAAAAGAAATTCGCCGCCATTCCTTCTCCCCAGCGCGCGCGCGAGTGGCACCGCACGTTTACCGCCCAGCCTCATCCCGCCGCGTCCGAACGCAATAACTACCTCGCGCGCTATATCGCTGAAGAATGGAAGAAGCAGGGATGGGATGAAGTCACCGTCCGCGAATACGACGTCTGGCACTCCGGGCCCAAATCCGCGTCATTGGAAATGACCGCGCCCGTCGAGTACACAGCGGGCCTCCGCGAAGACGCCTACAAGGTCGATCCCGACACCAAAAATCCCGCCATCCCCGCGGCCTACATGGGTTTCTCCGCTTCCGGCGAAGTTACTGCTCCCGTTATCTACGCGCACAGCGGCAATCCGGAAGACTACGCGCTTCTCAAAAGGAACGGCATCGACCCCCGCGGCAAAATCGCCATTGTCCGCTACTCGAATCCCTACAGCTATCGCGGTTTCAAGGCCCTCACTGCGCAGCGCGAAGGCGTCGCCGCACTTCTCATCTATTCCGATCCTGCCGAAGACGGCTACGCCAAGGGCAAAGTATTCCCCAACGGCCCCTGGGGCCCCGAAAGCCACATCCAGCACGGCGCCATCACCTACGACTTCATGGTTCCCGGCGACCCGCAAACTCCCGGCTGGCCTTCCGTCCCCGGCGCGCATCGCATCCCCATCGACCAGGCCGTCTCCGTCCCGAAAATCATCTGCCTCCCGATTTCCTGGCGCGATGCCAAGCCGTTCCTCGCGCGCATGGACGGCCCCGAAGCTCCCAAGGACTGGCGGGGCGCGCTTCCCATCACCTACCGCCTCACCGGCGCCGTCACAGCCCACATCAACGTGCAGATGGACGATGGCGTCAAGCCCTACTACGTCGTGGATGCGCGCATCATCGGCTCCGAATTACCCGACGAATGGATCGTCATGGGCAATCACCGCGACGCCTGGATTTTCGGTGGCGTCGATCCTTCGAGCGGCACCGCCACCATGATGGAAATGACCCGCGCCTTCGGCGAGCTCCACAAGCAGGGCTGGCGCCCCAGGCGCACTCTCATCGTTTGCAGTTGGGATGGCGAGGAATACGGCCTCACCGGTTCCACCGAATGGGGCGAGCAGTTTGCCGACGAGCTGCGCAAGAAGGGTGTGGCCTATCTGAACGTCGACTCCTCCACTTCCGGCCCCAATCTCGGCGTCGAAGCCGTCCCTTCGCTCGCCTCCACCATCGTCGACGTTACGCGTACCCTCCGCGATCCCTCCGGCATCTCGCTTTACGACGCCTGGAAAAAATCAAAATCCGCCGAATCCCATTCCGCGGAAGTGAAAGACGCCGACCTCGTCAATCAGGAAATCGGCAGCGGCTCCGATCACACCGTTTTCCTCAACTACGACGGCATGCCCAGCGCCGGCATGGGCTTCCATGGCCCCTACGGCGTCTACCACTCCGCCTACGACGATTTCTACTGGATAAATCACTTCGGCGATCCCGGCTACCGCTACCACGTGCTGATGAGCCAGCTCTGGGGCGTGCTCGCGCTCCGTCTCGCCGGCGCCGACGTGCTGCCCTTCGACTTCCAGGCCTATGGCCGCGAGCTCGGCCGATTTCTCTCCGATCTCGACGCCCGCACCGGCCTCAGCCGCCACATCAATCTCGACCCTCTCTTCTCGAAAATGACCGACCTGGAAGGCGCCGGCCGCGCCCTCTCCCGCGGCGTCGTCCTCGCACTGGCCCAGAACGCGATGGACGCCCGTGCCGAACAGTCTCTCAACTCCAGCGAGATGGATTTCGAGCGCAACTGGCTCGATCCCGCCGGCCTCATCGGCCGCCCCTGGTTCAAACACCTCATCTATGCCTGCCGTTACACCTATGCCCACTGGGAGCTGCCCGGCCTCGCCGAAGCTGCCGAAGACGGCAACTGGGCCCGCGCGCAGTTTGAAGTCGCCCGCCTCCAGGCGGCCGTCGAGAAAAATGTCGCGCTCCTCGGCCACGCCGCTTCGCTTCTGGGTCTGCCGGAAGAACCCGCCCACCCCTCCGCGCTGCCTGGTTCACTCGCGCAAAGCCAGAATGTCCCGCCCGTGCCCCAGTCGCTCGACGATCTCCGCGCGCAAATCGAATCCATCCGCGCCGCCTTCCCTGGGGAGATGTCCGTTTATATGAAAAATCTGAAGACGGGCGAAGTCCTGGCCCTCGACGCCGACCGCGTCATGGAAACCTTCAGCGTCATTAAAGTCCCCATCATGGCCGAGGTCCTCCGCCAGTCCGAAGCCGGCAACTTCGCTCTCTCCGACCGCGTCACGCTCACCGCCGCAGACCGCCGCCTCCCCTCCGGCATGCTCTACCGCTTCGATCCCGGCCTCGCGCCCACCATCCGCGATCTCCTCACCTGGATGATCATCATCAGCGACAACGAAGCCACCGACGTCCTGGCCTCAAAAGTCGGCCGCGCCAATGTCACGCACACCATGGCCCAGCTCGGCTTTCCCCACACCACCATCGAATTCTCCGACCTCGACTGGGACCGCCTGTGGCTCTCCCGCCTCGACCCCGCTTACAAAAGCGCCTCCGGCGACCAGACCATCCTCTTCCCCTTCCACCAGTTTTCCCCGCAGCAGGTCGACGAAGCCTTTCTCCACACCATCTATGAAAGCGGCATTTACTTCGGCCACTCCACCACCCGCGAAATCGGCGGCCTCTTCGAAAAAATGGCCCGCCGTGAACTCATCTCCCCCGCCGCCAGCGATCTCATGCTCGGCATACTCAAGCAGCAGCAGGTCAACAACCGTTTCCCGAAATATCTCGACGGCGAACCCATGGCCCACAAGACCGGCGACGGCCAGCCCTGGCTCGCCAACGACGCCGGCATCATCTGGATCCCCGGCAAGGGGACAGAAAACGACGTGCCCATCGTCCTCGTCGTCTTCACCGGCCATCATCATGGCCCAACCTCCGCACTCCACGACGCCATCGCACGCGTCGCCGCCGCCGTGGTCGGCCACTATGGCGGCCGTCTGAAACCCGATTACAGGCCCTAGCGAAGGAGGACACTTTGACCCATCGATCATTTCCGTCCCGCACCGCCGCGATTCTCCTGCTCGCGATTGTATCTGCGGCCTCCGCTGCCGTTGTGCTCGCGCAGACGCCGCCCAAGCCCCGCGCGCGCGACGTCGGCGTTCCCTTCGACGGCACTCCCGGCCCGCTCAACGCCATCACAGATGTTGCCGGCGTTGAAGTCGGTGAAACCACGCTCATCAGCGGAGAAGGGAAGCTCGTCGTCGGCCAGGGTCCCGTGCGCACCGGCGTCACCGCCATCCTTCCGCGCGGCAGGAATGGCAACAACAACGTATTCGCGGGCTGGTTTTCGCTCAACGGCAATGGCGAAATGACCGGCACCACCTGGGTCGAGGAATCCGGAATCCTCGAAGGCCCCGTCATGATCACCAACACTCACAGCGTCGGAGTCGTCCGCGATGCCGTCATCGCCTGGCGCATCCGCCACGGCAAGCCCGATCCCGACGGCTACTGGTGGTCTCTCCCCGTCGTCGCCGAGACCTACGATGGTTTTCTGAACGACGTCAACGGCTTCCACGTCCATCCTGAGCACGTCTTCGCCGCGCTCGATTCCGCCCACGGCGGACCGGTTGAAGAAGGCAGCGTCGGCGGCGGCACCGGAATGGTCTGCAACGAATTCAAGGGTGGCATCGGCACCTCGTCGCGCGTGCTCGCTGCCGCTCAGGGCGGCTACACCGTCGGCGTGCTCGTCCAGTGCAACTACGGCCGCCGCTCCAATCTCCGCATCGCCGGAGTGCCCGTCGGAAAGGAAATCACCGAGCATCCCGCCTACGCCGGCACGCTCTCCGCCGACCAGCTCGACCGCGGCTCCATCATTATCGTCGTGGCCACGGACGCGCCGCTCCTCCCGCACCAGTTGAAGCGTCTCGCTCGCCGCGCCTCGCTCGGCCTCGCACGCGACGGCTCCATCTCCGGCAACGGCTCCGGCGACATCTTCATCGCCTTCTCCACCGCGAATCCCGGCGTCGACGCCACCAAAGGCGTCATCCCCGTCGGCATGCTGGCCAACGACGCCATGGATCCCCTCTTCGCCGCCACCGTCCAAGCCACCGAAGAAGCCATCGTCAACGCCATGGTCGCCGCCGCCACCATGACCGGCCGCGACGGCCACACCGCCATCGCCCTCCCGCAGACACGCCTCCGCGAGGTCCTGAAAAAATACAACCGCCTCGCCCCGTAGCGCCGGCGTCCCGCGCCGGCCCTGGGGTTGTCATCCCGCGCCCGCTTCAGCGGGCGAGGGACCTGCTTTTTTCTGTTCCGGGTAGCCACGGTCAGGGGTTTTCTGACCGTGGGCTTTTCTCCGCAGTTCGTCTGGCCTTTGCTCTCTAGTGGCCCGCCGTCGTCACTCCCAGTTCACCGAAGAAAAACACCATCTCATCCGTCGCCTCGTCGATTAGCTTCCCCAGCGGCCGCCCGCCCGAATGCCCCGACTGCGTGTCGTACATCAGCAGGATCGGTTTGTCTGACCCGTTCGCTGCCTGCATCTCCGCCGCCATCTTCCGCGCGTGCAGCGGCGCCACCCGCGTGTCTCCGTCCCCGGTGATGAACAGCACCGGCGGATATTTCGTTCCCGCCTTCACGTTCTGGTACGGCGAATACGCCCGCAAATATTTGAACTCGTCCGGTTTGTCCGACGACCCGTACTCCGGCACCCAGAACCGCGCTACCAGAAAATTCTGGTACCGCAGCATATCCAGCAGCGGATACCGGCACACCACCGCGCCAAACAGGTCCGGCCGCTGCGTCACCGCCGCGCCCACCAGCAGCCCTCCGTTCGATTGCCCTCGGATGGCCAGCCGTGCCGGCTTCGTATACTTCTGCGCGACGAGCCACTCCGCCGCCCCTTCGAAGTCGTCGAACACGTTCTGTTTTCTCTCCCGCATCCCCGCTTTGTGCCAGCTTTCTCCGAACTCCCCGCCGCCCCGCAGGTTCGGCAGCGCAAAAACGCCTTCGTGCTCCGCAAACAGCACCGCATACACGTTGAACGCCGGCGTCTCGCTCACGTTGAATCCGCCATAGCCGGTCAGCAGCACCGGCCTCTCACCGTCCCGCTTCAAATTTTTCCGGTGTACCAGAAACATCGGAATCTCGGTCCCGTCCTTCGACGCGTATCGCACCTGCTCCGTCTCGAACTCCTCCGTGCGGATCGGCGTCTCCGGCTTCGCCCACACCGCCACGCTCCCCGTTTTCACGTCCAGCCGGTATACCGACTGCGGATGGATGAACGACTGGAATCCGAAAAACACCTCGTTGCTCTTCCAGCTCCCGCTCGTCTGGTTCGCCGTTCCCAGCGTGGGCAACTTCACTTCGCCCTCCGGCTTCCCGCTGGCCTCGTACAGCCGCAGCCGCGACGTGGCCTCTTCCGTGTACCGCACCAGCAGTTTCCCGCCCACCAGCGCCACCGCCTGGATCGGCCACTTTCCTTCCGGAATGATTTCCTTCCAGTTCTCCATCTCCGGGTGCGCCATGTCCACGGCCAGCATGCGGTCGTTCGGCGCCTTCCAGTTCGTCTGGATGTACGCCCGCCCGTCCGCGATCTGCGCGTAGAACCGCGCCGCCACTCCCTTCACCAGCGGCGTGATCGGCCCGTCCGTCTTCAGGTCTTTCGTGTACACCTCGGAGTAATCCCCCGCCGATCCGTGAAACACGTGAAACACCAAATACCGCCCGTCCTCCGATAGCGACGCGCCGATCAGCATCTCCGGCCCGTAGCTCGCCCCGAAAATTTCCTCATCCTTCGCCGGGTCGCTGCCCAGCGCGTGGTAATACGCCCGCGGCCCCGCCTTGTGGATCACCGTGTAATAGATTCCCCGGTCGTTCGGCGCGATTTCCAGCGACAGATAGTCCGCCCGCGGCAGCCCGTCGGCCATTTCTTTTCCGGTGGTTGCGTCCACAAGGTGCACGGCCACCTCGTCCGCTCCTCCCTCGCGCACTCCGTACGCCGCCATTGTCCCGTCCTGCGACACCGCCAGCCAGTTCACGCTCGTCGTATGCCCCGCGCTCAGCGGATGCGGATCCACCACCATTTGCTCCGCGCCTTCCAGCCCCTTCCGCTCGTACAGCACCGCCAGGTCCTGGTCTGCCTTCCGCTTCGAATAGAACAGCCTCCCCCCGCGCTCCGTCGGCACCCCGAACGCGTCGATTTTCATCAGTAGCGCCACGTTCTTTTCGATCACCGCCCGCCCCGGCAGCGCGCCCAGCACCGCCTGCGTGTACGCGTTCTCTTTGTCGATCCACTCCCGCGTCTCCGGGCTGTTCTGGTCCTCCAGCCACCGGTAGGGGTCGGCCACCTTCACGCCGTGGTAGTCGTCCACCACGTCGTCCTTCCGCGTCTCCGGAGGCCGTCGCGCCCCGTCCTGTGCCGCCATCGACGTCACCCCCGCCAGCGCCAGCGTTCCCGCCAGTATCCACATTCGCATTTCGCTCATTTCTCTGGTCCTCTTCCTTCTCTGGCTTTCTCTGCGCCCCTCTGCGTCCTCTGCGCCTCTGCGCCTCTGCGGTATCCTTTTCCCTCTTCGCCTATCGAATCGGCGTCGCCGTCTTCCTCCCCGGATTGAAAAACGGCATCGGCACCACCCGTGCTCCCACCCGGTGCCTCACCGCCTCCACCGTCCATTCCATCTGCAGTTCCGTCCCGTCCTTGGAATGCGCGCTCGCCACGCTCCCCAGCGCAATCATCCTTTTCAGCGTCGGCGACCACGTCGTCGAAGTCGCCTTCCCGATCTGCGCGCTTCCCCGGTACACTGGCACATGCAGCCTCGACGCCATCGTGGGAGCCTGCGGCGCCAGCCCTTCCGCCTCGTACAGCCGTTCCACCTCGTTCCAGTTGATTTCCAGCCCCACCAGTTGCCGCGCCGCTCCGCCCCTCTTCTGCTCCTCCGCCAGCGCCGCGCGCCCCACAAAGTTTTCTTTTTTCAGGTCCACCATGCGCCCCAGCCCGATTTCGTACGGCGAATACTTCTGCGCCGGGATCAACGCCTTCCGGCTGCTCGTGTAATCCACTTCAATCAATAAGAGGCCGGCTTCGATCCGCGCGATGTCCAGCGCAATCATCCCCGCCGGATGGATGTCGAACCCCTGCCCGTGCTCCACCAGTGCGTCCCACACCCGCCCCGCCTGCTTCGCCGGCATCCAGATTTCGTATCCCAGGTCGCCCGTGTACCCCGTCCGCGAAATGTCTACCGGCACTCCCGCGATTTTTCCGCTGGTCACCCGGAAATATTTCAGGTTCTCGAGTTTCGCCTCCGCCAGCGACAGGAGCAGCCTCCCCGAAGTCGGCCCTTGCAGCGCCAGCGCCGCCGTCTCTTCGGAAATGTCTTCGATCTCCACCTCCAGCCCCCGCGCGTTCTGCCGGAACCACCGCAGGCTCGGATCCGCCGCCGTCCACCGGTAGGTGTTTTCCTCCAGCCGCGATACTGTTCCGTCGTCAATCACTTTTCCGTCTTCATCGCACCAGCAGCAGTAAATCACCTGCCCTACGGCCACTTTGTGGATGTCCCGCGTCAGCACGCGGTTGATCAGCTTCGCCGAGTCGCGCCCACGTACCATGTATTTGTAGAGCGGAGAAATATCGATCAGCGCCGCCGACTGCCGTATCGCGTTGTACTCGTGCTCGTGCGTTGCTTCGTAGACGCTTACGGTGTAGTAGCCCGACCATTCCCGGTAGTTCAGGCTCTCGCACAACGCCAACTCGCGCTCGTGAAACGGTGTTCCTACTGGCACAGTGGACCCCCTGGTGTGCTCCCGATTCCGCGACCCGGCAGTATAAAGGCCCCACGCGCTCGATGGAAGCGGCTTCCCGCTGCCTGGCTGCCCCACACGGCGCTTTTCCGTGTGGGCCGAAGTTCCCGCCTCGTAGGAGTTGCCTCAAAAGGACTTACAGCGCCGCTTCTCGCAAGAGTTGCCAATAAACGGCTTCGCGAAAAATCTCCCCGCATCACTCTGTGTGTAGAACTCTTAACGAAGTATACACTCGAGTTAATACAACTTTACAATTAGACTGCCTGCCCGCGAGTACTTTAGATTCCGTGTTTACAAGATCCCCCTGCCCTAACCCCCTTGTTTCGCATGCTTCCCCAAAAAGGGGGCGTGGGGATATCCGGCCCCGGCTCTCCCCGGCGACGGGCCACCACCTCGACACCTCCTCCGCGGTGAACTACGCCATCAGCAAGCTCCTGCTCCTCGCCGCCGATTGCCGCATCCCCACCCGCGAGGTCAATTCGCTCGGCTTCGTCCTCCAGTTCCTTCTCCAGAGCGTCAAAGGCGTCGCCAAGGAGCAGGATGGCGTACTCGCATACGCCGAGTTCAAGCAGCGCATAGCTGACATTTACGAATCCATCCCCGCCCTGCAAGAAGTCGAAGATGAGGAGGACGAGAAATCTGAAGAAACAGATTCCGAGGAGCAACGCTCACAAGCGGCCAAGTGATTGCTCCTTACTGGCCTCTGGCCACTGGCCACTGACCACTGTACAATTCCCGGTCGCTCATGAGCGCAGCGAACAGCCAATACGACGCCATCGTCATAGGCGGAGGCCACAACGGCCTCGTCGCCGCCGCCTATCTCGCCAAGGCCGGCAAGAAGACTGTCGTGCTCGAACGCCGCCACGTCCTCGGCGGCGCCGCCGTCACGGAAGAAATCATTCCCGGCTACAAGTTTTCCGTTTGCTCGTACGTCGTCTCGCTCCTCCGCCCGGAAATCATTCGCGACCTCGACCTGCCCCGCCACGGCCTGGAAATCCTTCCCCTCGACGGCACCTTCACCCCGATGTTCAACGGCGACTACCTCTGGCGCATGGACGACCACTGGAAGCTCATGCGCGAAGTCGCCCGCCACTCCCGCCTCGATGCCGAAGCCTACGAGGAATTCGGCAAGTGCATGCACCAGCTCTGCAAATTCGTGAAGCCCATCCTGGGCATGGTCCCGCCCGATCCCACTTCGCTCGATCCCCGCGAACTCTCCAAGCTCCTCTTCCTCGCACGCCGCTTTCAGGGACTCACCCGCCAGGAGCGCTACTACCTCGTCCAGCTCATGACCATGAGCGCCGCCGATTTTCTCGACACCTGGTTCGAAACCGATGTCCTCAAAGCCACCATGTCCGCCAGCGGCATCATCGGCACGTTTCTCGGTATCCGCTCGCCGGGCACCGCCTACGTCTTGCTGCATCACTACATGGGAGAAATCGACGGCACCTTCCGCGCCTGGGGACTTCCGCGCGGCGGCACCGGCGCCATCTCCAATTCCATCGGCGCCGCCGCCAAAGAACTCGGCGCGGAAATCCGCATGCAATCCCCCGTGGCGAAAATCCTCGTCCGCGAAGGCCGCGCCTCCGGCGTCGTGCTGGAAAATGGCACGGAGCTCCACGCCAAAATCGTCGCCTCCAGTTGCGATCCCAATCTCACGTTTGTGAAATGGATGGACAAGGGCGATCTCCCCGCAGAATTCCTGGCCGAAGTGAAGCGCTACAAATATCGCGGCTCCTCTGGAAAAGTGAACATCGCGCTCGACGGCCTTCCCGAGCTGCGCTCCAAGCCCGGCCACGGCCCGCATCTCCGCGGCGCCATTTCCATTTCGCCTTCCATGGAATACATGGAGCGCGCCTACGACGACGCAAAATACGGCCATTTCTCCCGCCATCCTTATATCGACGTCGTGATTCCCACGCTCACCGATCCCTCCATGGCTCCTCCGGGCAAGCACACCATGTCCTGCTTTGTGCAGTACGCGCCTTACAAGCTCGCTCCCGGCGAAGTGTGGGACAGCAAGATGCGCGACGCCTTCGGCAACGCCGTCATCGACACGCTCTCCGAGCACCTCCCCAATCTGAAAAGCCTGATCGTCGGCAAGCAGGTCCTCTCTCCCGCCGACATTCAGGAGACGTTCGGCCTCACCGAGGGCAACATCTTTCAGGGCGAGCTTTCGCTCGAACAATTGTTTTTCCTTCGTCCCGTGGCCGGCTGGGCGCGCTACCGCACTCCGGTCAAAGGTCTCTACATGTGCGGCTCGGCCACGCATCCCGGCGGCGGCATCATGGGCGCTCCCGGCCGCCTCGGCGCTCTCGCCATCCTCGACGATTTCGGAAAGCGAGCGGTCTCCTGATGCTCCCTGCGGCCTGTTCTCGTTCGTTTCTCTCGCGCGCCGGCGCGTTTGGAGTGCGGCGGCTCGACGCCGCTTTTCTTCCGCGAGTCTCGACTCGCGGTCTCTCTCTTCGGCAGAGCACGGCTCCAACCCTGCCAAAGCGGACTTGCCGGTCCGTGGCTTTCGACCTCAGGCCAGGCCTTTTTCTCTTTCTGGACGGTAAATGACCACTCCTCGCGAAATCGTAATCGTCGGCGGCGGGCACAACGCCCTCGTCGCCGCCTTCTATCTGGCCAGGGCTGGACGGAAGCCGCTCGTCCTCGAGCAGCGCGACACGGTTGGCGGCATCGCCGCCACCTCCGAATTTCATCCCGGCTTCCGCTGCTCTACGGTCGCGCATTCCGCCGGTCCGCTGCTTCCGCAGATTGCCGCGGACATGGACCTGGCGCGCCACGGCCTGGAAATGATGGAGCCCGGCGTTCGCCTCACCTCCATCGCCCCCGACGGCCGTGCCTTTGCGCTGTACACGGACGCGCAGCGCTCCATCGAATCGCTTCGCCGCATCTCTCCGGCGGACGCCGAAGGCTACGCCCGGCTGTGCACGGCGCTCGACCACGCCGCCACGGTCATCGGCCCGCTGCTTTCCATCACGCCGCCCGATCTCGACTCCGCCACGCAAAATCTTCCCGACTTCTGGAAATTTCTTCAGACCGGCCGCAGCTTCCGCAAACTCGGCCGCAAGGAAATGTTCCAGCTTCTGCGCTGGCCGCCCATGGCCATTGCCGATGTCGTCGCGGAATTCTTCGAGTCTGAGCTCATTCGCGCGGCCATTGCCGCCCGCGCCATTTTCGGCACGGCCACCGGCCCCTGGTCGGCAGGAACAGCGGCCACTCTGCTGCTCCGCGCCGCAGCCGATCCGCATCCCGCCGGGCCGTCTGCTGTACCCAAGGGCGGAATGGGCGCGCTTGCCGCCGCGCTGGCTTCGGCCGCGCGCGCCGCAGGAGCGGAAATCCGCACGGGCGCCTCCGTCGCCCGGATTCTCGTTCGCGACGGCGCCGCCACCGGCGTGGCGCTCTCCACGGGCGAAGAAGTTGCCGCGAAGACCGTGGTCTCTTCCGCCGATCCCAGGCGCACGTTTCTCCAGCTCGTTGACCCGGATCATCTCGATCCGTTCTTCCTCACGCAGATCCGCAATTACCGTTCGCTCGGCAACGTCGCGAAAATCAACATCGCGCTCGATGCCCTGCCGGAGTTTCCCGCGCTCGCTTCGCTCGACGGCGGCGACGCTTCGAAACTGCTCATCGGCCGGCTGCACATCGGCCACGAGATTGATTATCTCGAACGCGCCTTCGACGCCTCAAAATACGGGCAAATTTCCGGGGAGCCCGTCCTGGAAGTCTCTGTTCCTTCGCTGCTTGATCCCGCTCTCGCTCCCGCGGGCAAACACGTGATGTCCATCTACGTGCAGTTCGCGCCGTACAACCTGCGGGAAGGGAATTGGGATTCCCGCCGCTTCGAGCTGGAGCATACCGTGGGCAAGCTCCTCGCCGAGTTCGCACCCGGCATCGACAAACATTTTCTCGCCATGCAGGTTCTGACTCCGCTCGATCTCGAACGCGACTACGGCCTCACCGGAGGCCACCTGTTCCACGGCGAACTCTCCCTCGACCAGATTTTCACCATGCGTCCCGCGCTCGACTGCGCCCGCTATCGCGCCCCGATTCGCGGCATGTACCTGTGCGGCAGCGGAACGCATCCCGGCGCGGGCCTCACCGGCGCTTCCGGAGCGAACGCTGCCCGCGAAATTCTGCGCGACGCCTCGAAAAAATAGCGCGCTCTTCTGGAAGCGCCTGCCAATTTTGTCCGGCGAGTCAGTTGCTCCTGCTTTTTTCCAGCGCCCGCTCCAGCGGCTCGAGCGGAATTCCGCCGCAATCGGCGCAGGTTCCTCCGGTCACCGCGTACTGCTGGCAGCACCGCGGGCAGTACGATTCGGATTGCGGGCCGCTCGCCGCGGGCGGCGCGAGCAGCTCTTCGGGCTCGCATCCCGCGTCGCGCAGCGCGCGCCGCATCGCCGCGCCCAGCCGTTCGCGGTACCACGCCTCGCACGCCGCCGCCGCCGCGTCCTGCTGCTCTCCGACGGATCCGGGAATCGGATACGTGAATTCGCGCAGCATGCGCGCCGCAATTCGCCGGAATTCCACTTCGGCGCACAGCGCGCGCGCCACGGCCAGCGGGTGGAATCCGGCGAACAGCTCGCGCAGCAGCACATCCCGCGCGCGCACCGCCGCAACTGGAGAAAGCGCAATCGTCATCACCGCCGGCCATCTCTCCTCGCCCCCCTCGGGATACAGGCGCCGGTGCGCCCTCCGGAACTGCCAGGCAATCGCCGCCACCAGCGCCACCAGCGCGGCGAGCAGCGCGGGCCACACGCGCACCAGTCCCACCGCGTCCACCGTGAGCGGCAGGAAGACGAACAGAAAGCTGAACAGCCCCGTGCATGTCCACTCGAGCCACGCGGCGCTCTCGTGCAACTCGGCGAACCGTTCCGACGCGCGCTCGCCGTCGAGCGAGGCGGCCAGCCGCTTTTCGATGGCCGCGCCGCGCTTCTTTTCCGGCATGGCGCGCACCGATTCCAGCCACGCCGCCAGCCGCTCC
>Ga0335081_10011665_pt1 | contig 14226 bp, 10 predicted proteins | sample Lox_Sample_35_FD_206713 | JGI IMG/M metagenome (GOLD analysis project Ga0335081, IMG submission 206713) | Soil microbial communities from Loxahatchee National Wildlife Refuge, Florida, United States - Lox_Sample_3.5 | ecosystem: Environmental > Terrestrial > Soil > Wetlands | place: USA... | reverse complement strand
ATCTCCTCGAACACGACGTGTGGGATGGGACCCTGTACGATCCCTCTTGACTGGATTTCGCGGTTGAGGTCCTGGATGAATATTTCCTGGTCCTCCTTTGAATTCATCTCGGCGTAGATGCTTTTAAAACGATCCTTGATATATCGATGGATCGTGGTGTACAGCTTATCATCCTTGTTGATTTTGGTAAGCGACGATGCGAGTTGCCGATAGGTAGTGTCGCCGGACTTGATCTGCATGAGTCCATGGTAGAGCGTGTCAATCTTTTTTCGGCCGTAACGCGTCAGATAGCGGTTCTCCCTCAGGCTGTCAATAAAGAGTTCGCGGAAAAGGTCGAGATTAATCTTGTCGAACACTTCCTTATTGCCAAAGAGGCTCCTGATGTTATCCACGTTCAAGGTCGAGTTCTCCATGAATGCGAGGTTGTTGATCATCGTGGCTGCGCTGTCGTAGCGGTCGAAGTAGGTAAGGATGGAACTCATGGCCTCGAGCACGCTCATATCATTCGTGTCCCTGGCGTGTTCATCGCACGTGCGGACCGTGTCGAGCAAGAGGCTCTCGAAAGCAGGGTCGCGGTGGGTCGTCGATTTTTGCTTTGCCCTCAAGAGCTTGATGAGGTCCTCGGATGATATATGCGCCTTGATCTTGTCGGTTGTGAAGAAAAGGCCTTCGAAGATGGCGCGCGTGTCCCTGATGTAATCCGGCTCTTCCACCTCGACTATGTGCATGCCCTTAAGGAGGAGCTCATCGAGAGTATCAAACAGGTTGTGTGGTATATTGAGCCGCAGGCTTAATGTCCTGAGCCGCGAGAGCTTGGCAAGCTCTGACGGGCTCACTTCGTTCTTTTCTGATACCCCGATAAGGATATCCTTATATTCATCGACGATCTTTTTGTTCTCGGGGAGCTTGTACATTCCGTCTATCTTGATGCGCTCCTGCTGGTAGGGGATAATGTTATATTTTTTCGCAAGGTTGTCAAGAATGGAATATCCCTGGGATGTGAGCGTTTTCTTTCCGGAATAGATCTTGTTGAACGTTGTGTAGTACTCCTCGTTGTGTCTGTTCAATAGCCGGAACAGGAATATAAGGGCCCGGGGGTCTCCCAGCGCCCCGAAGATCTCGCGGCAAAGCTTTGTGTCATCATTTTCACCCACCGTAGTGCTTCGCTTGACCTGTTTGCCGATGCTGCGCAGGATCTTGCGCTGTATATCCTTGATCTCAGACTTTTGGGTACTGTGGACGAAAAAATAGTAGTTTGAAACGGCATTCCCGGTGAGGAAAACCTGGTCGAAGGACTCTTCGGCAGCGGTATTGTTGGTGAAGGTGATATTGTCTGCGCTGTCGTAATAGGCTCCGTACATGACCAATCGGTTGGAGACATCTTTTCGCAACAGGTCCTTAAGCGGTAGATCCACGCCGAACATGTATTCGCACAGGCTGCCGCCGCACCCCTGGTACCGTACCCCGTGGGGCAGGATGATGAACTCGTTCCCTCCCGAAAAAAACCGATCCCCGTTCGGAAGTGATTCGTAAAAATACCTGTTGCTCAGGTCGGTGCCGGTGATGGTCACGAAGTAGTCCAGTTTTTCGTTCGCTTTTCCCTGGAATTTTATTTCGCGGATCATAACTCTATCATTATATCAGACTGCCTTGAATTTTCAAAACAAAAAGTGTCCTGCAAGCTTCACCTTGTAAAATGGCTTGCTCTGTCAAACGGAAAAAGGTATAATCCTTTTCATCTGAGCGACCGAGCGAGGACCTCGAGCACTGCCAGAGCACAATTAGATAGGGTGACGGTGATAATGCCGTGACCCGGGACAGGGAACGTGATTTCTGTTACGAAAAAAAAAGTAACGGTTGTTATCCTTATTGCCGCTGTCGGACTGTTTCTTCTTTTTCTCTTCGTTAAAGAAGGAGCGCAAGGCACAAAGATAATCAATGAAGGCGATCGGGCACCTGAATTCCGTCTTCAGGCCCTCGACGGAACAGCGGTGAGCCTCGCGGATTTCAGGGGGAAAGTTGTGATGGTGCATTTCTGGGCTACGTGGTGTCCGCCCTGCGTAGAGGAAATGCCGATGCTCGAACAACTGTACCGGTCACTCGGATCCACGGATTTTAAGATCCTTGCAGTGAGCGTCGATGAGGGCGGGGCGGGCGCTGTTGCCGAGTTCATGCGGAAAAACGGGCTGAGTCTTCCCGCGCTGCTGGATCCGGGGCGATCGGTTGCAGGGCTTTACGGCACATACAAGTTTCCCGAGACGTATATCGTTGACCGGCGGGGTGTCGTCAAGTACAAGGTCATCGGCCCGAGAGACTGGACGGCTCCTGCAAGTATGAATGTCATTCGTGGATTGATCGAAGCCAAATAAACGCGTGAAGCCGACTTCACTTTTCGGGGCGCAGGATCGCATCGAGGCGCTGGGTCAGAGCTTCATGAGGAGTCACAAGACATGTCTGATGGAATGGTTACTGCAATAATCCTCGTCGCTGTCGTGTTTGCCGTTATCCGGTTCAACAAGGGCATGGGTTGGGGCTGAGGCGATGACCGCGGTCCCTTCTGTAGAGGGGAGAAACACCGGAAGCACAACACGCCTGAGGAGAAAAAATAGTACTCACCCATGAAAAAGGTTATTTTAGCAGGGCTCGGCATCTTCGTGCTCTGTGCAATCATACTCACCGTATGGGTCGCCCAGGTCCTTTCCCATCTTCCCGACGTATCAGTTCTGAAACACTATAGACCGGCCGTTGCAACTGAGGTTCTGGACAAGGACGGCAATGTCCTGACAGAATACTATGACCGGAAGTTTCGGATCTGGGTCCCGATCTCCTCTCTTCCCGATATTGTGATCCAGGCTGTGGTGACCGCTGAGGACGACACTTTTTTCGAACACCAGGGGATCAACTACAAGGCGACATGGGACGCGCTCGTCCACGATTGGCATAAAAAACGGTTTGCACGGGGTGGGAGCACCATCACCCAGCAGATGATCAAGAACGTATTGCTCTCTAAGGAAAAGACCATCAGCCGCAAGCTGCGGGAATACGTCCTGGCACGAAAAGCCGAGGAGATCCTCACCAAGCGTCGGATCCTTGAAATTTACCTGAACGAAGTGGAGTGGGGTGACGATATCTATGGTATCGAGGCAGCGAGCCGATTCTATCTGGATAAGCATGCTTCCGAACTTACGGCAGGAGAGGCAGCGCTTCTTGCGGGAATGCTCCCAAATCCGCACTATTATAACCCCTTCAAAAGGCCTGAAAAGGCGAAGGACCGGCAGGAACGGGTGCTGGCGAATATGCTTCAGGCGAAACTGATTACGTCAGATGAATATGACGCTGCGGTCAAGTCTCTTCCGGCTCTCCGGCAGGAAGGTTCGGGCAGATTTGACTTCTCAGGCCTGCAGGCAGCGAACGGAAGGCCAAGCTATCAGCAAGCGCTGGAACAGATTCTGCTTCGGCTATTCGGGGACCCGGGCTTATATCGCGGCGGCTGGACCATAAAGACGAACCTGGATAAAAAAATGCAGGACGACCTGGACCGGTTGGAAGATACGCTGCCGGATAAGGCCAATCATACGGACGAGTACGAACAGCTCACGATCGTCAAAGAGGACAATCAGATCCGGGCGATCGTTTGCACTCCGGGGAAGGAGTCAACTATCCGTGACCAGATCGGAGCCACCGGTTTCTTGTCTCCTGGATATGATGTGAGCACTGTTTCTCTGGATTCGATCACGCGTGATCAAATCATTTTCCCGACCTCCCCGCCAGGAGATTCGGTTCCGCATTAAGATTCGGTATTCTGACACGACAGGAACTGTAAGTCGCTCTTTTCCCTCCGCGCGGCACGCACGCCTCATATACATCTTCGCAGACTCCAACACACGGCCGATAGCAGCTGAGCAACGCCCTCTGGCAGTCCTGAAAGGGTCATTTCCTCTACAACGTAATAATGTCTGATCAGGTTGAAGGCGCAACGGTCCATACCATGAGCGTGTTCGAACCCGCTGTTGTTGAACAGGGAACACTCCTCCGGTTCGTAATCAATCCTGTTTCATTGGAAGGAAAGGCAAATGATGTCCGCGATGCCAGGATTGCCATGCAGTTTGACGCCGATGCGGAAACTCCAGGCGAGTTTTTTGACGGGTGATTCGCGGCCCCTTCAGGCAAGGGCAAAGTTCAGAATACAACGAATTAAGACAGGAAATACATAAAACTCAATGTTTTGCGTTCCATTTTCTGGAATGTATTTACGCCATGACCGGCTCGCGGAGCTTTACCGAGACCACTCTGGAGCATCCAGGTTCGTCCATGGTGATGCCGTAGAGCACATCGGCCATTTCCATGGTCCGTTTGTTGTGCGTAATGACGATGAACTGAGAGCGGCTGCTCATTTCACGGATGAGGCGGGTGAAACGCGTTACGTTCGCCTCATCAAGCGGCGCGTCAACCTCATCGAGCATGCAGAAGGGGCTCGGCTTGACCAGGAAGGCCGCGAAGAGCAGGGCAATAGCGGTAAGCGCTCGCTCGCCGCCCGACAAGAGCGAGATGCTCTGGAACTTCTTGCCCCTGGGCTGGGCGATGATCTCAATGCCCGATTCGAGGATGTTGGATTCGTCAAGGAGCACGAGCTCCGCCCTGCCGCCTTCAAACAGGAGGGAAAACACCTCTTTGAACTTTTCCTGAATAGCATTGAATGCCTCGCTGAATAGCTCCTTGGTCTCGCCGTCGAGCTTGGCAATGGTGGCTTTGAGGTTGTTGATTGACTCATTGATGTCGTTCTGCTGCCCGCTCAGGAGGTCGTACCGATCCTTGAGCTCGTTATATTCCTGGAGCGCATCGATATTGATTGGCCCCATCTGGTCGATCTTCTCGCGCAGTTCGTCAAGCCGTAATTTCGCTTCATCCAGATTGATCTCGAACTGACCAAGCTCCTGGACCGCGGTTTCGAGCTCGGCGTGGTATGTGCTCCATATCCTGTCCTTCAGATGCTCGATCTTCATGCGCAGCTCGGTGCGTTTGACTTCTATGGAAGACAGCCGCTTCTGTGCTGCTTCGATGTCGTGCCTGACCTGACGGGCCTGCTCTTCCGTGGCATGGAGCGCCTGGGTTTTCTCCGTATGCGCCTCCTGCTTCGCAACCAGGACCTGGCGTTCCGCTTCGAGTATCTCGATATCCTCTTTGATCTCGGTTTCGGCCCCGGCGATGGACGCTTCCAGTTCTGTCAGTTTTACCGCAATGTCCGCGATCTCGGCCTCGCGCCTGGACAGCCGTTCGGCCAGTTCCGTTTCGGTTTTTAAGAGCGTGGCAAGATTCGTGGAGGCTGCTGACTGTTTTTCCTGGAGCGCAGCGATTTCCATCCTGACCTCGGTAATCGCGGCGCGCGCTCTCTCGAGTTCGTCTTTCTTGAGGGAGAGCTCGACCTGGAGCGATTCGACGCTTGCAAGGGCGTTCGTATGGCCCGCCTCCAGGCCCCGAAGCACCTCGGTCGCTTTGCCGATGTTTGCATCCAGCTCGAGTCTCAATGATGCGCGCTCCGATGCCTCTGCGTCGAGGGTCCTCGCGCGTTCGCCGATACGGCCCATCTCGTCCCTGACCGCAGCGCGATCCTTTTCACCGTTTACGAGCTCGATCTCCGTACGGTGGATCTGTTGGGCGAGGTCCGCCTCGATTTTTTTATCAGACTCTATGGATGAGTCTACGGACGTTAGTTCTGCCTCGAGCTTCGCGACTGCAACGGTCAGCTCCGCCACCTCGTGCTCCAAGTCCTTGATCTCGCGGCGCTTGGTGAGCATGCCGGTGCCAACTGCTTCCACCGTGCCACCCGTGACCGCACCCCAGGGGTCTACGATCTCGCCCGAGAGGGTGACGATGGTCTTATGCATGCCGTTCTTCTGCCACAGGTACAGGGCTGTGTCCATGGAGTCGACGACGACCACATCTCCCAGGAGATACTGGGCTACGTTACTGTAGCTGTCCTTGTACCGTACGATGCTCAAGGCCGAGCCGATGACGCCGGTATGGCCGTTCTTGATAAAAGGTTCTGATTTGATCTCGCGCGGCATTTTGGGTACGAAGGTGCTGCGGCCGCCGCTCTTGGTCTTGAGGTAATCGATGGCTTTGAGCGAATCGTTCTGCGAATCAACAACGACGTATTGAAGACGGTCGCCGAGGACCGCTTCGATGGCTACTTCATACTGCGGCTCGGTCTCGATCATGTCCGCAACGAGCCCGTGGATGGTGCCGAGATGCTCTTTTGCAGAAGCCTCTTTCCGTGCGGACATGACGGTCCGCACCCCTTTTTGATAGCCTTCCAGGTTCTGCTCCAGCTCGATCAGGGAGCGCAAACGGGAATTCTGGCCGGCAAGCCTGTTCCTGGTCTCGTTCAGGCCAGTTTCAATTGATTTTTTATTCGCAAGCGCCTGTTCCAGGCGTCCGGCAACCTGCGTACGCTCTTCCTGTGCAGCATGCTTCCTCGACGTGATTTCCTCGAGTTCGCGCTCCTTGGCAGCAAGGAGAGCGATAAGTTCCTGGTTCTTTTGTGAAAGTTCTTGTTTTTCTTTCAAGCTCCGTGCGTCTTGTTCGTCGAGCTGTGAAAGCCGTGCCTGCAAGTTCGATATCGTGGTCTTCTCGGCTGCAGTTTCGGATATTGCGTTCAGGATCCCGGCCCGCGTTTCTTCGAGCGAGATCTCTTTCTCCTTAAGCGCCTGGGAGAGAGACTCCAGGTCCATTGTCCGGCCATTGAGCACGGTGTTCTTTTCTTCGATCGAGGCTGCAAGGACCCGAGACTCTTCTTCATGCTTCACCTTCTGCTCTGCAACCCGGGCTGTTTCCTGTTTCAGGTACTCCATATCGGCGAGATCGCGACCTCGCTGCGCGATGAATGAGGCGATCTGACTCCTCGACATCTCAACGCGGTGCTCGGCCCGATTAAGCGCGCTTTCCGTTTCGTGGATCTTATGCCGCAGCGTGGAAAGCTCATGCTCCGCGGCGAGAGCGTCAGTACGTGACTCTTCAATGGACGATTCGATCCTGCTGAGGGCGGCGTGCAGATCTGTGACCTCATCTTCCGCCCTTTTGAAACCCTCGGACGCTTCCGTCCACTCAAGCCCCAGGTTTGAGTACTCCACGGATGCAAGTCGGAAGTCAAGGTCCTTCATCTCCGCGCGGAGCTTCTGGTAGCGCTCGGCTTTCCTTGCCTGACGGTCAAGGGAGTTGACCTGGCGTTTTACTTCGGTGATGATGTCGTTCACCCGCAGCTGGTTCTGCTGGGTTGATTCGAGCTTGGAGAGCGCTTCCTGGCGGCGGGCCTTGTATTTCATGACGCCGGCCACTTCCTCGAACAGGAACCGGCGGTCCTGGGGTTTGGATGAAAGGATCTGATCGACCTTGTCCTGCTCGATGATGGCGTGTATCTTGGCGCCTACACCTGCATCCATCATAAGGTCGCGGATGTCTTTAAGGCGGCAGGGAATCTTGTTGATCAGGTATTCGCTGTCGCCGGAGCGGTAAAGCCTGCGGGTGATTTCGATTTCCTCGTACTCTCCGAATTCAGAGGAGAGGTTGCCGGCCACATTCGTGAGCGTGAGGGTCACATCGGCCATACCCTGAGGTTTACGGCTCTCGCTCCCGTTGAAGATCACGTCCTCCATTTTGTCACCGCGGAGATGTTTGGCGCTCTGCTCGCCGAGGACCCAGCGGATGGCGTCGGATATGTTGCTCTTGCCGCAGCCGTTTGGGCCCACCACGGCCGTAATGCCGTGCTGAAACGTGACTTTTGTCTTGTCTGAGAAGGATTTAAAGCCGATCATTTCCAGGGTCTTAAGCTGCATATGCCTCCCCATAAATCACGTATTAAGTGATTCGTTAAGTGATTTTTCAAACAGGTTTATAGCATACATACGAGGATTTGTAAAGCGAAAAATAACAAGGTAAGGTATTGATATTTTGGGTGCATACAATATATTGTGGTTATATATATTTTTAAATTTCGCGTTGTTTTAGCCGATTTAAGCCGATTTTCATCGGCAGGAAAAGCGCCAGAATATTGACGACAACCACCATGCTAAATGAGATTGCTATTATGACCCATCCTGGCAGGGAAATATGGCCGCCGAAGGTCTGTGTCGTGAAGATACGGTACACGGGCCAGGCCTCGAGGACTATCACCACGCTGATGAACAGCATAGTCATGAGCATGTACACGATACCTCCGAAGCCCGTAGGGATCTGGGCCACATTCTCGTGCTTGAACTTGGGGAAAACGGCACCGAGACCCACGCCGAGGGAAGTGATGCCGAAGGTCATCATGAGCACCGTCACGATACCAAGATCCATCATGAACGGTGTCACCTTGAGGAGCGTGTTCGAAAGCACAATCAACACTTCAGCGAGGACGAGGAGCGGGAGCAGACTGCTCCAGAACTTTCCCCAGAGAAAATCCCGGATCGAGATAGGGGCGGCACGGACGATCCAGAAGGAGGCTCCTTCGAGGCTTACGGCAGGAAAGACGAACCGGACGGCCACGGCCGAGGTTACGAATCCCACCATGCCGAGGTTCAAAAAAGAGAGCAGATTCTGGATATAGAAACTCGGCATTGCCGCGCGTTCAAGAGGCAGGAGCTTGAAGCTGTAGATATAGACGACCATAAGCGCAAACAGGAGAAACAGCTGTGACCATTGGGATGTGTCTCGGAAAAAGAGCTTCACGTCCTTCAAGACGATTGCGCGCATCTTTCCCCGGAATGGAAGGGATAGGAGCCGGAAAAAAGCGTCAGCAGTGCGCGAGCGTGAGATCGAAGATTTTTTGCCTTCCTGCGAACGGGACCAGCCTGTGTAGTAGATCATTCCGCAAACCCATTCTCCGATCACGATGCTTGCGGCAGCGGTGCTCCACAGCATAAGCAGGTAGAAGGGGCTCTCTCCTTTGACGGTGCGCAGGAGCGGCGAGAGCGTCTCGGTTGCCCAGTAGCTTGGCAGAAGCGGAGATACAGGGGCGCGCATAGCTGTGAGGTATTGCACGAGCGTGGGGAACGTGTCGGGGTCCACGAGCTTCTCGGGCTGGAGCATCCGGAACAGGATGTACATGACGCCGAAGAAGAGAAGCCCCAGAAGCACGAGGATGTCCTTGGCCCTGCGTGCGGGGAAAGCATTCACGAGCAGCATCGTCACGATGATACCGATGCCTGCGGGGATGATCAGAAAAGGAACGATGGCGAGGACCAATCCGAGATAGTAGGCAAGCGAAGCTTTGAACACCATGCCGTAGGCGATAAAGACCGGCAGGCCGTAGATGAGCGTCATCCAGGAAGAGTCTAGGATGGTCTCGATAAACTTGGCCCGGTAGATGTTCTCAATCTTGACCGGTGATGACAGGAGGATATCGAGCTCCCCTGAGAGATAGAACGTCGAGAGAGATGTGACGATGTTGCTGAATATGAGAATAGAAAAGAACGTCAGCAGTATCATCGACAGCAGCCGGAGCGCGAGCAGATCGCCGAGCCCTTCAATCGTCCTGAAATAGGTGAGAACCTTGAACGACACGCCGAACAGAAAAGCCCAGAACCCAAATCCGAGCAGGGTGAGCATGACGGTCTTCAGCCCGTCACCGGGAGCAAGCCGGCTGAGCCTGTTCTTTATTGCGTGATGTCGAGGAGAGAGGAGAAGAAGCATGGTAGCCCTCATATTCTTTCACGGTCTGTTGCATGAGTATTGTGAACTTTCATACCGCCTCATCTCCGCCTGTTAATCTGAGAAATATCTGCTCCAGGTGGCTGTTCGGCATGCGAGCCATGCGGCCCAGGTCTTCGACACTGCCTTCAGCTATGATCTCACCCTTATTGATGATTGCCACGCGGGTACACATATTTTCAACGATCTCGAGGGTGTGCGTGGACATGAACACCGTCACGCCTTGTGATGCAAGGTCCTTGAAAATATCCTTTACCAGCCGGGCGCCGCGCGGGTCAAGTCCCACCATGGGCTCGTCTACGACAAGTACCTGAGGTCTGTGAAGGAGAGCAGAAGCCATGACGAGTCGCTGCTTCATACCGTGCGAAAAGTTCTCGACCAGTTCATCGGCCCATTCGTTCAATCCGAAGAGATCGAGCAGCTCACTGATCCGCTTTTTCTCGTCATCCATGTCATAGAGCTTCGCAATAAAGTGCATGAACTCCCTTGCCGTGAGTTTTTCGTATAGGAAGGGCCGGTCGGGAATGAAGCCGGTGATGAACTTAGCCTTGAGCGGCTCCTCCTGAACATCATACCCGCCGATTAATGCGCTGCCGCTTGTAGGCTTGAGCAGGCCGGCCATCATCTTGATGGTCGTGGTTTTGCCTGCGCCATTGGGACCGAGAAAACCGAAGACCTCGCCTCGGGAGACCTCGAGATTGATGCCGTTTACGGCAACGAGCTTGCCGTAGAGCTTGGTGAGGTTGATGAGTTTGATCATATTTTTTGACGCGAACGCACGCGACTATGTTTAAATTAAAGGTTGATTCTGAGACTATTGATGAAACAGCGGTACGCTGAAAAATCGGATTAACATACGATAGAGAGTTCTATCAGCAGTTATCTTTTGGAATCCGCATCCCCAGTTTTCATCAGGAGTTCTCATTTATATTCCAAAACCTCGACCTTTAGCTTTCCGACAAGCCTCATAATATCCGACTGCCGGTCAATATTTCCCGTGACGAATCGTATGTGTGTGGCATCGGCAGGGAACTGGTTGAAAGTCGGATCCACGGCGATCCACTGCCCGAGCCAGACCTCGGGCCAGGCATGGTAATAGAACCCGTCACGCATGTACACGATGCCCGCGGCCATGCGCGTCGGAATGCCGGCGGAGCGCGCAAGGGCCGTATAGAGCGTCGTGTGTTCGTTGCAGTCTCCCACACGCTGGCTCAGGACTTCGAGGGCGCTCGGAATGCTCACGACAGGCTTTTTCTGGATCGCGCTGTAGACCCATTCGTTCAGCTTCTTTGCTGCTTCCCGGGCATCTTTGTCTCCCGAGAGGATCTTCTCTGTTTGATCTTTTATCCGCTTGTCGTCGCTCTGGATGAGGGCCGTCGGCTGGAGCAAGTCGTGCAGGTCTTTTCCTGAATAGGGGAGAACATACGTAGCAGGGTCATCCTGAATGCGGACCTCGACGGTGTCCCCTTTGAATATCTGCCGGTCTCCGTCGAGATCAAAACCCTGCAAAGGGGCGCCCGTGAGCTTTGCTTTGAGATAACGTGTCTGGGCCGGCTTGTCTACGTTTGTTGACGGGATCATCACGAGAGAGATGATGTCCACGAGGGGGCCTCTCTTGTCGAGCTTCATGGCCTCTGCCATACTCTCTTTCAGGAGCACATAGCCGAGCGGACTTTCTTCCTTAATGGTATCACCATCCTCAGTGATCCAGGAAAAGGCTTCGAGGCCCTCAAAGGTCTCCTTTAATTTATATACAGTTTGTTCCCTGTCACCGACCTTGATGCGTTCCTTTGACTCTACGGAAATAGTGGCATCTTCAGTGTTCATGGTTGCAGGGTTGAAGAGGGGGAAGCGGTATTTTTTGCCCGGCTCCAGCCCAAGGAGAATGAGGGCGGGTTTTATATTTGGTGAAAGGTAAAGAGGCTCCCTAAGCGCAATGCTCTCTTTGCGTGTCTGACCGCCGGTGAGGATATCCAGCACAAGCTTCTTGCCGACGACAGCGCCTTTGATCTTCATGGAGCTCAATCCGGATTGCAGGGTAAAGTCGAAGTACTTGAGAAGGAAGTTTTTTGTGGTGTAGCTGTTGGTGACGGTCTTTACGTGCTCGACTGAGCCAAGGACAAGGAGAGCAAGCTCCGACTCTTCCAGAAGGTGATAGGTGTCTGCCTCGCGCATAATCCTTGTATGAGCATATCCGATCTTTCTGTTCTGCTGATAGATGCCGGACCATTCATCGCCGGTTCGCACGCCTTCTTCGGTTATCGCATCGAGCGCAATGACCGTTGAGGGACGAAGGTAGGCACGCTCGATAAGCTGTCCGAGCATCACGACCCAGAAAAGGAGAATCGCTAGTTTAATCAGTCGCTGTCTCATACCGGAATACGACAATAGGTTAAAATTCCTTTTCATCTTATCCAGAAATATGACCATTGTCAAATAACCCTGATGGGTTTTCATGATTCGGGAATAATATAGTTGCGTTATTTCAGGGATATAGAGGAAATTTAGCCTTGACTTTGAAGCGCTTATGCTCTATAGTATGCTCCGTAGAGGAGGTGTCTATGACTAAGGCAGATATCATCTCGGAAGTTTTTGATAAAGTGGGCTTGCCGAAGCAGGATGCTGAAGAAATGGTAGAGATGATTCTGGATTTGATCAAGCAGACACTGAAAGAGGGAGAAACCGTTAAGCTCTCGGGTTTCGGAAATTTCGTTGTCCGCAAAAAGAACTCAAGAAAAGGCCGCAATCCTAAAACAGGCCAGGAGATAGAGATCACTCCGAGAAGGGTTGTCAGTTTCAGACCCAGCATGATTTTCAAAGGGCATGTCATCGAATCCCCAAAAACCGAGTAAACTTTTTTACCGGATCGGCGAGGTGAGCCGCCTGACGGGCCTCGAACCGTATGTGCTCAGGTATTGGGAGTCTGAGTTTCCGCAGATCAAGCCCGATAAAGGAAAATCAGGGCAGCGCCTATATAAAAAGCAGGATGTAGACAACATCTTCCATATAAAACAGCTGCTCTATAAGGATGGGTATACGATCGCCGGGGCAAGAAGGAAACTGAACGGCAAAGCAGGCCAGGATGTTGACGCCGTCATAGAATCTGCGAAAAAGGACCTGAGAGAAATATTGGAGATATTGAAATAGCAGGTTAATCGGGGCGTGGCGCAGCCTGGTAGCGCACTCGTTTGGGGTGCGAGTGGTCGGCCGTTCAAATCGGCTCGCCCCGACCATTTTTTTGCCCATAAACATTAATGTTTATGGGCTTTTTCATTTTGTAAGGGTATAACCCTTTATGATTAAGGGGGCGAAAGGGACAATAATTTTAGATAGCTGGAAAATCCAGCTGTAGTCTCCTAGAGTAACACAATGCTCATGTCCAAGGTTTCAGCAGAGAGAAAACGGCAGTTTAACTGGATCAACTTCCAGGCACACACCTGGGCAATGAACCGTTTCTGCATGCCGGAAGAACCAGGAGTTCAAGTGCCCGAATCAGTGTAATGCTTTTCATGACTGCCTCGATTATTTGATAGTAATGTGCCGACCTTCTCAATGAACTAAGAAGTAATATGCTTTTCGCTACACTGGAGTTCTTGTCTTAGGCAGGAATAGATATTTCGTTCTGAAGTTTTGCAGTTTCCCTTTTTCGAAATTATTACTGATGCATCCACAAATCTTGCCTCTTCTGAGAACTTTCATGTTGAAATCGTCAGTTGAAGAGATAATCTCATGATACGCATACCGTGAAGGAGAATAAAGCAAAAGGGGGATTAAGATGCTAAGATAACATTTGACAAGTGACGTATATTAAATTATAATATATACGTCAGGAGGGAATTAGTAATGAGCACAAAATTAACATTACGGCTCGATGATAAGCTTATCAATAACGCTAAAAAAGCCGCACGTTCACGCGGTGTGAGTCTATCGAAGATGGTCGGCGACTATTTCAACACCATTTCATCACAACAAGAAAAAGAAATTCAAGAATCCCCTGTTCTCTCTGAGATATCGGGCATTCTCCCACCGAGAACCGATGTGAAGAAACTTATCAAGAGCTACAAAAGGCATCTTGAGGAGAAGTATCGGTGAAAACGGTTCTCTGCGATATCAACTTTTTTCTCGATATTTTCTTGAAGCGGGAACCATTTTATACGGCTTCTGCGCGACTGTTCAAGAAAATTGAGGAAAAGGAACTGAAAGGTTACGTGTGTGCACTCAGTTTTCCCACGCTGTTCTATCTGCTCTCCAAAGAATTACGCAGAGATCGCGCGATGAAAACGCTAGAGAAAATCAGGATCATTTTTCGTGTTGCGCCGGTCGATGAAAAAGTAGTCGATCTATCGCTGGTATCCAGTTTTAAGGATTTCGAGGATGCTGTTCAGTATTATTCGGCCCTACAGGTAAAAGCAGATTGTGTCATCACACGGAATAAGTCAGATTATAATGAGAAAACAATCTCGGTTTTGACGCCGGAGGAATTTCTTTCCACCTTAGAAATGTAGTTGCTTATTCTTTTTGCAGTTTGGTACATAC
>Ga0335081_10011664_pt1 | contig 14227 bp, 12 predicted proteins | sample Lox_Sample_35_FD_206713 | JGI IMG/M metagenome (GOLD analysis project Ga0335081, IMG submission 206713) | Soil microbial communities from Loxahatchee National Wildlife Refuge, Florida, United States - Lox_Sample_3.5 | ecosystem: Environmental > Terrestrial > Soil > Wetlands | place: USA... | reverse complement strand
CTGGACATTTTGCCGCACTCGAAATCGCGCAACATCATTTCTATAGCTTGCTTCAACCGGCAATGGCCTCGCGGATCAGCCGTAAGCCTTCGCCTTCCGGATCGTTCTTGACAAAACTGGGATCATCGAAATACATGACTGGCCGTTTCAGTGCATTGTATGGCGGCCAAAGGGGCAGCCCCGAATGGTTGGGATTCCCCGTGCGGGCAAATTGCACCCAGGCGCGGCTGATATTGGTCGAGAGCGCGCGTGCTACCGGGCCCGCGCCCGTTTGGCGGACACAGCGGTCGATGTTATCGAAGACATACGCGATCTCGCATGCATGGTAAGTGCCCGGCTTCCCGTCGAGCACCGGCGGAACCCAACTGAAAATGTACTGGTAGACGGGGGCGGCCTTCTGGGCGGCTTTGCGTTCGGAGAGCGTCTGCGCGTTGAGCCGCATCCAATCGGCCGCGGACGCCGCAGCCCAAAGCTGAAAGGGCGTCGTCTTGGGATACTCTTTGCGGTATGCCGCGATGATTTCGTTTCCCTTGGCTCCCCATGCATGAGCGGCGCGACTCTCCAGTTGCTCCTTGGTTAAGGTATCGCGCTCCGGATTATCCAGCCCGCTGACAAACTCGTTCAGGTTGGTGCCGACGATGAGCGGCACGCCCGCCGACAGCGGGGAGGCCGCGGGGTCGAATGGGTGGGCGGGAAGAACCCTGCCATCGACTTTGGGCCCCCAACTGGGCCGTTTTCCGGCTGGAGCACTGTTGGCGGCCTTGCGCATCGCCGCCGCGGCGGCATCGATCAGGTGGCCGGTCGGAACATCGCGAATTTTCAGCCCCTGCGATCTCGAGAGCCCTAATTCCGCGAGGACCAACTCCGCCACGGGAACCGTGGCCTCGGAAGTGGAGAATCTCAGGAAAGCACCGCTCTGGATTGCAGCCTTGTGAAACAGACCCCTGGCTTCCGGCATAGCCATTAGAGCAGCCACCTTGCCGCCACCGCCGGACTGGCCGAAGATGGTCACGTTGCCGGGATCGCCCCCGAACGACGAGATGTTGTCGCGCACCCAACGGAGAACTGAAACGAGGTCGAGGATTCCGACATTGGCCGAATCGGCGAATTCATCGCCGCCCGTTTCGGAGAGGTCCAGATGCCCGAAGACGTTCAGGCGATGGTTGTGGGTGACGACAACCACATCATTGCGCAGCGCCAGGTTCTCGCCGTCATATGCCAGCAGGTCGTGCCCGCTTCCGCCGGAAAATCCGCCACCGTGCATGTAGACCATTACCGGCCGTTTTCCTGAGATCAGACCGTTGGTCCACACATTCACGCGCAGACAGTCTTCGCCGGCCGGTTGCCAATAGTAGCGGTACAGCAGGCATGCATCCTCGTCGGCACGCGGCTGGTTATCGTAGGGTTGGCTCCAGTTGTTGTTCGTTGGACACACGTGCCCGAAATGTAGAGAACTGCGGATGCCGGCCCAAGGCTCGGGTTTGGCGGCGCGCTGGAAGCGCAGTGCTCCCACCGCAGGCGCGCCATACGGAATGCCTTTGAAGGCGTAAACGCCGTCCATGTAGTAGCCGCGCACTTTTCCCGACGTCGTTTCGACAACCGGAGGGCGAGGGGCCAGAGACGAGCGGGGGGAGGCGGTGTGCCCGGAACTGTCGTAGGCCGGCTTCTCCTGTGCGTTGGCAATGCCCGCCGTCAATGCGGCGATGCTCTGAAACAGGGCACGTCGCGATGTGCCGCGAGAGGCGCTATTACGCGATCTCTCCGGGTTTTTGCTCATATCCACCTCCTCCGGTATCCAGCTCGTGCACGAGGGCGCGGTTTGGATCCGGACCGCAACAACTACTATCGTCCTTTTTGAACGCCGATGGGGACTGGCGTGTCCGATATCAGCCCCTGGGCGGCGCACCGAACCAGATAGGATACTTCCACGCCACTTACCGGGCGGAGTTGGCATGGAGCGAGATGCGCTACACGGCCTGCTCGTTTGTCATGCCGAAGTTCGAGTTGCGGGCTCGTTGACTCATTCGCCCTTCGGCAGTTCCCGCCGCGGCAGCATCTCTTTCCGGTTCGCCGTTTCGTAGACCACCGTCGCGATCACAGCCGAGGCCTGCATCAGGTCGGCCGGGATGGCGTGATCGTAGGTGTCCATATCGGAATGGTGCGTGATGGTTCCGTAGTCCAGCGGATCCTGGATAAACTGGAATCCCGGCAGCCCCACGGCATTGAAGGAAAGGTGGTCGGTGCCGCCGGTATCGCGGACCGCAATCGTGGTCACGCCAAGGTCGCGGAAGGGCGCCAGCCAGCTTTCGAATATCGGCCGGGTCGCTTCGTTCCCCTGCAGGTAGACGCCGCGGATCTTGCCGCTGCCGTTGTCCAGATTGAAATAGCCGGAAAGCTTCGCGTGCTCGGCCGTCACCTTCATGGTTTTGGGATCGGCGAAATGCTCCTTCACGTACGCGCGCGATCCGAATAGCCCCTCTTCCTCGCCGCCCCACAGCGCGATGCGCACGGTGCGGTCCATGGGCAGATGGCATGCGTTGAGGATCCGCATCACTTCCATCATCACCGCGCTGCCGGCTCCGTTATCCGTGGCGCCGGTGCCGGAGTGCCAGGAATCGAAATGCGCTCCGACCATCACGATTTCGTCTTTCCTGGCGCCGCCCGGGATCTCGCCGACAATGTTCATCCCGTCCCGGTCGTTCGCGGAAACGTTGGCTTTCAGGTTGAGCCGCACCGCTACGCTCAGCCTCTTTTCCACTGCCCGCGCCAGGCGGTCGTACTGTTCGGCGGTCACCACGAACGTGGGCGGCGCCATGGTATCGGCGCTCTTGAAGCCGCCGGCGGCTTCGGCAAACAGCATTCCCTCATGCGCGCGTTGATCTTCCAGCAGTACGCCCGCCGCACCTTCTTTCGCCAGGAACCGGGAGCGCTCCGCCACCGCTTCGTCGTAAAGATCGTAGAGCTGCTCCATCAGCGAATTCGGCAGGCTGGAAAAAAACTTACCGAACTCTTCCGGGCTTTCGGGCCAGTCCAGTTCCGCCAGCGTTTTCGCCGCGATTTTCGCCGTCGGCTCCGGCGCATTTGCCAGGTCGGAAAGTTCGGCCGCGGTGTAGCGGCGGAACTGCGGCCTGGTCTGCGGTTCGGGCACGCGCACAGCGCTCAACAGCACGATCTTGCCCCTGAGCTTTCCGCTCCACTTCGCCTGGTAGGCTTTCATGCTCTCCGCATACTTCTTCGGTCCATCGCGAAACGAGGCAGAGAACGGCGCCAGCACCAGTTCGCCGGACACCGGGCCGTTAGTGGACGCGCTCCAGGCGAGCGGCACCGCCGTCAGTTCCTGGTAGCGGGGTTCGACGAGCTCCACGGAGGATTGTTCGAGCGTCCAGTTTCTTCCCGCCGGCGCCCACTTCTCGAAATGAACGTTCTCGAGGCCCATGCGTTTGAGTTCCGCCGCCGCCCAATTGGCGGCGTCCTCAAAACCACTGGACCACGTCAGCCGCGGCCCGTGAACTTCCGTGATCTGGTAGAGATGGTCCATGACCTTCGAATGGTCAAAGGCCTCGGTTTTGATCCGGTCGACGATTCCCAGGTCCACGCGCTCCTGCGCCAGAGCTGGGAAAGTGAGCAGCAGAAGAACGGCGAAAGTTCGCATTCCTGAAGTATAGGACGGTCGCGACCCCGCGGCAGCCGCGGCCGCGATACGCTGAAACCATGGTTAGACCCTCACTTTGCCACGTCCTGTTTGTGATGGGGCTGGCGGTCGCCGCACCGCCCACCGTCCTGGCTCAACTGTCGGCACCCGCCACGTGGGCCACGCATGCCGCCAATGAGTACCAGATTTTCCCCAACATCACGTATCTCACCGCCAACAACTACGAGGACAAGCTCGATGTCTACAAACGCCGCGATGCCGCCGCGCCGCAGCCCACGCTGATCTGGATCCACGGCGGAGGCTGGACCGGCGGCACCAAGGAATCGGCCGTGATGTCGCTGATGCCGTGGTTCGAGATGGGCTGGAACGTGGTGAATGTGGAATACCGCCTGGCGCGCGTTTCGCTGGCGCCCGCCGCCGTGGAGGACTGCCTGTGCGCGCTGCGCTGGGTGGCGTCGCAGGCGAAAACCTACGGCTTCGACGCCAACCGGCTGGTGGTCAGCGGCGACTCGGCAGGCGGCCATCTTGCTTTGACCACCGGCATGATTCCGGAAAGCGCCGGGCTCGACGGGGAGTGCCCGGGAGTGCCGCTGCCCAAGGTGGCGGCCATCATCAACTGGTACGGCATCACGGATGTAAACGACCTTCTGGAGGGCCCCAACCAGAAGACCTACGCGGTGACCTGGATGGGCGGCATGCCCGACCGCGACGCCATCGCCAGGCGTGTCTCCCCGCTGAACTATGTCCGCTCCGGCCTGCCGCCGATTCTGACTATCCAGGGCGATGCCGATCCCACCGTTCCCTACAGCCACGGCGTGCGCCTGCGGGACGCGCTCGAGCAGGCGCATGTCCCCAACCAGTTGCTCACCATTCCCGGGGGAAAGCATGGCAACTTCACGCCGGAAGAGCGCACCAGAATCTATTTGACCATCCGTGAATTTCTGGCCAAGAACGGCATTGTCACACAGTGAATACAGCCTCATATGCCGGTCTTGCGATACCTTAGTGGACTTCTGAAGTGGCCGAATTAGTACCCTAACTAACTGCTCCCATGCTGAGGATTCCATTCGAGGAACTGCTCCAGACGGTCGCGGGCGCGCTCCGCGGCCTCGGTTTCGCGGAAGAGCGCGCGCTGCTGTGTGCACGCCTGTTCGCCGAAACCACGCGCGACGGCGTGTACACCCACGGACTCAGCCGCTTCCCCCGATTCGTGCGCATGATCCGTGCCGGGCGAATCGATATTCACGCCCAACCGGAGCCGGTGCGGGGCCACGGCTGCCTGGAACGTTGGGACGGCCACTGCGGTCCGGGCAACCTGAACGCATACCAAAGCATGGATCGGGCGCTCGCGCTGGCGCGCGAGCACGGTATGGGTGCGGTGGCCCTGGCCAATACCACCCACTGGATGCGCGGCGGCAGTTATGGGTGGCAGGCCGCCGAGGCTGGATTGATCGGAGTGTGCTGGACCAACACGCTGCCGAATTTGCCACCGTGGGGCTCGGCGGAGGCGCGCCTCGGCAATAATCCGCTGGTGTTCGCCGTGCCGCGGCCGCGCGGCCCCGTGATTCTCGATATGGCAATGTCGCAGTTCTCCTATGGCGCCCTGGCGGCCTATCGCGAACGCGGCGAGACGCTGCCGGTGGATGGCGGCTTCGACTCTTCCGGCCGGCTGACGCGCGATCCCGCCGCCATCGAAGCGTCGCAGCGTCCTTTGCCCGTGGGCTACTGGAAAGGTTCGGGGCTGGCCCTGGTGCTCGATATAATTGCGGCGATGCTCTCGGGAGGCCGCGCCACGCACCAGATTCCGCAGGACCCGGAACGGGAGACCAACATATCGCAATTCTTTCTGGCGCTCGATCCGGCCACCGTGATTGGGCCGGACAGGGCAGCGGAGATCGCCGATCGAATCGTCGCTTCTATCCAGGGCCGCTATCCCGGCGAGCGCACGCTGGCGGTTCGCGCCGAAAACCTCGCCCTCGGCGTGCCGGTCGACCCGGAGGTCTGGCGCGAAGTGCTGGATATGGAGCGGCGCCCCATCGACCCTATAATGAATTTGTGAAAACTGCTCTCGCTCCTGCTCTTGCCCTGCTATGCTCCAGCATTCCGCTCTTGGCAGCCGATGCCATACCGGCTGCCCAAGCTAAGGACCACCTGAACGAAATTCGAACGGTGTGCGGCAAAGTGGCCGATGCCCGCTATCTTGAGACCGGAAGCCAGGCGACTTTCCTGAACTTCGACAAAAAATATCCGCAGAACCCCTTCCTGGCTTTCATCGCCACGGAGAATCGCGCGAGATTCGGAACGCCCGAAAAGCAGTACCTGGAAAAGAACATTTGTGTCACCGGGAAAATTCAGGAATACAACGGCAAGCCCGAAATTGTTCTGACGGATCCGAAGCAGATCCGCCTTCAGTCGAAGTAGCTGCCGCTCGCAGATATACTAAGCGCATGCCGTACCCGAAGCTCCTCGCCTTATCGCTGTGGCTGGCGGCTGCGCCGTTCGCCCAGCCGCAAACCGAACCTACGCGTCCCCCGATCACGGGAATCGCACACTTTGCGCTCAAAACATCCGACCTCGCCTCCGCGCGCGCCTTCTACGGGCACGAGCTGGGCTTTGCGGAACTGTTTTCCATGGACAATCCCGCCGGCGGTGTACTGCTGACGCTCTTCAAAGTGAACGACCATCAGTACATCGAGGTCCGGCCGGAGCTCAAGGGCGAAACCGAGGACCGCCTGTCTCATATCGCATTCGCAACCACGGACGCGCGCCGGCTGCGTGCGTACCTCGCCGGCAAAGGGGTTGCGGTTCCCGCGTCGCTTTCCCCGCTGCAGGACGGGAACCTGGGGTTTAAAGTGAAAGACCCGGATGGGCACGACGTGGAGTTTCAGCAGCTCCTGCCCGGTTCCATGCAAAGCCAGCGCTTCGGCCAGTCAATGCCGGATACCCGCATCTCCGACCACATCATCCACGTGGGCGTTACCGTGGGGGACCGGGCCGCCGCCGACGCCTTCTACAAGGATATTCTCGGTTTCGAGGAAACCTGGCACGGCGGCCGAACGGACACCTCCGTAGATTGGGTCGACATGCGTGTACCCGAGGGCGACGACTGGCTGGAATACATGCTCAACGTGCACAATCCATCGCCGAAGACGCTGGGCGTGATGCACCACTTCGGATTGGGCGTCGTCAGTGTGGACGCCGCTTACAAGCGGCTGCTCGATCGCGGTGTCACACCCGGCGAAAAGCCGAAGATCGGGCGTGACGGCAAGTGGCAACTGAATCTCTATGACCCCAACCTCACGCGCGTGGAGCTCATGGAACTCAAGCCGGTTCAGACGCCCTGCTGCTCGCCGATGAAGACGCGCTAACGCGACGCAACGCCCTCGGCGATTTCCCGCAGCCGTACCGGCCGGCGTTCCTCATAGGACTTCTTTGCCGCCAGTCCTAACACCACCGCGAGGCGCCCGTCTTCGCCGCTCACCGGCGTGGGTTCGTCATGGATCACGGCATCGACAAAGCAGCGCAGCTCAGCGGCGAAGCTCTCCGCGTAGCGATCCATGAAGAAGTTCAGCGGCAGATCGGTCCTGACCTCCGTGCCCGTACTGACGGTCGCCTGGTTGGGGTAGCGGTTTTCGGTGGCGATTTTGCCGAGGCTTCCCAGAATCTCCACCCGCTGGTCGTAGCCGTAAGCGGCCTGCCGGCAATTATCGATAGTGGCAATCACGCCATTGCGGAAGCGCATCACAATCACGGCGGTATCCAGGTCTCCCGCCGCGCCGATTTCCGCATCCACCATCACGCCGCCCGCGACGAAGACTTCTTCCACTTCGTCGCCAATCAGGAAGCGCGCCATGTCGAAATCGTGGATGGTCATATCCAGGAACATTCCGCCGGAGACTTTCACGTAAGATATCGGCGGCGGCGCCGGATCGCGGCTGATGATGTGCAGCAGGCGCGGCATTCCGATCTCGCCGTTGGCCACCGCCTGGCGCACGCGCGCAAAGTTCGAATCGAAACGCCGGTTGAAGCCGATTTGCAGCTTGACGCCTGCTTTGGCCACCGCTTCCAGGGCCGAGTCGATTCTGGCGAGGTCGAGCGCCACCGGCTTCTCGCAGAAGATCTGTTTGCCGGCGCGGGCGGCTTGCGCAATCAACTCCGCATGCGTTCCCGTGGGCGAGCAGATCAACACCGCATCCACCGCCGGATCGGCCAGGATCTCTTCGCTCGAATGGGCCACCGACGGAATGGCGCAGCGGCTTGCCAGTCGCGAGGCCGCATCGCGGTCCACGTCCGTGATGGAGACAATCTTCACCTCCGGCAGGCGGAAGGCAGCCGTCTCGGCATGCACTTTGCCGATTCTGCCCGCTCCAATGATGCCGATATGCAGTCGATTCGCGTTCATAAGGCCTCCACGTGAATTCCGGACGGTTCGAAGTTCGCTTCCACGGATCGCAGATACTCGCGGTTGCGGCGCGCGCTTTCGCGGGGAGCGCCCATGCCGGGCAGCACATCCTGCTCCACCAGCACATAGCCGTCGTAATGGCGGCCGGCCAGCCAGCGCAGCACGGCCGGAAAATCCAGCGCGCCCTTGCCCAGTTCGCAGAACACACCGTGCCGCAAGGCGGTGAAATAATCCCACCCTTCGGCCCGCGCGTTGGCGGCCACGGCCGCGTCGCAATCTTTGAAATGCATATACCAGACGCGATCGCCATATCGTTCGAGCGCATCCACCACGCGGGCGTGGCCCGCCCCATAGGTGAAGTGGCCGGTGTCGAAGACCAGGCCGATGGATTTCGGGTCGGTCAGCTCGAGGAAGCGGGCGATTTCTTCCGGCGTTTCCACATAGCCGGCGCAGTGATGATGGAAAACCGTTTTGAGGCCCGTCTCCGCGAAGACCGCCCGCGCCACTCGATTGGCCCCGGCCGCGAATGTAGCCCATTCGGCCGCGCTCAGCCCCGCGCCCGCGGGAATGCGTCCCGCCATGCGGGTACGCTCTGGATCCGAGCCGTTGTCATCGGCCAGCACCAGGTAGGGCTTGGGAGTCGAGGCGACTGCCGCCAGCAGCCGGGCGGTCTTCACCGCCGCCGCAACCCCGGCATCGTGCTCCCGTTCCTTCTTCAAAGCCACGGGCACGAACGCCCCCAGCATCACCAGCCCGCGACGTTCCAGTTCGCCCGCGAGCGCACCTGGGTCGGTGGGCATGTAGCCCCAATCTCCCAGCTCGGTTCCGGTGTATCCGGTTTCGGCCAACTCATCCAACATGCGGGAGTAGCCGATCTGTTCTCCCTTGGCCTGCTCGAACTCCAGTGTGCCCCAGGAACAAGGCGCGTTTCCAACCAATAGTTTCGACATAAATTCGATCCTCAAAGATGATGGCGTTCCTGGCGGCGCGCCTCCACGTAACGCGCGCGCGACTGCTGCACGCTCTCGATCTCGGAAACCTCCGCCACCGCCACGTCCCACCACGATTCGTACCCCGGCACGCGCACCTCCCGCTCGGTCTCGATTACGATCACCGTGGTACGGTCTGCACTTTTCGCCTTTTCCAAAGCGTGCTTCAACTCCGCCACCGAGTGCGCACGGATGGCGCAGGCGCCCAGGCTGCGGGCGTTGGCTTCATAGTCCACCGGCAGGAAATTTCCCTCCAACTGGCCGGATTCCGTGCGCGTCCGATAGACCGTGCCGAAGCCCTGCTGCCCCAGCGACTGGCTCAAGCCGCCAATGCTGGCGTACCCGTGGTTGTCCACCAGCACGATGATGATTTTCACGCCCTCCTGCACGGAGGTGACGATCTCGCCCGGCATCATCAAATAAGTGCCGTCACCGAGGAAGACGTAAACCTCGCGCGTGGGATCGGCCAGCTTGGCTCCCATGGCGCCGGGGATTTCGTAGCCCATGCACGAGTAGCCGTACTCCATGTGGTAGCCGTTGGGCGTGCGGGTGCGCCACAGCTTGTGCAAATCGCCGGGATGGCTGCCGGCGGCCGAAACCAGAATGTCGCGCGGCCCGGAAGCCTCCCACAGGGCGCCGATCACCTCGCTCTGCGCCGGGCGCGGCTCGAGCCCCAAATGGAACAGACGGTCCACCTCCGCTTCCCACTCCTGCTTGAGACCGGCGATGAGCGCCGCGTAACTCTCCGTCACGCGGAAGCCCGCGAGCGCCTCCGTCAAACGCGCCAGCGCCACGCGCGCGTCCGCCACCAGGGGAATCGCGGACACTTTGTACGCGTCGAATTCGGCGGTGTTGATGTTGACGAAACGCACATCCGGATTTTGGAACGCGGTCATACTGGCTGTCGTGAAATCGGAATAGCGGGTGCCGATCCCGATGACCAGGTCGGCATCGCGCGCCAGCCGGTTGGCTGCCAGGGTTCCGGTTGCGCCCAGGGCGCCCATCGACTGCGGGTGATCGTACGGCAGCGAGCCCTTGCCTGCCTGCGTCTCGCCAATGGGGATGCCGGTGGCGGCGCAAAACCGCGCCAGCGCGGCGGGGGCTTCGCTGAACAGCACGCCGCCGCCGGCCACGAGGAACGGTCTCCGGCTGGCGCGAATGGCCGCCACCGCGCGCGCGAAGCTCTCCGCATCGGGCTGCGGACGGCGGATCAGCCACACGCGTTTGCGGAACAGCTCTTCGGGATATTCATACGCTTCCGCCTGCACGTCCTGCGGCAAAGCGAGCGTCACCGCCCCGCAATCGGATGGCGACGTGAGCACCCGCATGGCTTCGGGCAACGCTGTAATCAACTGTTCCGGCCGGTAAATGCGGTCCCAGTAGCGCGACACCGGCTTGAAGCAATCGTTCACGCCGATATCTTGGGTGGAGGGAGATTCGAGCTGTTGCAGCACCGGCGCCACGTTTCGGCGCGCGAAAATATCGCCCGGCAGCAGCAGCACCGGCAGGCGATTGATGGTAGCCAACGCCGCGCCAGTGATCATGTTGGTGGCGCCCGGACCGATGGAAGAGGTGCAGGCGAACGCACGCAGCCGGTTGCTGGTCTTGGCGTATCCCGCGGCCATATGAACCGCCGCCTGCTCATTGCGCACCGGGATGTAGGGTAGATCGAGGTTCTGCTGTAAAGCCTGCCCGATGCCCGCCACATTGCCGTGGCCGAAAATCCCCAGCACGCCGCCAAAGAAGCGGTGTTCCACCCCGTCGCGCTCTACGTACTGTTGCTTCAGAAAACCCAGCAGCGCCTGGGCCATGGTGAGCTTTCGCGTTTTCACGGTTTCCTCCTTCCTCTGCTGTTCAGAGGCATGCCATGAGCCGGTCCATACCGGCGCCTTCGAGACCAGCCATGGCAGCCAGCGCCTGCTCCACGGACCAGCCTTCATGCACAATTCCGCCGGTAGCGTCCGCCATCGCCAGCGGGTCCCGCGTCCCCGGATAGAGGACGTTTCGCCCCACCAGCGCGCCCCGCACGTTCGGCCCCGCGGCCAGGGCGGATTCCAACTGGCGCAGGAACGGCGCGGGGTCGCCCGCCGACTCGCCGCCCAGTAGCAGGATCGGCAAGGTGGTGGAACGCGCCACCGTCCGGTAGCTTTCGCAGTATGGCAGCTTCAGCCATAAATACCGGCTGCTGTCGCCCAGCGCCGACGCCACGCCCGCCAGTTTGGCCAGCGCCTCGGCGGTCTTCACCACGGTGTAGCCCTTTTCGGTGCGGGCCACCGGCAGCGGCTCCAGAAACATGGGCAGGCGCAGGGCATTGCACTCGTTAATCGCCGCCACACAAGCCCGCAGCGTGGTCAGCGAAGCCGGCTCGCGCAGGTCCACGCGCAGCAGGGCCTTGGCGCCGTCCAAATGCCACGCCTGGCAGACGGCCGCGGTGGCGCCCGTCATGGGATCGTCCAACTCCCAACTGGAGCCAGCAAGGCCGCCGCGGTTCATGCTGGCGATCAGCAGCTTTTGATCCAGCAGCGTGGCCGCCCCGGCCGCGCGGAGGAAGCCGTCAAGAGTAAGCAGATCCTCCAGAACGTCCATGGTCGCCATAACGCCATCTACCCGCGGGCTGGAGAGCACGCGCAGGATGCGGGCCAGAAAGTCGCGCCGGTCCGCCATGGCCAGAGCCTCGCCGCCCACATGCGTAACGTGGCGCGCCGGGTGGTCGGCCGCCAGAATATTGAGCTTCCCGCCAGGCGCCAGTTGCGGACGCCGGATGCGCGCCAGTGCGTCGCGCCATGCAAACTCGGGGTCATCCACGCGCGTGGCCGTGATCCGCGCGAACAGGGCATCGGGAAGAAATTTATCGCTCGGAAACATGAGCTCTTTCATGTCGCTGGCTGGAAATCATCGATTCCACTTCGGGCAATGTAGGCATGGCCTCCGAACAGCTCAAACGGCTCACCACAATGGCGGCCGCGGCGTTGCCGTAGTGGAGGCATTCGGCCACCGGTTTGCCTGCCAGCAGCGCGTAGAGAAAGCCGGAGGCGAAGCCGTCACCCGCCCCGATGGTAGTAACCACATCCACCCGATAGGGCGGAAGGAATACGGATTCGCCGTCCTGCCACACGCGCGTGCCCTGTTCGCCCAGTTTGCTGACCAGCAGCGGCACGCGTTCGCGCAGCGTTTCCGTGGCCCGGTCGAGGTCCTCTTCCCCCGCCACCAGGCGCAGTTCCGGCTGATTGCCGATGAGCACGTCGATGAACGGCAAGGCCAGCCGGACTGCCTGCCCCGCGGCCGCCGCGTCGGGCCACGACATGGCGCGGTAATCCACGTCGAAAACCACTCGGCATCCCGCCTGCCGGGCGCGCTCCAGCGCCAGGTAAGTCGACTCGCGCGACGGCGACGCGCACAACGACGTGCCATTCGTGATGAACATGCCGCGGCCGGCGATATAACTCAGATCCTCCCGGGTCACGCGCAGCATGATGTCCGCGGCGTTGTGCCGGTAAAACACCTGTGGGAAGCGGTCGGGCGGCGACACCTCCGTAATGGCAAGCGACGGCAGAAACCCGGGCGCGCGCTGCACGTGGCTGGTATCCACCTTCTCGGCTTCGAGAAACTCGATGAGAAAATCGCTTAGGCGATCGTCGCCCAGGCAACTCACCATGCCCACGCCGGCGCCCAGGCGCGCCAGCCCGACTGCCATGTTGGCGCTGCTGCCGCCCAGATAGCGCGAAAACCGCCGCACCGCCGGCAGCCGGACATGCGGCTCCTCGGAATACAGGTCATAGCCGATGCGGCCCAAAATCGTCACTTCCATGCGTTGCCCCTCGCTGTTCCAGATATCGGCAGATATTCGGCATCCTGTTACACCATCGGCAGGCGCGGGTCCTTGTCGCGCCACTCGGCCCGCACCCACGCATAGTCAGGATCGTCGGAGGCCGCCATCGAGCGTGCCGATCCCGCCAGCGCGTTGAGGTAATACACGTCGTAACCGTGGGCCGCTACCACCGGGTGGTAACCCTCCGGCACCAGCACCAGTTCGCCGTCGCGCACCGTCAGGGTGGCGTCGATCCGCCTGTCCTTCGTATATACCTTCTGCACGGCATAGCCCTCCGGCCGCCCGATGCGATAGTAATAAATTTCTTCCAGGTCCACTTCGCCCGGCGGATTGTGTACGTCGTGCTTGTGCGGGGGATAGCTCGACCAGTTGCCCGCCGGCGTGTAGACCTCGACCACGAGCAGGCGGTGGGCGGGAAAATCCGGGCGGATCATGTGGTGAATCTGCCGCGTGGCGTTCCCTCCGCCGCGAATCTCCACCTGCACCTCCGCGGGCGGTACCAGTCGCGCCGCGTGTTCCTCTTCCGCCTTGGCATAGCACAGCGCCACGTCGCAGCCGCTCTCGCTCGAGATGCGGAAAACCGTGTGAATGGGCAGGTAAAGCGTGTAGGGACGGCCATCGAAGACGTGCGCGCGCCCTCCGATGTTTGGCCACTCCCCTTTGGAAGAAGAGACGGAGCACCGTCCGCCCAGCACCACCACGGCCAGTTCCCTCTCCGCCGTCTCGCCTTCATGCTTTCCGTTGGCGCCCAGCTTGACGTTTTCGAAACTCAGGTACTCGTATCCAAACCCTTCGGTGCGGCCCGTAAACCGCTCCGGCATCACCAATAGTTCGTTGTTCATCGATTCTCCTTCGGAGGGGCCGTCGACTGGCGCACGATGAGCTGTCCTTCCACCCGCAGGTTGTGAGTGGAATGGGGCCCATCGAAAATGTGCAGCAGGGTTTCCATCGCCATTCGCCCCATTTGGCGCATGGGCTGCCGCACGGTGGTCAGCGGCGGCTCCAGATATTGGCTGATGTAGAGGTCGTCGAAGCCGGCCACCGATAGATCGTCCGGAATCTCGAGGCCGGCCGCGCGGATTTGCCGCATGGCCCCCAGCGCCGACATGTCGTTGTAGCAAAACACCGCCGTGGGAGGCTTGGGCAGCGCCAGAAGCTTTGCCATCGCCTCCTCGCCGCCTTCCGGCTTGCCGTCTCCGTGCACCACCAGTTCGGGCACGAGTTCGATCCCCGCTTCCTCCAGCGCCCGCCGGTATCCGGCCGAGCGCTCGGTGTCGGACTGATGGCCAAAGCGGTCGCCCAGGTAGGCGATCTGGCGGTGTCCGAGGCGGATTAAATGCCTGGTGGCCTCCAGG
>Ga0335081_10011663_pt1 | contig 14227 bp, 14 predicted proteins | sample Lox_Sample_35_FD_206713 | JGI IMG/M metagenome (GOLD analysis project Ga0335081, IMG submission 206713) | Soil microbial communities from Loxahatchee National Wildlife Refuge, Florida, United States - Lox_Sample_3.5 | ecosystem: Environmental > Terrestrial > Soil > Wetlands | place: USA... | reverse complement strand
TGCGCTGCAAGGGCGAGAACGTCTCGGCCTGGGAGGTCGAGCGTGTGGTCGCGGCATATCCCGCGGTCGAAGACTGCGCCGTAATCGGCGTCGCCGCCGAGGTCGGCGAGCAGGACATAAAGCTCTTCGTCAAGCCGAAACCCGGCGAGATCCTCGACCCCACGGTGCTATCCACCTGGCTCGCCGACAGACTCGCTCCGTTTCAAATCCCACGCTACATCGCGATCGTCGAGGAGTTCGAGCGAACCCCCAGCCAGCGCATCATGAAGCACCGGCTCTCGCGGGACCTCGGCGATTGCTGGGATCGCCTCGCGGTGCGGGCGACGCCCGTGGCAGGGGCACGCATCAAACCTGCCTAGGGGACTGCGACCAACTCGAAGACGTCGGATACCCGCCATCGGCGGGTCAGATCCCGACAATGCTCGCACCGCCGTTGGGTGAGATCACTTGTCCCGTAACGAACGCCGCCTCGTCGGATGCAAGATAGACGACGAGATTTGCATACTCATCGGGTTGCGCCCACCGCCCTAGCGGCACTTTCCGCTCCTCGTCCCGAATGAATGCTTCGCCGCGCGCTTTCAACACCATGTCGGTCCAGACGCCTCCTGGCGCGACCGCGTTGACGGTGATCCCGTGCGGCGCAAGCTCTTTTGCCCAAGCCTTGGTCATGCCAACGATCGCGGATTTCGCCCCGATATAGTGGGACGACGTCTCATGCCCGCCCATGATCCAGCGCGAGGCCGTGTTGATGATACGGCCGTAGCCTTGCCGCTTCATCGGCTCCATCGCGTGCTTACCGAAGAAGAAGGTCCCGCGGGCGTGCACTTCGAACATGCGCTCGAAGCGCCGCTCGTCGATCTCCTCTATCTTCGCGTTCTCGCCGCCGATTCCGGCGTTGCTGACGAGGATATCGAGGCGACCCCATTGCTCCAGAACGGCATCGACGCTCTTGCGTACCGCGGCGGAGTCGGCCGCATCGCACTGCCAAGGGACGGCTGAGCCACCTCTCGCATTGATTCCAGCGACTGTTTTCGAGGCCTTCTCGCCGTCGATATCGAGCACCATTACGCGGGCACCGCGCTCAGCGAGCGCCTCGGCATGCGAGCGACCCATACCGGCCGCTGCACCGGTGATCAAAGCGACTTTCTCGCGGAGGCTCGCGTCGATTGCCATTTCTTCTCCTCCCCTATCGCCTTGCGCAAGCTCCTGGACGCGTGTCTATTCTACACCTCGCACGCCGGAGGTGCTCGACATGGATCTGGCCTCGCTCAGGGAGCGTCTCGAGGCACGTTTCCCGAAACTCAGCCCTCAGCTCCAACGAGCGGCCCGTTACGTATTGGATCATCCCGAGGAGATCGCACTCAGCTCCATGCGCCGCGTCGCAGCGAAGATCGGCGTTACGCCGTCGACGATGGTGCGCCTTGCGCGCGACATCGATCTCCCGGGATACGAGGCTTTCCGGAGCCCCTTCAGCCTTTGGCTGCGTGATCGTGAGCAATCCCTGACCGGCCGCGTGCGGGAACTGCGCAAGCGCGCGCGCCACAGCGAGACCGCAGCCCTCATCAGCGACATCATGAGCGGCGAACTCGCGGATCTGCAACGGGCCTACACCTCTCTGGGCGAGGCGAAGCTCGCCTCCGCGGAGCGGCTCCTCGCCTCCGCTCCGCGGATCTTCGTGATCGGCGTGCGGAGCCTCTACCCCGTCGCGTTCTACTTTCACTATGCTTGCCGCATGTTCCTCGACACGACGATCCTTCTCACCGGTCAAGGCGGAAGCTTCGCCGACGAGCTCCGTCGCGTCGACAAGCGCGACGTCATCCTCGCCGTCGGCTACGAGCCCTATCCGCGCGACCTCATGCGCGCCGTCGATTTCGCCGTTGAGCTCGGCGGTAAGGTGATCGCGATCACCGACAGCAGCGTCTCGCCGCTGGCTCGTCGCTCCGCTCTTTCGCTGGTCGTCAGGGCGAACGGTCCCTCCGTCTTCCCCTCCATTGTGCCGGCCCTTTCCGTCGCGCAGACTCTCGTCGCGTTGCTGCTCGCGCGCAGCGGTAACGGGGCATTGCGACGTATCGCAAGCAGCGAGCATCAGTTGCGCAGCCTCGGCGTCTTCATGGAGACCGGCGACCGCCGGCACAAATGATCTTTCTGGTTGACCGATTGGAACAAGTGTAGCACGCTTTTGGGAAACCAATAAAGGACGGCCGTTTCGGAATCCGCCGAGCGGCGAAGGCGGGAGGAGCAATGTCGACGCACGACTTCGACGGCCAAGTCGCGGTGGTGACGGGGGCGGCGCGCGGTCTCGGATTCTCAATCTCGACAATGCTGGCGGAGCGCGGCGCGCGGGTTTTCATGGTGGATCGCGATCGCGCCGGGCTCGAGCGCGCCTCCGAAAAGCTGGTTGGCCGCGGCCTCGAGGTCCTGGCATCGGCGACCGATGCGATATCCGAGACCGATCTCGCGGCTTTGCGCCGACGGATCGAGACGGAGGCGCGGGGGCGTCTGGATATCCTCATCAACAATGCCGGCGGCTGGCGTTACGCGACGCTCCGCGAGATCACGGTCGCAGATTGGGACTGGACCTTCGACGTCAACGTGAAATCCGCCTTTCTTGCGACGCGGGTCCTGATGGACCTGATGCTGGCACGCGGGTACGGGCGGATTGTGAACATCGCTTCGACCGATGCATACCGGCCGAAGGTGAAACTGCCGCACTATGCAGCGGCGAAAGCCGCGGTGGTGAGCCTCACGAAGTCGATCGCAGAGGAGCTGGCACCGCAGGGGATCCTCGTCAATGCGGTGAGCCCGGGCGCCATCGCGACCGAGACAGCGAAGAGCCAGGGGTGGCTTGCCGAACGTATCCCGATGATCCCAGTTCGCCGGGCCGCGGAGCCCGAGGATATCGCGGAAGTCGTGCTGTTTTTGGCATCGCCAAGGAATCGCTTCGTCGTCGGCGAGACCGTCGTCGCGAACGGAGGAATGCTGATGGTCTGAGCGAAAATCCGAGTGACATCCGAGGGAGGCAAACCATGACTAGCTCGAAGCGCGGCAGAGCCACTCGCATCGATCGCCGCACGCTCATCAAGTCCGCCGCTGCGGTCGCAGCGGTTGGGATGGTCGCCAAGCCCAATCTCATCCGTGCAAAGCCCGCGCAGATGGTGATCTCGACCGGCGGCGGCGCCCTGGACGACGCGTATAAGGCGGCCTATTTCGGGCCCTGGACCACCAAGACCGGGATACCCATAACCACGGGTCCCAATACCGGCGCCAAGCTCAAGGCGATGGTCGAGCAGAAAGCCGTCGAGTGGGACGTCTCGCAGCAGCCCGCGGAACTCGCGGCGACGATGGCAAAGCAGGGCCTACTCGAGCCGCTCGACTACTCCATCATAGACAAGTCCAAGTTGATCAAGGGCGTCGCCTTCGATCATTTCGTCATGTGCGATATCGCCGCCTATCACATCGCCTGGAACACGAAGCTGGTGAAGGCGGGATCGGAGCCCAAGGATTGGCCGGCGTTCTGGGCGTACTCGGGTCGTCGAGGGCTTTGGAAGCGTCCCTATCAGACAATGGAAGTCGCGTTGATGGGCGACGGCGTCGACAAGGATAAGCTCTACCCGCTCGATATCGATCGCGCGCTGAAGAGCCTCGCCAAGATCAAGAGCAATATCTACTGGTGGGAGCGTGGCGCCCAGGTCGCGCAGATACTGATCGACGGCGAAGTCGAGATCACCGCAGCCTGGAACGGGCGCATCGCGGATCCAAAGAAATCCGGGGCGCCGGTCGACTTCCATCTCAATGAAGCGCTGCTGGTCGCGGATGCCTTCGTGGTTCCGAAGGGCGCTCCGAACAAGAAGGAGTCGATGGAGTTCATCGCCTTTGCGCTTTCCGCGGAGCCGCAATCGGTGTTTGCCCAAAGGCTCCCGTATGGACCGGTCAACGGCGATGCCCTGAAGCTGCTCTCGAAGGAGACGCTGGCGACGCTTCCGAGCGCGGAGGAGAACCTGAAGCGCTCGACCTTCCTCGATGTTAACTGGTGGGCGGATAACGGCGAGCGCGCGGAATCCGCCTTCAACAAATGGATCACGGGCTGAGAGGCAAGAGGTGATGGCTCTACCCGGCGAGGCGGCGGGACGGCGCGTCTGGACCTTCCAGCGCGGCAATGCGCTTCTGCTGCTTCCGCCGGGTCTCTTTCTCATAGTCTTCTTTTTCTGGCCACTGCTGCGTGTTGTCGTGCGCAGCTTCGTCGAGCCGCAGCTCGGTCTCGAGAATTACGCGACGGTGTTCGGCGCCGGCCCTTACCTCCGTGTACTCTGGACCACGATCGAGGTGGCGGGCCTAGTGACGCTGCTTTGCTTGCTCTTGGCATATCCGCTCGCCTATTTCGTCTCCCGCGCCCATGGCCGGCGCTTGAAGCTCCTGATGATCTTCGTGCTGGTGCCGCTCTGGACGAGTGTCGTCATTCGTTCCTTCGGCTGGATGATCGTGTTTCAGCGCCAAGGCGTCCTCAATGAGGCGCTTCAATCGCTGGGGTTAACCGAGGCACCCGTCACCTTCCTTCCGGGACCGCTCGCGGTCTATGTCGGCATGGTGCACATCATGTTGCCGTTCATGATCTTGCCGCTCGTGGCGTCGATGCGCGGGATCGATCGTACGCTGCTGCGCGCTGCTGACGTGCTTGGCGCGCCGCCGTATCGTCGGTTCCTGGAAGTGTTCCTACCGCTCTCGCTTCCGGGAGTCAGCGCCGGCGTCGCGCTCGTCTTCATGACCTCGCTGGGATTCTTCATCACGCCGGCGCTCCTCGGCGGGCCGCGGATGCTGATGGCTGCCGTGCTCATCGAGGAGAAGGCAAACGTTCAGTTGGATTGGGGATTGGCCTGCGCGCTCGCGACGACCTTGCTGCTGATCACCACCGCCATCTACCTCCTCTATCTCAAGCTGATGCGCCGCGACGCATCGCTACCGGTAAGATGAGCGGCACGCTCGGAAACCGGATTCCTAGCTACGCCCTTGCGGCGTTTGTCACCCTCTTTTTTGCCTATTTGCTGCTGCCCTCGCTGATCATCGTGCCGATGTCCTTCAGCGGGCAGTCTTTCCTTTCCTTTCCGCCGTCGGGCTTCTCGCTGCGCTGGTACCAGGGGCTCGCAGCGGACATCGTATGGCGCAGTGCAGCCGCGAACAGCTTTCTGATCGGCATTCCCGCGGCATTCATCGCCGTCGTGCTGGGAACGCTCTCGGCGCTCGCGGTGGAGCGGGGCGCGTTGCGTTGGTCGATGACCGCAATGGCTTTGATCGTGGCGCCGATGATGCTACCGCACGTGATCCTCGCGATCGGCCTCTACCCGGTCATGCTGGATCTCGGGCTGTTGCGCGGCTATCTCGGTGTCATCATCGGTCACGCCGTCGTCGGACTCCCGCTGGTCTTCGTATCGGTCTCGGCCGCGCTTCGGAGTTACAGCCCAGCGCTCGAGCTCGCGGCCATGACCTGCGGGGCGAGCCCGCTTCGCTGCTTCCTCCACGTGACATTTCCGATGATACGCATGGGCATCGCCGGCGGCGGCATCCTCGCCTTCGCGGCGTCCTTTGACGAGCTCATGCTCGCGCTTTTCCTGACCGGCACCGGGACACGCACCCTGCCGCGGCTGATTTGGGAACAGCTCAACGATTTCCTCACTCCGATCGTCGCCGCCGTCGCAACATTGATCTTCGCCTTCTCGCTCCTGCTGCTTGCCATGCTCGCAGTCTTTGGCCGTGCCACGCGCAGCATGCAGGCTTCGCTCCCATTGGCCTCCGCCGAAGCGAGCGCGCGTGGCTGAGCCCCGAACAATCGAAGCTCAGTCGGGACGCGCTGCGGAAGAGGTGGAACGCGCCGGCGCCTCGCTGCGCCTCGAGGCGATCGAGAAGCGATATGGCACCCTCGCGGCCCTCGAGCCGACCGACCTCGAGGTGCGGCCCGGCGAATTCTTCGGACTCATCGGCCCCAGCGGCTCGGGCAAATCGACGTTACTGGGAATGATCGCGGGATTCGTACCGCCGAGCGGCGGCAGAATCCTGCTCAACGGTGCCGACATCGTGGGCTTGCCTCCCTATCGGCGCAATCTCGGCATGGTCTTTCAGAACTACGCTCTTTTCCCGCACATGTCGGTTGCAGAGAACATTGCCTTCCCACTTCGCATGAGAAGGCTCGAGCGCGGTGAGATTGAGGCGCGTGTGGCGCGGATGCTGGAGATCGTCCGCCTTGCCGGATATGCGGAACGGACGCCGGCGCAGCTCTCGGGCGGACAGCAGCAGCGCGTGGCGCTCGCCCGCGCGGCTTCCTACGATCCAACCCTATTGCTCATGGACGAACCCTTGGGAGCGCTCGACAAGAACCTGCGCGAGGAGATGCAATACGAGATAAAGCGCTTCCACCAGGCGATCGGCGCAACGATCCTGTACGTCACCCATGATCAGGACGAGGCGGCGACGATGTCGGACCGGATTGCGATCCTCAATCACGGCCGGGTCATGCAGGTCGGCCGCCCGCGCGAGCTCTACGAATCGCCGGCGAGCCGCTTCGTCGCGAGCTTCCTCGGCGAGGCCAATCTCTTCGAGGTCGCGGCGGTAAGCCAGACTCCGCCGATGCGCCTGCGCGTCGAGACCAAGGATGGTCTCACGCTCAGCGCCAACCAGCATCCGCAGCTCGAGGCCGATGCCATTGTCTGCGTCCGTCCCGAAGCGATTCAGATCGCGAAGAACGCTGGTGCTGCAGCGAATGTAATTTCCGGCCAGGTGATCGACGTCGTCTATACCGCCGGGAGTCTCCGATACCGTGTCGAAGTCGCGGGCGGGCGCATCGTTCTGGTACGCCGGCCGCTCCAGCGCCAATCCACGGTGATAGAGGTCGGGAGTCCCGTCTACCTCTCCTGGGACGTCGCCGACACCATCCTCGTACCGAATCCCTGAACACTCGGAGTCCTGCAATGCACGAAAACGCGCTCAACGATCGTATCGCCCTCATCACCGGGGCCGGTGATGGAATGGGACGCCAGCATGCGCTTCTGATGGCCGAACGCGGGGCTGACATCGCGATCGTCGACATCAACAAGGGCGGTGCAGAGGAGACCGCCGCCGGCGTGCGTAAGCTAGGTCGCCGCGCCCTCGTCGTGGAAGCCGATGTGGCGCAAGTGGCGCAAGTCGAGAAGGCCACCGCCGCCGCGCAGCGCGAATTCGGGCGCGTCGACATCCTCGTCAACAACGCCGGTTATGGGCAGCGGGCGACGACGCCGGAGATCGGCGAGGCCGATTTCGATCGAATGTTCGCGGTGCACGTGAAGGGATCGTTCTTCTTCACGCGCGCGCTGATCGGTGGAATGAAGGACCGGCGGCGTGGCAAGATCATCAACATCTCATCGATCTGGGGCATGACCGGCGCACCGGTCGCCTCGCACTATTGCGCGGCGAAGGCCGCTCTGCTTGGTTTCACCAAGGCCTGGGCCAAGGAATTCGCGCCTTGGAACATACATGTCAATGCGGTGGCGCCAGGCGGTGTGCGCTCGGGCGGCCCGGTAAAGCTCGATAATCCGGAAATCCTCCGCGCCAAGGAGGAGAAGGTCCCGTTGAAGCGCTATTGCGATCCGCGCGAGATTTCCTACGCGGTCGCCTTCCTGGCCTCGCCGGAGGCGGATTTCATTACGGGACAGGTTATCTCGCCCAATGGGGGCGAAGTGATCGTGGGCATCTGATATCAGGAAAACACGACATGCATTTCGGACTCTTCTGCCTCAATCCCCAGCGCGATGCCGCCAAGAGCCCGCGCGAGATTTATCGCGAGGCGCTCGATCAGGTCCGCATGGCGGAGCAGATCGGCTTCGATATCGCCTGGTTCGCCGAGCATCACTTTTCGAACTACTGCCTGTGTCCATCGCCGGTGACGATGGCGACCTATATGGCGGGTCTCACCAAACGGATCAGGCTCGGAACCGCCGTGATCGTCGCGCCCCTCTATCATCCCCTGCGCATGCTCGAGGACGTCGCAGTGCTCGATCAGTTGAGCGACGGCCGCGCGGTGCTCGGGTTTGGCAGTGGCTATCAGCAATACGAGTTTCACAAATTTGGCGTGGACCTCAAGGCCGGTCGTGACATTTTCCTCGAGACCATGGAGGTGACGGAGCAGTTCATCGAGGCCGGCGCCGTCGACTACGCGGGAAAGCACATCAAAGTTCCGAAGACGCATTTCAGCATCCGCCTGCTGCAGCGCCGGCCCGCGATCTACGTGGCCGGGCTCGCCGGGGATCCCGAGACGCAAGCGCGGTCGGCGAACCGCGGCTATGTGCCGTTCTTCACGACGGGGTGGAACACCCTAGAGGACATTCGGAAGACCCGCGATAAGGTTGCCGCGGCCTATGCCGCCACTGGTGGTAAGCGTGACGATCCACCCTACGCCACGCAGCGCTATGTCTTCGTGACGGATGACCGGGATGAGGCACTTCGAGCGGCAGAAGGCGCGCGCTACATCCGCCGTGTCGCTCTCTCGATGCGCAATCAATACGCCCGCGTCCATGGCGCTTGGCTCGAGGAGATTCCAGCGCCCGATGAGCCGCCGCTGGAGATGATTGCGGAACGGCTGATCGTGGGTAGTGCGGAGCGCTGCGCGGCGAAGCTCGTAGAGGAAATCACGGAGCTGCGGCCGACCCATATCAGTTGTTTCATGGCGATCCCCGGCATCGAGCCGCGCCGCATCCTCAAAAGCATGGAGCGATTCGGCGCGGAGGTGATGCCCGCGCTCTCGAAGCATTTCGGCGGTCTCGAACGCATCGGCGCGGCCGAACCACGGTCGCCGATCGCGGCTGCCGCCGAATGAGCGGAAGCTTAATACGCCGTTCTTCGAAAGCACGCCAAGAGTCGAATGAGCACCGCCCATTCGTCCTGCGGGCGTTGACCTTCTAGGTAGGCAACGGAGCTAGCCCGGCGCCCAATCGGTCAACAACCTTGGCGCCGAACGGTGTTGGCGAAATACAGGGGCTGCGAGGGTGAAACTCCGGCAGCGCCAGTCGCGTCGCCATGAAGCGCTTGCCGTAGCAGAGCATGTGCTCGGGCGAGTGCGTCATGAAATGGAGGAGGGGTAGAATCTCGCGATGAATGCGCTCGGCCTCCGCCTCGCCGGCGGACGTTGCCGAGCACATTGCCTCGTAAAGACGAACCTGAAGGTCGATGCAATCGGGTGCCGGGACGCAGCCAACGCAGCCGGCTCTGAGACTCATCGGCAGTTCCTTTCCGGCAAGGCCCGAGAACACGTCATAGACACCCTCGGTTTCTTCGATCGTCTGGCGAACGGCCGTGACGGGGCCTTCTCCCTTGAGCAGCCGGACATTCGGGTGATTGCGGTTGAGCGTCCGCAGACCAGCATTGCTCAGCCAGACGTCTAGGTTGACGGGGTTGTTTTGGATTGCCACCGGCACCGTAGCTTTCTCCGCGACAGCGCCGAAAAAGTGCACCAGTTCGGCCTCGGGTGCACCCTTTACCGGCGGAGGCTGGAGAATTACCCAGGCAGCCGATGCTGCCTCAGCCGCTCTCATGAATGCGATCTGCCCGGAGATGCTTGGCTCGGGGACCGTAACCGCCAGCGGTACTCGGCCGGCAACGCTCTCCGCGACGTGCTCCAGGACCGTCAAGCGCTCGCGGACATCCATTTTGTTAAATTCGCCGACGATGCCGAGAATTGCGATCCCGTGCGCGCCGGCCTCAATGCAGGCGTCGACCTGCCGGCGCATAGCCGCGCGATCAAGGTTCCCCGCCGCATCGAAGAAGGTGTAGAGCATCGGATAGATGCCGTGGAATCCTGTCTTTGCCATGTCAGTCCGTCCTTGGATAGCCCGATCGATCAGCCGAGCCGCTTCTCCCCCTCGGCGCTTCTTCCCGTCAGTTCAGCGCGTCTCCGCCACTCGATGAGCTGATAGACTCCGAGAACGCTGAACGTCACGGCCAGCATGACGGTACCGATGGCATTGACCTCGGGCGTCAGCTCGAATTGCAGCATGGAGAAGACGAGAACCGGCATCGGCTGCTCGCGGGCGGTCGACCAGAACATCGAGCCGACGACCTCGTCGAAGCTAACCTTGAAGGCGATGAGCGCGGCGCCCACGATAGCGGGCAGCATCAGCGGCAGCGTGATCTCTCGCAGGGTTTGCATCGGCGTCGCGCCGAGGTTTGCGGCGGCGTCTTCCAGCGAACGGTCGAAGCCATAGAGCCGCGCGCTAACAATCGAGAAGACATAGGGCAGGATTAGCACGGAATGGCCGATGACGAGCGCGAGCGTGCCGCGCGGGATGCGCAAAAGTACGAAGAGGATGAGGAGCGCAACCGATATGATGATCTCGGGCACGACGATCGGAGCGTAGAGCGCCGCCTGCAAAGCTGCTCTGCCGCGCATCCGCCCACGCACCAAGCCAAATGCCGCCAGGCTGCCAAGGAGAACAGCCATCGCGGAGGCAAGGATGCCGAGGACGATGCTGAATCGGAGCGCCGCCAAGACCGGAGCATTTCGCACGAGATGCTCGTACCAGCGCAACGTGAAATGTCCGAAGTCGATGACGCTGATGTTCTCGCTGAAGCTCAGTAGCACAACCGCAACGATCGGCAGGAAGAGGAAGACGTATATCGCAGCGACAACGGCCCTGAGCGCCGCCCGTCCGCCCACACCTGGGGGGCGCCGCTGCGCACGGCCTCTCATCGCGCCGGTCCCCAGAGGCGATCGAGCCCGACCAGCCGGTTGAAACACGCGAGCAAGACCAGAACGAGGCCCAGCAATACCATCGAGAGCGCGGCGCCGAACGGCCAATCGAACGCCTCCATGAATTGCCCCTGAATGAGATTGGCGATCATGAGCGTGCGCTCGGAGCCGAGCAGTGCGGGGGTGATAAACGAGCCGAATCCTAGAATGAAGGTGAGAAGCGCGCCGGCCGCTACGCCGGGTAGGCTGAGCGGCAGGACGACCTCGAGGCAGGCGCGGAGCGGGGACGATCCGAGATTTGCCGCTGCCTCGACGAGTCGCCGATCCAACCGCTCAAGCGTCGCGTAGATAGGCATGACCATGAAGGGAATGAGGACGTGCACGAGGCCGATCACCACGGCGAACTCGTTGTAGAGCAGCTTGAGCGGTTGGTCGATGACACCGATTTGCAGCAGGAGCCGGTTGAGAACTCCGGTGTCCGCCAGAATGGCCACCCAGGCGAAGTTTTTGACGAGGATGCTGCACCACCACGGTATGATCAGGAGCACGAAAAGTGTCACCCGCCAGCGTGTCGCCACCAGCGCGAGGTAGTAGGCAACGGGATAAGCGACCAGAAGTGTCGCAATCGTGACGATTACGGCAATGCGGAGCGAGCGCAGAATCGCCCAGACGTAAAGGGTCGAATCGCCGATGCGAGAATAATTTTCGGCCGAAAGGCCGAACTCGATCCCGCCTCCGGGCTCGCGGGTCGCGAGGCTGTAGGCAAACACCGCGATCATGGGCAGCAGGAAGAACACGCCGAGCCACGCGAGCGGAGGCGCCAGTGCCGCCCATCCGGTTCTTGGAGTTTGACGGCGTTTCATTGCCGTCCGCTCGCGGAATCGATTGAACCCGCGGAATAGGCAAGTGCTGCATCGGCGGTCCAGCCGAAATGCACCTGCGCCCCATTCTCAGCCCAAACCGGCGGTGCACCCGCTAGATCTGCGATGACGACGCGTTCGATGGCTCCTACCTTCAGATAGAGCCGTGTGGTGGCTCCGAGAAAAGAGCGCTCCGAGACGGTGGCGGCGAACCAGTCGCCATCCACTTGAGGCACGCGGGCGAGCCCAATGGCCTCGGCGCGGACCAAGACCATTACGGCGTCGCCGGGCTGCGGTGGGCATTCGGGCTCCGCAGGCTGCGCCGCAGCAGTGGCGGCCCCGTCGAAGAGGCGAATACGCAAGTGCCCGTCCGGCTCGACGGCGGCGACCACAGCCTCAAGGAGATTCGACTCACCGATAAAATCGCCGACAAAGGCCGAACGCGGAGCGCGATAGATCTCCTCGGGCGGTCCAGTCTGCTCGACACGGCCGCGGTTGAGGACGATGACCGTATCGGACATGGACATCGCCTCCTCTTGGTCGTGCGTGACGTAGATTGTAGTGATCCCGGTGGTACGCTGTAGACGTTTCAATTCATACCGCATCGCCTTGCGCAATTTGAGATCGAGAGCGCCGAGCGGCTCGTCGAGCAGAAGAACCTCTGGCTTCAGCACCAGGGCGCGAGCAAGCGCCACGCGCTGCTGCTGGCCGCCGGAGAGTTGCTGCGGATGGCGCTCCTCGAACCCCTGGAGCCCGACCATGGCGAGTGCGTCTTTCGCCCATGCCGCAATCTCGGCAGGCGTCCCGAGCTTGCGCATGCGCAGGCCGAACATGACGTTCTGCAATACGGTGCGGTGGGGAAAGAGCGCGTAGCCCTGGAACACCATCGCGAGATTCCGGCGGTATGCCGGCAAGTCGAGGCAGCTCTGGCCGGCAATACGTACATCGCCCTCGTCTGGAAACTCGAATCCGGCGATGGTGCGGAGCAGCGTCGTCTTGCCGCAGCCCGAGGGGCCCAGCAGCGTACAGAACTCACCGCGATTGACGGAGAATGATACGTCATCCACCGCGAGCGTATTGCCGAACCGCTTGCTAACGCCGGCCAGCTCAATGATCGCCTGGCGGTTCATGCCAATTCGCCGGGAGCGTCGCTATCCGCCGCTCTCAGGATGACATGATCTCCTTCACCTTGTCGTTCCACTTGCCGACGTTGGTGTCCCAGTAGACGGGATCGGCGAGCGTCGCTCCCTTGAACTCGCCGGTCGGGTCGTAATCCGGGATCGTGTCCTTGATCTCCTGCGTGGGCTGTACGTTCCGAGTGCCGACGGCAAATCCGAAGGCGAGCGAGGCGGCTGTCGCAATTTCCGGCCGATAGAAGAAATCGATGAACTTCTCGGCCGCAAGGCGATTGCGGGTGCCCTTCGAGATCAAGAGCAGATCGGCATTGAGATGCCAGCCCTCCTTCGGCAGCACGAAGCGGACATCGAGGCCGCGGCGCTTCAAGGCGACCGTGCGGCCGCCGTTGAACGGCGATATCGTGATCGTCTCGTTGACGAAAAGCTCCTGGCCCTCGGCGAGATTGCCGTAGTAGCGGCCCACGACCTTGCGCTGCTCCGCGAGAGCCTTCCAGATCGCGTCGAGGTCCTTAAAGTTGTTCATGTCCTGGTGGGTGTAGAAACCCGCATTGAGCATCATCCACTGCGTGATGCTGAAAATGCCGAGCTTCCCGGTGAATTCGGGATTCCAGAGATCCGCGACGCTATTGATCTCGCGCTTGATGAACTTCGCGTTGTAGGTGATGCCGCGTGCGACGTATTGGCCGGGCGCGCCATGCACGTCGGAGCCGGGATCCCACGGTACGGTGTGGTCCAGCTTGTTGAAGATGGGCAGCACGGTCTTGAGATTTGGGATGTTCTCAACGCGTAGGGGTTCGACCAGGTTTTGCTTGATCGCAGAATACGAGAAGGAGAGGTCGTTGAAGCAGAGATCGATATCAGGAGCGCCACCCATCGTCGCGGCGCGCAGCTTGGTCAGCATCTCCGCTTGGTTGCCCGTGACACCCATGGTCACGCGAACTCCGTACTCCTTCTGGAAGGGCTCGACGACCGTCGTGCGCACAGCGTCGGCGAAGGAGCCGCCCCAGGTCGTGATGACGAGTTCGTTTGTCATCTTGTCCTGCGCGAATGCCGGGCTGGGCATCAGGAAATTGGCCGCCGTGAATCCCGTGAGAGCGCCGCCTGCGCGCAGCACGTCCCTCCGCGAGAAGCTCCGTCGCGAGGGGCGATCGGTTGGCGAACTCGTCATGCGATTTCCTCCCGTTGAGGTTGCACAGGCGCGGGTTAGAGCACTAATCTGCACCCTATTAGTTAAATGCTATTGGCCATTGCTTCACCACGTCAAGTTCAGCCGCGGTATTGCAAGCATTCGTTGAAGGGCAGGTGGCTTGTGTCTGGCAAAGAGGAGTGACACTCTCGCAGGCCGAGCGGAGCGGCAGGATGCACATCAGTTCGATTGCGGCATTTCCCGTCAAGTTCGACGAGGGCGATTTCTTCGGCGGCAAAGGCGCCTTTACGCCCAAATCCGCTGCGGCGGGCCCCTATCTAGTACAGCCGGGATGGCGCGGCATTTATTCGCCGCGCATCGAGAGCATGATCGTTCGCGT
>Ga0335081_10011662_pt1 | contig 14228 bp, 11 predicted proteins | sample Lox_Sample_35_FD_206713 | JGI IMG/M metagenome (GOLD analysis project Ga0335081, IMG submission 206713) | Soil microbial communities from Loxahatchee National Wildlife Refuge, Florida, United States - Lox_Sample_3.5 | ecosystem: Environmental > Terrestrial > Soil > Wetlands | place: USA... | reverse complement strand
CGTAGCGGGCCTGCCGCAGCTCGAGCGCCCGTTGCAAGTGGGCCATCGCCACCTCGGGCAGCCCCGCCTGCCACGCGCGCTCGCCCATGGCGGTCTGCATGTAGGCGGTGAACGGGTGCGTCGGCCCGCGCGCCACCGCGATGCGCAGCGCCCGCTCGCTGACGGCGCGCGCCCCGGCGATGTCGCCCTCGTTGGCCATCACCGCCGCCAGCTGCCCCAGCGCCGCCGCGTCGAGCGGCGAGTCGGCGCCCTGCGCCTTCTCCGCCACGCGGCTGGCCCGTTCGTACAGCTTGTGCGCCTGCGCGAGGCGGCCCATGCCGGTCTCGGTGGCGGCGAGATCCATCAGCGCCGGGTAGAGCCGCACGTGCTCCGGCGGCAGGGAGCGCTCGAGCAGCGAGAGCGTGGTCTCGGCGTGCTGCCGCGCCTCGTCGAGGCGCCCGAGGTCGAAGGCGGCGAGGAACAGGCCGTGCTCGACCTCCGCGAGCGCGGGATGATCGGGCCCCACCAGCTCGCGCAGCCCGGGCAGCACCGCCGCGAAGATGGACCGCGCGCCGGTCGGGTCGCTGCGCGCCAGGCGCAGGTTGCCGCGCACGACCTCGAGGTCGCTCGACAGCAGGCGATCGCCGAGCCGCGCCACCACCGGCTCCGCGCGCGAGAGCAGCACCTCGCCGTCGTCGACGCGCGCCTGCGACATGCCCACCACGCGCGCGAGGAGCACCATCGCCTCGGCCAGCGCGCGATCGTGGCCGGCCGCCACCGCCGCCAGCGTCGCGTCCTGCAGCGTGCGCTCGGCCTCCTCGAACTCGCCGCGCTCCTTGAGCACCTTGCCCAGCTCGAGCAGCGCCTCGGCTTCGAGCGGGGGGTACGCCAGCCGGCGCGCGCTCTTCGCGGCCTCGCGCGCTTCCGACAGCGCCGAGGCCGTCTCGCCCGCGGCCAGCCGCGCGTCCACTTCCGACAGCGCCAGCTGCACTTCGGCCACGCGGTCGGCCGATCCGGGCGGCGGGCCGGCCAGGCTCGCCGCGTTGAGCGGGCCGTCGCCGCCGCACCTCGCCGGCACCGGGAGCGAAGCCGCCGCCGCCGGCGCGTTCGCCAGCATCGGCTCACGCCCCGACAGCCACAGATCGCCGAGCGCCGCCACCACCTCGCGCTGCCGCGACAGGCAGCGCATGCGCCGCTCCATCACGTCCTCGGCCTGGTGCCCCTCCTGCCGCGTGGCGCGGCACGAGCGCGTGTGCACGTCGACCCACGACGCGCCGAAGCCGTCGAGCGCGCGCACGATCGCGTTCCACGCGCACTGCTGGCCGGCGGCCTGGAACACGCGCGCCAGCGCGGCCTTGCGCGCCTCGCTCCAGGCGGGCGCGAGATCGGCCGCCGCGCCCGAGCAGCGGGCGGCGAACGCCGGGCGCGCAAGCCCGAGCGCGGCGACGGCGAGACCCACCGCGGACGCGACCGCCGCCGCATGCAGGAGGCCCCGCCGGCGCGGCTGCAGGTCGTCGATCAGCGCGGCCACCGACGCAGGCCGCTCGGCGGGATCGGCGTGCAGCCCCCTGCGCACCGCGCGCCGCACCCGCGACGGCACGCCCGCCGCCGACGCCGGCTGCACCCGCGCGGCGCGCGCCTCCTGCAGGAGCGCGAAGGCGGTGGCGCCGCGGAACGGCCGCTGGCGGTGGAGGCCCTCCCACAGCGCGACGCAGAAGGAGAACAGGTCGCTCGCCACCGACGGCGGGAAGCCCGCCATCACCTCCGGCGCGAGGTACGCGGGCGTGCCGCAGATGCCTTCGGTGCTGGTGTCGCGCGCCGCGGAGTCGAACGGCATCTGCGCCGCCGGCTCGGTCCGCTGCGGCCGGGCCAGCCCGAAGTCGCCCACCTTCACCCGGCCGTCCGCCGCGACGAACACGTTGTCGGGCTTGAAGTCGCGATGCAACAGGCCCGCCTCGTGCGCCGCCGACAGCCCGCGCCCCGCCTCGACGAACGCGGCGACGATCTCGGCTGCCGACCGCGGCGTATTGAGCCAGGCGCGCAGCGTCTGGCCCTCAACCAGCTCCATGGCGATGAAGGTGCGGTTTCCGTGATCGCCGACGTCGTAGACCTGCACCACGTTCGGATGCACCAGCCGCGCCATGGCCTGCGCCTCGCGCCGCAACCGCTCGCGCGCGGGGTCGTCGGGGTCCGTCTGCCGCGGATGCAGCACCTTGATGGCCACTCGCCGGTCCAGCTCCGGATCGTGCGCGGCATACACCGCGCCCATGCCCCCCGCGCCCACCACCGAGGTGACCACGTAGCGGCCGATGGTCGTGCCGCGCCCGATGGGCAGCGAGTCGTCCGCGCGCGGCGGGTCCCCGCTCTTCGCGGTGGAGCCGCCGCTGGCCACCACCGCCACCAGCTGGCGGCATCGCGCGCAGCCGTCGAGGTGATGCTGCGCGTCGTCGAGCGACTGCGGCGCGAGCGCACCGCTCGCGAGCGCGAGGAGCGAGTCTTCGGACAAGCAGCCCATGCCACTTCCCCCGACGCAAAGGCTGATGCCGGACCCGCGGGAAGGTCGCAGAAGAATGTCGAATGCCATGGCGCTGGAAAAAAGCGTGGGAGAGCAGGTTCCGCCGAGACAAAAACCGGCCGGCGCCGTCTGTGGGCAGGAGGTATCACGTGACTGGAAGCTGCTTCTGCGGCGCGGTCGAGATCCGCGTCACCGGCGAGCCCGAGGCCATGGGCTACTGCCACTGCCGCTCGTGCCGCCACTGGTCAGCCGGGCCGGTGAACGCGTTCACCCTCTGGAAGCCGGAGAACGTCGAGGTGACCGCCGGCCAGGATTTCATCGGCCATTTCCACAAGAGCGATCGCAGCCACCGCAAGTTCTGCCGCAAGTGCGGCGGGCACCTGCTCACCGTGCATCCGGAATGGAAGCTGGTCGACGTCTATGCGGCGGTCATCCCCGGCGTGCCGTTCAAGCCGGCCGTGCACGTGAACTACGAGGAGCACGTGGTGCGCATGCAGGACGGGCTGCCGAAGCTGCGCGACTTTCCCCGCGAGATGGGCGGCTCCGGCGAGGCGATGGCCGAGTAATCGCTCCCCGTTTCGGACGGTGGTAGCGTCGCGCGCATGATCATCGAGCCGCGGTTCCGCGGTCCGCCCGGGTCGGGAAACGGCGGCTACTCCTGCGGCGTGCTGGGAATCACCTTTCCCGGGCCCGCCGAGGTCACGCTGCGCGTGCCGCCGCCGCTCGGCAAGGAGCTGCGCGTCGAGCGCAAGGGCGACAAGGCGCTCCTGATGGACGGCGAGGCCGTGGTCGCCGAAGGAGCCCCGGCGACGTTGGAGCTGGAGCCGCCCGCGCCGGTCTCGTTCGACGAGGCGGTGAAGGCGTCGCGCGGCTACCCGTGGCACACCGGCCACCCGTACCCGACCTGCTTCGTCTGCGGCCCGCAGCGCGGCGAGGGCGACGGCTTGCGCATCTTTCCCGGCGCGGTCGAGGGCCGCAAAGCGGCCGCGGCGCCGTGGGTGCCCGACCCGTCGCTGGCCAGCGAGAGCGGCGCGGTGCGGCCCGAGATCATGTGGGCCGCCCTCGACTGCCCCGGCTGGTACGGCTTCATGTGCTTCCACGAGTGGAGCGGCATGGTGCTGCTCGGCCGCCTCGCCGCGCGCATCGACCGGCTCGCGCGCGCGGGGGAGCGGTGCGTGGCCGCCGGGTGGTTCCTCGGCCGCGAGGGCCGCAAGATCCACACCGGCTCCGCGCTCTTCAGCGGCGGCGAGCTGCTCGCGCTGGGCAAGTCGACCTGGATCGCCCTCAGGTAGCCCGCGTCCGTGCGACGCGCACCTTTCCCCCGCCGCGCGGTTCCGGGTTTCCGCCCTGCGATCCGGCAAACCGGACCGAAACGGCGCCGGCGTCGGCGTGCATCCTGCGGCGCGTCGTTGGCATCGTGCTTGCTGCACGGCGTCGCATGAAAGCTGAGCTGGAAGCGGCGCGGGCGCGGGCGGCGAGGCTGCGCGATCCGGTGGTGCGCGCGATCGCCGAGCGGGCGCTGCTCGCGGCGGCGCGGCACGATCTTCGCGGGGTGGTGGAGGCGTTCGCCGATCTCGACGCCTCCGCGGCGGCCCCGGCGCGGGAGCTCTTCGGCGCGGTGCCGGAGCAAGGCTTCGAGATCGAGGAGGCGATCGAGCTCGCGCCCGAGGAGCTGGAGAATCCCGAGCTGGAGCTGCGGCCGCTCGACGACGAGGAGGCGCCGCCCGACCTCGGCCTCGCGCTGGTCGTCTTCGAGGAAGAGTAAGGCTCGCGAAAGCTCCGCCATCCATGCGCCAGAATTTTGGCGCCCGGTTTCCATCGCCGTCCGGATTCCGGACGCTCTCCCCTCGACGGCCGAGCGCAGCTCCTCTGGAGACGCGCTGGCATCGATGTTGCTCTTCCAATGCTGCATGAAGGCTGACCTCGTGTGCGCAGGGGTGGCAGCGGCCATGGCGGTGGCGGCGTCGCCGGCGCGCGCGCACTCGACCATCGGCCTGCAGCTCGACGCCGCCGCACCCGACGGACTGGGCGCCTCGCTCCTGCTGCGTCCGCTCTCGTTCCTGCGCTTCGACGTGGGCGCCACCACCGACCTGGCCGCGCCGGGCATCCGCGGCGGCTTCGTCCTCTCGGTGCCCTGGTACCTCAGCCCGGCCATCGCGGTGCACGCGGGCCGGCAGACGCCGGGCAACCTCAACAACGTGGTGCGGCGGTTCGTCGCCTCGGCCAGCGACGTCTCGCTCCTCTCGCGATTCAGCTACGACTACGTCGACTTCCACGCCGGCCTCGAGCTGGGCCACCCCGACTGGGTCATGCTCACCCTCCACGGCGGCTACAGCTACTTCGTCACCCGCACCGACGGCCTGCCCGCGTTCGTCGCCGCGCAGGACCCCACGCTGCGCGCCAGCGGCGAGGCCACGCTGCGCATCTGGGCCCCGTCCGCGCAGGTCGGGCTCGTCGTCTACCTCCATTGAGGATGAACATGCGCCTCGCCCTGGCCGCCGTTCTCTCTACCGCCTGCGTGCAGGTGCAGGCGGACCTGCCGCCGGTGTGCGGCTCGGTGTCGGTCGACTTCGCGGGCGTGGCCGCGGCGCCCACGCGCACGCTGTCGGTGCCGGTGGAGCAGACGTTCGAGCTGGGCCAGGGCATGGACCTGTCGCCGATCACCGACCTGAAGATCGAGACCGGCACCGTGCAGGCCGGGGCCGGCACCGACCTGTCGTTCGTGCAGGCGCTGCAGATCGCCGTGCTCCCCCCGGCGGGATCGGCGCTGCCGGAGCTCGCGCTGCTCGACTGGACCGCGCCCGCCGGCCCGCCGGTGACGCTCATCCAGATGCCGGCGGCGTCGCCCGATCTGCACCCGTACCTCGGCGCGCAGGGGCTTTCGCTGCGGCTGCGCGCGACCGGCTCCCCGCCGCAGTACGACTGGTCGCTGCTCGTCGACCTGTGCGCGTCGGGAGCGGTCGACAAGACCTGGAGCTTCTGAGCTCGGGCCGACCTCGGCGGCCCAATCTTCAGAGCACCGGCGATGCGCACGAGTACTTGTCGCCCGGAAAGCGGATGACCCGGTAGCCCTCCTCGGGGCACTTGTCGTAGCCGGGCAGCTCGCAGCGCGCGCGGCCTTCGCGGTCCTTCATCGCCGTCTGGCCCTTGCCGCACTTCGCATCCGGCGGCGTCATGCAGTGGAAGCGCGCGTCGGCGGCCAGCACCTGCGAGAAGCCCTTCGGGCAGCTCATGATGCCGTTGCGGATGCAGTGGTCGCGACCCTCGGCGTCCTTGCCGACGTGGTGGCCCTCCTTCGGGCAGCCGGCGGGCGCGTGCGCTGCGGCAGGCGCCGACGCGCCGGCGGCGCGGATCTCGCGGATGGGACCGAAGCCGCCGTTGTCCATCAGGATCGAGACGCTCTCGCCGGGCTTCAGGTCGGCGAGCTGGTGCGCGCCGCCCGCGTCGATCTTCGCATCGGGCGCCAGGTCCGGCGGCCCGAAGCCCAGGGTGGTCCCGTCCTGCAGCTTCACTTCGACCTTCGCCGCGCCGGCGGTGACGACTTTTCCTTCGAATCGCCTCGGCGCCTGCTGCGGCGCGTTGGCCTGGGCGACGAGCGAGAAGAGGCAGAGCAGCGTGGTCATGTGTCCTCCAGCATGCGTTCAGCGCACCGGGCCGGCCACCGGCCCCAGGTATCGATCGAGCCAGTCGATGGTCTCGCGCACCACCAGGTCCTGCGGCGGCGCGTGGCCGCCCTCGGCGATGATCTGCCGCTTGTCCTGCGCCGGCGCGCCGATCAGCCCGAAGAGGGGCAATTGCGAGGTCTCGACGGGGAAGAAGAAGTCGTAGCGGCCGTTGATCATCAGCGTCGGCTGGCGCGTGCGCGGCGCGAAGTTGAGCGGGTCCACCTCGGGCAGCGTCTTCTGGAACTCGAGCCCGCCGCTCACCAGCACCACCGCGCGGACGCGCGGCTCGAGCGCGGCGATGAGCGGCCCGAGCGCCCCTCCCCAGCTCCAGCCGACGAGGGCGACGCGGCTCTTGTCGAGGTCCGGCCGCGTCTCCAGGTAGTCGAGCGTGCGCGAGAAGTCCTGCGCCCACATGAGGACGTGATCGCGGTAGTTGCGCGAGGCGTCCTGGTTGTCCGAGTTGAGCCCGTCGCCGCGCTCGTAGGTGCTCTTGTAGATGGGCCAGACGAGCGCGCGCCCGCTCTTGGGCAGGAAGCCCATGCTGCCGGGGCCCAAATCCTCGCTCGAGCGCGCGTGCAAGGAGCCCGAGCCGGGAAAGAAGACCACCACCTGCCACGGCGGCGGCGCGTTCTTCGGCGTGAAGAGCAGCGCCGGCACGCGCTCGCCGCGGTAGGCCGCCGTGTAGCTGACGCGCTCCACCTTCCAGCGGCCGGCGTCGGCGGTCGATTCGGTGCGCGCGTCGAGCGGCGCCTTGTCGTAGCCGTAGAGGCCGGCGTAGATGCGGAACGCCGCGTCGTCGACCGGCTTCTCCTTCGTGTGGTCGCGCCGCTCGAGCGGCAGGTCGGCGAGCAGCTCCATGCGCACCGGCTTCGGGTAGCGCGCCAGCCGGAAGCCGAAGTTCGCCTCGCGCTCCATCGGCGGCTGCGCGTCCTCGTCGTTGAACATGTAGATGGGCTCGTTGAACCCGCCGCCGAGGATGAAGCGGCGATCGCCCGAGGAGTTCCAGCACCACTCCTTCACGTTGCCGGCCATGTCGGAGAGGCCGTAGCCCGAGACGCCGCTGCTCTGGCCGACGCGCACCGGGCCGCCGGTGCCGAAGTTGCTGTGCGGGAGCATGTCGGGCGAGGCCCAGGTCGTGGCCGCCCGCGCCCAGTGGTAGATGGTGGGTAGCGACTTGCCGGCCCACGCCGCGTACGCGGCCGCCTCGTACCAGCTGACCCCCGCCACCGGGAACTGCTCCTGGCCCTCGGGAAAGTCGCCCGACTGCCAGGTGGACGGGCCGGGGCGGCCGGTGCGATCGCGAAACCGCTTCATCGCCTCTTCCCACGCGAGCGTGCGGCCGCCTTCGACGAATGGCTCCTTCCAGTACCCGCGCTTCGCGTAGCCGCCCGCCTCGACGAAGCGGCGGTAGTCGGCGTTGGTCACCTCGGTGCGATCGACGAACGCCTCGGGCACGTCGCCGGGAGCCACGTTCTCCAGCCCGACCAGCGGCACCCAGGCCATGTCGCCGCCGGGGATCGCCACCATGCCTTCGGGCACCTCGCCCTCGCGGTACAGGCCGGCGTCGAGCTTCACCTGGTACGGACCGTAGCGCCACATCGCGCGGTCGGCGGGGACGTAGCCGTCCTTCGTGAAGCGAACCTGCGTGGGCAGGATGGGCACGCGCGCCGCCGCGATGGGCGTGGTGCCGAGCGCGCGCCAGGCGGAGTCATCGGCGCCATTGAGGCGCACCCGCACCTGCGCGCCCGGCGGCGTGGTGGTGATGTCGACCAGCCGCGACACCTCGGGCCACAATTTTTCGAACGCGGGCGCCTGCGGGATGACCTTCTCCGCCTCGACCGCGAGCGCGAGCGATTCGGTGAGCTTGCCGGCGTCGGCGAGGCGGATGGCCTCGTCGAGCTGCGCGCGCGCCGCGCGGTAGCGCCGGTCGCGCCAGGTCACCCACACGATGCCCGCGGCCAGCGCCGCCAGCACCGCCCAGGTGACGAAGTGCTGGCCCTTCGAGAGCGGCTGCGCCGGCGTGGCGTGCGCCGGCGCGGTGCGCACCACGCCTTCGGGGGTCCAGTCGAAGATCCAGCTCAGCGCCGCCGCCAGCGGCAGGCCGGCCAGCGACGCGATCACCGCCCAGCGCATCCAGACGCCAGGCAGCTCGAGCCGGCTCACCATCACGTCGAGGCCCTGCAGCGCCCCGAACACCGCGACGCAGTAGCCGATCAGCACGCGCACCACGCGCCGCCGCGAAAGCTCGCTGGCAAAGTGGGTCAGGGTCCCCCGCACCCGCCCATTGTCGCCCGTCGAATGTCGAATTCCAAACAGCGTCGCCGCGAAACGCGCGAGCAGGAACGGGCATTCGATCGGGCTCAGAAGTAGCCGAAGAGCTGCAGCAGGCCTTCGCTCGCCGCCGGCTCGCGACGGCCGGTGACGCCGACGGACCAGCTCTGCGAGGGCGAGAGCCGCAGGCTCGTCGAGACGGACCACGAGGTGTGCTCGATCGCGTACGGAAACCAGAGCCAGTCGGCCTCGCCCATGGCGACCAGGCTGCCGCCCAGGCGCAGCCGCAGTCCGCCGAGCGGCCCGACGCCGCCGCGAACGGCGGGCGCGCCGGCGATGCCTGCGAGCGAAGGCGCGGTGTCGACCTCGGCCACGCCGAAAGCGAACAGCGCCAGCGCCTCGCCCGCGGTGGCGAGCGTGAAGCCGCTGCCGAGCTGCGCCGCGCCGGCGAGGCACGCGTTGCACGCGCCGTCGCGCAGCCGCCGCAGGCCCGCGCGCACCAGCCACGAGAGCGCGGGATCGAACGCGGTGGCCGGCTGCAGCGAGAGCACGTTCACCAGGTCGAAGCTCTCCAGCTGCAGCGACTTGCTGCGCGCGTAGTAGCGCAGCTCGGGCGTGAGGAACTCGATCTGCGACAGCTCCGGATACCCGGCCGGCGCGTCGACGAGATCGTGGAGCGCGAAGCGATAGCCGATCGACACCATCGGGCCCGCCGCGTCCGAGCCGCCCCACGCGGCGAACGCGCGCGATGAGCCGTGGGTGAAGTCGGGCCGGCGATCGAGCGGCGGCGGCACCACCAGCTCGGGGCTCGGCTGGTGGATGTCGGCGCGCCGCTCGAGCACGCGCCGCTTGATGGTGCCGCCCTTCCCGTCCGGCTGGAACGGCAGCTCCTTGGCGTAGCGGACGTCGATCAGGTCGGCGGCCGCGTCGAGGATGCGCACGCGGCCCGCCTCGGGCAGTGGCGCGTCCGGATTGTCGGCCAGCGCTTCCACCGCGTTGCGCGCCGCGCGATCCATGCCTTCGACGCGCGCGCGAAACTGCGTGCGCGCGCTCGGCCGGTAGCGCACGCCGGCGACCAGCCCGGGATTCCGGTAGAGCGCCTTCACCGTGTCGGCCGGCACCACCGGCAGCTTCACGTGCTCGAGCAGCTTCAGGTCGGGATCGGCCGCCTCGAGCGCCGCGAGGATCTGGTACGAGCAATTCTCGTCGATATAGAAATAGTCGAACCAGGTGGAGCCCAGCTCGAACAGGTGCGCCTCGAGCATGGCCAGCTGCTTCGGCGTCAGCGCGAGCTCGTACTCCCACACGTCGCGCGACTCGTAGTCGTTGTACTCGCGGACCTTGTAATAGTAGGGGAACAGGTGGAACACGCCGGGGAACATCCCGGTGAGCCCCTTGAACGCGTAGAAGAGCGGGTTGCCGGTGTCGGGCGTGGCGGAGAAGTCGATGCCCGAATCGAGCAGCTCGCGCTTGTCGGCCGGCACGTCCTCGCTGTGCTTGCGGATGCGCAGGAACGTGTGGCCGAAGATCGAGGCCGGGTTGTTCAGGTAGTAGGACGAGAAGACGAGGCTCACCGACTCGGCCTGCAGCCGCTGGAAGTACTCGTCGAAGCGCGGGCAGTCGAGCGGCGGCAGCGACGCAGGCCGCAGCTCGCCGAGCAGCCACGCCGCCCGCGCCGGAAACCGGCACTGCGGCGGCACGGCCTTGCGCGCGCGCTGCTCGTCGGTGAGCTGCACTTGCCCGTACAGCGCGCGCAGCGTCGCCTCCAGCTCCGCCGCCGGATCGGACTTTCCGTTCTTGGCGAGAAAGAAATCGGGCCCGTCGGCTTCGCTTTGGAACCCGCCGAAGAGCCGCTTGCGCCAGTGACCCAGGCGCAGCCACTCCTCTCGCCGGTCGAGCCCCAGCCCGCGCGCCTGCGCCACCAGGGTCTCGACCTCCAGATCTCTGCGCACGCGCTCCGCGACTGGCGACGCCGGCAAAGCCAGCTCCTCCGCGGGAGCATCCTCCGCTGCCCGCGCCGCGAAGGGCGCGAGCAGCGGCAACAGCAGAATCAGCCCAGCTTGCCGCAGGCCAGCGCCTTGTCGTCTCTGAGCGTCGAGATGATGCTGCCCGCCACCTGGTCCGACGGAACCGACGCGTTCGGGAAGATGCTCCCGAAGTTCTTCTGCAGCGTCGCACCCACCGCCGAGGCGTCGGTGCAGCCGGCCAGCGTGGCCAGGTTCTTCACCGTCTCGCCCTGCCCGCGCGCGATGTCCTTGGCCAGCGCCTCGCGGTTGGTCTCGATGAACGACTTGGTGCTCGCCACGCCGCCGCCGGTGTCGGCGCAGTTCGACGTGCCGGTGGTGATGCCGAACGTCTGCGTGCCGAACAGGTCGTTGGTGGTGGCCGCGAAGATCTGCACGATGCCTTTCTGGTTGCCGAACACCATCGAGCCGAGGCCGCAGCCCGCGGTGCCGTACGGCGCGGCCGACGCCGCCGCTGACCCGAGGAGCACTGCAGAAACCGCCATCATCACGTTGCGCATGCTCTCCCTCCGTGTGCGTGGAACTGCCGACTACGGCCGTACCTGTCTGCGGCGATCAAGTCAACGAGTTGTGCTCTCGCTCGCGAGGCGTTTTTCGAGCCTCCGCCTTGCGTCTGTCGCGTAATTCCTGCACTCGCCGCTCCCGGCGAACGAAGCGCCGGCGTTCAGTTTCTCGCGGAGGCGGGCGAAATCCGGGTGAACGGTGAGCAGCACGTCGCAGGGCAGGCTCGCGACGCGATCGATGCTGGCGCGGAACGAATCGGCGATGGGCGCGAACTTGAAGTCGCCTTCCGAGATGGCGTTCAGGCTGTCGGCGTAGACCACGTCGAAGCAGCGCTCGCGCTCGCACGAGCGCCAGGTCCAGGTCGTGCTGCCCGGCGTGTGCCCCGGGGTGAAGTGCGCGATCACGCGCAACGGTCCCACCTGCACCGCCTCGCCGTCGGCCAACGCCCGCACCCGCGCCGCCCTGGGGAAATGCGCGCTCGATTCGTCGGCGGCCAGCGGGTCGTCCGGCGCGACGCGGCCCTCGGCGAGCGCCTTCGCGTTGGCCGGGCTGGCCGCCACCTCGGCGCCGCTGTCGCGCTGGATGGCGGCGATGCCGCCCGCGTGATCGAAGTGCGCGTGCGAGAGCACGATGACCTTGATGTCCTCGAGGCGAAAGCCGAGCGCGCGGACGTTGCGCTCGATGAGCGGCGCCGACTGCGGCAGCGCGCCGTCGAGCAGGACGTGGCCCTGCGGCGAGGTCACCAGGATCGACGCGAGCCCCTCGACGCCGACGTAGAAGGTGTTTCCCACGACGCGAAAAGGCCGCTGCGGCCGGTTCCATTCGGCGCAGTGCGTGCAGTGGATCGGCGCGGTGAGCGCGTCGGCCGCGAGCAGCAACGCGAGCATCATGCGATCGGCTCGAATCGCGCGGTGAAGTGCCGCAGGAACGGCGGCTCGTACACGATGCGCAGCCCGCGAAGCTCGTGCCGGCGCCGCACGATGTCGGCCGCGCCCTCGATGACGTAATCGAAGTGGCTCTGCGTGTAGCAGCGCCGCGGGAACGCGAGCCGCACCAGCTCCATCGACGCCTTCTCGCCGAACATGGCCGAGCCGATCTCGCACGCCCGCACGCCATCGTTCAGGTACAGTTCGACCACCAGCGCCTGCCCCGGCAGCTGCGCGGGCGGGATGTGCGGCAGGAAAGCCTTCGCGTCGATGTACACCGCGTGCCCGCCGGGCGGCTGCACGGTGGGAACGCCGAGCGCGTTCAGCCGCTCGGCCATGTAGCGCGAGGTGGCGAGGCGGTAGTCGAGATAGTTCTCGTCGAGCACTTCGTCGAGGCCCACCGCCATGGCCTCGAGGTCGCGCGCGGCCAGCCCGCCGTAGGTGGGAAAGCCTTCGGTGAGGATGAGCTGGTTGCGCAGCGACTGCAGCCAGTCGCCCGCCCGCAGCGCGATGAAGCCGCCGATGTTCACCAGCGCGTCCTTCTTGGCGCTCATCATGCAGCCGTCGGCGAGCGCGAAGGTCTCCTCGGCGATCGAGCGCGTGGTGCGGCCCGCCTCGGCCGGCTCGCGCAGCTTGATGAAGTGGCTGTTCTCGGCGAACCGGCAGGCGTCGAGGATGAACGGGATGCGGTGGCGCCGGTAGATGGCCGAGACCGCGCGCAGGTTCTCCAGCGACACCGGCTGGCCGCCGCCGGAGTTGTTGGTGATGGTGATCATCCCCAGCGGGATGCGGTGGCGGTTCTCGCCGCAGAACGCGTCGAGGCGCGCGAGATCGAGGTTGCCCTTGAACGGGTGGCGGCTCGCCGGATCGCGGCCCTCGGCGATGACCAGGTCCACCGCCTCGGCGCCGACCGCCTCGAGGTTGGCGCGGGTGGTGTCGAAGTGGTTGTTGGAAGGCACCGCGTCGCCGGCCTTCACCACCTGCGAGAACAGCAGCCGCTCGGCGGCGCGGCCCTGGTGGGTGGGGATGACGTGCGCGTACCCGGTGAGCGCACGGACCACCTTCTCGAAGCGAAAGAAGCTGCGCGAGCCGGCGTACGACTCGTCGGACTGCATCATCGCGCCCCACTGCGCCGCACTCATCGCGGTGGTGCCGGAGTCGGTGAGGAAGTCGAAGGTGACCGCCTCGGCCGGCACGAGGAACAGGTTGTAGCCGGCGTCGCGCACGATGCGCTCGCGCTCTTCGCGGCGCAGCAGCGCCAGCGGCTCGACCTGGCGGATCTTGAACGGCTCGATGATGGTGCGTGGCATGGCGGCGATCATCGGGGGGCGATGCCCATCTCGCGATCCAGCTCGGCCGGATCGTAGATGACGCCGTCCTTCACCGTGAGCGCAACCTTGCGCACCTCGGAGATGTCGCGGGTGGGGTCGCCGTCGATCAGCACCACGTCGGCGAGCTTGCCCGGCCGCACCAGGCCGAAGTCCTTGTCCATGCCCATGATGCGCGCCGCGCCGAGCGTGGCGAGCTGCAGCACCTGCGCCGGCGGGATGCCGGCCTGCGCGTCCAGCTCGAGCTCCCGGTTCAGCCCGAAGCCGGCGAAGGTGTCGGTGCCCGCCTCGATGGGAATGCCCGCCGCCCACAGCGCGTGCGCCAGCTCGAGCGTGCGCTTCCACGAGGCGCGGAACTTCTCGTCGTCGCCGTCCTTCATCGGCAGGCCGCCGCCGAGGAACCCGCGCCGCACCTGCACCGGCAGGCGGTCGGCGATGGCCGCGTAGCCCTGCGCCACCCGGCCGGGCCGGTCGACCATCATCGATTCGAACACGCCCAGCGTGAGGTCGAGGCAGGTGTGGCGGTCGAGGAGCAGCTGCACGAACGAGCGAACCCGATCAGACGCGAGGTCCAGCTCGCGCGCCCGCCGCGCCGGCTCGAGGAAGCGCGCCGGCGTCCGGGTGTCCTTCACGTCGGGCATGAAGTCGAGCAGCAGCATGTTGACGTGCTGGATCTCGTCGTAGCCCTGCTCGACCGCCTGCTGCGCGATCATGAACGCCGGGACGTGCCCGGACACGCGCAGCCCGCGCCGGTGCGCCTCGGCCGCGATCAGCGGCACCAGCTCGGGCTTGAGCGAGCTGTACATCTTGATCTGCACGAAGCCGTGGTCGGCGTACCAGTCGACCCACTTGAGCGCCTCCTCGGGCGTCCCCGCCAGCACCTTGGTGGGCCCCTGGTACGGGCCGGGCCCGTCGATGAGCCCGGCGCGCACCACGCGGGTGCCGATCTCCTCGCCCTTCGCCACCCGGTCGATGCGCGCGGCCAGCTCGTCGTTGTCGTTGCCCATGTCGCGCAC
>Ga0335081_10011660_pt1 | contig 14228 bp, 12 predicted proteins | sample Lox_Sample_35_FD_206713 | JGI IMG/M metagenome (GOLD analysis project Ga0335081, IMG submission 206713) | Soil microbial communities from Loxahatchee National Wildlife Refuge, Florida, United States - Lox_Sample_3.5 | ecosystem: Environmental > Terrestrial > Soil > Wetlands | place: USA... | reverse complement strand
CTGAGTCACATCAGCGATACGGCGCGCGGAAGCGTCGACCGCATCGATGCCACGGTGAATGACGCGGTCGATCGCGTCCGCCTGCAGGTCATTCGCGGCGACGAGATGGTGACCCGCACCCTCGACAAGATCGAAGAGACCTCCGACAAGGTGCAGCACAGCGTCATGTCGCCGGTGCGCCAGATGTCGGGCATCGTGCAGGCCATCAGCACCGGCGTCGGCACTTACTTCAATCAGCAGAGACGACGCCGCAACGGCGGTCCCTCGGACGAGATGTTCATCTAGCCGGAATCCAGGCATGTCCCACTGGCTTTGGCCTCGCAGGCCATGCTGCGCTCTGGATCAGACCCCGCAGCTGGTTACTTGTGCGCCAGTGCCGCCTTCAGTCCACCAATCGCCACGATGCACGCCGACGTGGCGCGGCCGAAGTCGCTCTTTATGGGATCGATGAGCTCTTTGGCCATCATCGGTGAACAACTTGGTAGTTTGCGTGCCACCTGTCCGACGCAGGCGTGAAAGGCCTTGTGCTTGTCGCGCAGCTCCTGATACGCGGGCACAGCGCCATGTTTTAACCCGTCGCCGTAAATCCACTTCCCCAGTTCACACTGATCGTCTCTTCCGGCAACATTGGGATCAATGGCTTCACCGTCCTCGATTGCACTTTTCAGGCGCGCCTTCTATTTCGAGTGGCCCAGGACCATCTGGTCGAAGTTCATCTCCATCGGAAACCTCCACAACCCGTATCTTCGGCAGGCAGGAAGGCGACTTTATCGCGACCTATTAAGATCTGAGGGATTTAAGTCCCGGTTTCGATCTGCGCAAGAGAATGTAAGGTGCACCGACAGGAGGGCGGTCAGGCGATCCAGCCTCCGCCGACCACAACATCGTCATCGTAGAACACGACTGCCTGACCGGGCGTGATCGCTCGCTGCGGCTCATCGAAGGTGACCAACGCCTCGTCCGGGCTGTGGTTGACTACGGTAGCCGCCGCCGGCTCGTGGCGATGGCGAATCTTCGCCTGCACCCGGATCGGCTCTCGCAACTCGTCGATTGCAATCCAGTTCAGCTGGCGAGCGCGCAACGTTCGTGACAGTAGCTCATCGCCGCCGCCCACCACCACCTGACGCTTGTCGCCGCGAATCTCCAGCACGTAGAGCGGCGATCCGGTGGCGACACCCAGGCCCTTGCGCTGGCCGACAGTGAAGTTATGGATACCGTTGTGCGGGCCGACGACCTCGCCGGTGGTGGTGACCAGCTCGCCCGCGGTGTCGGGAATCTGCTCGCCCTGCTCGCTGAAATAGGCGTCGAGAAAGCGCTTGTAGTCGCCGCCGGGGATGAAGCAGATCTCCTGCGAGTCGGGCTTCTCGAACAGACGCAGTCCGGCGCGCCGAGCCTCCTCGCGGACATCGGGCTTGCGCATGTTGCCCAACGGAAACAGGGTGCGGCTCAGCTGCTCCTGGGTAAGGCCGAAGAGGAAGTAGGTCTGGTCCTTGCTGCGATCGGCGGGGCGCTTGAGCAGCCAGCGGCCGCGCTCGGGGTCGAACTCATTGCGCGCGTAGTGGCCAGTGGCGAGCCGGTCGGCGCCGATCTGGCGGGCCGTGACGAGGAGCTGATCAAACTTCAAGTGATTATTGCACAAACTGCACGGAACTGGTGTCCGCCCAGATAGATACTCCGCGACAAATGGCCGCACAACGTCCTGCTCAAAACGCTCTTCCTGGTTGACGACGTAGTACGGAATACTGAGCGTCTCGGCCACGCGGCGGGCGTCGTAGACGTCGTCGATAGAGCAGCAACGTCCCTGCACGGACTCGGGCATGCCGTTGTGGCCGGCGAGACGGCGCTGGTTCCAGAGCTGCAGGGTAAGTCCTACAACGTGGTAGCCCTGCTGGCAGAGCATGGCCGCCACGGTGGAGGAATCCACACCGCCCGACATGGCAACGGCGATGGTCTGAGAAGGAACCATTTAGCAATTAGCATTCAGCGCTTGGTGCTCGGACGTGTCTGACAAGCCGATTACCAAGACAGACGCTTACAAAAAACCTATCGCTGCATGGGTGGCAGTTGCTAAAGGCCAAATGCTAAGTGCTAAATGCCGCTTCAGCCCAGAGCGGACGGCTGATGGCTGACAGCTGCTTTCTTATACACCGGGCTGATCTCGCGCAGCCGGGCCACGACTTCAGGCACCAGTGCCAGCGCGAAGTCCACATCCTCCACGGTGTTCTGCTTACCCAGGCTGAAGCGGATGCTGCCGCGCGCGCGCTCCGCGGACAAGCCCATCGCCGTGAGAACATGCGAAGGCTCGATCGCTCCCGACGAACATGCCGCGCCGGTCGAGACCGCCAGCCCCTTCAGGTCAAGCGCGATCACCATCGCCTCGCCTTCAATGCAATCAAATGAGATGCTCGTCGTATTCGGCACCCGTGGCGCACCGTCGCCATTTACACGGGTCAGCTCGATGCCCTCGACAATCGTCTTCTCCAGCCGGTCGCGCAGCTCAGCCATTCGGGCGACGCTGCCGTCGTCGAATCCCCGGCGCGCGATCTCGGCGGCCTTGCCCAATCCTACGATGCCGGCGAGGTTCTCCGTACCGGCGCGCCGCGAGCGCTCATGCCGGCCGCCGTATGCCAGCGGCTGCAGCAGTGTTCCCTTGCGCACGAACAGCGCTCCCACGCCCTGCGGGCCATGAAACTTGTGCGCCGAAATGCTCAGCAGATCGCAGCCCAGTTCCTTCACATCGAGCGGAATCTTTGCCGCCGCCTGCACCGCGTCGGTGTGGAAGTAAACGTCAGCTTCGGCGGCAATTTTCCCGATCTCGGCAATCGCCTGCACCACTCCCGTCTCGTTGTTAGCGAGCATGATGCTGATGAGCTTGGTTTCCGGCCGCAGCGCCCGCCTCACGTCGTCCGGATCGACCAGCGACTGCCCGTTGACCGGCACATACGTCACCGTGCAGCCCATCTCTTCCAGCCGGGTGCAGGAGTTCAGCACGGCATGGTGCTCGATGGCCGAGGTAATGATGTGATCGCCCGGCTTGACGTTTCCGAGTACGCCGAAGAGAGCCAAGTTATCGGCCTCGGTGCCGCCGCTGGTGAAAACAATCTCCGCCGCGCGGGCGTTGAGGAGTTCGGCAACCTGCTCGCGAGCACGCTCGACGGCCGCCCGCGCCTGCTGGCCCTGCTGGTGAATGGAGGAGGCGTTCCCGAACTTCTCGAAGTAGCAGGGACGCATGGCCTCAAACACTTCGGGCAGAAGCGGAGTAGTGGCGTTGTTGTCGAGATAGATGCGCTGCATAGCTCTGCTTATTTTAGCTGTTCATTGGATTCCGCGGGTGGTGGGTGCGATTCGCGGCGGTGTTAAATATCGGCGTGCGCGCTTGAAGCGTTGCATGATCCATGAGCTCGTTACCCACGGCTCCCGCAGTCGGCCACTGTAGTTTCGCCAGGGGCGGGCCTGGGGCGAAAATGTAATCTAGAATCCTGGTATCGAAACTCTCTCACTCGCATTGTGAAATCCTCAAGCAAAAAGCCGGCGCGAAAGGGCAAGGCAAAGAGCGTTTCCAAGGCCACACTCAAGCTGCGTCTGCTGAAGAAGCTGAAGTGCACGCTGAAGTACGAAAAGTTGGCGTGGGCCGCCGGGGCAAAGCTTGTGGCGGGCGTGGATGAAGTGGGGCGTGGCTCGTTATTCGGGCCGGTGGTGGCGGCTGCGGTGATTCTCGATCCGGCGTATCGCATTCGCGGACTGCGCGACTCCAAGCTGCTGGACCGCGAGACTCGCGAGCGGCTAGCGCCACGCATTCGCGAGCACGCGCTGGCGTATGCAATCGCCGCGGTCGATGTCGCGACCATCGACCAGATCAATATCTACTGGGCGTCGAAGCGGGCGATGGAAGAAGCTGTCGGGATGCTGACGCTGCGGCCCGACCATCTCCTGATCGATGCGCTGCACATCAACTTCGAGTGCGCGCAGACCCCGATCATCCACGGCGATGCGGTGTCAGCTTCGATCGCGGCAGCGTCCATCATCGCGAAGGTGGAACGGGACGCGATGGTGGCGGCGTGGGACTCGGTCTTCCCCGAATACGGGCTCGCCTCTAACAAGGGCTACTCGACGCCCAAGCACCTGAAGATGCTGCGCGAGAAGGGACCGACGCCGCTGCATCGGCTGTCGTTCGCGCCGGTGTGGACATCGTCGGCGCCGCAGGAGGTGCTCGAGTTCATGCTGGAGGGAAAGGGCGACAACGCGGATGAGGGCGAGTGAAGAGCTTGTGAAACTTCTGAAGGCCAGCTCTACCAAGTTCGCGTTTAGCGCGAATTCTCGCTGCAGCAGCTCACAACTCGGCTGTGCGGTAGCGGCGTCAAAGTTGGCAGCGGCCCTCGCGATGCTGTCTTTGCGCACAACCATTGCACGATCAGCGTCAGAGATGAAGCGCCTGGCGCCGCGGTGGAACGAACTGCTTCGCCACCAGGCGCACACCGTTTTCCAGTTGTTCTCCTGGAACCGGCTCGCGGCGGAGATGTTCCGCGACCGGCTGACGCCGCACGTGATCTCCGTGGAGAGCGATGCCGGTGCGGCCATTATTCCGGCAGCCATAGATCGCCGCTCGCGTCATCTTGAGTTGCTGGGCGAGGCGCTGTTTGATTATCGCGACGTTCTGCAGGCCGGCGATGAGGAGGTTCTGCGTATGGCCTGGCAGGAGCTGGCGAGCCTGAGAAGGACATTGCGCGTGATCTCGCTCGGGGAGCCGGTTGACAGGGGGCGCTGGTCGGGATTCTCTCCAAAGTGGTTCGCCAACGCGCCGCAGGTGGAGCGCGATCGGATCGGCGAGAAGGAATTTCGCGAGGCGCATCCGAGGCTGGCGCGGCAGCTGCGAAGACTCTACCAGCAAGGCGTGGTGATGCGCAGCTTTTCCGGCGAACATTCGGAGCAGCTTCGACGAGTCTATGAGTGTAAGCGCGAACAGTTTGCGGGGCCCGACAATCTATTTCACGACGAACGACGACGCGAATTCATGATCGCGGCGGCTTCGCTGGAGGAAAGCGGCTGCGAGGTATTCACGCTGCAAGACCCTTCGGAAGCGATGGTGGCAGGCCTGGTGAGCTTTCGCGAACGCGATGTTCGGCGCTGCTACACCATCTATTTCAATCCGGCATGGGCACAGTATTCTCCGGGAGTGACGCTGCTGTATGAGGTGACGGCGCGGTCGCTGCGGGAGGGGTTGAGCTGCGATTACATGACGGGCGAGTATCCCTACAAGCGGCGGCTGGCCAATTCGAAGCGGGCGCTTTATACGGTTGATGTGAGCGCCGAGGAATTCGCTGAGATCGCCGAGCAGAGAGTGACATCGCGCGCAGCGTGATTCCCGGACGGCGCCCCGATCTTTGGCGGTGCCGCGAGATTACAGGCGCTTCAGAAAAAGCTTGGCCTCTTCGAGGTGAGGAAACAGCTTCTCCTCCGCTTGGAATTCCGGGCCGTGGACGCAACGGCGGCTGCCACGCAATTTCACAGGATGCTTGAGGTGCAGCATCTCGTGATAGACGATGTATTCCACCGCATAGGGCGGCACGTGAGGGTGGTCGAAGATGCGGCTGACCACGATGGCATTGTGCGCCGGATCGTAGTGCGCCAGACTATTGCGCGCGCGGATGCGGCTCCAGGTCATCTGCGGGCGGGCGAGCAGGCCGTAGAAAAACTTCTGATTGAGTTGCTCAAAGATCTCGTCGAGGTCGTAGACAAATCCGCGTGGCGATTCGATGCGCTTGCGTCCGCGAACCTGCCGCACCAGGTGGGCCTTGGCGCTCATGGCGTGGCTGGAGATGTAGCGCCGATAGCGCGTCGCATGCAGCGGCTGGATGGGCTTGCGATAGATCTTGGCCAGCAGGATGTGCGCGATGTCCTCGAGGATGGTCTCGGGCGAGCCTTCCAGCAAATCGGAGATGCGCACGTGAATGACGCCTTCGCGCAGGCGAATGGTGCTGTTGACGTTGGCGAAGGCGTAGAACTCCACCTGGAACTCGGGGATGGGCGCCCGCGGGCGCAGCGCGCGATAGGTGCGCTGGAAAATGTGGTGGAGATTCTCGCGCAAGATGCTATTAACGTAACATGACAGCCACGCAGATTGACGAAGCGGGTACTAAGGTTTTCGTGCCATTGAAATGGATCGAGGCACTCTGCTAAGGTATGCAGGTAGTTTTTGACGAGAGGCCGCTACAGGGGGAAAATGGGCGGCCTTTTGTTTTGGCCGTGGTGAAAGCGGTGAGTGTCGCCGCTATGCGGCTCGCAATCTTTTCCTAATTTCCCCGGGGCCCGGGCGCAATTCGTCGCCGCGGCATTCGCGGCTGATTCTGTTCTGCCGGGGATTGTGGCTGGTCTGAAGCCCGGCGCTTCCACCTGTGGCTAAAGCCACTCTTCACATTGCGAGTTCCCCCCGCTGCAGCTAGTCCCGCCGCTCAGAATAGACTTTGTTCAACTTTTTTTCTTTGGCCAGCTCGTTTTGCTTCTGGAGCTCCTCGCGGCCGTCGTCGGCGGTGTCGCTGACGGCTTCGGTCGCGTTGGTCAATGCGAAGGTGTACTGGTCGAGCTCTTCCGGCGGGGACTGCGATTTCAGGCGGTGCAGCTGGGCCTGCCATTCGCTGGTGGCTTCGATCAGCAGTGTCAGACCTTTGCGCATGTCGGTCTTGTGGGAAGCGTACATCTCGATGTTGTCCTCGATCTCGTCGAGCAAGGTAGTGAAGTCCTCCAGCAGATCGTGAATCTGGCTGGGGCGATCCTTGGCCGTCTTGTCGGCGCGCAGCTGGTCGATTTTGGTCATGCGATCGCGGGAGAACTTCACCATCAGTTCCAACCGTTTGTCGGGCCAGTCGGCCGACTCGCGCATTTCGTCGACCTCTTTTTCATTGAGTGGGTCGCGCTTTTGCGCCGCACCGTTCGCGACGAAGAGAAAGAACAGCGAAACGAAGAACAGGGCGAACCGCATGCGAGGCCGCATCATGATTTCCCCTTTGGCTCGGCGTCCGGCCCCCACATCTTGATCATGAGGTCGGAGCGGATCTGCTCAATTTCCTGGATGGCGGTGCGTACCGGGGGCTGATCCTCGAAGGCGAGGGTTTCCCCGATGTCGTGCATGCGCTCGCGCAATTTGCGCAACTTGATCTCGGTTTCTTTCAGCTGCTTGCCCGAGGCCGCGGCGGCGTCGGCGGCTTTGCGCGAATACTCCACCACCTGGCGGATTTCGGCCTGCGCTTTGTCGACCTGCCCGTCGGTGAAGAGAGCGTTGGAAGATTCCAGCTGCAGACGGGCGTATTGCATGCAGAGCTTGGCCTGCTCGCCGCCGCGGGCGGCATCGGCGCGGGCCTTGAGTTCGCTGGGCGTCTCGGGCGCAGCGAGCCCCATGCCGCTGAGCGCAATCAGAATCGCTATTGCCAGGAAAACACGCATGCTACTTCTTGACTCGGTATTTGTCGGCGTGCTGGGGATCGAGCGCGATCAAGCGATGACGCGCCTGCCACTCCTGGTCGGGAAACTTGCCGTCCGCCGTGGCCAGGAACTTCTGATAATATTCCACCGCTTGCGGCACCGCTTTCAAGTTGTCGAAGGTGGCGGCCCGCAAGAAATAGGTCGCCGGAATGTCCGGCAGATACTTGGCGCGCGCGTCCAGCGCCTGCAACGCCAGCTGATAATTCTTGTTGGAGGCCGCGGCGACAGCCAGGTTGCCGTAGGCATCGCCGAATTCCGGTCTCAGTTTGACGGCCAGGAGCAGCTCCTGCTGCGCCTCAGGAAACTTTTTTTCGTGCAGCAGCAGCGAGCCGAGCTGGTAGTGGGCCTCGGCACTGTTGGCGATGGCTGAGCTGTCGGGCGGTGTCTGCCGCTGCCGATAGACCTTGAGGATGCCATCGAAACCAGCTGCCGCCTCGCGCAGCCAATGTTCGGCTTCCGTATCGTTGCCGGCCTTGCCGTACAAGACACCGAGTTCAAGCTCTGCCTGGGGATTGGCGCCAGCCTGAAGGCTCTTCTTGAGCTCGGCGGCTGCCGCGTCGGTCTTCCCTTCCGCAGCGAGCACGCGCGCCAGCTGTGCGCGGGCGGTATCGTTTGCGGGATCGGCCAGCAAAGCTTTGTTGAGGGCTGCCTCGGCGTCGGCAAACTTCTTCCGCGCTATATAGACGTTGGCGAGGCCGGCCAACGCATCCGGCGACTTGGGATCGATGACGGCGGCGGCCTGGAATTCGCGCGCGGCTGCGTCGAAATCTTTTTGATCTAGCAGAAGATCGCCGGCGACCAGATGCGGAGCGGGATCTTTATCGTTGAGCTTGGCTGCCAAACCGTAGGCGGCAAGCGCCTGTTGGGGATCTGTTGGCTGCAGGACCCGGCCTAGCGCCAGCCAAGCTCGCGCCAGCGACTCTTCGGGATGCGTCGTGGGCTTCAACTGGGTGGCGGCCTTCAGATATTTGGCGGCTTCCGTGCGGACGCCCTGCTGCGCCAGCAGCAACCCCAGATTCAGGTTGGACTCGAAGACATTCGGATTGAGGCTGACCGACTTGCGATAGGCGTCCACAGCCTGGTCGCGGCGATGGGTAGCGTTGTAGACGTAGCCCAGGTCGAACCAGGCGCGAAAGTTATCGGGCTTGGCAGCGATGATCTTTTGCAGCGAAGTTTCGGCGGCGGCGAAATCGTTGTTCTGCATCGCGGTTTCGGCCTGATCGAGTTGGGCGGCAATCGGGTCTTGCGGCTCGGTCTCCTCGACACGATGATGACGGACGGTGGGTTTGCTCTCCTGGGATTGCGCCGTGGGAGCGACGATGGCGAGAACCAACAGCAGTACGATGATGTTAGCGATGATCATGGTCTATGCGGACCGCCCATGTCCGATCTTCCACTCATTCCAACATCAGCAATGAGTGGGGCATCAGGCACGGCGCTCAAGCGCCGCACTACCCGGGAGGTCGCCGTTGTGCGGCAAGACGCGCGCCAGCCATTGTCCGGTATAGGAGCCCGGCGCCGAGGCGACAGCTTCCGGCGGTCCGACGGCAACCACTTCCCCGCCCCGCGCGCCGCCCTCCGGACCTAGATCGATGACCCAATCGGCGGTCTTGATCACGTCCAGATTATGCTCGATCACCACAATCGATCCGCTCGCTTCGATTAGACGGCGAAACGCCGCCAACAGCTTACTGACATCGTCAAAATGGAGGCCAGTGGTGGGCTCGTCGAAGATGTAGAGCATGCGCGGCTGGCGCTTATTCTGCTCGCTGCGCGGCTTGCCGATGTCGCGCAGCCTGGGCTGAAGGTGGGCCGCCAGCTTCATGCGCTGGGCTTCGCCGCCGGAGAGCGTAGTCGCCGACTGGCCCAAGCGCAAGTATCCCAGCCCGACCTCCTCCAGCACCCGCAGCTTGTCGACGATCTTGGGCACGCCGGAGAAAAAGTGCAGCGCCTCCTTGACGGTCATGTCGAGCACCTCGTGAATATTCTTGCCGTGATAGCGCACTTCGAGCACTTCGGGCTTGTAGCGCGTGCCTTTGCACTCTTCGCAGATGAGCTCCACGTCGGCGAGGAACTGCATCTCGACCGTGACGGTGCCGTCGCCCTGGCAAGCCTCACAACGTCCGCCGGGGATATTGAAGGAAAAATGGCCGGCGGTGTAGCCGCGCTTCTCGCTCTCGGGCAGCGAGGCGAAGAGCTCGCGGATGGCGTCGAAGGCCTTGATGTACGTGACGGGATTGGAGCGCGGGGTGCGGCCGATGGGCGACTGATCGACCAGCACGACCTCGTCGATCCACTCCGCACCATCGACGCGCTCGACTTCGGCGGTGGGGCCACCCGTGACCTGGCCTTTCTCCACGGCCAGCGCGTTGTAGAGAACGTCGTGCACCAGCGTGGACTTGCCCGAGCCCGAGACTCCCGTGATGCAGACCAGCATGCCGAGCGGGATGGCCACATTCACCTTCTTGAGGTTGTGTGCGCGCGCGCCCGAGAGTGTGATTTTTCGCCCCGTGCCCTTGCGGCGCACGCTGGGAAGCTGAATGCGCAGCTCGCCGTTGAGGTAGCGGCCAGTGAGTGAGGCGGGATCGCGCTTCACTTCTTCGTAGGCGCCGCTGGCAATCAGCTGACCGCCATTCTCGCCGGCGCCGGGACCGAGATCGAGGATGCGGTCGGCGGAGCGCATGATCTCGACGTCGTGCTCCACGACCAGGATCGTGTTCCCGAGATTGCGCAGATCATGCAGGATTTTGATCAGGCGATCGGTGTCACGGCTGTGCAGGCCGATGGAAGGCTCGTCGAGGACATAGAGTGTGCCGACGAGGCGCGACCCCAGCGACGTGGCCAGCTGGATGCGCTGCGCCTCGCCGCCGGAGAGCGTCGACGCAAGGCGGTCGAGCGTGAGGTATTCGAGGCCCACGTCGTTGAGGTAGCGGAGGCGGTCGTTGATCTCCTCCAGCAGCTTGCCCGCAATGTCGGCGTCCTGGCGCGAAAGCTCGAGCTGCGAGAAAAAGCGCGTCGCCTCTTCCACGGTCATGGCGGTCACCTGGCAGATGTCTTTGCCACCGATCCTGACCTGGCGCGCTTCGCGCCGCAGGCGCAGGCCGCTGCACTCGGAACACACCGAATAGCCGCGATAGCGGCTGAGGAAGACGCGCACGTGCAGCTTATACTTCTTGCGTTCAAGATGCGCGAAGAAGCCGCGCACGCCCCAGAATTTTGCGTCGCCGTTGATGATGAAGCTCTGCTGCTCGGCGGTAAGGTCCTGCCAGGGCACGTCGAGTGGGATGTTGGCGGCGCGAGCGTAACGGCGCATTTCCGTGGCCAGCGGGCGGTATTTCGGCTTGGTCCAAGGCTCGATCGCACCTTCGGCGAGCGAGAGCGTCTTGTTGGGGATGACAAGGTTGAGATCGAAGTCGATGGTGTTGCCGAAGCCCTGGCAGCGCGGGCAGGCGCCAAAGGGATTGTTGAAGGAGAAGAGGCGCGGCTCGGGCTCTTCGTAGCGGAGGTTGCACTGCTTGCACTCGAAACGCTGCGAGAAGCGGAGACGCCGCGCCGGCTCGTCGTTACGCGGCGCAGTCTCGAAGAGGACCTCGCCAGCTTCGCGATAGCCCTGCTCGACGGCGTCGACGATGCGGAGACGCGAGTCGGGCGACACCGAAATGCGGTCGATCAGGACCAGCACCGGCTCCGCGAAGTTGAGATCGAGCAGCGACTCGGGCGTGGAGAACTCGTAGATCTGGCCTTTCTGGTAGAGGCGGTTATAGCCGCGCTTGCGCAGCTCGAAGAGGCGGTCTTTCAGGTGGGAGTCGAGTTCGGCGGAGGCTGCAGATTTCGCCGACTTCTTTTTGGGAGCGCGGCGGCCTTTGACCTTCTCCGGCTCGGAAGGCTTCGGCGGAGGCTGCAAGGGAAAGAACACTTGCACGCGCGCGCCTTCGCCCAGCGCGAGAATGCGATCGGCCACTTCGTCGACAGTGTCCTTCTTCACTTCCTGGCCGCAGTTGAGACAGTATGTGCGGCCGACGCGAGCGTAAAGCAGGCGAAGGTAATCGTAGATCTCGGTTGCGGTGGCGACGGTGGAGCGCGGATTGCGCGTGGTGTTCTTCTGGCGGATGGCGACGGCAGGGGCGATGCCATCGATGAGATCGACGTCCGGCTTCTCGATGCGCTCCAGAAATTGGCGTGCGTAGGCGGAGAGCGACTCGACGTAGCGGCGCTGGCCCTCAGCGTAGACGGTGTCGAACGCCAGCGAGGACTTGCCCGAGCCCGAAACACCGGTCACCACCGTGAGCTGGTTGTGCGGAATCTCGAAATCGATGTTCTTCAGGTTATGGACGCGCGCGCCGCGTACGATGATGCTGTCGTTCGACATGGGCCTGGGCTCGGCAGCCGCACAGATTCCTGCAAAGCGGGCTGGCGAAACTTCTTATTATAACTGGTGGGAGAAACGGCTTCACCACAGAGACTCTCACAAGAAATCGTTTCGCACATTTCTTTGTCATCCAGCGGACCCGGCGCGAAGCAGCGGAAAGCAGATTCCTCGCTTCGCTTGTAATGACAATTCAAGCTGTACTCAAACTTTGAAATCCCTGTGGTGAAACTTACGCCTTCGTCCGCTGAGCGTACTTTTCGCGGATCTTTCTCACCTTGGGGGCGACGACGTAGGAGCAATAAGGCTGATTGGGATTGTTGGCGAAGTAGTCCTGGTGATAGTCCTCGGCGACGTAGAACGTGGAGGCGGGCTCGACGGCGGTCACGATGGGATCGCTGAAGACTTTGTCGCGGGTGAGTTCGACGATGACTTCTTCAGCGGTCTTTTTCTGCGCCTCGTCGCGATAGAAAATCACCGAGCGATACTGCTCGCCTACGTCGTTGCCCTGGCGGTTGAGGGTGGTGGGATCGTGGAGCGTGAAGAAGACGTGCAGCAGGTCGCTGTAGCTGATGATGGAGGGATCGAAGGTAACCTCGGCGACCTCGACGTGTCCGGCCTTGCCGGAGCAGACCTGCTGGTAGGTAGGATTGGCGGTGCGTCCGCCCATGTAACCGGAGCGGACCGACTCGACACCTTTCAGCTGCTTGATGGCGGCCTCGACGCACCAGAAGCATCCGCCGCCGAGGATGGCTGTTTCGGTTGGCATGATGATTTGATGTTAGCACTCAGGATTCGGCACTTGGCACTTAGCATTTAGCCGGATTCAATAACAGCCTTGCGCGTTGCGCTGGCTAAGTGCCAAATGCTCACTGCTAAGTGCTGCTACAGCCCCACCTCAATCCTTGAGCGCGGATCGAGGTAGTCGCGCAGTCCGTCGCCGATGAAGTTGAACGACAGCACCGCAAGCATAACTGCGGCGGCGGGAAAGAGCACCAGGTGGGGCGCGCTGAACAGATACGAACGGCCGTCATTGAGCATCGAACCCCAGCTTGGTGTCGGCGGCGGCACACCCAGCCCCAGAAAGCTCATGGTGGCTTCGGCAAGGATCGCGCCCGCCATGCCGATCGCCGCCTGCACAATTACCGGCTGAATGATGTTGGGCCAGATGTGGCGGACGATAAGCCGTGCATCACTTGCGCCGAGCGCGCGTGCGGCCTCAACGAACTCGCGCTCACGCACGGCGAGCACCTGTGCTCGCACCAGGCGCGCATAGCCCACCCAGCCTCCGAGCGAGAGCGCGAAGATCAGGTTGAAGATGCCCGGGCCGAGGAATGCCACGAATGCAATCGCCAACAGGATTCCCGGGAACGACATGAACGCGTTCATCACCACGACGTTGAGCAGACGATCGGTGAAGCCGCCGTAGTAGCCGGCGATAGAGCCGAAGATGAGGCCGAGGCTGAGCGAAGCTGCGACCACGCAGCTCCCAACCAACATGGAGATGCGCGCGCCGTAGATGATGCGCGAGAGGATGTCGCGACCGAGTTCGTCGGTGCCGAACCAGTGCGATGCGGACGGGCCCATGAGGCGCTGCGGCAGATCGATGCGCGCGGGATCTTGCGGCGCGAGCCAGGGCGCGAAGAGCGCGCAGGCCAGGAAGACCAAGACCATCACGACGCCCGCGGTTGCCAGAACGTTATGCCGCGCGGCGCGGCGCAACGAGACGAGTTGGACGGCGGTGGCCATGGACGCCATCTTAAAGCAGAGACCTCAGGTTAGGCCAAAATGTGCCGCCCCTGAACGCTTGGACGGTATAGGGATTCGCCATCCTGAGGTTCCCCGCCGGGCTAATGGAGTTTGTCCCGCCTCCGGCAGGACTGCGTTGTGCCGTCTGCGTCTTCGTCTGTATCGGGCAAGAATTCCGCACCCCAAGCAAAACCGGTGTCGAGTCCCAAGACGTTTTGCTCCGACACATCCTTTACAGCCGTGGGTTATGTCCTCCATTTGCCATCCAGCCGCGGGCGTGTGAAGGATGTCATGAGAATCGGCAGCCGACCTTTGGCTAGGGTGGGGCATTTCCGTTATCCTTCCGTGCAGCCATGCGCAGCCTTCTCTGTCTTCTCGTACTCGCCAACCTCTCTCTCGCCCAAACCCGTCACCCGGTAAACTTCGACGACATCGCCACCCTTCATCATGCGGTAACCATCGCCATCTCGCCCGACGGCAAGACCATTCTCTACCGTGTGGCTTTTGGCGGACAAAAAGGTCCAGATACCACAGAGTGGTACCTGATTCCCTTTTCCGGCGGCCAGTCCCGTCATCTCACCATGCCCGAGCACTTCACGCCCAGCGGCTTCACGGCCGACGGCAAGGCTCTCTATGG
>Ga0335081_10011659_pt1 | contig 14229 bp, 12 predicted proteins | sample Lox_Sample_35_FD_206713 | JGI IMG/M metagenome (GOLD analysis project Ga0335081, IMG submission 206713) | Soil microbial communities from Loxahatchee National Wildlife Refuge, Florida, United States - Lox_Sample_3.5 | ecosystem: Environmental > Terrestrial > Soil > Wetlands | place: USA... | reverse complement strand
CGGATAGCCGGCCGCCTCCCAGTCGGCGATCCCGCCCGCATAGCGCCGCACGTGCGCATAGCCCTCTCGCTCGAGGTGGCGGTAGGCGTAGATACTCGCCGCGCAATGCGCGTCGCCGCAGTACACGACAACCTCCTCGGAGGGGTCGAGCTCGTCGACGGCGTCGTCGAGCGTCGGGAAGTGGAGGGATCGGGGGATGTGCTTGGCCCTGAATGCGTGCTCCGGCAGCGTCATCACGAGCCGGAAGTCGTCCCCTCGTCGCAGCTTCGCCCGCAGCTCGTCTCTCGTGATCAGTCTCATCTCTCCCTCCCGATTTAGTTAGTACGATCGTTCGTTCTATCATAAGTACGACCGTTCGTGCTAACTTGACTGTCGTGACGAGCACGACGACGGAGCGCAGACGTCGAAGCGACGGCGAGCAAAGCCGCAATGCCATCCTCCGTGAGGCCGCGCAGCTCGCCACGGTGGAAGGGTTGGCCGGGCTCTCGATCAGCCGGCTGGCGCAGGCGGTGGGGATGAGCAAGAGCGGCCTCTTTGCACACTTCGGTTCCAAGCAGGAGCTCCAACTCGCGACGATCGAGACGGCGACCGAGGTCTTCGACGAGCTGGTCGTCGCGCCGGCGCTGGCGGCTCCCACAGGGCTCGAGCGTGTTCGTGCCCTGGCCGAGCTCTTCCTGAAGCACGTCGAGGAGAACGTCTATCCGGGCGGGTGCTTCTTCGCCTCGGTCGCCGCCGAGATGGATACCCATCCGGGACCGGTGCGCGATCGCGCGATGCAGTTCGTCGAGGAGTGGTCGGTGAGCCTCGTCCGCGCGGTGCAGGACGCGCAGACCGAGGGGTCGATCGCGACGACGGAGGATCCCGAACAGCTGGCGTTCGAGCTCGATTCCTACCTTCTGCTCGGGAATCTGCAGTACGTCGCGAGCCAGACGCCGAGGCCCATCGAGCGTGCACGCGAGGCGGTCGAGCGCAGGCTCGCGGAGGCGTCCGCCACAGAGGGTGACCCTGCCGCGAGGCCCGATGCGGTCGACGACGGCCTCTATTGACGGGCCTCGGCGGCTGCGCGGCGAATCGCCACGATCGAGCGCTCGACGTCTTCGTCCGTCGTCGCCCAGCTCGAGACGGAGATCCGCATCGCGCGCATGCCGTGCCACGTCGTGCCGCTGAGCCAGCAGGTGCCGTCGGCCTGGACGGCCTCGATGACTGCATCCGTGTGGGCGTCGCTGCTGAAGCGAACCAGGACCTGGTTCAGGACCACGTCGTTGAGGATCTCGATGCCCGGCGTTTCGCCGAGCGCCTCGCCGAAGCGGCGGGCGTGAGCGCAGCAGCGCTCGACGATCCCTGCGATCCCGGTCCGTCCCAGTGAACGGATCGCCGCGTAGACCGTGAACCCGCGGGCGCGCCTCGAGAACTCGGGGTTCCAGTCGAGCTGGTCGCGAGGGCCCGTCTCGTCGGCATGGATCAGGTAGCTCGCCCTCACGCCCATCGAGGCGCTGTGAGCCTCGGGATGCGCGCAGAACGCGACCCCGTTGTCGTACGGCACGTTGAGCCACTTGTGGGAGTCCAGGGCCCAGGAGTCGGCGCGGTAGGCGCCGGCTACCAGGTGCGCGAGCCCGGGGCTCACGGCGGCCCAGAGTCCGAACGCACCGTCGATGTGCAGCCAGGACCCCGCCGCGGAGGTGACGTCCGCGATCTGGGCGATCGGGTCGAAGGAACCCGTGTTCACGTTGCCGGCCTGGGCGCAGACGATCGAGGGCCCGTCGAGATCGGCGAGCGCGGAGCGCAGCGCATCGGGCAGCATCCGACCCTGATCGTCGGCTTCGACGGGGATGATGCACCCGCTGCCGAGGCCGAGAAAACGCAGCGCGCGATCGACGGTCGTGTGCCGCTCCTGGCCGACGACGACGCTGATCGGAGGCGCCCCTGTGAGGCCCCGCTCCTCGACGTTCCACCCGGCGTGCTCGAGGACGGCGTGGCGAGCCGCCGCCAGCCCTGTCACCCCGGCCATCTGACAGCCGGTGACGAAGCCGAACGAGGCGTCGCGCGGCAGAGCGAGCAGCTCCTTGAGCCACTCTCCCGCGACCTCTTCGACCACTGCTGCCGCCGGGCCCCCGACGTAGAGGCCGGCGTTCTGGTCCCAGGTCGCGGTGAGCCAGTCCGCCGCGACGGCAGCCGGCACTGCGCCGCCGATCACGAAGCCGAAATAGCGGCCGCCGGGGATGGCGATCACCCCGGGGTCGGCGGCCCGCGCCAGGTCCGAGATCACCGCGCGAGGATCGGCAGGGGCGTCCGGAAGCGGCCCGCCGAGATTCGCGCGCAGCTCCTCCAGACTCGCGGTCTGGCGAACGGGCCGCTCGGGGAGCCCCTCGAAGAAGTCGGCGGCGTACGACGCCGTCTCCTCGAGCAGCCTGCGCGTTGACATGGCTCCGACGATACCGGCCTGCCTCTCAGTCGAGCGGGATGCGGCGATCCGGTGGATGATTGGCAGGAGTCGACCCGAAGGAGGTATCCGATGCTGGGGAACACGAAGGTGTCGGCCGTGCTGTGCTCGACCGACCTGGAGCGCAGCCGGGAGTTCTACGAGCAGAAGGTGGGACTCGCGCTCTCGCCCGAGACCGTCCCGAACCACTTGCTCTTCGAGTGCGGCGACGGGACGACCATCCTCGTCTACGGGCGGCCCGCTCCGAACCAGGTTGACCACACGCAGGTTCGCTTCTGGACGAGCGACGTCGAAGCCGACGTCCGCGACCTCGAAAGCCGAGGTGTGGTCTTCGAGGATTACGACTTCCCGACGTTCAAGACGGTCGACCACATCGCCACCACCGCGGGGCTCGGCAGGTCCGCCTGGTTCCAGGATCCGGACGGCAACACCGTGGCGCTGTTCCAGCCCGAGTAGCCGCAAGCCCGTAGGATCGACCCATGGCCTCGCAGGTGGTGGTGCTGGGCGCAGGCTTCGGCGGACTCGAGCTTGCAACCGTTCTCTCGGACGAGCTCGGCGACGAGCTCGACCTGACGCTGATCGACAAGAGCGACGCGTTCGTCTTCGGCTACTCGAAGCTCGACGTGATGTTCGGACGCACCTCGCTCGACGCGGTGCGGCTCCCGTACCGGAACCTCGCGAAGCCCGGAGTCCGCTTCGTGCAGGAGTCGATCACGGCGATCGACCCGTTGGAGCGGGTGGTTACCACCGACGGCGGGGTCTACGAGGCGGACTATCTCGTCCTCGCCCTCGGCGCCGACTACGACTTCGCCGCGACGCCCGGCCTCGTGGGTGGGGTCGACGAGTTCTACTCCGTCGAGGGCGCCGCCAACCTCGCCGCCCGGCTGCCCGAGTTCGTGGAAGGACGCGCGATTGTCGGCGTCTGCGGCGCTCCCTACAAGTGTCCGCCCGCGCCGAGCGAGTGCGCGCTGCTCCTCCACGACTACCTCTCGGAGCGAGGCCTTCTGGAGAGCTGTGAGATCTCGATCCTGATCCCGTTCGAGATCCCCATTCCGCCCTCGCCGGACACCTCGGCGGCTCTCGTCGCCGCCTTCGCCGACCGTGGCATCGAGTACTTCCCGAATCGCCGGGTGAGCGCTCTCGACCCGGCCCGGCGGGTTGCGGTGCTCGACGACGGGGCCGAGCTGCCCTACGACCTCTTTCTGGGCGTGCCCGAGCACCGTGCCCCGGAGGCCGTGATCGCGAGTGGGATGACCGTCGACGGCTACGTGCCCGTCAACGGGAGGACGCTCGAGACGGGTTTCCCCGGGGTCTACGCGGTCGGCGACGTCGCGACGGTGGGTGTCCCGAAGGCAGGCGTCTTCGCGGAGCGGCAGGCGAAGGTCGTCGCCGAATCGCTGATCGCCCGCCTCCGCCACGGTGATGATGCCGACGGCTACGACGGACGCGGCGCCTGCTACATCGAGTTCGGCGGCGGTCTCGTCGGGCGCGTCGATGTCGACTTCTTCTCGGGTCCGACCCCGGTGGGGAAGCTCGAGGAGCCGTCGGTCGCGCTCGTGGGGGAGAAGAAGCACTTCGGCTCGAGCCGCCGCGCCCGCTGGTTCGCACGACCAAGCTGATCCAGCGCGGCACGTCCGGTGCCGATAACGAGCGGATGAGCAGCACCATCGTTTCCGATCTCGATCCCGTCGCCGAGCAGCTGCTCGAGCAGTCGCGCCAGCGGGAGTCCGTGCCGCTTGCAGGCCGCGAAGGGCTCGTTCGCTGGCTCACGGCCGTCTCGTTCCTCGCCGTGGCCGTCCCCCTCGCACTGCTCGCGCCCGTTGGCCGGTCGCTCGACCTGTCGGCACTCGTGCTCCTGCTCGGCGTGTTCGTCGCCGCCTCGACGGTGGAGTTCGAGATCGGGAGCGGCTTCGCCGTCCCCACCGAGCTCGCGTTCGTACCGATGCTCTTCCTGCTGCCACCACGGATCGTGCCGCTCGTCGTCGCGACCGCGTACGTGCTCGCACAGGTTCCGTCGTACGTCCGACGCGAGGTGCCTCTTCGGCGCGTCGCCGTCCCCGTCGGGAACGCCTGGTACGCGATCGGGCCTGCGCTCGCGCTTGTCGTACTCGGGGCGCCCGCGCCGGCAGCAGGGTCGTGGTGGGTGCTCCTCGTCGCTCTCGCGGCGCAGTTCGCCTTCGATCTCGGCACGTCGGTCGTCCGGGAGCGCCTGGCCCTCGGGATAGCGCCTGGCGAACTCCTGCGGCCGCTCGGCTGGGTGTTCGTCGTCGACGCCTGCCTTGCTCCGGTCGGACTGGCGGTGGCGGTCGCCGCCGCGGCCACCGGCGACGCCGCCGTCCTCCTGCCGCTGCCGCTCCTCGTGCTCCTCTCGGTGTTCTCACGCGAGCGGGAACAGCGGCTCGGACACGAGCTCGAGCTCTCGACCGCCTACCGGGGCACGGCCTTCCTGCTCGGCGACGTAGTCGAGGCCGACGACGCCTACACGGGTTCGCACAGCCGTCAGGTCGTCGACCTCGTCCTCGGCGTCTGCGACCTGCTCGGACTCGACGCCAGGTCGCGTCGCAAGGCAGAGTTCGCGGCGCTCCTCCACGACGTGGGGAAGATCAGGATTCCCACCGAGATCATCAACAAGGCGGGCCCGCTCAGTCCCGAGGAGCGCGAGCTCATGAACACGCACACGATCGAGGGAGAGAGCCTGCTGACACCGATCGGCGGGCTCCTCGCCGAGGTCGGAACGATCGTGCGCTCCTGTCACGAGCACTACGACGGGACGGGCTATCCGGACCGTCTGGCGGGGGACTCCATCCCGCTGGCGGCGCGGATCGTCTCTGCGTGCGACGCCTTCAACGCGATGACGACCGATCGCTCGTATCGAAAGGGCCGCTCGAACGCGGCCGCGCTCGCGGAGTTGCAGGCGCACCGCGGCACGCAGTTCGACCCCGAGGTCGTCGATGCGCTCGGCGTCGTCATCGGCACATCCCCCGAAACCGGGGCTTGAATCACCCGGTCGAGCGATCTTCCGGGCCGAGAGATAACCCTTCGGGGTGATAGGCGGCCGGTCGCAGCGCCGCGTACATGAGTGCTCCCGCCGAAGAAGGAGCACATGTTGACCCGCACCGCCGCCCGCATCGCCCTACTCTCCCTGGTCGCCGCAGCCGCCACTGCCCTTGCTCCGGCTGCGTTCGCGGGCGGCAGTGTCAACTCGCTCACCACAACGCTCATCGGCGGGAACTGCGGATCGACCTCGACGCCCTTCGGTCAGTGGGGAGATGTCCGCTCGTATTACCCGGTGCCCGGCGGCGACTTCGAGTCGGCCGCCGGTCCGTGGACGCTCGCGGGCGGAGCAGCAACCATCCCAGGCAACGAGCCGTACCACGTCCGCCTTGGCTCGGATGCCACGTCGCTGCTCTTGCCCGCGGGCGCTTCCGCGACCGCTTCGAACGTCTGCTTCGGCCTCCTGAACCCGGGGATCCGGTTCTTCGCCGCCGGGGTCGGCGGGCCGGCCACGCTTCACGTCGAGATCGTCACCCGGAGCCTGCTCGGGCTGCTCTCGGTCCTCGACGGCGGCACCGTCACCGTTGCTCCGGGCTGGGCTCCGACCCCGGTCTTCTCGACCGCCGGGAGCCAGCTTGCGATGCTCGCCGGAGCGAAGACGATCCAGCTCCGGATCTCGACCGTCAGCGGCAACGCCCAGATCGACGACGTATACGTCGATCCGTTCTGCAGCCGCTAGCCGCCCTCACCCTGCAGCTCCCGCCGCCACCCGGTGAGCAGACCGTGCACCGACTCGGCCCCGACGAGCGGCTCGGCAGGCTGCGGAAGCTCTGCCGGATGGAGCACGAACGGTCGGGTCTGCGGGCCGCCGAGGCCGCCGTGGAACGAGATCAGCTCCTCGAAAGCGCATCCTTCGTCGAGATCAGGCTCGTAGAAGCTCCCGACCATGATGTCGGCGACATGGGCGAAGCCGTCGGATCGCAGTAGGTGGCGGGCTGCGGTGGGGGAGAAGTGCGCCAACGGATCCTCGCCCTCGAGACGACCGTCCGCGAGGTTGCGGATGCCGTGCGCGCCGAGCGCGAGGGGGCCGTGCTCGGCTGAGCGCACCAGGAGCCAACCGATGTGCGGGTGCTTCCGGAGCTCCGGGATCAGCCTCGGGTGACGCTCGTCGATCTCCTCCATGGTCAGCCGCCGCGGCTCCTCCATCAGGTAGACGAGCCCCAGGTTTCCGGAGCCGAGCACGATCGCCCGCCGCTCCGAGGCGGTGCCTCCGTGCTGCTTCCGCTCCTTGCCTGCAAGTCCCGTCGCTTCCTCGATCGCGAGAGTCGCCATCTTGCTCTGCTCGTCGCCGCCGGCAATGCCGGTGACCGAGGCCGACTCGAGCGAGCGTCCCACGAGATCCTCGAGCGAGTAGCCGTTGCGCTGCTTGAAGGTCGCACCCTGAGTTTGACCGTGGTCGGAAAGGACGACGAGATGGTAGGGGCGCGGGGCGAAGCGCCGGGCCCGCTCGATACGCCCGAACTGCTCGTCGAGCTTGCGCAGCGCCTCCAGCGTGTCGGAACGCTCGAGTCCCGAGTGGTGGGCGACCTCGTCGTAGCTGGAGAACGTGGCGTAGACGGCCGGACGGCCCCGCATCATGTCGGTCAGGACGCCGTACACGATCAGGTCGCGCACGATGACGCACATCGTGGCCCGCAGGAGCGGATAGACACCGCCGCGGTGCCCACGAGGGCGCACATCGCGGCGCGCCGCTCGCAGCGCCGCCGTCCATTCGAGGATCAGCTCCCAGGTGAACAGCACGAGCGTGCGAGTGACGTTGAAGCCGTTTGCGAAGAAGGCGCGGTAGCCGGGGTTGGCTCGTTTCTCGGCGCTCATCCGGCTGACCGTCAGGATCACCTCGTCAGCCTCACCGGAGAGCAGGTTGCCGCGACTCGAACCGCCGTTGACGAGCAGTCCGGCGCCGGTAGCCCTGTCCTTCTCGATCTGGGCGCAGTCGGCGGGGCCCGAGCAGGCGATCACCCGCCCCGATTCCTTCTCGACCCAACGGAAGGCGGGAATGTCGTCGTTCGAGCCCAGCAGGATGCCGGCCTGGCTTGCGCCCGTCTGTGACGAGAGATCGGGCTCCCATTCGAGCAGCCGATGGGAGCCGGTCGAGAGCCAGGAGGCCATCGTCGTCGCGTTCCCGTCGCGCATCGCGCGGCGCAGCACCGGCAACGCGAGCCCGTCGATCTCGAGGAAGATGATCCCCGGAGTGTCGGTTCTCGTCACGTCCCCACTGCGGCGGGCGACACGCTGCACCACGCGCAGCGTGTACGTGTCGTCGTCGTTCGTGCCGAAGATCACATCCAGCACCACGCCCACCGCCGAGGCGACGAGCGCCACGACGAGTGCCCAGCCGAAGCTCGTGACCTCGAGCGCGCCTGGTGCGATGTGCGAGACGAGCTCCAGCATCAGAGCATCGAGCAGGAGGATGAGCACGAAGCCGAGCAGCGCCATCAGCGGCAGCCGCAGGGCCGCGATCACCGGCGGCAGGAGGGCGTTCAGGATCGCGATCAGCAGCGTCGCGCCGATCGCTCCCGCGAGACCGTGGACGCTGACGCCCGGTACCGCATACGCGGCGACGAGCAGCGAGAGGGCGGCCAGCAGCCATGAGAGAAGCAGCCGCGCAGGGTGGAAGCGCGGACGGGCCGGCTTCCAGACGACGTTCTCGCCGAACGAGGCGGCAGCGGCCATCGGAACGGGTGACACTAACAACCAGCCTCGGGAAGCCGATTGACGGGCCGTCGGGTCACCTGGCTCGGACACTCGACCACCGTGATCGAGCTCGACGGCGTGCGCCTGCTCACCGATCCGCTGCTCCGTTGGAGGGTTGCCCACCTGCGGCGGGTGGGGCCGGCGCCGGCCGTGCCGCAGGCCGTGGACGCGGTGCTGATCTCGCACGGCCATCTCGACCACCTCGACCTGGGGTCGCTTCGTCGCCTCCCGCGTGGCTCCACCGCGATCGCGCCACGTGGCCTCGGCAAGCTGCTCGAGTCGCGAGGCTTCCAGGTGCACGAGGTGGTGGAGGGGGAGGAGGTGAGAGTAGGCGCCGTCACCGTCAGAGCGACGCGCGCGGAGCACGGCGGCGGCAAGCCGCTTCCCGGACGAAGCGATGCCGCAGTCGGCTACGTCGCCGAAGCATCGGCGAGCGTCTACTTCGCCGGCGACACCGACCTGTTCGACGGCATGGACGGGCTCGTGCCGGCACTCGATCTCGCGTTGCTGCCGGTCTGGGGGTGGGGGCCGTCGATCGGGCCCGGCCACCTCGATCCCGGGCGGGCCGCCGAGGCGCTGACGCTGCTCCGTCCGCGGTTCGCCGTTCCCGTCCACTGGGGCACGTACCGCCCCTTCTACGTCTCCGGACACGCGGACTTCCTGACCAATCCCCTCGAGTCGTTTCTCACGGCCGCCGCCCGAGTTGCACCGCAGGTCGCGGTCCGAGTGCTCGAGCCCGGCGACTCGCTCGAGATCTGAGCGAGGCTTGACGATACGATCCGCTGCCGTGAAGGCCTCTGTGATCTGCATCTCCCATGCCGACGGCGCCGAAGGGCAGGCGGTGGGCGAGCTCGTCGCGACGAAGCTCGGATACCGCTATGTCGACGACGCGATCATCACGGACGCCGCGCGAGGGCGGGGACTCTTCCCGGAGTCGGTGTCCTACGCCGAGGGAGCGAAGGCCAAGCGCAGCATCGAGGTCGACTTCGGCCGCGTCGAGAAGACCGAAGACCTCCGCGATCTGATTCGCGCGACCATCCACGAGACCGCCGATGGCGGGAACATCGTGATCGTCGCCCACGCGGCGTCCTACGCGCTGACCGGGCGCGACGACGTGCTGCGCGTGCTGGTCACCGCGCCCGTCGCGACCCGAGCGGGGCGGGTCGCGGTCGCCGATGCCCTCGACCCGAAGAACGCGTCGAGGCGGCTCGCCGAGTCGGACAAGGGGCGAGCTGTGTACCTCCAGCGCTTCTACGGCATCAAGACCGAGCGCCCGACCGACTACGACCTCGTGATCAACACCGAGCGACTCGCCGCCCAAGACGCCGCTGCCCTGATCGCGAGCGCGGCGAGCCCAACCGCACCCTAGACTTTCCCGGGTGACGCCCTGCTCGCAATGCGGCGGGGAAAATCCCCCGCAATTCAGCTTCTGCGGCTACTGCGCCGCGCCGCTTCGGCGTGACCACCCGGCCGCGCCGGTTCACGAGACGCGGCGCCAGGTCACCGTGGTGTTCTCCGACCTCAAGGGCTCGACGAGCCTCGGTGAGCGGCTCGACTCGGAGGCGCTCCGCGAGGTGATGACGCGCTACTTCGAGGAGATGAGCGCGGCGCTCGAACAGCACGGCGGCACGGTCGAGAAGTTCATCGGCGACGCGATCATGGCCGTGTTCGGGATGCCCCAGGCACACGAGGACGACGCGCTCCGCGCCGTGCGCGCGGCGCTCGAGATGAAGGAGCGCCTCGCCGTCCTCAACGAGGAGCTCCAGACGCGGTGGGGAGTGAACCTCGCGAACCGCACGGGCGTCAATACGGGAGTCGTGATCGCCTCGGGCGACTCGAGCACGCGGCAGCGGCTCGTCACAGGCGACACCGTGAACGTCGCCGCGCGTCTCGAGCAGGCGGCGCCGGCCTACGAGGTGCTGATCGGAGAGACCACCCACCGCCTGGTGCGCGACTCGGTCGAGGTCGAGGAGGTCGAGCCGCTCGAGCTCAAGGGCAAGTCCGACCGTGTTCCCGCGTTCCGGCTGCTCGCGGTCGGGGAGGGGATCGGCCGCGAGCATGCGACGCTGCCCCTCATCGGGCGGGAGCACGAGCTCGCCGAGCTCTCGGCCGCGCTCGAATCGGCCGTGTCCGGCCGGTCGCCCCGCCTGGTCAAGGTCGTCGCCGACGCCGGAACCGGGAAGTCGAGACTGATCGAGGAGCTGATGGCCTCGACGGCCGAGCAGGGCGGGCTCGTCGTACGCGGCCGCTGCCTCCCGTACGGCCGGGGGATCACGTTCTGGCCGCTGGTCGAGATCGTCGCCCAGGCGGCGGGGATCGCCGAGGACGATGGACCGCAAGCCGCGCACGCGAAGCTCGCGGCGATCGCGGTCGACGAGGCGGTCGCCGCGAGGGTCTCGCAGGCGGTCGGCCTTTCGGATTCGAGCTTCCCGCTGGACGAGCTGAACTGGGGCGTCCGAAAGCTGTTCGAGTCGCTTGCCCTCGACCGGCCGCTGCTCGTGGTATTCGAGGACGTCCACTGGGCCGAGAGGGCGCTGCTCGATCTCGTCGCACACATCGCGACTACTGCGACGGGGGCACCCGTGATCGTCGTGTGCGCAGCCCGACCGGAGCTGGACGAGCGACATCCCGGCTGGCCCGACATCGAGGGCGCGATCGAGCTTCGGCTACGGCCGCTCGAGGGCGAGGCGGTCGACCAGCTCGTCGAGCGCCTGCTCGGCGGCAGCCTCTCGGCCGACGTGCTCGCCCGGATCTCGACTGCCGCCGAGGGCAACCCGCTGTTCGTCGAGCAGCTCGTTGCGATGTTCATCGAGGGGGGTGCGCTGATTCGTGAGGGCGACCGCTGGGTCGCGGCCCGGGACTTCGCAGCCCGCGTCACCGTACCGTCCTCGATCGACGCACTGCTCGCAGGGAGGCTCGACCTCCTTCCCGCCGACGAGCTGACCGTCCTCGAGTCGGCCGGGCGCCGCGCGTTCGGACGCGGCGACATGGGTGCCGCCGCGAACCTCCTGCGCCGCTCGGCCGAGCTGCTGTCGGACGAGCCCCACGAGCGGCTGGAGCTGCTTCCCGACCTCGGCGAAGCGCTGATGGAGATCGGCGAGTTCGAGGCGGCGCAGAGGTACCTGGACGAGGCAGTTGCGGCGGCCGCCGAGCTCGGCGATCCGGTGCTCGAGGCCGACGCGATCCTGACCCGGCTCCTCGTGGCTCATCATACGATCGAGGATCTCGAGGCCTGGCGCGGCGAGGTGCAACGAGAGACCGACCGGCTCATTCCGACGCTCGACGGGGAGGATGCGTCGGCCGTCCGCGCCAAGGCATGGCGGATGGTGGCGTTCGTGCACGGCACCGTCGGCCGTTGGCAGGAGACCGCGGACGCGCTCGAGCGGGCGATCGCCGCCGCCCGGCTCGCCGGGGACGCCCGCAAGGTGTCGCGGCTCTCGGCGTCGTACGTCTATGCGCTGACCGAGGGACCCACCTCGGCCTCGGAGGCAATCGGGCGCGCCGAGGAGGTGCTCGGCTTTGGTCTCGTCGATCGCCAGGCCGAGGCGATCGCCCTGCTCACGGTCGCGCCGCTCCACGCGATGTCCGGCGACTTCGACCGTGCACGGGAGCTCGCGACCCGCGGCGAGGACCTGCTGCAGGAGCTCGGGGCTGCCGCGATCGGGGCGCGAACCTCGTTCGCGTGGGCGCGCATCGAGCTGATTGCGGGCGATCCAGGGGCCGCCGAGCCGAGGCTCCGGACAGACTTCGACAGGTTGACCGAGATCAACGAGAACTACGTCAGGCCGAACATCGCAGCGCTCCTGGCGAAGGCGCTTTTCGAGCTAGGGCAGATCGACGAAGCCGACAGATTGGCCACGGTGGCCTCGGAGATAGCGAGCCCGGACGACATCGACGCGCAGCTCGTGCTCCGAGCGGTGCAGACGCGAGTGCTGGCCGCCGGCGGTCGGCTCGACGACGCACGCTCGGCGGCGGAGACGGTGCTCGAGCTCTGTCGAGAGACGGACGCCCCGGTTCTACGGGCGGATTCGCTCGCCGACGTCGCCGGGGTGCTCGATGCGACGTCCGAGGAGCGGATCGCGGCGCTAGAGGAGGCACGCCTCCTCTACGAGCAGAAGGGACACCTCGTGGGCGTCGCGCGGGTCGACGCAGAGCTGGCCGCTGCCGCGGTTTCCCGCCTTGCCTATCCGATGTAGTGAGGGTCGCCGAAGCCCGAGCCCTGCACGAGCAGGGTGACTGTCCCCGAGTCGTAGTCGTGCGCCGGGTCATTCGGATCGGCCACGACGCTAATGACGCAGGAATGCCAACCGGGCGGGAACGCCGGCCCCGGCTTGCACTTCGGGACGACGAACCGCTTCCCGTTGACGTCGAGCCGCCAGAGCGGATTCGGATTGTCGAAGCTTGGGTGCACACCCGGCGGGAGGACGATGAGCCCCTCGTCGGGGAGGGTTTCGTTCGGGAATTTCAACACGACCCGCGCCGGGTGGCTGAGCTTCGGGACGTCGACGCTTGCCAGCTTGGTCTTGAAGCCGCGATTCGGCGGAGTCGGCGAGACACCCACTGCGAGCGGGGTGCACGGAAGCTTCAGCTTCGGATCGACGACCGGCGGCGCGGGCAGCGAGGTCTCCTGCTGGTCGAGGGTCGCTGTGAGCGTCTTCGGCACCTTGAGGCAGCTGCCGACCTTGTCGACGGTGTTCGAGGCGAGCACCGTGGCCGAGGCGCCGGTGATCACGGGCGGTGGAGTGCCGGGCCCGACTCTCAGCGCGAACCCGACCCGCACGTTTCGGCTCTGCGCCAGGTTCGAGGTTACCCGGGCGCTCACGCTCGCCCTGGCGAACGCGCCGGCCTGGACGTCGCCCAGGCCACAGACGTAGTTCGTGCTCGAGCCGCCGACCGAGGTACACCCTGGCGCCGAGACGACGCTGAGGCCCAGGGGGAAGTGGAGATTGATCCGGACATCGGGGAGCCTCACCGGGCCGACGTTGTGGAACGTGGCGACGGCGAGCGCCGGCTGACCCGCCGACACGGCAGCCGGCACCAGCTGCACGGTCAGCGTCGCGTTCGGCGCCGCCGAACCGGTTGGCGCCAGAGCGGCCGCGAGCGCCGTCGTGACGATGGCAAAGGCGAACAGTCCCTTCCCCAGGGCACGCCGATCCGTGCTCGGACTACGATCCATTTGGCGCTCCTTTCCCCGCTCCCCGCGGCCATTCGACCTCGGCCGCACTATTTGTGCGCGCAAGCCTACCCGGTTTCGAAGTCCGAGAAAAGCGCTAGGAGCGACTTTTTCGCGTCGTCTTAGACGCGGGCGTCCTCGCGGCGCAGCCGCCCGGCCATGACCCGCATCACGATCTCGGCGAAGTACGGCGTCTCCTGGACGAGGAACCAGAAGCGGCGCTTGTCGATCGCCACCAGAGTCGTGTCGGACTCGGCGATTGCCGTTCCCGACCTCGGCTCGCGTTCGATCACGGCCATCTCGCCGAATAGCCCACCTGGCCCGACCGTCTCGAGGTGGCGGTCGCCGATCGACAGGCTGACGCTGCCGCTCGAGACGACGTACATGCGGTCGGCCGGCTCTCCCTGGCTGAAGACGGTGTCTCCGGCGGCGTACTTCTCGGTGTCGCCGCTTCGCTGCAGCAGCGTCAGATACCGATCCTGGAGGTCTGTTTCGGTCATGAGAGATTGCCCCCGTCCGCTCCACGCGCGGACGAGCCAAGGCTAGAGCGGGCCGTCACGGGCTCGCAAGTCGATCTGGTGAACATCCGGAGTCGATCCGGTTGTTTATCGCTCCGCGATCAGCTTCGCGAGCGAGTCGAGCAGGTGCCAGGCGACCGTCGGGTTGTCTTGCACGAGCGGCCGGAACACCCAGCGCGCGATGCCCCAGCAGTGGAGCGGCGTTTCAGCCGTGACGGTCGCGGTGCGCGGCGTGTCGACGATCAGAGCGATCTCGCCGAAGTAGTCACCGGGTCCGAGGATGCGCTTGCTCTCGCCGGCGATCGTCACCCTGGCAGCGCCGCTCTCGATCACGAAGAAACCGACGCCCT
>Ga0335081_10011657_pt1 | contig 14231 bp, 9 predicted proteins | sample Lox_Sample_35_FD_206713 | JGI IMG/M metagenome (GOLD analysis project Ga0335081, IMG submission 206713) | Soil microbial communities from Loxahatchee National Wildlife Refuge, Florida, United States - Lox_Sample_3.5 | ecosystem: Environmental > Terrestrial > Soil > Wetlands | place: USA: Florida... | reverse complement strand
GCCTTCGCGGAGATTCTCCATGTCTTCGCGCCGCATCAACGCCAGGCGCACGCCGGCGGATTCGCCCGAGACCTCATAATGCGCGAGCACCAGCGCGGGCTGCTGCTTCAAGCCCACTTCGATATAGCGCCACTGGTCGGCGGGAATAGAATACACCTCGTCTACCAGGTCGATCCGCGTAGCAGCGGCAAGTGTGAGAATCCAGGCCAGCGCGATCATGGGGAACGGGAAGGGCTACAATAATGCCATGACCGACAGTATGGCACAGCCGCGGGAGGGGCTTCGTCCGCTTGCAGTCACTTGAGTTGCCATCCTGGAAAACCTGCGTGAGTTGGGTGGCCGCAGTTCTGCTTGCCGTTCTGTTCCTGATCTCCGGAATCTGGAAAATCACCGAAGCGCAAGCCTGGGCTGTGCGCATTGTCGAGCTCAAGGTGCCGGCGTCGCTCAGCCTGGCGGCGGCCCTCGGTTTCGGAATCCTGGAGACGCTGGGCGCCGTCTTCATCCTGGTTCCGCGCTTCCGCCGTTGGGGTGCGCTGCTGATTGGGCTTATGCTGGTGGCGTTCATGGCGTATTTCGCCGTGAATTACGGTACCCTGCGCGGAGCCGACTGTAGCTGCTTCCCCTGGATCAAGCGGATGGTCGGCCCCGGGTTTTTCGCCACCGATGCCTTGATGCTGGCACTGGCCTTGGCCGCCGGCTTTTGGTCGCGGCCCTCCGGCAACCTGCGCACCATGGCGGTGGTGGCGGGTGCAGTGGTGGTGTTTGCGCTGGTCACTTACGGAGTGGAGGCGGTGCGGCAGAGCGGCGCCCGCGCGCCGGAATTCATCACCGTCAACGGCCAGCCCTACTCCATTCAGCGGGGCCGGTACTTTCTGTTTTTCTTCAATCCGGGCTGCATGCACTGTTTCGATGCGGCCAAGGCCATGGCGCAATTTCGATGGGGCGCCACCAAGGTGGTGGCGATTCCGGTGGAAATGCCGCAGTTCTCCGGCCAATTCCTCGAGCAGACCGGTTTGCGTGCGGTGGTGAGCTCCGATTTCGACAAGCTCAAAACGGTCTTCGGCTATACTGCCTACCCGTTCGGCGTAGCGGTGGAGAATGGCCGGGAAAAGGCGCCCGTGATGCAGTTTGAAAAGGCCGAGCCCGCCGCTACCCTCAAGCGGCTGGGATTCATCGACGAATGAATCTTCTCATACCGAACCTGGGATCGACCTCGCTGAAATACCAGATTCTCGAGATGCCATCCGAGACTGTACTGGCCAAGGGACGGCTGGAGCGGGTGGCCGACTACCGCGCCGCTATCGCACAGATCTCGACTGCCGGCACGCCCATCGACGCTGTCGCGCTAAAGGCGGTGCACGCCGGGCCGCGATACCGCGGCACGTTTCCGGTGGATGGCGAAGTGGTGGCCGCGCTGCGCCAGTTCCTGCCGGCGGCGCCGGCGCACAATGCCATCTACCTGACAGCCATTGAAGCCTTCTCGGAAGCAATGCCGGGCGTGCCCATCGTAGCCGCGTTCGAACCGGAGTTCCACGCCACCATGCCCGAGCACGCGCGGCTCTACGGGGTGCCGGCAGCGTGGCTGGAAGAAGGCGTGGTCAAATACGGCTTTCACGGCGCTTCCCACCAGTATGTGGCCGGGCGCGTGGCTGCGATGTTGGGCCGCAACCCTAAGCTGGTGAGTTGCCACCTGGGCGGCAGCTCTTCCATGTGCGCCATCGCCGGCGGCTGCTCGGTGGATACCACCATGGGTTTTTCGCCGCAATCCGGACTGGAGAACGCCACCCGCCACGGCGACCTCGATGTATTCGCGGTGCTCTACATGATGGAGCGGCACGGTTGGGATTGCGCCGAAGTGCGCCGCCAGCTCGCCACCGGGGGGGGGTTGGCCGGCCTTTCGGGCGTAGCGGACGGAGATCTGCGCGATATCGAAACCGCCGCGGCCCAGGGCAGCCGCAGGGCAGAGCTCGCGTTGCAGGTTTTCGCTTACCAGGTGAAAAAAACTATTGGCGCCTTTGCCGCCGCCATGGGAGGCCTTGAAGCCGTCGCTTTCACCGGCGGAATCGGCGAAAATTCCGCGCGCTTACGGTCCGAATGCCTCAGCGGCCTGGAATTTCTGGGCGTGAAGTTGGATGCGGCAAAAAACGGCGACGCTTCCGGCGACCGGGTGATTTCCTCGGAAGATGCGAGCGTTACCGTGCTCGCTCTGGCTACCAATGAGGAATTGATCGTGGCGCGAAGGGCGTTTTCAGCTCTAAGCCATCAGCGTTAATCTGCGTTTATCTGCGGACTGAAATGGGTTATAGCTGCCCGTTACCGCCGCTGCCGCCGTCACGGCGCTTCAGCGTCGGGCGATCGTCGTCGGTTTTGGTGTTGGGATCGGTGGTGCCGTTGTCGTCTACCGGGCCGGTACCGCTGCCGGGAGAGCGCCGCAACCGCGGGCGGTTGGGATCTTCCTGCTCCGGCTTGCGCCGGTTGTGCAGCATCGCCAGGCGGCTCTTCACATCGTTGAACTCGGAAGTGTTCACGATGTACTCTTCCTTCTCTTTCAGGTCCTTCTGGATTTCCTGCTGCGCCAGCTTGATGCGCTCATCGTTCATGGGGTGAGTCGCGAAGACTTTGGAGACCGTTCCGGGCTTCTTTTTCTCCATGGTCTCGATCTTCTCGAAGAAATCCACGAAGGACAACGGATCGTACCCCGACTTGTACATGTATTGCAGACCGTAGAAATCCGCTTCTTTCTCGTAGGCGCGCGAGAACGTCAGCATCGTCATGGGAATGGCCAGGCTGCCCAACTGGCGGACAGCATAACCCGTCCAGCCGTAGCCGGTGAAGATGGAACCCGCAATCAGGCCGATCTCCATCAGATCGCCCTTCGTTGCCTGCCGCGTGCCGTGGCGGCAAGCGACATGCGCGATTTCGTGCGCCATCACGCCGGCCAGTTCCGACTCGGTGTCGGCTTTGAGTATCAGGCCGGAGTTCACGAAGAAGAAACCGCCAGGCAGAGCGAACGCATTGACCTCTTCCGTGTCGAGCACCTTAATTGTGAAAGGGACCTTGGCGTCGGAATTTCGAACAATGTTCTGCCCCACTCTGTTGACGTATTCGGCAATTGTCGGATCGTCAATAATCTTGGCCTGGCGCTCTACTTCCTGGGCAAGCTGCTTGCCGAGGGCAATTTCCTTCTCCAGCGAATAGAAGTTGACCCCGTTGCCAACCTGGCGGTCGCCGATCGTGTCGGGATCGTCCTTCGGGTTCTTCTTTTTATCGTCAGCGAGCGCGCTTCCAGCCAGAAGGCTGAGAACGGCCAGAACGGTAACCATCGGGGCGGGTCGGCGTAGCATGTCCAAATCTCCCGTATAGCTACACTATACGCTATTCTCAGCTTTGTGTAGCCCTACGATTTAAACGTGAAACCTGGTTGGGAGGTTACGGCAAATCAATACAATCCGAAGCTGATGACGTTACCGGCACGGTCCACCAGCACATCCAGCCGACGGTCGGCGTAGGAGTAGAATCGCCTGCCGTTATTCGCAGCCGCCTCATTGACCTTTGCGCCCCACCTGCGGCGAGCTTCCTGCCAGGTCAGATGGAAGGGGTAGACGAATACCGTGCGTAAGGCACCGGCTACGTTGTCGAAATCCAGTTCAATCTCGCGGTAGCGGCTGGTCGGATCCGAGAAAGCGAAGATCGTACCATTGCCCGTCCCCTGGTCGTCAAACGCCGGCCGTTGCCGCACCGGTTCGCCCAGCAGAAAACGCGCGTCCTGCTCCGTCCACTGGCCGATCATGCTGTGGCAAAAACTGGCGCTATCTTCCTGAAATGAAGCTGGATAGATGTGGCGCAAAAGGGGCCTCGGAGGATCGTCGGGGGACGGTTGGGGAGCTGCGGGCCGGGCCGGGGAAGCTACCGCGGGAACCGGCGCGGGAGCCGGTCCGGGTAGCCGGACAATCACGTTGGCCTCCGGATCCTGGTTCCGCAGAACCGGCGGAATAGACCTTGGGGCAGAACTATCATCTTCGGAGCCGCCGCAGAGTGCGGCGCACCCGGCAAATAAGACGACGCAAACGATTCGCGCTGCTTGCATGGCGTCCCTCGGGCAGAGTAGTGGTAACCACTCCGAATCTACCCCATGGCACACCTTCTGACGAGTCCGAATTTAGCAAACAGGCAGATGCTGCCAATGGTTAGCCGGGGACAGGCCGGCTTTTCCCATCGTGGCCAACTGTAGAGCTTGTGCTACACTCGCCGTTCGCCGGCGGAAAGAGAGCGTTCCTGATCATTCGGCCATTGCACATTCTGGCCGGTCGCCGCCTGCAAGTGCTCGCGCAGCGCTTCGGCATACACCTGGATGCCCTTACGCGAATATCGCAGATACCCTTTTTGGCGCAAGTGGTTCATTTGAAAGGTCACGATTTCCCGCGAAGTTCCCACGTATTCCGAAATCACCTGGTGTGTGAGCGGCGGAATCTTGATGGAGCCGTCTTCCGTGCGGGCACCCAGACGGTCGGCAAACCGCAACAGCGAACGCACCACTCGTTCCGGCGTTTTGTCGAGGGCGAAACTCTGCAGCCGTTCTTCGTAATCGAGTCCCCGCTTCACCAGCATCTGGAGCAGGGCTAGTCCCAGCCGCGGCTGTCGTTCCACTTGCTCTTCGATCTCGGTGTTGGTCCACGACATCAGCGTGACGTTGTCCAGCGCGACGGCTCGTTCGGTATATTGGGCGGAGCCCAGAAGGGAGCTCTCGCCGAAGAAATCATCGGTAGTAAAGATGTCCACCACGGTTTGTGAGCCATCGTCCAGTGGAATGGTGACCTTCACGCGTCCCTGCACAACCAGATGTAGCCCGCGGGAAGGCTGATGCTCGTCGAATATGATCTGTCCTTTACGATAATCGGTGACACCTTTGCGCGGAAGATACATTAAGGCATCTTCCATTTCCTTGAAAGGATGTGGTTTAGCACCGTTCAGCATGGTTGGTTCTCCAAAACAAAAGCTTTCGTTGTCCGGCCTTCTGCAGCCTGATCAGCGATGGTCTGTAGCGCTTTGAAGTGGCCGTCCGGCCCCTCAACCGGTCCGTCCACCGAGCGTGAGCTGAGGTGGGGTGCGTGGAATTTCAGCGGCTCAATGAGCTAATACAATCAGGTTACGTCAAGCACCGGACAAAAGCACCAGCGCCCAAACCCCGATTCGTATCGGATCGAACAAAAAAGTTTGGCGGAAGACAGTGCGAATCGAACGCACCAGCGACCCAAAGACCGCCGAACGGTTTTGAAGACCGTCCCAGACACCAGTCCAGATTGCCTTCCATCGGGAAACCGTCTTGGAGGCCTGACTCCTCTGTCATAATGTACCTGGAGGCACCGGCTTGGCAACTCTGACGTCGCCTACTGCTATCTCTCTTGAAAACGAAAAGAACCCGTGGCTGGCCGCCGCCGCGCGGTTCGACGAAGCCGCTCAGCGCTTGCGGCTGGATGACGGTATGTGCAAGGTGCTGCGATCGCCCGCGCGCGAAATTACCGTGCATATACCCGTGCAGTTGGACGACGGGCGCCTGGAGGTGTTCACCGGATATCGCGTGCAGCACTCCATTGCCCGCGGTCCGGCGAAAGGTGGCATCCGCTTCGCAGCCGACGTGACACTGGACGAGGTGCGCGCCCTGGCTTCGTGGATGACCTGGAAGTGCGCCGTAGTGAACATCCCGTTCGGCGGCGGCAAGGGCGGTGTGATCTGCGATCCCAACCTGCTTTCCGATGCCGAACTGGAGAAGCTGACGCGCCGCTACACCGCGGAAATCATCGACTTCATCGGTCCCGAGCGCGATGTCCCCGCCCCCGACGTCAATACCAACGAGAAAATCATGGCGTGGATCATGGATACCTATTCCATGCACGTGCGTCACACCGTCACGGCGGTGGTGACCGGCAAGCCCATGGCGTTGGGCGGATCGCGCGGGCGGCCGGAAGCCACTGGCCGCGGCTGTATGATCGTCACCCTGCAGGCGCTCAAGCGGCTGGGTCTTCAGCCGGGGGACAGCCGCGTGGTGATTCAGGGCTTCGGCAACGTCGGCGGGATGGCTGCCCGGCTGATGAGGGCCGTGGGATTCAAAATCGTTTGCATCATCGAATACGACGGCGCGATTTACAACCCCAACGGGCTGGATATTGACGCGCTGCAGCGGCACCGCAAAGACACGGGCTCGATTCAGCATTTCGCCGGCGGCGAAGACATGGACAAAACTGAAGCCATGTTCCTGGATTGCGACGTGCTGATCCCCGCCGCCACCGAAAATGTAATTACCTCGCAAAACGCCAGCCGGCTGCGCTGCCGCATTCTGTGCGAAGGCGCCAACGGGCCCACCACGCCGCTGGCCGACGAGATCCTGGCGGAGAAGAAGATTTTCGTCATTCCCGATATCCTGGCCAATGCCGGTGGGGTGACGGTGTCGTATTTCGAATGGGTGCAGGACCGCCAGGGCTTCTTCTGGAACGAGCAACTGGTGAACCAGCGTTTGGAAGAAATCATGGTGGAGAGCTTCGACGCCATAGTGGAATACGCCCAGAAGCACGCCGTGAACAACCGCATCGCCGCTTATATGGTGGCGCTCGACCGCGTGGCCTTCGCCATCAAGCTGCGGGGAATTTACGCGTAAGGTAGCGCCCGGCCCAGAGGGCACCCCCTTGCCGCCGGCGCTGCGGTTTGCCGATGTCTGACGCCTCCACGCCGCTCATGCGGCAGTACAACAGCATCAAGCAGCAAGTGCCCAACGCCCTGCTGATGTTCCGCCTGGGCGATTTCTACGAGCTTTTCTTTGAGGATGCCGTCACGGCCGCGCGCGATCTGGAAATCACCCTCACCGCCCGCAACAAGGAAAAGGGCGCAGCCATCCCCATGTGCGGCGTGCCCTACCACGCCGCCGAGGGCTATATCGCGCGGCTGATCCAGAAAGGCCATCGCGTCGCCATTTGCGACCAGATGGAGGATCCGAAGTTCGCCAAAAAACTGGTGAAGCGCGAACTCACGCGTGTGGTGACGCCCGGCACCGCCATGGACGCCAACCTGCTCCGTTCGCATGAAAATAATTACCTGGCGGCAGTGGCGCGCCTGGAAGGCCGCTGCGGTCTGGCGCACGTCGATATCTCCACCGGCGAGTTCCGCGTTAGCGAGATGGAAGCGGCCGATGCCGCCGCGGCGCTGGAACAGATTGGCGCGCGCGAGGTGCTATTCCCCGGAGCCATGCCGCTGCTGGCGGCCGAAGACCGCACCGGCGGCCGCTTCGTCCGTACCGAACTGGAGGAGTGGGTGTTCACGCCGGACTATGCCGGCCGGACCCTGCGCGATCACTTCAAGCTGCTCTCGCTCGATGGCTGCGGCCTGGCCAACCGGCCCGCGGCCGTGGCTGCCGCCGGCGCCATTCTGCACTACCTGCGCGATACGCAGCGCGCCGCTCTCGACCACCTCGACCGCCCGGCCTGGTACGATCGCGCCGATGCCATGGTGCTCGACGCCGTCACCCTGCGCAATCTTGAAATCGTGGAACCGCTGTTTGCGGCCGACGCCGCCGGCCCATCGCCCACGCTGCTCAGCGCCCTCGATCAGACGCTCACGGGAATGGGCGGCCGGCTGCTGCGCCAGCGGCTGCTGCGGCCCGCCATGGACCGCGCCGAAATCGAGCAGCGCCTGGATGCCGTGGACGAATTGTTGCAGCAGACTATTCTGCGCGCGGAACTGCGCAAGCAACTCGGCGGAATTCTGGACATCGAGCGCCTGCTCGCCAAGGTGACGCTTGGTTCGGCAGGCCCCCGCGATTTGCTGGCGTTGGGCCGCTCGGTGGAGAAAATTCCCGCTGTGAAACGGGCCTTCGATACGCAGCAGGCGGCGCGGCTGCGCTCCATCCACGAACGTCTGGACGAGCTGCCCGACGTCGCCAACCTGATTCTGGAAGCCATCGCCGACGAGCCGCCGCTCAACCTGGCCGATGGCGGCGTCATCCGCCCAGGCTTCCACCCCGAGCTGGACGAGCTGCGCGACCTGAAGCAGAACGGCCAGCAGTACATCGCGCAGATCGAAACCCGCGAGCGGCAGCGCACCGGCATTCAGTCGCTCAAGGTGCGGTTCAACAACGTATTCGGCTATTACATCGAGATCACGCGCGCCAATCTGCACCTGGCGCCGCCCGATTACGAGCGCAAGCAGACGCTGGCCAACGCCGAGCGCTTCACCACGCCCGAGCTGAAAGATTACGAGCGCAAGGTGCTGGACGCGGAAGAGAAAATCCTGGCGCTCGAAAAGGAACTGTTCAACCAGGCGCGCCAACGGGTGGCGGCGCAGGCCCAGCGGATTCGCGCCACCGCCGGCGCGGTGGCCGAGCTCGACGTCACCGCGGCGCTTGCCCAGGTGGCGGCCGAAAACCGCTATCGGCGGCCGGAGTTCACGAGCACGGGCGAGATGCGCATCATGGCCGGCCGCCATCCCGTCATCGAGAGGCTTACCGACCAGGAATCGGGCCGCTTCATCCCCAACGATCTGTATCTGAACGATTCCACCGACCTGCTCGCCATCATCACCGGGCCCAACATGGGCGGCAAATCCACCTATTTGCGGCAGGCCGCGCTGATTGCCATCCTGGCGCAGATGGGTAGCTTCGTGCCTGCCGAATCGGCCAGCCTGCCGGTCATCGACCGTATCTTCACGCGCATCGGCGCTTCCGACAATCTGGCGCGCGGGCGCTCCACTTTCATGGTGGAGATGACGGAAACGGCCGTGATTCTGAACACCGCCACGCCGCGCAGCTTCATTGTGCTGGATGAAATCGGCCGCGGCACCGCAACCTACGACGGCCTGGCGCTGGCCTGGGCCGTGGTGGAGCACATCCATGCCCGCACCCGCGCCAAAACTCTTTTTGCCACCCACTATCACGAACTCACCGAGCTGGCCGAGCAGCTCGAGGGAGTGCGCAACCTGCACGTTTCCGTGAAGGAGGCGGGCGACCACATCATTTTCCTGCGCCGGGTAGAGCCAGGCAGAGCAGACCGCAGCTACGGCATCGAGGTGGCGCGGCTGGCAGGCTTGCCGCTGGCGGTGATCGAGCGTGCCCGCGAGGTGCTCAAGCTGCACGAGCGCAGCGAGCAGGTGGTGACCGAAGAGCTCGCCAAATCGGAAGAGGAGGGTCCCGTACAGATCCAGCTTTTCGAGCCAGTAGGCTACGGCATTGCCGGGCGCATCCGCGCGCTCAATTTGGACGAGCTACGGCCCATCGAGGCCTTGCAGCTTCTGGCGGAATTACAGAAGGAGCTGAAGCGATCGTGAGAATCGCCGGTGTGATGAGCGGCACGTCGCTGGATGGCATCGATGTGGCCATCGTGGAGCTGCCCAAGCTGCGGACGGTCGGATTTCAAACAACGCCTTATCCGGCGGCGCTCCGCAGCGTGCTTCTGGCGGTGAGCCACGCCGGCGGCAAGACCGCCGGCGCTACCGGGACGGCCGAAATCTCACGCCTCAATTTTCATCTGGCGGAACTCTATGCCAAAGCCGTGCTGCAGGCTACGCGCCGGTTCGGTAAGGTCGAGCTGATCGGCTGCCACGGCCAGACTGTCTATCACGAAGGCGGCCGCCACACCCTGCAGCTCGGCGAGCCGGCGGTGCTCGCCGAGCGTACCGGCGTGCCGGTGGTCTCGAATTTCCGCGCCCGCGACATTGCCGCCGGGGGCCAGGGCGCGCCCCTGGTGCCTTACGTAGACTATCTGCTGTTCCGCCATCGCCGCCGCACCCGCATCGCGCTGAATATCGGCGGTATCGCCAACATCACGGTCATCCCGCCCGGAGCCGCGCCGGAAGAAGTCGTTGCGTTCGATACCGGTCCCGGCAACATGGCGATCGACGCCCTGGCGCGCGAAATCTCGGGAGGCAAGCTTGCCTATGACTGCGACGCGAAGTTCGCTTTATCCGGCCGTGTCGATAAAGAGCTGCTGCGCGATCTTCTGCGCGATCCTTATTACATCCGGCGCCCGCCGAAATCGGCCGGCCGCGAACAATATGGCGCGGAGTTTGTGGCTCGACTCAAAGCGTCGCGCCGGCCGCTGCGCGACCTGATCGCGACTGCGACGGTGCTAACCGCCGCAACGATCGCTGTGGGGGTGGGCAAGCTAAAGCTTGCCCCACCTACCGACCTGATTGTCTCCGGCGGCGGCGTCCACAATCCCATGCTGATGGCGCATCTCGCGGCCCTCCTGCCGGCCATCGCCATTTCCACTTCAGGAGATTACGGCATCGACGCCGATGCCAAGGAGGCTATTGCCTTCGCCGTCCTCGCCTGGCAGACCTGGCGGAACCGGCCGGGCAATCTGCCATCGGCCACCGGCGCCCGCCGCGCGGTGGTCCTCGGCAGCATCACTCCCGCCTCCCTGTTAAAATGACGCTTCACCCGCATGTCCCGTCGCTCCGCGCGCACCGAAAACCAGCGGTCAAGCCGTCCGGTGGCGCCTAGTCCGCCTGCGTCTCTCACCCCCGCCGGGCCCGCGCCCAGGCCGGCGTGGCTGCGGCGTGCGATCCTCGTTCTCACCGCGCTGCTGCTGTTGGGCTGGTTCGCCATCCCGTTTACGGATTCCGACACGTGGTGGCATCTCAAGACCGGCGAGTACATCGTCCAGCACCACGCCCTGCCGATTCCCGACCCGTTCGCCTACACCACTTACTCACAGCCGCCGCTCTCGCACGGCGAGGCGCTGGCGCGCGATTTCAATTTGACGCATTCGTGGCTGGGACAAGTCGTTTTCTACCTTGCCTGGGCGGTCGCCGGTTTCCCCGGCGTCATTCTGCTGCGCGGGCTGCTGCTGAGTGCGTTCGCGGGCCTGGTGGGGCTGATCGTTTTTCGCCGCACCGGCGGCTTCTACCGCGCCCTCGGCGCCGCCATCGCGGCTGCCGGCGTCGCCACGTTCAGCACGGCCGACCGGCCATTCCTGTTCACGTACCTGCTGCTCGCCCTCACCATGGCGATCCTGGAATACCGCCGCGGCTGGTGGGTTCTGGTGCCCCTGTTCGCGCTCTGGGCGAACCTTCACGCGGGGTTTTTCATGGGCTGGGTGATGGTGGGCTGCTACTGCGCCGAATCGCTCTATCTGCGCTGGCGAGGCAAACCGCGGCCGGACGAGCGCCGCCTGTGGCTGGTGAGCGCGGCTTCCATCCTGGCTTCGGGTCTGAATCCCAACGGCTTCCGCTTTCTGGAAGTACTCGTCGCTTATCGAAACAGCCCCATGCAGGCGCAGCTTCTGGAGTGGCAGCATCCGCGCTTCTGGGAGCCGTCCTGGTACAGCATCGTGCTCTGGGCCGCGCTTGTCACGCTCATCGTGGCACGCTTGAAGGTGCGGTTGGTCGATTGGCTGCTATTCGCCCTGTTGGCCGCAGCCTCGCTCGAGGCGGTGCGCAACGTCACATTAATGGCGCTCATTGGGCCGGTGGTTGTCTTCAGTCACATTGGCTGGAAAGCGGCTCCGCGGCTGGTGGCCGAGTGCGCCGCGTTAGCGCTCATCGCCGCCGGCCTGGCCGGTGAGATCGGCTTCCGCCATGCATTCGAGCTGCATGCCGAGATGTGGCCCTACCCCGCGGGCGCCGCCGATTTTCTGCGGGCGCATCACATCACCGGCCGCCTGTTCAACACCTACGAGCAGGGCGGCTACTGGATCTGGCGCTTGTGGCCGGAAAACCGCGTGTTTATCGATGGCCGCGCGCTCAGCGAGACCGTTTATCGCGATTCCATGCGCATTGCGTTCAATGCCGAGGGGACGCCCTCTGGGCCCGGCGGCCCGAGCGGCGAAGACCTGCTGCGCCAATACGGCATCGACGTGATTGCCATGAATTGCTTCCAAATCAACAGCGGCGACGTTTACCTGCTGCCCGCATCGCTAGCCGATCCCTCGCAGAAAGAATGGAAGCTGGTGTACCGCGACGCGCAGGCGGTGGTCTTCATGCGCAACCCGCCCGCCGGCGTCCCTGTACTGAACTCGCTGGAGACGCTCGCCAGCATGGGTGACCAGTGCAGCACCGTGCTAGACCACACGCCTTGGAAGCCGGGCTGTGCGCGCAGCCTGGGCCAGCTCTATTCGCGTATCGGCGATTCGTCGAACGCGGCGCGCTGGCTCGCCACCTACCGAAAGTATACGGGTGAGTGACCGGGACGGAACCGGGCACGTTTCCAATCCGTCCCCAACAATTCATGCTCCGCATCGCGCTTGCGGCCCTCGCTCTGGCCTCGGTTCTCCCCGCACAAATTCTGACCGGCCGGCTGGAAGGAACGATCTTCGCTCCTGACGGCCGCCCGCGGCCCAACGTCGAACTCACGGTCAGCGGTGGCGCCGGATTTGAAATCAAGGTCAAAACCGACGACCTGGGCCGTTTTGCGCTGGTGCTTCCCTATGGCGTGTATCGCGTGAGCGGCGTGGCCGTGCGGATCGATCCCATGGCTACCACGCATGCCGATCTGGTGCTGAACCCCAACGGGCCGCCCGAGCCTACTTCGCCGGGCCGGCCCAATCTGGCGCGGCGTCCGGTCAATCCCGAGCCCTTCAGCCTGCAGGGCGACCTGCTCAGCCTCGATCCGGCCACGGTTTCGGAGCCGCTCGATTTTACCGGCCTTGCCGACAATCGCCTGTCGCTCGTCTCCTTTCAGGGATTCTCATGGACCGCGACGGAGTTTCGCCTTCAGGGCATGGACGCCACCGATTCGTATCAGCCCGGCCGCCCGCTGATGCTGCCCGACACGCAGGCGCTGGAAACCACCGTGGTGCGCTCCGCCTTCGCCTTGACCACGTTGGACAGCTACGGTGGCGAGGCCGGCGTTTTTTTGGCGCAACCCTCCGCCGCCTGGCACGGCGCCGTGGCGACGGATGGCACGGGCGCGTTCCTCGCCTCCGGCAATCTGCCGGTGCCCGCCGGCAGCGTGATGCAGAGCGAAGCCTACGATTGGCTCACGCGCGACCACGCGGAAATCGGCGGCTCGCTCCGGCCGTGGGCCGATCTATTCGCGTCGGGCACGGGCCAATGGTCGTCGCAAACCATGCCGCTAGTCGCGCCCGGAGAGAATCAGCGCAGCCGCATGCTCTACGGCAACATCCGCGGCCGCGTCCGTGCCGGCGCCCGCGACTTACTTGACGCGCTCTACAGCGGCTCGCGCATCGATCTTTCCAATGGCGGCATGCCGGCCGGAATCGAAGCGCTGGTGGGCCGGCGTGAGTCGCCCGAATTCGCGTTGCCGGGCGGCTTCGCGAACCAAGCCGAAGTGGACCACCTGGATTTTGTGCAGGCCGGCTGGACGCACCAGTTCGCGGCAGGTTCGTGGCTGGGAGCTTTGGAAGCGCGCTACGGCTATTCCGTCGCGCATCTGGATACGCGCGCGGCTTCGGCTTCCGTGCCCGACCAGGGCCGCATCGAGCTCGCCGGAAGCTTCATCGCCGGGGCCGCGCCGCTTTCCAATTTTGCCGTCCGCACGCGCCATCAGCTTGCGGGCGCCTGGCAATCCGGCACATTTCGTACGGCCGGTATCGCGCACCGACTCGCCGCGGGCGGTGGATGGCAGACCGCCTCTCCCCGCAATCGGTTCAGCGCGCCGGGTGACCTGAACCTGATCACCGCCAATGGCGCGCCGGCTTACGTCGTGGAATTCAATACGCCACTCGATTCGCAAGCGCTCGTTAGTTCCACTTCCGCTTACGCCAGCGATCACATCGGCATCGCGCCCGGCCTGACCGCCGATGTAGGCGTGTTGGTGGACTTTTCGCGTGGCGGCCTGCCGGCGCAATCCAGCCCGGCAGGCACATTTTTCGCGGCGCGGTTGTTTGCGCCCCAGCCCGACCTCATCGTCTGGAATAGCTTTTCGCCCCGTACGGGTTTCGCGTGGCAGGTTCCGTATGGCCATGGTCTCCTAGTCGAGGCGGGCTGGTTTCGCCTGCTGGCGCCGCTGGCCGGCCGCTACCTCGATTTCGGCAACCCCAACAGCCTCGGCGGCAACCAACACCAGTGGATCGACCGCAACGGCGACGGCTGGTTCGAAGCCGGCGAGCAGGGGCCTCTGCTGATGCGCTTCGGCGGACCGTATTCTTCCATCGACCCGTCGCTCCGGCGGCCTTATGCCGACGAGATCCACGTGGGCGCGCAGATGCCAATCGCGCACTCCGCAATCGGCGGCGTCCGTTTTTTCCGGCGCGACGAAAAGCAGCGCATCGCCGCTCTCGATGTGG
>Ga0335081_10011656_pt1 | contig 14232 bp, 9 predicted proteins | sample Lox_Sample_35_FD_206713 | JGI IMG/M metagenome (GOLD analysis project Ga0335081, IMG submission 206713) | Soil microbial communities from Loxahatchee National Wildlife Refuge, Florida, United States - Lox_Sample_3.5 | ecosystem: Environmental > Terrestrial > Soil > Wetlands | place: USA: Florida... | reverse complement strand
GCGCACCCGAAGAACTCGCGCTGCTCGGGGGCTGCGGAGGCCAGGTGCTCGGCCGCCTCGCGCCTGAGGCCCGCCGGCCCGACCGCGATCCACTTCGCGACGTCGGGGCAGATGTGGCCCTGGGCGTGATCCTTCTGATTGATCTTCACCACCCGCGCGATCGCATCGAGCTCGGGACCGTACTCCGCCCGCAAGGTGTCCTCGAGGCTCTTGCCGCGCCAGTACGGAAGGATCTTCTCGCGGAAGGCGACCACGTCCTCGGGGCGGACGTTGAACTTGTCCTGGGGGCGGGTGGCGAGCCCCTCGATCTCCTTGTCGATCCAGGAGATGCCGGCCTCGGGGAAGACCACCCCCGCCCGGACCCCGCGGGTGCGATTGCCGACGATGAGCTCCTTCGGGTCGATCCCGATCTCGATGCGCCGCATGGCCTCAGCGAGCGCCAGGGCCCGCTTGACCGGGACCGGGACCGTGGCGTGGCGCTGGTAGACCTCGGTGATGATGAGGGCCTGCTCGAGCGACAGGTAGCGCGGCTCGGACAGCATGCGCTCCTTGAGGCCGCGAATGCGGGCGGTCGGCTCGAGCCCGGCGATGAGCTCGCGGGCCGACGGCGCGGTGGGGAGCTTCGCTGCCAGGTTCGAAGTCATGGTCCGTCCTCCTTGACGCGAACACTAACCGCGGCCCGGAGCCCAAAGAACCCAATGGCGTGGCGAGAAGGTAGACGCGAGTGAACAGGGGCCATCCCAACTTGGGTCGGCCTTGGCCCGGCGATACACCCTAACGGGTGATATCCGGGACCACCACCCTCGCCCGCCGGAGGCGCCGGCGCGGAGGCCGTAGGCCGGAAGGGGCGGGCTTGACCCCCGCTTAGGCGGTACCTGCGCCGGCGGGTTCGCGGCCTCTGCCGGGGGGACGAATCGAGCCGCCAGCCGTACCCATTTCACTGCAGGTGACCTTCGGGCCGGCCAGAGCAAGCGCGGCCGGTGAGCGCCCCGGCCTCTCCGAGAACGCCTCCCCGCCGCAACGCCTCTCACTCGTGGCGATTGCGCTTGCGGAACTCGCTCGGCGCCGAACCGGTCTCCTTCTTGAAGACGCGTGCAAAGTACTTGGCGTCCTCGAAGCCCAGCCGATCCGCGATCTCCTCCATCTTGAGGGTCGGCTCGAGGAGCAGGAGCTTCGCCTTGTTCACGCGCACCAAGTTCCGGTAGCGCATGGGCGTGACGCCCATCTTCCTCCGGAAGATGCGGAACAGGTAGGAAGGGCTCACGAAGACCTTCTTGGCGAGCGCCTCGGCGGAGAAGTTGCGCGCGTAGTTCTCGTGGATGTAGTTCAGGCAGCGCTCGACCTGGGTCTGGCTCTCGGTGTTGGGCTCGGCGAAGTGTTGCCGAGCAAGCCACACCAGGGCCCGCAGGTGGCAGGCGATGATCTCCTGCGCGAATTGGTGCTTGGCCGTGAATTCGGTGTAGATGGACTCGAAGATCTGCCGGAAGGTCCCCCGGCTGTCGTTCAGCTTGATCGCTCGGTCAAACGCAGGGGAGGAGCCCAAATCGGCCCACAGGCAGATGATCTCCTGCTCTCGGCCGAGCTCCAGGTGCTCGGTGTGCTGCAGGCCAGGCGGGTAGATGAGGACGTCGAACAGGGAGATGTCGAGCGAGTTCTCGCCTGCATCGATGCTGGCCTTCCCCTCGAGGAAGAGGATGAGCTCGAAGAAGGGGTGGGAGTGCCTCTGGAAGTTCCAGATCTGACTCTTGTCGTCGAAGCGCTCGCAGAACTTCAGCTCCGCCCGCTCGAGCGAGATGGAGTTCAGGAAAGCGAGCGTGGTGTCAGTCGCCATGGATCCCAACGGTCAGGAGGCGGGCGCACGGCCTGCCGTCGCAGGCGCGGCTCGCCATGGAATGGACATCCTAAGTCATAGACTCGCCGCGGCGGCTTTGAATCAGGCCTGCGCGCCGGCCGCCGCGGCCCGCAGCGGCCTCGAGAATGCGAGCCATCCGCCCACCGCCGAGGAACGGAAAAGTTGGGTGCGTGAGGAGTTTTGCCCTTGACTCTTTCCCCGCAGGACGAGCGACCGGCCGAGCGCCGGCCACCAGTCGAAGGGCCTGTTCATCCTCGTGCACCAACTGGGTAGTTCGTGGGGTGGTCTCGACCCTCCCACACCTCTAGCTTGCGCTCGCTGCGGCACGCGCCTTCACCACCGGGGATAGCTCGCCGAGGCCAGGCGTTGCCTGGGGCTCACAGCCCTGAAGCCACTCATGCCCCCATGGGGTTAGCATGGTGCAGGGGACTCCACCGCGGCCAAAGTCCTCGCTGGGGATCTTCCGAAACCGGCGTCGCGCGGTACCTCGGCCACACAGGAGTCGCCCCGGCGTGACCGGCCGGAGCGTATCGGAGAGGATCCCGGCGCGGCGAAGGTCGCCGAGCGACGGCTGAACGGGGCGGCTCCGGTCGTGGAGGTCACATGAAGGACTACGACGTCGTCATCATTGGCTCTGGCATCGGGGGCGGCTCGATCGCCACCGCTCTAGCGCCCACCGGCGCGCGAATCCTGATCCTCGAGCGCGGTGAGAGGCTGCCGCGCGAGCCTCAGAACTGGGATCCGGAATCGGTATTCGTCGACCTGCGCTACCGCTCCACCGAGACCTGGTACGACCGTCTAGGCCGCCCTTTCCGACCGGGGCAGTACTACTACGTGGGCGGCGCCACCAAGATGTACGGCGCGGCCATGTTCCGGCTGCGCGAGCGCGACTTCCAGGTGGTCGAGCACGAGGAGGGCATCTCCCCCGCCTGGCCGATACGTTACGCCGACCTGGAGCCCTACTACGCCGAGGCCGAGAGGATCTTCAAGGTGCATGGCGAGGCCGGGCTCGATCCCACCGAACCGCCGCGCTCGGGTCCTTTCCCGCATGCGGCGGTCCCCCACGAGCCGGTCATGCAGTGGGTTCACGATGGGCTCAAGGCACAGGGCCTTCATCCCTTCCCGATGCCGCTGGCCCTGGATCTCGGGCTACCGGGGAGCAAGTGCATCCGCTGCCCCACTTGCGATGCCTTCCCGTGTCAGGTCGGTGCGAAGAGCGACGGCGAGACCTGTCTCATCGACCCGGTCCTGCGCCACCCGAACGTCACCCTGCAATCCACCAGCCTGGTGAAGCGGCTCGTCACCGACGACACCGGTCGGAAGATCGTCGCGGCCGAGGTGGAGCACGCTGGCGTCACCGAGCAGGTTCGGGCTCCGCTCTTTGTCCTCTCGGCGGGCGCCATACAGTCCGCCATCCTCCTGCTTCGGTCCGCCAGCTCGAAGCATCCGGACGGCCTGGCCAACTCCTCCGGTCAAGTCGGACGCAACTTCATGAACCACAACTGCACCGCGTTCATGTCGATCATGCCGCTTCGAGTGAACGATACCCATCTACCCAAGACGCTGGCGCTCAACGATTACTACTACGGCGGGGACGAATCCGATCGGCCGCTCGGCAACCTCCAGATGCTGGGGAAGATCATGGAGCCCATGCTGCGCGACGCGGTACCGGGCGTACCAAGGCCTTTGCGCTCCTGGCTCGGGCACCACAGCGTGGACTGGTACGTGATGTCCGAGGACCTGCCCAGCCCGGAGAACCGGGTTCGCCCGCGCGCCGACGGCTCGATCGAGCTTCTGTGGCAGCGGACCAACATGGGACCGCACCGGCGGTTCGTCGAGGTGGCCCGTCGCTTCATCAAGCGCGTCGGGTTCACGGTCGTGCTCTCCAAGCCCTTCGGAGAGGAGACGCCCTCGCACCAGTGCGGAACTGTGCGGTTCGGGGACGACCCCGCCACGTCGTGCCTCGACCCGTACTGCAAGGCCTGGGACCACGAGAACCTCTACGTGGTGGACGGCGGCTTCTTCCCCTCCTCGGCAGCCTCGAACCCTGCCCTGACCATCGCGGCCCAGGGGCTCCGAGTCGGACAGCAGTTGGCGCAGCGTTTGAGGACCTCTTAGTCAGAGTGCTGGGTCGTGATGCCCTTCCTGCTGCGGACGGCTACGGGCTCTTCGGGCGCTTCGCGGAGCGAGGCCGCCGGGGAGGAAGAGCGCTCCCCCCTGGCGTCTTGGAGGGGGAAGGCCAGCCCTAAATCCGCGGTGTCTCGGAGGACGAGGCCCCCGCGCTCCTGCGAGGGGCCTCAGCGGGCTCTACGAAGGCGGTGCCGTTCCAACGTGGCCCGTAAGGCCACAAGGAGTACCCCATGAAAGAGCAGAACTACCTGGACCACTTGGTGGGGGTGTTCGGCCACCCGGTGGCGGAGAACCCGGGCGTCGTCATCCAGGAGGCCGCCTTCAGGGACCTCGGCCTCGAGCGCTGGCGGTTCCTCACCATCGACGTCGATCCGGCCGACCTGCCCGCCGCCATCCAGGGGCTGCGGGCCTTCAAGATGCGCGGCGCCAACTGCACCATCCCCCACAAGATCGAGGTGATGAAGCTCCTCGACGAGATCGCGCCCAGCGCCCGGATCATCGGAGCCGTCAACACCATCGTCAACGACGGAGGCCAGCTCCGTGGCGAGAACACCGACGGCCAGGGATTCATGATCGCCCTACAGGGCGCCAGCGTCGACCCGAAGGGCAAGCGCGTGGTGGTGCTGGGGGCCGGAGGAGCGGCACGCGCCATCGGCGTGGAACTGGCCCTGGCCGGAGCCAGGAAGCTCACTATCGTAAACGTCCCGCGCGACCTTCAGCTGGCGGAGAGTCTCGTGAAGACGCTCCGTGAAAGGACCAAGGTGGAGGTCGAGTACGTGCCCTGGACGGGTCGCTTCCGGGTACCGGAGGAGGCGGACGTGCTGGTGAACGCCACCTCCATCGGCCTGTATCCGAACGTCCACGACAAGCCGGACATCGACTACGACAGCATCGGGAAGGGCGTCTACGTCCAGGACGTCATCCCCAACCCGGCCTTCACGCCATTCTTGCAGGAGGCCGACCGCCGCGGCCTGCGCTGGCAGAGCGGCATGAACATGCTCATCAACCAGGCGGCCCTGAACATCGTCATGTGGACGGGACGGCAGCCCAACAAGGACGTCATGAGGAAAGCGTTCGAGGACGCGCTCCGCTGAGAGGCCCGGCTCGGTTCGCTCGCCTCGGACGGGCGGGCCGACCCGCGCGACGGCTCGAGGCCGAGATCGAGCTGGTCCCTCGCGTTCCCGAGCCAGGCACCCGGGCCAGATCACCGCGACCCGATCGCGGGACCGACCGGCTCGCGCCAGCCCTCGACCAACGTGAACTGCGCGCGCAACGGCAGGTCGACGCTGCTCTCGCCCACCAGGAGCTCGAAATCGCCGGGCTCCGCGCACCAGCTCTGCCTCCGGTCGTCGAAGAAGGCCAGCGATCGCATGTCCAGCGCGAGCTTCACCGTCGCCTTCTGTCTCGCCTCCAGGTGAACCTTGGCGAAGGCCTTGAGCTCCTTCTCCGGCCGCTCCACCGTGGCCTCCAGGTCCCGGAGGTACGCCTGCACGACCGTCGATCCGGCCCGCGGGCCGGTGTTCTCGACCTCGAGCGAGCACTCCAGCGTGCCGCCGGGCTCGAGTCGTGGCCGAACGACGCGCAGGTCCGTGAGGCGGAAGGTCGTGTAGCTCAGCCCGAAGCCGAACGGGAACAGGGGCCGCGTCCTCGCGCGGTCCACGTGCCGGTACCCGGTGAAGAGGCCCTCGCGGTACTCCACCTTCCCGTTCTCGCCGGGGTATTGCACGCCCGGGCTGAGCGGGTGAGCCGGATCGTCCTCCAGGCTGCGAGGGAAGGTCTGCGGGAGGCGGCCCCCCGGCTCGGCGTTTCCCCGCAACACGTCGGCGATCGCGTGCCCCGCCTCCTGACCCGGGAACCACGCCTGGAGCACGGCTGGCACCACGTCGAGCCATGGCATCGCCACCGGGCCGCCCGACTGCAGCACGACCACGGTACGGGGGTTCGCCTGAGCCACGGCGGCGACGAGCTCGTCCTGGCGGCCCGGGAGGGCGAGGTCGCAGCGGTCTTGGCCCTCCGCCTCCCAGTCCCCGTGGGTCCCCACGCAGACCACCGCGACCTCGGCCCGTGCAGCGAGCGCCGCGGCCGCGGCCACGCTGCCGTGCGGCTGCCGGCGCCGGGCGCCGATGCGGATCGCCTCGAGCCCGACGATGAAGGCGTCGGACTTACGCGGCCCATACTCGGCGACGAGCTGGTGCGTACCGGCGGAGAGTCGGAGCGTTCGGCGGCTCTCGGCGGAGGCTAACCCGACCAGGGCCTGCCCGGGTCGCCAGCCGTCCCAGTTGTCGATGACGAGTTCATTCCCGAGGTACAGCCGGCTCAGGCCCGTGCTCATGAGGCTGATCTCGTGTTCCCCCTCTTGCTCGACCACCAGGTGAAGCTCGAAACGGGCCTGGAACGCCTCCGCCCGGAGGCCGGCCGGTGTGTCGAGCCACTGGGCCTCCGCGCTCGGCCACTCCCGCCGCGCCACCACCTCTCCACCCTGCTCGGCGCGGAACTCGACGCGGGTCGCGGCCTTTACCACCGGCAGGTAGCGGTCGTTGTCGCATCCCAGCGCGTGCGAGACCCTGGCCGGTCCAAGCGCCTCCCGCAGACCGTCCAGCGGCGAAACTCTCCGGTGCGCGTTGATCTGCGCGCTTCCGCCGCCCATGACCCGAGCTTCCGCGCCGTTGGGGCCGATCACGGCCACGGTGGTCCCCGGCTCGAGCGGCAGTAGACCAGCGTTCTTCAAGAGCACCATCCCTGCGGCCCCTGCCCGGCGGATGAACGTACGCGCGTCGTCGTGATCGAGTTCTAGTTCGGCCTCGTCCCGGACGTCTCGATGGGCCGCAAAGGAGTTGGTCCGCTCCAAGAGCCGCAGCACCGCCAGCGCCCGCTGACGCACCGCCACCCGGGTCTCGGGGTCGCGCTCCGCCTCCTCGAGCAAGCCCTGGCGGGCCTTCACCGGGCCCGGCATCTCCAGGTCCAGTCCGGCCCGGGCGCTGAGCCCGGCGCTGTGCGTCCCTCCCCAGTCGCTCACGACCAGGCCGTCGTACCCCCATTCGCGACGCAGGACGCCCTCGATGAGCTGGCGGTGGTCCCCGCAGAACGTGCCCCAGAGGCGGTTGTAGCCCGTCATGATGGCCCAGGGCCTCGCCTCGCGGACGACCATCTCGAAAGGCCGGAGATAGAGCTCCCGCAGCGCGCGCTCCGGGATGTCGCTGCTGATGGTGGTGCGCTCGAACTCGGACTCGTTGCCCGCGAAGTGCTTGGGCGTCGCGGCGACCCCAGCGGACTGCAGGCCCTGAACGTAGGCGATCGCCAGCCTGCCGGTCAGGAACGGGTCCTCCGAGTAGCTCTCGAAGTTTCGCCCGTTGAGCGAGTGCCGGAAGGGGTTGATGGTGGGGCCGAGGAGCACCGCCGCCCCCTTCTCGAGCGCCTCGCGCGCCAGGAGTTCCCCGGTCCGGCGCAGCAGGTCCGGATCCCAGCTCGCCCCGAGAGCGATGCCGACCGGAAAGGCTGCGGTTCTCCTCCCGCCCAAGAGCGCGCCGCCGCCGCGCGCGCCGGCGGGCCCATCCGTCACCTTGAGCTGCGGCACGCCGAGGCGAGGAACGGCGACGGTGCGCCAGAAGTCCGCACCGGAGAGCAGCGAAACCTGCTCTTCCAGGGTCATGCGGTCGACGAGCTCTGCGAGGGCGAGCGCGCGAAGCGCGATGGTCATGGCCGTGATGCTCCCGGGTCCTTCGGCTGAGCACACGGATGGTGCGCTGACGATGCGCCATTCTGCAATGGCACGAGCGCGCCGTACCCTCGTGGCGGCCGCGGGTGAATCGGAGGTCCCAGGAGGTCGCAAGACGAAACCGCCGACACCCGTTCCGCGATGCGACGCAGCGCGGCTCCGCGCGAGCGAGGGATACCGCGCCTCGACCCGGAAAGGTGCCTGACACCTCGCCGCTCGAATCGCGGCCGCAGAGCTCCCTCTCGGCGCCCCTAGCTTGGCGAGTGGACGAGCTTGCAAGCGGCCTCGTCGCCCCGAGACCGGGCAGGAGATCGAGGGATCGCGCGCCCGCGGGCCACTATCCAGGTCGCGGACGAGGGCGCTCAAGGGGCGTACGGCGGCCGCGCCCGCATGCAAGCCAGCGGGCCGGTAAGGCCTTTCAGAGGCCGCTGTGGCACCTGCAGCTCGATTCGCTCCGAGCCCCGCTCGCTCGGGCACGACGGTTTCGAGACCCCTCGGCCGCCCATGGCTCAAGCAGTGAACTCGAGCGCCACTCGCCACAGGATTTCCCTCGTCAGGATGGGCGGTTGGCACGGCCCCCGTCTCGGGCAGGGGGCGTCGCGAGTTCATTCCTGTCCACGTAGTGGGCACTTTTCGCTATCCACACGATGGCGCGAAGCGCCTAACGTGATCCAGCCTCAGCAGCGAAAGACGGACGGGAAAGTGCGTCGAGAGTGTTAGAAGGGATCGTAAAGATCCCGGTCCACGACTCGCGAGGTGTCTTTCATCCGCGGTTCAGGCATTACCCACGAGCAGGAGGCTCAGAATGTCGAAACTGAAAGTCGCTGTATTTGCGCTGCTGGCGGCGGTGGCCTTCGGTGCGAACGCCCAGGCCAAGCCGAAGGCGGTGTTCGTCATCTCCAACATGGCCAACGAGTCGCAGGCGTTCGCTGCGAAGCAGTTCCTCAAGTACGGGGCCGACTACGGCTTCGACGTCCAGACCTTCGACGCCAAGGGCGACACCCAGGCCGAGTCGCAGATCGTCACCAACGCCATCGCGCAGAAGTTCAAGGCCATCTTCGTGAACCCCAACGACATCAACGCCATCATCCCCAGCCTCATGAAGGCCAAAGCGGCCGGGATGGTCGTGGGCATGTTCTCGTCCGACCTGCCCCCGGCGGCCCAGAAGTTCCGCGACTTCTTCGCGGGCGTGAACGACACCATGGCGGGCCAGCAGGCTGCCGCCGCCTTCATCAAGCACTTCCCGAACGGTGCCAAGATCGTGGAGATCGGCGGCCAGGCCGGCCACGACGCCCAGATCAAGCGCCACGATGGATTCAACGGGGCGATCAAGGGCACCAAGATCCAGGTCATTGACTACAAGGCCTGCACGCAGTGGTCGACCGCGGAGGCCCTGGCGATCATGGAGGACATGATCGTCAAGTACGGCAAGGAGATCCAGGGCGTCTTCGTGCACTGGGACAACGGCGCCACCGGGGTGATCCAGGCCGCGAAGGCCGCCAATCTCCCCGGCCTCTTCATCGTCGGGGTCGACGGAAACCGGGCCGGCTACACCCAGGTGAAGAGCGGCGAACAGTCGGTCAGCATTGCGCAGGACTTCGTGCTGATGACCAAGACGGACCTCGGCCTGGCGCGGGACGTTCTGAAGGGCAAGAAGGTCCAGCAGGTCAACTGGGTCCCGCTGGCCGTCATCGACAAGGACTCGGTCAGCTCCTTCGAACCGCCCGAGTGGTAGCCCACACCTAGCAGAGAGGCTCGTTTCGCCCGCAGCGAAGCGAGCCTCTCTATTGCTGTAGAGCCAAGGACGGGACCATGGAGACTGCGCCGGACGTCATCCTATCGATCAGGGACGTTAGCAAGTCTTTCCCGGGCGTGAGGGCGCTGGACGGAGTGTCGCTCGACGTCAAGCGGGGCACGGTGCACGGCATTGTCGGTGAAAACGGGGCGGGCAAATCGACATTGATGAAGATCCTGTCCGGCGTGTACGAGAAGGACAGCGGAACCGTAGTCTTCGACGGCCAGCAGATCGAGCGCACCACCCCGCACCAGTCCATGCAAAGTGGTCTGGCCATCATCTACCAGGAACTCAACCTGGTGAACACGATGAGCGTGGGCGAGAACGTCTTCCTCGGGCGCTTCAAGGAAATGAAGGGCATGCGCGGGAGCCACGCCCGGGCCAGGGAGCTCCTCGACAGCATCGGCTGCAAGGTGAGCACCGGCAAGCTGGTTTCCGAATTGAGCGTGTCGCAAAAGCAGATGGTCGAGATCGCCAAGGCGCTCTCGTTCAAGTCCAAGCTCATCATCATGGATGAGCCGAGCAGCAGCTTGACCGGAGAGGAACTGGTCGAGCTGGCCAAGATCATCCAGCAATTGAAGCAGCAAGGCATCTCCATCATCTACATCAGCCACAAGCTGGCCGAGATATTCGAGTTCTGCGACGTCGTGACCGTCATGCGCGACGGGCGCATCATCGACACCAAGCTCAAGAGCGAGTTCACTCGCAACGAGCTCATCGCCAAGATGGTGGGCCGTACGATCGAGAACGAGTACCCGGCGCGCCCGCAGAGCGTCGGCCCCCCCCTGCTGGAGGTCCGCTCGCTCAACACCCGCAAGCTGCACGACATCTCGTTCACGTTGCACAAGGGGGAGATCCTCGGCCTGGTGGGATTGGTGGGTGCCGGGCGAACCGAGATCGTCCGCGCGCTCTTCGGGGCGGACAAGGTCAGGGGCCACCAGGTGCTGATCGACGGCAAGCCCGTCAGCATACGGACCCCCAAGGACGCCAAGGGCGCCGGCCTCGGCTTCATCCCGGAGGACCGCAAGCTCCAGGGGCTCGTCCTGCCGTTCTCCGTGGAATCCAACATTTCCATGGCCAGCATCGAGAAGTTCAGCCGATTCGGGTTCATCCGCGGGTCCATCGAGAAGGCCATCGCGGCGAGACAGGTCAAGGCCCTCGCGGTCAAGACGCCTTCGTCCAAGGTGCCGGTCCGCAACCTCTCGGGCGGGAACCAGCAGAAGTGCATCGTCGGGCGATGGATGGAGATCTCCCCCAGGATCTTCATCATGGATGAGCCCACCCGGGGAATCGACGTGGGCGCCAAGTACGAGATCTACTCCCTGATGAAGGCCATCGCCGAGCAGGGCGGGGCCATCATTCTCATCTCCTCCGAGCTTCCGGAGGTGCTGAGCATGAGCAATCGCGTGCTCACGATTTTCGAGGGCCGCCTGACCGGGGAGTTCTACCCCGAGTCGGCGCCAGCCCAAGAGATCATGACCGCAGCGTTGGGGGTGGCTCGCGGAGCCGCTTGATCACGCCTCTTCCTGACTAGAACTGGGTAGCTCGAGGTGAAGATCGGTGCAGCCCAGTAAGACCATGGCGGCGAGAGCAACTCGTCCTGCCGTCCGAAAGACGGAGGCGGAGGGCGGGGAGGCTGCCGCGCCGGTGTTGACGGATCATGCGGCCTGCTATCACCACGAGGCCGCGGGCGGGACGGCGCGCGCGAGGCTCCTCACCGTGGCGGCCGACTCGGTGGATTCGCACCGTGCGCCCGGCGCCACCCGCCAGGTCGGCGTGCCCCGCGGCCCGCATTCGCGCCCAGGGGATCGCCGCCTGGGCCGCCTGAGATCGCGGGTCCCGGGGCCGGCCAGGGTGTGCCACGCCTCTCACTCGGGCGAGCTTGACCTCGGTCGCCGATGCATCTGCGGAAGGCGGGCCCGTCCCATGCCGGGGCGGTGCGCCGGGAGGGTTACCGGCGCGTTTCCCTGTTCGTCCGCCGGCGTGATCGCCCGGGAACCCCTCCGTGCCTCGCCCGGGCGGGGGTCCTGGCCGAGGACCAAGACGCCGAGGTTCAGCCAGGTACGGCTTTCTATCCTTTAGACGCCCAGGAGAGCCACGACCATGCAGGCCAAGAGCAGCGCCCTGAGAGCCGGTGCCTTCCTAGTCGGAGACTATCTGGTGCTGGTGATGATCGCGGCGCTGGTCGCGCTCACGGCGCTGGTCGAGCCCAAGTTCATGTCTCCGGCGAATCTCGTCAACATCATGCGGCAGTTCGGGCCGCTGATCATGGTCTCGCTCGGCATGACCTTCGTCATCATCGGAGGCTTCATCGACCTGTCGGTGGCCGGGACCATCAACCTGGTGGCGGTGGTCACCATCTCGCTCATTCAGCCCTTCGGCCAGGGGCCGGCACTTCTGGTGGGACTGCTGATCGGCGCGGTCTGCGGCGTCCTGAACAGCGTCCTCATCCTGAGCTCAGGCGCCCTGACGCAGGCCGAGGCCCTCTTTCTCACCTTCGGCATGAGCACCGTCTACTCGGCGATAGCGCTGCTCTACAGCCACGGCTCCACCATGCACTTCTGGGACATCTCGGCGAGCAAGGCGCTCTTCGAGGCCATCGGCGCGGGGAGCATCGGCCCGCTGTCCGTGTCCTTCGTGATCTTCCTCACCCTGCTGGTCCTGCTATGGATCTTCCAGGAGAAGACGGTCGAGGGCCGAGCGATACGCCTGACAGGCGGCAACAAGACGGCCGCCCGTCTCGCTGGCGTGAGCGTGTCGCGCTCCATCGTGCTCATCTACACCATCTGCGGCTTCATGACGGGCGTGGGCGCCATCGTGCTCTTCTCCCGCATCACCACCGCCGCTCCGGTCATCGGGGCTGGATACGAGACCAACGCGATCCTGGCGGTGGTGGTGGGGGGCACCACCTTGTTGGGCGGTAAAGGCAGCGTGCTGCGCACGGTGATGGGCGTCCTCCTCGTCACGCTCATGTCCAACTGCCTGGATCTCCTGAACGTCTCGACCTACCTGCAGGTCGCGGTCAAGGGATCGATCCTGGTGTTCGCAATCTGGCTCGACAACCGTAAGCGGATCTAGGAGCGACCGCACATGAACCTACCGGCCATCGGGTCCTCGCTCTTCAGGATCGTGACGCGCCAGAAGGCCTTTCTGGCCATCCTGGTCATGCTCGTGGGCATGCTCTTCTCGGGCACGGACTTCTATTCCACCTACAACCTGCTGGACATGCTCAACTCGACCTCCATCCTGCTCATCTTGGCCTTCGGGGTCACGCTGACCATCATCAGCGGCGGCTGCGACCTTTCGATAGGAGGCATCCTGGTCGTCTCCGGCATCATGGCCATCAAGCTGCTCGACGTCATGCCCATGGCTCCGGCGATCCTCCTCGCCATCTTGTGCGGCGGCGTGGTCGGGATCGTGAACGGCTTCCTGGTGGTACAGCAGAAGACCGAGCCCTTCATCATCACGCTCGGCATGGGACTGCTGCTGACCGGCATCGCCCAGCAGCTCACCGACGCGCACCCCCTCCCCGCCAAGAATCCCGCGTTCATGATGATCGGCAACGGCGACATCGGTGGGATCCCGAACCTCGTGCTGATCATGGTGGTCTGCTTCGCGCTGAGCTACAGCCTCATGAGATATACGGGGTTTGGCCGGAACCTCTACGCGATCGGCGGCGACTACGAGGTAGCCAGGTATTCGGGCATCAACGTGATCCGCACCAAGTGGTTGGCCTTCGTGATCAGCGGGCTCGCCGCCGGCTTGGCGGGGGTGCTGCTGTCGTCCAAGCTCAACACCGGCTCCTCGGTCTATGGCGAGACCACCGCCCTGGTGGTCAACTGCGGCGTCGTCGTCGGTGGGACCTCCTTCGCGGGTGGGATCGGGGGCATCCCACAGTCCGGCCTGGGGCTGCTGGTCTTCGGGCTACTGGACAACTCGATGAACATGCTGGGCATCACTTCGTACTATCAAGTCCTGCTCAAAGGCGCGGCCATCGTGACCATCATCTGGCTCGATTGCTTCTACCAAAAGCGGAAGCGTGAATTGGTGTAGGTCCGCCCTTGTGCGACCTCTTCAGGGACAGGAACTCTGCAACCCGGTCAAACTGCTCGGGGCGCCACCGCTTGCCTGTTGAGGTCTCATCTCGCCCTGCTTCCCAGCAGGTGCCCCCTTGAGGCACCCCGGCGATCGCCATGACCACATCCGATCTCGCCAACGTCTACCGAGACTACATCGCCTGCCTGAACGAACAGGACTGGCCCAGGCTAGAGCGGTTCGTCTCCGATGCAGTGTCGTACAACGGCCAGCGGATCGGGTTGTCGGGCTATCGGGAGATGCTGGGGAGGGACTTTCGTGAAATACCGGACCTCCATTTCGACGTTCAGCTGCTGATTTCCGATCCGCCCTACGTCGCATGCCGGTTGAGCTTCGACTGCACGCCCAAGGGAACATTTCTCGGCCTCCCTGTGAACGGGAAGAGAGTCTCCTTCACCGAGAATGTGTTCTATGAATTTCGGAACGACCTGATTGAGAGGGTATGGTCGATCATAGATAAGTCAGCTATCGAGGCTCAGATCTAGACGATCGCGTGGTGCCACCTCGCCCCTTCTGCCCCTCGTGCCCTCCGCGTGAGATACTGGCGGGCATGCATCATGGCAGCGACATGATCGCTCGTAACGCCTCGACGGTAGCGCGGGCCTGCGGGCGCCGAAGAGAACCTCATCGATGAACGGCTGGCTC
>Ga0335081_10011653_pt1 | contig 14236 bp, 9 predicted proteins | sample Lox_Sample_35_FD_206713 | JGI IMG/M metagenome (GOLD analysis project Ga0335081, IMG submission 206713) | Soil microbial communities from Loxahatchee National Wildlife Refuge, Florida, United States - Lox_Sample_3.5 | ecosystem: Environmental > Terrestrial > Soil > Wetlands | place: USA: Florida... | reverse complement strand
TTCCTCAAGATGTTCAGGCCGAAGCTTTTGACTATCCTGAAGAATTCTTTCAGCCTCGTACCTGGATCGTTCCTCGTGCTCGCACGGACGCCGCGCTGCTGGCCCAGGCCACGGAGTGGATTCGCTCTGCGCAGCGTCCACTCGTCATCGCGGGCGGAGGAGTGATTTACTCGGGCGCGACCGAAACGCTCTCCGGATTTGCCGCCACCACGGGAATTCCTGCGGGAGAGACCCAGGCCGGAAAGGGGTCGCTTAACTTCGATCATGAGCAATCGCTGGGTGCAATCGGCGTCACCGGAACCTCCGCCGCGAATCGCCTGGCGGCAAACGCAGACCTGATCCTCGCCGTCGGCACGCGCCACAGCGATTTCACCACCGCTTCGAAGACCGCATTTCAAAATGCCAACCTGCGCCTTATCAACCTCAACGTAGCTGAGTTCGATGCCTCGAAGCAGGCCGCACTGCCCCTTGTCGGAGATGCGCGGACAACGTTAGAAGAACTTTCCAGCGCTCTCGCGTTTCATCGCGTGTCGGATGCTTATGCTGCGGAAATCACGCGCCTCCGCAGCGAGTGGTCCAGCGAAGTCGACCGCATCTACAGTCGCCGGCACGGTCCCCCGTTGAGCCAGGGCGAAGTCATCGGTTTGTTGAACAACACTCTTGGCCCGCGCGATGTCATCGTTTGCGCGGCGGGCAGTCTTCCCGGCGACCTCCATAAACTCTGGCGCACTCGCGATCCCAAGAACTACCACCTGGAATACGGCTACTCCTGCATGGGGTATGAGATTGCCGGCGGGTTGGGAGTAAAGATGGCCGATCCCAGTCGCGAAGTCTACGTGCTGGTGGGCGACGGTTCTTATCTCATGATGGCGCAGGAAATTGTTACCTCCCTGCAAGAGCACGTGAAACTCAACATCGTGCTTTTCGACAATCACGGGTTCTCCAGCATTGGCGGGCTGAGTCGCGCCTGCGGCAGCGAAGGATTCGGAACCCGCTACCAATATCGCGATCAGGGAAAACCAGGCGCGGTTATCCCGGTGGACTTTGTGGCGAATGCCGCGAGCCTCGGCGCCCACGCCGTGCGTGCGCAGACTTATGAGCAGTTGTCAGAGGCGCTGGCCACGAGCAAGAAGCAGCCATGTACGTCCGTGGTTGTCGTAGAGACCGACTACTTCGAGGGAGTTCCTGGATACGACTCCTGGTGGGACGTCCCCATTGCCGAAGTGTCGGAGTCGGACTCCGTCCGGGAAGCCCGGCGTAAATATCTCGAGGGCAGAAAAAAAGAAAGATATTTCTGGCCCGCACACCGGTGAGATCACCGTGGTTCGGCGTGCGGCAAGCCTTAGGGAGCGCGAAATGAAGATTTTTGGGAGAGCGTGAATGCCTAAGCTGGGAATTGGCGTGCTGGGAGTCGGGGCGATGGGCCGGCGCCACGCGGAAAACATCCGCCGCCTGGTGCCCGAAGCTCGCCTCGTGGCGGTGGCTGATGTTGCGCTTGCACAGGCTCGCCAGGTTGCGAACGAACTGGAAATCGATCACGCCTTCAGCAATTTCGAAGACATGCTGGAGCGCAAGGACATCGATTGCGTCGTGATTGCGGCCCCCGACAAGTTTCACGCTCAGGCAATCCGCGCAGCCGCGGAGGCCGGCAAACAGATTCTGTCGGAGAAGCCACTAGCTCTCAGTCTCGCCGACGCTCAGGCCGCGCTGGACGCCGTCGCTAAGGCTGGAGTTCATCTGCAGATCGGCTTCATGCGCCGTTACGATCCCGGCTATGCGGCGGCCAAGAAACGTGTCGAGGCCGGGGAGATCGGAGATCCCGTAATCTTCAAGTCCATAGGTCGGGACAAAGATGCCCCTCCGATCTCGTCGTATCAGTCCAGGCTGAACGGCATGCTGTTTTACAACAACACCATTCACGATTTTGATCTGGCCCGCTGGCTGATGCAGGATGAGGTTCTTGAGGTCCAGGCTTACGCTACTGTCGCGATCCGCCCGGAGGTCGCGGAATACGGTGACATCGTGGCAGGTGTCGTGAACCTGAAGTATGGAGGCGGCGCCATCGGCAACGTCGAGTCGTATGTACAGGCCGTCTACGGTTACGATGTGCGCACGGAGATTGCGGGATCCAAGGGCTCGATTCTGGTGGGCAGCCTGCAGCAGACGCCGACAACGTTCTTGACGGTGAACGGCTGCGTGCAACCTCTAGCCGACCATTTCCTCACGCGCTTTGACGATGCCTACGTCGCCGAGGTTCAGGACTTTGTGCAAAGCATGCTGAAGGATCGTCCGCCTCGCGTGACCGGGCAGGATGGCCTGCGCGCCCTCGAGATTGCTGTCGCGGCCGAGACTTCCTATCTGCAATCCCGGCCCTGCAGTGTGGCCGGGGTCGACGCGCTCGCTGCCAGCGGCAACCGGAGGAACCCATGACTCAAGTGACCGCTCCTGCAACCTTCAAGAGTCCCTTGCACGAAATGACGCAGTCCACACCCACGTGCTTATGGAATGACTCGGCCGCCATCCAGGAGCTTACCTACTCGATCGAGCACGGAGCAGTCGGAGCGACCTGCAACCCGGTCATCGTCCTGGGTGTCCTCAAAAAGGAGATGGCTTCGTGGAAGGATCGCATTGGCGCGCTGATTAAAGAACTGCCCACTGCTACCGAGGAACAGATCGGCTGGCAGTTGGTTCGCGAGGTGTCGGTCAAAGCTGCTGCTCTCCTTAAGCCTGTCTTTGACGTACACAAGGGACGTAATGGACGGCTCTCGATTCAGACCGATCCCCGCTTTTATCGCGATACCAAGTCGATCGTCGAGCAGGCCCAGGAATTCGACCGGCTTGCCCCCAACATGATCGTGAAGATCCCGGTGACCCGCGCCGGCATTCCCGCGATCGAAGAGGCCACCTACCGCGGGATCAGCATCAACGCCACGGTAAGCTTCACACTGCCGCAGTGCATCGCCGTTGCCGAGGCAGTGGAGCGCGGACTTGCGCGCCGCGAGAAAGAAGGAAAGCCCATCGCCAGCATGGGCCCGGTCTGCACCATTATGGTGGGCCGCCTCGATGACTGGCTGAAAGTTGTCGCCGAGAAAGAGAACATCACGATTGAGCCCGGACATCTCGAGTGGGCGGGTGTCGCGGTATTCAAGAAGGCATACCAGATCTTCCGCGAGCGTGGCTACCGGATCCGCCTGCTCTCGGCCGCGTTTCGCAACCACATGCACTGGAGCGAGTTCATTGGGGGCGACGTGGTCATCTCCCCACCCTATGCATGGCAGGTTCGCTTGAACGCCAGCGATGTCGAGGTCCGTCCCCGTATCGACAAGCCCGTCGACCCGAAAATCGTGGACGAACTCTCACGTAAGTTTCTGGATTTCCGACGGGCCTATACCGAGGGTGGACTCTCGCTTGATGAATTCGACTGGTTCGCGCCTACCCGCCGCACGCTGCGTCAGTTCATCACCGCGTGTCACGACCTCGACGGCCTCGTGCGTGATTTCATGCTTCCCAATCCAGATGTGGCATGAAGCGGCCCTCACCAGAACGAGTAGCTCGTCGAGGAAATCAGAATGGCGGAGACGGTCGGCATCGGGGTGATCGGCATGGGCTGGATGGGAACGGTTCACAGCCGTGCTTACCTTCAGGCCGCCGAGCGTTTTCGCGACAGCGGTATTTTGCACAAGCTTGTCGTGTGCGCGGATGAGGTGGAGGCACGTGCGAGGGAAGCACGGGACCGCTTCGGATTCGAACGTCACACGACCGACTGGCAGGATGTAATCCGCGATCCCGAGGTTCAGGTCGTGAACATAACAGCGCCCAACTACCTGCACCTCGCTATGGTGAGGGCAGCCGCGGCGGCTGGGAAACACATCTTCTGTGAAAAGCCGGTGGGGAAAGATCCGCAAGAAACGGCCGAGATTGAACAACTCGCCCGCCAGGCCGGAGTTCTCACCTGGGTCGGTTTCAACTATCGCTGGGCCCCTATGGTCCAGTACGCGCGGCAACTGATCCGCGAGGAGAAGCTCGGTAAGGTCACGCATTTCCGAGCGCGCTTTCTTGCCGGTTATGCTTCCAGTCCCCAAACCGTGCTTTCCTGGCGTTTCCAACGGGAATTCTCCGGTTCGGGAGTTTCTGGCGACCTGCTCTCGCACGTAGTTGACATGGGACTGTTCCTTGCTGGCCCGATAGAGCGCGTGGTTGCAAATCGGGAGACCTTTGTTCCACGGCGTCCTTCTGGCGCGCTGCTTGCTCAATCGGCAACGCCCGTAGCCCACTCCGCAACTGTGACCAGCGGCCCGCTGCAAGATGTCACCAACGAAGATTACTTGGGAGCGCTGGTGCAATTCGCCAACGGGGCTCACGGCACCATGGAAGTCTGTCGCGTGATTCAGGGACACAAATGCGACTGGTCCTTTGAGGTAGAGGGCACTCAGGGCGGAGTGAGTTGGAATTTTGAGCGCATGAACGAATTGCAGGTTTTCTGCCCAGACGGAGATGGGACGCACGACGGGTATACCCGCATCGTGAGTGGTCCGAATCACCCGTTTCACGGGCGATTCAATCCTGCGGTCGGCACTGGCCTGGGCTACGACGACTTGAAAACTATCGAGACGCACCACTTCTTGCAATCGATCGGCAACAAGCGTCAGGGAGAGCCGGGCTTTGCCGAGGCGCTACGCGTCGCCGAGGTTATGGCGGCGATCGAACGAACATGGCAAAGCGAAAGTTGGCAGAAGGTCGAAAGCCTCAAGAAGTAGTGGTAGCGGGTGCGAATTCTTGTGAGCGGATTCCAAAAATCGTAGGGAAGGAATAGATCCGGTGGCGAGTTCAAGACGTGTCGGGTATGCGGTAGTGGGTCTGGGCAGTATCGCCGAGATTTCCGTTTTGCCTGCTTTTGCGAACAGCAAGAAATCCAGGTTGGTGGCTTTGGTCAGTCACGACTTGGCCAGGGCCAAGCAACTCGGCGCGAAATTCGGTGTCGGGAACTGTTATGCCTACGAGAACTACGATCAGTGCCTGGATCGCTCGGATGTCGAAGCGGTTTTCGTGGCCTCGGTGAACGGAGCGCATGCTGAGCAAACCATTCGCGCCGCCGCTGCGGGAAAGCATGTGCTGTGCGAAAAACCCCTGGCCAACACCGTTGAAGACTGTCGCCGCATGGTGGAGGCGTGCAGGGCGGGCCGGGTCTACCTCATGACCGCTTATCGCAAATACTTCGAGCCCGGCAGTGTGGCGTTGAAGAAGCTGGTCACCAGCGGCAAACTCGGGCGTCTGCGGCACCTGTTCTCGACTTACACCGAAGTCGTGGATCCGGCCAAAGCGCAAGCCTGGCAGCTCAACCGCAAGCTCTCAGGCGGCGGCTCCCTGATGGATCTTGGCATCTACAGCGTCAACACCATGCGCTGGATCGCGGGCTCTTCTCCGATCGAAGCCAGAGCTCATGCCTGGACGGAAGATCCCAAGCGTTTTTCGGAAGTGGAAGACAACATCGCCTTCTGGCTTACGCACCCGGACGGGCTGGTCTGTCAAGGCTCGTCCAGTTTCAGTGCGGCGGCGGCTTCGTTCGTGCAGGTGCACGGCGAAAAAGGATGGGCCGCCCTCAATCCCGCTTTTGCCTTCGAGGAAGAACGCCGGCTCTTTGGGAAGATCCAGGGGCGCTGGTTCGAGCAGGCCTTCCAGGTCATTGACGAGTTTGCTTTGGAGCTTGACGCCTTCGCGGATTGCATCTACAGCCAGCGCAACCCCGAGCCCGATGGCATGGAAGGGTTGCGCGACATCGCAACGATCCAGGCGGTCTATCAATCGGTGCGGGAAAAGCAGCCCGTCCGCATCGCGGCGGAGTCCCTATGATTTGTGGAAGGGAGCGATCCGTTTTACGGGAAACGGGACAACCCTGCTAACCGCCATCGATTTTTCAAATGGCCCGCATCAAACCGGTTTTTGCCAACAAAAAAGCTTGACATGGCCGCATCAAGAGAGCTATAGGATAAGCGCTTATTCCGTGACACTGTTGTTTCTGGGTGGGGGCAGCAGCGCATTGCGTTTCAAGGGGGTGAGTCTCATGACAAAGAACACGTGTTTCTATGCCAGTCTTCTGATCGCGGTGTCTCTGTTATGGCCGGCGCAACAGGGATTGGCTCAGTTGACCACGGGTGGCATCGTCGGTGTCGTCTCGGACTCTTCCGGATCACGGATCCCGGATGTGAGCGTAACGGCCACGCAGACTGAAACTTCCACGTCGACTAGCGTAACGACCGATGCTGCCGGAAATTATAGCCTCACTGCCTTGCGGATCGGTACCTACACTGTCAGCTTTCAGAAGCAGGGGTTTCAGCGCGTCGTGCAGTCCAACGTGAGCATTGGCATTGGCCAGATCGCCCGTGTGGACCCGGTCTTGAAGGTCGGTGTCGTGACTCAAACCGTCGAAGTGACCGACGCGCCGCCGCTACTCCAGGTGGAGACATCGTCCCTGGGAACCATCGAAACCGAAAAGCGCATCGTCGAGCTTCCTTTGAACGGCAGGAATTTCTTCAAGCTCGCCTATCTCGGTCCCGGCGCGAATGAAGGTTCCACCGGAACCAGCGCGGGCGCAGGCTCAACCGACAACAACCGGCCCGGAATCTCCCTGGCCGTGAATGGCCTGAGAATCTTTGACAACAACTTCTTGCTCGACGGTTTTGACAACAACGAGTTCGGCAACGGAACGGTGGTAATTCAGCCTCCTCCTGATTCCATCCAGGAGTTCCGCGTTGAAGAGAACTCGATGAGCGCGGAGTTCGGCCGTGGTGGCGCCATGGTGAACCTCGTGCTCCATTCCGGGACGAACCAGGTCCACGGCGCAGCTTGGGAGTTCATTCGCAACAACCACCTCGATGCGCTGAATTACTTCGCGACTGAGGCCACTCCCTTCCAGAGAAACCAGTTCGGCGGCCAGTTGGGCGGCCCGATCAAGAAAGACAAGATGTTTATCTTCGGATCGATTCAGCGCTCCGACATCCGCGAGACCATTCCGTTCACCAGCACCGTTCCGACCCTCAAAATGCGAAGCGGAGATTTTTCGGAAGTCGGTGCAACCATCAACCAACCCGGCACGACCACGCCTTTGAATCCCGCCAATCCCAGCGTGATTCCAGCCGGAGATATCAATGCCGTAGGTCAGAACATTGTCAACCTGTTCCCGCAGCCGACGAGCTCAGCGCTGACCAACAACTTCATCCACAACGGAAAGTACAAGTTTGATGAGACCGCGTTCGAGACGCGCTTCGACTACAACGTTACCAACAACGATCGCCTTTTCGCGCATTATGCGATCGCAACCCCCGTCGCAACCAACCCCTCGTACCTGCCCGGCGTCGATGGCGGTGCAGGTTCTGGCACCTCCAGCAGCCTGACCGACAGGGTGCAAAGCGTCGGCATCGACTGGTCCCGCATCTTCCGGTCTAACCTCGTGAATGATGCGCGGGTCGGCTTCATTCGTTATCGCGATAACACGCTTCCCCTCGACTTTGGCCAAGACACCTCGCAGACGATTGGGATCCCCAATGCCAACCGTGGCGGCAATAGTTCCGGCTTGGCTAAGATTCAGATCTCAGGCTTTCAGCAGCTCGGCGATTCGCTCTGGGTTCCTGAAACGATCGTCGAAAACGTCTACCAGTTAGCGGACACACTGTCCTGGACCAAAGGGAAGCACACGCTCAAGTTCGGTGGCGATTTCCGGCGCCAACAGCGGAACTTCTTCCAGCAGACCGCGCCTTCCGGCTGGTATCAGTTCAGTGGCAACTATACCGGGAACTCACTGGCCGACACTTTGCTCGGCGTTCCCCAATTCGCATTTCAGGATCACCTCAGCGGCAACGATCCCACGCGTTACTGGGACATCGCTGGATTCGTACAGGACAACATGCGGGTGACTCCGAACCTGACCCTGAATATGGGGTTGAGATACGAGGTCAGTTCACCCGCCAGCGGGCCTTCGGTCGGGAATTTTGATCCCGCAACCGCCATCGTAAACACGTCCAAGCCACACGGTGGTGTCGGCTATGACTTGACGAACTGGGCGCCCCGCGCCGGTTTCGCGTGGACCGTTCTTCCCAAGACGGTGGTTCGCGCCGCCGCGGGCATTTTCTACGCTCCGGAAGGAAACATCTTTGACGACTTGGGCTTGAATCCGCCAGCGCTGGCTGTCTTCCAACGTAACTACAGTACAGCGCAAGCCCCCCCAGCGACCCAGTTGGTCTCAGCGGGTTTTCCAACGGTAATCCCTCCGCCCGACCCGCTTAACCCAACGGGAACCGTGCGCACCACCGGATCGATTCGCAAGATTCCGCGAATTTACGAATGGAACCTGACGGTGCAGCAGGAGCTTGCTTCCAACTGGCTGGTGCAGGTCGGCTACGTGGCTTCGAAGAGCAACAATCTCTACGACCACGAATCGTCAAATTTGAATCAGCCTTTTCAGCCCCTGGACTCCAACTTCAGTTCTGACCCGGCTTTGGATCCGACCGGTACCGGAAACTTCGGGCGTCCTTACTTCCCCATTCGGCCGGGCCTGACCACGGTGCTTCCGCTCGATGTTGCCCGCCTGAGCATGTTCTACAACGCGTTTCAGGCTTCGGCGGAGCACCGCTTCTCCGCCGGCTTCAATGTCCTTGCCGCCTACACCTTCGCGAAATCGATCGGCACGGCGGACGGCAACGTGCAGCAGTGCGACGTGCAGAACGCGCACGACATCGCTGCCGAAAAAGGACCCAACACGCCTGATCTTCGCCATCGCCTGACGCTGAGCTACGTCTACGAGCTACCGTACGGCAAAGGGAAGCATTTCGGCAGCTCCGCTAACAGCGTCGCCCAGGCCGCGCTGGGCGGCTGGCAGGTCAGCGGCGTCACCACAATCCGCAGCGGGGAAGCTTTCGATGCTCTCCTCGGGGGCGACGTAACCAATACCGGCGCGGCCAGTGCCCGGCCTGACAAGCTGCACAATCCTTACGACTTCTCCTTCGATCCGGCCGATCAGACCGCACTGGGCTGCACCAGCGGACATCAGACCATCAATTGCTGGTTCAATCAGGCCGCGTTCGCGGTTCCCCCGCTTGCTCCCGGTCAGACTTCCGCGCACATGTTTGGCGACGCGGGACGAGCGGTACTGCGCGGTCCGGACCTGGTAAACTTCGACTTCTCGATCTACAAGACTTTTCAACTTAGCGAAAGATTTGGACTCAGCTTTAGATCGGAGTTCTTCAATATCTTCAACCATCCAAACTTCAATCTTCCGAACGTTGGATCAGGTGGAGGAAGCAGCGGCGCTGGGTTTGTGAACGTCGCCGGAGGTGCGGCGATCACCCAGACCGTGCCCGACAACCAGCGGGAGATCCAATTCGGCCTCAAGCTTTTGTTCTAGGTTGCCGGGGGGCTTCGAGGCGCGCGGATCAGTTGTACGTTCCTGGTTTGTAACGCGCGTCGGAGCCCTCGGCAACTGGTCGTCCCTTGCGGCACACGGCTCCCACTGGATTTTGCGATGCGGCATGATTTCTCCAAGGGGGCGCAGGTGCCGCCGATGGATCAGAGGGACGAGGAATGGCCATTCAAGTAGCTAGCGCACCTATCAACTGGGGGATCATGGAGCATGTCGAACTCCCGGCTGACTACCCCTACGCGCGTGTCCTGGATGAGATTGCGGCTGCGGGATACTCCGGAACCGAACTCGGCCCCTATGGATTTCTTCCCGCTGATTCTGCAATTCTTCGCCGGGAGCTCGAGAAGCGCTCTCTCACGCTATGTTCGGCTTTCGTTGACATCGAACTGGGCAACGCCGCGGCCCATTCCGAAGGCCTCGCTTACGTCGCTCGCTCGGCGCGCCTGATCAGCGACGCTGGCGCCCGCCTTCTGATCCTTTCCGATAAAATTACCCCAGATCGAAATGCGACCGCGGGGCGCCGTGAGGATGCGAACCAGTTGTCCTGGAGCGACGCTGAATGGCAGGCCGCGGCGAAAGCGATCCGCGAAGTGATTGCCCAATGCAAGACGGTTGGGCTCAGAGTCGCCTTTCACCATCATGCGGGCAGTCATGTGGAAACACCGGAAGAGGTCGACCGCCTGTTCTCATTATTCCCGGCCGATCAACTCGGACTATGCCTCGACACCGGGCACTATGTTTATTGTGGTGGCGACACGATTGCATTTCTTGAGCAGCAGGTTTCAAGAGTCTGGTGTGTGCACCTGAAGGATGTCTACGACGCGAAGGCGAAGGAAGCCCGTCACGCTAAAATGAACTTTCATGCGGCCGTCCGGCATGGTGTCTTTGCTCCGCTAGGAAAAGGGAGCATCAATTTTTCTCGGGTCGTATCGCTCCTCGAAAAAGGCCGGTTCGACGGCTGGGTCGTGGTAGAAGCGGATGTGCTGCCCGGCGGGGTCGGTGCCGATGCACCGTTACCGAATGCCATCGCCGGAAGGGAGTATCTTCGTAGGCTGGGCATTTGAGTGGAATACTGCTGGCACGCTCGCACAGGTGACCTTGCAGAGTGATTCGGCCTTGAGCGGTCCGCCTTGTGGCACCTGGATGCTCTCTCTGATAATCAGCCCGACAAGTTGCCCGAGCGTTATCGCCCGAAGCGTCGCTGGACGAAGTTGTTCCTTTGAACGTAGATAGCACGAAAGACAATGCCGCCACTAAAGAAAACGCGCAAGCGGAAGGCCACGAAGGCGCCCAGCATTTATGATGTCGCCAAAGAGGCCCGTGTCTCGGTTTTCACCGTGTCGGCCGTGGTCAACGGTAAGACTCACGTAGGCAAGGCTCTGAAACAAAGAGTCGAGGCCGCGATACAAAAGCTCAGTTACCGGCCAAATTTGTTGGCCCGCAGCCTGGCGAACCGGCGCACGCACACCCTCGGGATTGTGGTCCCTGATATCTCGAACCCGTTTTTCCCCCTGGTGGTGCGAGGAGCGGAAGACGCCGCCCAGAAGCACGGCTACAACATTCTGCTGTGCGACAGCGATGATCGCCTGGAGCGGGAAGAAGAATGCCTGGAGGTGCTGCTGGCCAAGCGTGTCGACGGCATTCTCTTGACCAAGGCTCCGCAAGCCTTCAGTCCCTCTCTGCGCCAGTTGATCGACGACTCCCAGGTGCCGTTCGTGCTGTTGATGCGCACCTTCCCGAGCCTAACGAAAGATGCTGTGATCACCGACGACTACGCGGGGGCCTACGAGGCCGTGTGCCAGCTCGCTCGCGCAGGCCATCGTCGAATCGGGTTGCTGGGCGGTCCCATGACGGTCAGCAACGGCAGGGAACGGTGGAAGGGATTCCGCGATGCCCTGGAAGCCAACGGGTTGAGCCACGACCCAGAGTTGCTGATCGAGGGCGATTATCGCATCGAGTCCGGTTATCGCGGAGGCCACGCCCTGCTCTCTCGCAGTCCGGACGGCATTTACGTCGCCAACTACCTGATGACGGTGGGTCTACTGAAGGCGGCGGATGAAATGGGAATGCGTTGCCCCGAAGATTTCGGACTCGTGAGTTTCGATGACTACCCGTGGCTGGCTGTTTTTCGTCCACGCCTTACCACGGTGGAACTCCCGAAGTATCAGATTGGATTCGAAGCGGCGGAATTGCTGATCGAGCGCATCAAGGGCGAGCAAGTTCAGGGTGGGACGCGCAAATTGGTGCCCGAGCTGCACGTGCGCGAGTCTTGCGGCTTCAGGCTTCGGCCGGCCCGGAACGCGGAGTCGCGCAACGAAGCCCGAGTCGAGGTTTGATGCGGCTGCTCACGATGTCTCCAGCGAAAACACCTGCTTGCTCTCGAATCATCGATGAGCTGACTTGCCGACCGTCCCCCCGTGCCACTTCCCCTTTTCCCCAATTCGCTCACGCTCTAGAATCGCTACCATGAACCGCAGGGACTGGCTCAGGAGTTTCGCAATGGCAGGGGCCGGCCTCTTACTGCGGCAGTTTTCTCCCAAGCTGCTCGCCTCTGCGGCTCAATCGCCTTATTTTCCGCGCTACGTGGACGTCGCAAAAGAGGCGGGGCTGTTAGCCAAAACCGTTCTTGTGGGCCACGAGAACAAGGACTTTCTGCTTTCCACCACGGGCGCCGGCATCGCCCTCTTCGATTACGACAATGATGGCTGGCTTGACATCTTCGTGGTCAACGGCTGGGGGCTCATCGACTTTCCCAAAGGCGAGGAGCCGACCAACCACCTTTACCGGAATAACCGCGACGGCACTTTCACCGACGTTACCGAAAAGGCAGGACTGATGCGGCACGGCTGGGGGCAGGGGGTCTGCGTCGGCGACTACGATAACGACGGCAACCTCGATCTCTTCGTCACCTACTTTGGCAAAAATGTCCTCTATCACAACAATGGCAACGGCACCTTCACCGACGTGACGCGCGAAGCCGGCCTGCTGCAGGAAGAGGAGCGCTGGAACACCGGCGCCGCCTTCGTGGACTACAACCGCGACGGCCATCTCGACCTCTTCGTGAGCAACTACGTCGACTACCAATACGGCCTCACGCTTTACGACAGCAATCCGGCCCTGGTGGGACAGCAGTCGCCTGTGCTCTACGGCGTCGCAGGACTCAAAGGAACAAAGAACTTTCTCTATCGCAACAACCACGATGGCACGTTTACCGACGTGTCGAATGCAGCGGGAATCACCAAGGCCGATCCTACGTTCGGTTTCAGTCCCTGCGTGGGAGACTACGACAACGACGGCTGGCCTGATATCTATGTGGCCGACGATTCCACCCCCAGCCTGCTCTTCATGAACAACCGCGACGGAACCTTCCGTGAGAGCGGAATGCTGGCCGGCGTGGCCTACGACGCTAATGGCCGCACGCAGGGAGGTATGGGAGCGGATGCCGCCGACTTCGACGGGGATGGACAACTCGATATCATCAAGACGAATTTTTCCGACGAAACACCCAGCCTCTATCGCAACGAAGGCAAAGGCTTCTTTGCTGATGTCACAGTTCCGGCTGGTCTGGGCGGCGAAACCACTTCGGTTAAGTGGGGCACGGGCTTTTTCGACCTCGACGACGATGGCCGCCCCGACATTCTGATCGTCAGCGGCTCAATCTACGCGCCGGGATTGGGCACACACCACACGCTGCCGAAGACGGACAGCAAACTAATTCTGTTGCGCAACCTCGACGGCAGCCGATTTGCGAATATCTCCGATCAGGCCGGTCCTGCCTTCGCGCAGTCGCGCTGCAGCCGTGGAGCTGCTTTCGGCGACATCTTCAACACGGGCCGCACTGATATTGTGATCAACAACCTTAACGATCATCCCTCCCTGCTTCGCAACCAGTCACCGCCGCCGAACTCGTGGCTATTGGTGAAGCTGATCGGAACCAGGACGAACCGTGCCGCCATCGGCTCGCGCGTCATCGTCGACGCGAACAACCGGCGCCAGGCGCAAGAGGTCCGAAGCGGCGGAAGTTTCTGCTCGCAGAACGATCTCCGCCTGCATTTCGGCCTTGGATCCGCGAAGGACGCGCGCCTTCAAGTTCGCTGGTTGGGAGGCGCGGAAGAAAATTTCGAACGGGTGGCTGCCAATCGGCTGGTTGTGATCCAGGAAGGGAAAGGCATCATCTCACAGGAATCATTTTGAACTTGCCCTCTTCCGCGAACGGCCGCGTCCTTGCTTTCGTGGTAGCTGTTGCCCTCGGCATCTGCGTGGTCGCCGGTGCGAGCCCGGCTCTGCCTCAATACGCCAATGCCCAAGCCACCTACGAACAGGCAATGCAGCTGCTCCAGAGCGGCAAGACAGCCGACGCTCTGGCAGTAATCGACGCTGCGATCGCGGCGGGGGCGCGCGATCCATCTCTCTATAACCTGGAGGGGCTTGCGGAAAGTGACCTTGATCGTGACGCGGAGGCTGAGGAAAGCTTTCGCGCGGTCATCCGTCTCTCACCCAACGCGGCGACGGGCTACACCAACCTCGGTGTGCTGCAATCGAAGCTCGGACGCAATCAGGAAGCGGCAAGAACCTTCCGCGAAGCCACCCTGCGTGACCCGCATAATTTCACGGCCTTGCTGGGATTGGGCGAGTCTCTCGCGGCCCTTCACAAATATGATGAAGCGGCAGCATACCTCGAAAAGGCGTGGAACGTCCGCCCCGACGACTTTCAAGCCGGATACGAATGGGCACATGCGCTGCTTCAAGGCAACCAGCCCGCAGCCGCGAAGAAAGTGCTTGCTCAGCTTGGGGCGCCGCCGGAATCTGAGTTGGCGTTGAAAT
>Ga0335081_10011652_pt1 | contig 14237 bp, 5 predicted proteins | sample Lox_Sample_35_FD_206713 | JGI IMG/M metagenome (GOLD analysis project Ga0335081, IMG submission 206713) | Soil microbial communities from Loxahatchee National Wildlife Refuge, Florida, United States - Lox_Sample_3.5 | ecosystem: Environmental > Terrestrial > Soil > Wetlands | place: USA: Florida... | reverse complement strand
TGCGAAACCCGAAACCCGAATCCCGCGCCGGTGAGGATAAGATCAGTGTCGGATCTGATGAAGGACGTCAAATACGGTCTGCGGATGCTGGTGCGCAACCCCGGCTTCACCGTTTTGGCGGTGCTGACGCTGGCGCTCGGCATCGGGGCTAACAGCACGATCTTCAGTTGGATCAACTCGACTTTACTCAATCCGATTCCCGGCGCCTCGCACACCAGCGAACTTCTTTCCCTCTCAAGGGGAGGAACCACAAGGAATCCCGTTTCGTTTTCTTATCTCGATTATGTGGACCTGCGTAACCGGAACCGGAGCTTTTCCGGCCTGATCGCGTCCGACATTCGCCCCATGGACCTCACCGGGACCGGCCAACCGGAGCGCGTCTGGAGCACGCTGGCCACCGCGAACTATTTCGACGTACTCGGCGTGCGGCCGGTCCTGGGTCGAGGTTTCCTGACTACAGAAGAAGAGAAGCCTGGAGGCGCGCCCGTAGTGGTGATCAGCTACCGCTTTTGGCAGACCCACTTTGCGGCTGATCCGCTCGTCATCGGCCGGAAGATCGACGTCAATCATCACCCGTTCACCGTTGTCGGAGTAACGCCCGCCGGTTTCCAGGGAAGTCAGACCGGGCTGGTTTCGGACCTTTGGATCCCGATGATGATGGAACAACAGGTCGTCCCCGGTGGCGACCGGCTCCATCGCCGCTCCAGCGACTGGCTCGAGGTTCTGGGGCGCCTCGCGCCCAGCGTCTCCTGGCAGCAGGCTCAGCAGGAAATGAACCTCCTGATGCAGCAGATCGCCGAGCAATACCCCGACTCGCACCCGGACCGCAACGAAGTAACCGCGTACCCGCTCTGGCGTGCGCCCCACGGAGCAAACGCCTATTTCTACATTCTGTTGCCGATGTTGATGGCCATCGCGGGAGTCGTGCTGCTGCTGGCCAGCGCGAATGTGGCGAATCTACTGCTCGTGCGATCGATTGTGCGGCGGCGGGAAGTGGCTATTCGATTGTCGGTCGGCGCCAGCCGCTCCCGGTTGGTCCGTCAGTTCCTTGTGGAAAGCCTCCTGTTGGCTCTGGTGGGTGGCGGTATGGCTATGTTGCTCACCGGGTGGACCGCGGGAACGTTCGCTCAATTCATACCTCCGACCAACCTGCCGGTGGGGCTGAACGTGCGAGTGGATCGCAATGTCCTGCTGGTGACGCTCGCCATTTCGATGGTCACCGGAATTATTTTCGGCGTCCTTCCGGCACTGCGCTCCTCCCGCTTGTCGCCGATCGGTGTGTTGAAGGAAGACTCCGGCACGGCATCGGGCGGGTTGAGCAAGGCACGACTGGCGAGCGGGCTGGTAGTGGCCCAGATCGCCCTTTCCCTGTTTCTCCTGATCTCTGCCGGTCTATTCATCCGCGGTTTCCGCAAAGCACAGCGATTCGATCCCGGCTTTAATCCGGATCACGTCCTCGTGGCTTCCCTCGACCTCTTTCCCGCCGGCTATACCCCGACAGAAGGCCGCGAGTTCGATCGGCAACTTCTTGCCAAGCTCAGCGTGTTATCCGGCGTTGAATCCTCCACCCTGGCCGACTGGGTGCCCCTCGGCTTTGTGACTGACTCAGAAACCATCAAGCCCGAAGGCTACGTACCGCAACGCAATGAGTCCATGAACATCCGCGAGGCCGATGTAGGTCCAAATTACTTCCACACCCTGCAGATTCCGCTGATCGCTGGGCGCGACTTTACCTCGCAGGACACGGACAAGTCGCAGCCGGTGGTTATCGTCAATCAAATGCTGGCGGATCGGTTCTGGCCCGGTCAGGAGGTGATCGGCAAGCGCCTGGAAGCGGAAGGCAAGTGGTTCACGGTGGTTGGGGTCACGCGGACCGACACTTACGACAGGTTTGACGAAACGCCGCAGCCGTTTTTCTATTTTCCGTTGTTCCAGAACTATTCTCACACCGTGATCATTCACGCCCGGGTCGCGGGTGACCCGCTCGCTTTTACGCCGGCGGTGGAAAAGGCGGTCCACGAGCTTAACGCCGACCTGCCGGTGTTCCTCGTGGCACCGCTCAACTCGACCGTCAAGATGGCCACCACCAACCAGCGCATCGCCGCGACCTTCGTCGGCGCGTTTGGCGTGCTGGCGCTGATTCTGGCGGCGGTGGGAATCTACGGGGTCATCGCCTACACCACCCGCCAGCGCACGCATGAAATCGGCATCCGCATCGCGCTTGGCGCCGAGCGAGGCGACGTCTTCCGCTTGGTGCTGACCCAGGGTCTTCGGCTGACGCTGACCGGCCTGGCCCTTGGCCTCGCGGCGTCGCTCCTACTGACGCGCTTCCTGCGCGGAGTGCTTTTCGGTGTTGCCACCACCGATGCGCTGACGTTCGCGGGCGTCGCCGTCTTGTTGTGCGCCGTGGCGCTCGCTGCCTGCTACATCCCGGCGCGCCGGGCCGCAACGCTGGAGCCGACGGCTGCGCTGCGCTATGAGTAGGGTGTGCGATCAGAACGAGGGCCCACGGAGCTCTTTGGGTTGTTAGAAAATAATTGACTTGGAGATAATTACGTGCTAGCCTCGGTTTGTATGGTTGCTCTCGGTAGCGGCTTGGTAGAGTCCGCCGGCAGCATCGGTACTCGCAGCGAGGTGGTCAGAAGCCGGAGGTCAGAACGAAGAGAGAGGGAAGGAGTGAGTGTTTCATTTCGATACAACCATAGGATAATTTGTTGAAAACATGAGACTTAAACGAAATTCAACTCGCAACTCGCTTCTTTTCTATAAGATAAGCGATTTTGGGCCGAACGAAGTATTTAGCGACGAGCCATTTATTATGTTACGGATAGAAGCTGTTCGTCGGGAAAAACTCGCTCACAAAAGATCACCCTATCGCGAAATGGTGGCGCCCGTCCATGGCCGGTGGCCCTGCGATTTGTCGCTTTTCGATGATCGGCGATTGTCAACTGGTAATCCTTGGAGGAAAGCGCGTCAGCCACGCCGGAACCGCTCGGGCCTGAACAAGAATGTTGAGGAGGTTCTTCGTCGGGGTTGCCGAAAGGCGGGATTCAGCTTCCGCTGAGGTAGCGCGCAAATCGCAAGGCGAGGTGGCAATGATGATGCAGGACCTCAAATACGGCCTCCGCATGTTGGCTAAGAACCCCGGTTTCACGGCGGTGGCTGTGCTGACGCTGGCGCTTTCCATCGGCGCAACGGCGGCTCTGTTCACCATCCTAGACGGCGCCTACATCCATTTTGCTCCGACGCCGCAGGGCAACCGTGTAGCCGTACTCAGCCAGCAGTTCATCAAGCGCGAATCTGAAACCTGGCTTTTCTCTCCCGCAGAGTATTTCGACATTGCGAGTTTTCACCAGTCATTCGACGGGTTCTTCGCGGTGCGCCATTCGATTCCCATCCTCACCGAGGGCACGGAGCACAGCACCAATCAGGAACGGGTCGCGGTTGTTCACAATACCGCCGGGATGTTCAGGCTCTACGGAATACCAACTTTGCTGGGTCGCGTTTTCACTGCGGACGAGGACCAGCCCGGGGGCCCAAACGTTGCGGTGGTTACCTACCGGCTTTGGAACCGACGCTTTGCCCACAACCCAGCCATCGTCGGAAAAACGATCAAGCTCGACGGAGTTCCCTATGCCGTGATTGGCGTTACGCCGCGAAGATTTCAGGAATGGGGCGCCGATATTTTCGTCCCCTTACCGCTTGACCGCGCGTCGACCAGCCGCTCAGTCCGCACTCTGACCGTAGCTGGTGTGGTGAAGGAAGGCCTTTCAGCGGAGCAGACCGCGCCCGCGTTACGCGACCTCGCGAGGCGGGTGGAAGCTCAGTACAGGGCGGCGAACCCCGAATACGACGGCCTGATTTACGTTGCCAACGACGTTCGGACATTCGTAGTAGGCGACCTTCGCATCGCCCTCTATGTGCTCTTGGGCGCTGTGGCGCTGCTGCTGCTGATCGCGACGGCCAATATCGCAAACCTGGTTCTGGCCCGCACCAGGGCGCGGGTTCGTGAAATCGGCACGCGCCTCGCCATTGGAGCCACACCGGCCCGGTTGGCGAGGCAGTTTCTTACCGAGAGCATGTTGCTCTCTGTCATCGCCGGCCTGGTTGGATTCCTGCTCGGAGTGTGGGCGCTCGGTCCGGTTGTCGCTCTGATTCCTGCTCACTACATCGGCGAAGAATCCGAAATACACGCCAGCCCGACCGCTTTCCTGATCAGCCTCGCGGTGGCCGTTCTTCTCGGAATCATCCTGGGGACGGTGCCCGCGGTCCTTATTTCACGGCGAGGCGTTGCTGCGAATTTGGGGCACACTCGCGCGGCAGCGGACGACCGTGGTGCCGGGCGTGTGCGCGCCTTGCTGGTCCTCTCGGAGATGGGGCTCGCGTTCGTGGTGGTGACGGCTGCAGGACTGATGGTCCGCACCTACCGGCAACTGACCTCGATGGATCTCGGTTTTCAGCCGGATCACGTTTTAACGATGCGGATCCCCCTGCCGGAATCGAAATACCCCGGAGGCCCTGAGATCACAGGGTTTTTTCAGGAACTCCTGCCTCGAGTGCGGAGTTTGCCTGCTGCGGTCGAGGTAGCGGCGTCATCGGTCCGGCCAATGGATGGCGTAGCGCGTCGGGACTTTTCCATTCCGGGTCGTTCTCTCAATACTCCGCGCGGTATTGCTACGGCGGATTATCGCGTCATAACGCCGCAGTATTTCGCGGTGATCCGGACGCCGCTTCGCGAGGGCCGCTTCTTCCGCGAGCAGGATTCACGTGACGCACCCGGCGTGGTCATGGTTAACGAGAGGTTCGCCCGAACCTACTTTCCTGGCCAGGAGGCTGTGGGCAAACAGATCCGTCTGGAGAATGAATACAGCGGCCGCTACGCTGCCCGCGAGCCTGATGGAAGCCCGATTGTGCAGATTGTCGGAGTGGTGGCGGACTCGCGTCAACTGACGCAGTGGAGTGCCGTGCGCGAACTTTATGATCCCGCCTCACCCGAGATCTTTGTCCCGTTCTTGCAGCACCCTGAGGCCGGGCGCAATATGGGGCTGCTGGTCAGAACCCAAACCGATCCTGCGAACCTGACGAACGCGGTGCGTCAGCAGGCACTCGGCGTGGACGCTGATGAGGCCTTAGACGATATCGTGACTTTGCGGGATCAGGCAGACCTGGTTTTAGGCCCGTCGCGGCTTTGTTTGTTGCTCCTATCAATCTTCGCCGCCGCCGCCATCATTACCGCGTGTGTCGGTCTTTACGCCATCGTTTCCTACACGGTAATCCGGCGCACGCACGAGATCGGCATTCGTGTTGCGCTCGGAGCGCGGCAGCACGATGTGCTGCGTGTGGTCGTTCGAGAGGCCATGCTTGTGGCTGCCACAGGCTTGGCAGTGGGACTCGTGGCCTCGTTTGGCGTCACTCGGATAATGTCGAGCCTGTTATATCGGGTAGCTTCGAATGATGTCACTACCTTGGCCACCGTTTCCGCTTTATTGGCGTCCGTTGCGGCGTTCGCGAGCTACATCCCGGCTCGCCGGGCGACCAGGCTCGATCCGATGGTGGCGCTTAGATACGAGTGAGAGCATTCGGTGATTGCGCAATTGAGTGATTGGGTGATCGAAAATCGAAGAGGACGACCTCTTTCTTAAGTCGCTCAAACACCCGATCACTCAATCACTCAATGGAGGAATAATAGCGATGCTTCTCCAAGACCTCAAATATGGCTTCCGCATGTTGGCCAAGAGCCCCGGCTTCACGGCGGTGGCGGTGCTGTCACTAGCACTGGGCATCGGCGCCAACACTGCGATTTTCAGCTTGCTGAACGCGGTGATGCTGCGCGAACTTCCGGTGAAAGATCCAGGACGACTTGTTCTATTGGGAACCGGGCGGGAGGACGGCAGTAGCGACGACTTTGCGAACACGGACCTCTACTCGTATTCCTTTTATCGCGAACTGCGGCAGAACAACGACGTTTTCTCGGAGGTCAGCGCGCTGCTGAGCCTAATGTTTGGAGGCATGCACGGCTCCGTGGCCGAAAGCGCCAGGTTGGAACCGATGAACGTTCAACTGGTCTCGGGAACTTATTTCCGAACCCTCGGGGTCACGCCAGCTCTGGGACAGGTTTTCAGTGACGCAGAGGATACGCCCGCCGGAGGCCATCCGGTTGCCGTGATCAACTACTCCTGGTGGAAAACTCGCTTCGGCCTCGATCCCGCTATCCTGGGGAAGACGGTAACCCTCGGTTCCACGGTCTATACCATCGTCGGCGTCGCGCCGCCGGAGTTCTTCGGCACCGCGGTGGGGCAGGCGCCCGATCTGTGGATTCCGCTTTCGATGGAGAAGCAGGTGTCGCCGGGCTGGAATGGTCTGGACGACAAATCGTTTCAGTCGCTCTACATCCTCGCCCGGCTTAAGCCCGGCGTCACGGCCAAATGGGCCCAGGCGAACGTCAATCTCCTGGCGCGGCAGATCTGGCAGGAATACGCCGGACCCGTTCTCACCAAGGAGCAACAACAGGACCTCGAGCAAGCTCGCATCGAATTGACGCCGGCGGCGCGCGGGCTTTCGCGACTGCGCTTCGAGTTTGCATTTCCATTGCTGATCCTGATGACGGTGGTCGCGCTGGTGCTCCTGATCGCCTGCGCCAACATTGCCAATCTACTGTTGGCGCGCGCCACGACCCGCCGGCGCGAAATCGCAGTACGCCTGGCGATCGGCGCTGGGCGTGACCGCCTGATTCGGCAGATGCTGACCGAAAGCCTGCTGATGGCCTTCCTAGGCGGGGTACTCGGGGTCCTGTTCGCCTCGTGGGCAAGCGAGGCGCTTCTGGCCATGGTTTCCGCCGGACCCAACCCTCTACCCCTTAAAGTTGCCCCCGATGCTCGCGTGCTCGTCTTTACGCTTGCCGTCTCGCTGGCCACCGCGCTGGTCTTCGGAATAGTTCCCGCCCTGCGAGCTACCCGGCTCGACCTGGCGCCATCGCTCAAGCAGGGAAGAGGAGAAACCTCAGCGGGCGACCGCAGTCGACTAGCCAAGATGTTGATTGTCTCGCAAGTTGCGCTCTCGTTGGTGCTCCTGGTCGGCGCCGGGCTCTTTCTGCGCACTCTTATCAAGCTCACTAACCTGGACACCGGGTTCAACAAGGAGAACGTCCTCTTGTTTGGCATCGACCCTTTGGACGCGGGCTACAAGCAGGACGCGCGATTGACGAACCTTTATCAACAGATTGAGCAGCGAGTGAGCGCAGAACCCGGCGTGCGCGCCGCCAGCATTTCATTCTTTACCTTCAACGAAGGCACGTGGGACAGCCCGGTTGTCGTGGAAGGAAGCAACCCGGCGCCCGAAATCGGGAATAACGTCTTTCATAACGTTGTCGGACCGGGTTATTTCGCCACCATGGGAATCCCCGTGCTAGTCGGCCGGGTATTTGATCAGCATGATACTGCCGCTTCATCCGGGGTCGCCGTCATCAACGAGACCATGGCGCGGCAGCTTTTCCCAGGCGTCTCGCCGATCGGTCGCCGCTTCCGCGTCAAGGGTGACCCCCAAAAGAACCCTGAGGTCGAGGTGGTCGGTGTGGTGAAGGATGCGAAATACCAAAGCTTGCGCGAGAGGCCATCGCCCGCAGCCTACTATCCCTACACCCAGGGCTCGGGGTACTACTACGATCTTACAGTTCGTTATTCAGGAGATCGTGAAGCGATCATCGCGGAGGTTCGCCGCGCGGTCGCCGAGGTAGACGGAAGGCTCCCTGTCTCGTACCAGAGAACCCTCGCCGAACAAGTGGACGAGTCCATCACGAACCAGACCCTCATCGCCCGGCTCTCCGCCTTCTTCGGGTTGCTGGCCGCATTCCTGGCGTGTATCGGAATCTACGGGCTCATGGCCCATGCTGTCACCCGGCGGACGAGCGAGATCGGCCTTCGCATGGCGCTGGGCGCCGAACGCTCGAAGGTCCTGTGGATGGTGTTGGGCGAGAGCCTCATTCTGGTGACCTTAGGAATTGTTATAGGGCTGCCTGTGGCCTTCGCCGCCGAAGGACTCATCTCCAAGATGCTCTTCGGCCTGGCACCCGTCGATCCGCTATCATTTGCCGGCGGTGCGATCCTGCTGTTGGCGCTCGCCGTCCTGGCCGGTTATCTTCCCGCCCGCAAGGCGGCATTGGTGGATCCCATGGTGGCGCTTCGATATGAGTGAGAGCATTGGGTGATTGCGCATTGAGTGATTCGACGATTGAAAATCGAAGAGGAACCTCTTTCTTAAGTCGCTCAATCACCCGATCACCCAATCACTCAATGGAGGAATAATGGCGACGCTTCTCCAAGACCTTAGATACGGCTTCCGAATGCTGGCCAAGAGCCCTGCCTTTACGGCGGCGGCGGTGCTGTCGCTGGCGCTGGGCATCGGCGCCAACACGGCGATTTTCAGCCTGCTCGACGCCGTAATGCTCAAGCTGCTGCCGGTCCAGAACCCCCAGCAGCTTGTTTTGCTCGACTGGGCGTCAAAGGGATGGCCTGACGCCTTCATGAATTCACTGTCAGGTGGCTGGGATCGCGACAAGAGCGGGCGGGTGACCAGCACCTCGTTTCCCTATTCGGCTTACGAGCAGATTCGCGACCGTAGCCAGGTGTTCTCGAGCGTGCTGGGATTGGCCGGCAACGGGAATGATTTGAATATAGGCTACAAGGGAGAACCGGGACGGGCCGACGGCGAACTCGTCTCCGGGACATTCTTCTCCACCCTGGGGGTCCAGCCTGTCCTCGGCCGCGCTCTCGCTCCTGACGACGACCGTATCGGCGCCAGCCCCATCTGCGTCGTCAGTTACGGCTACTGGGAGCGGCGGTTCGGCCGTGACCCGGCAATAGTGGGGCGGTCGATCACGGTAAACAGTGTCCCGGTGACGATTGTTGGTGTCGGTCCACCGGAGTTTTACGGCGTGCAACCCGGGCGGGCCGTTGATGTCTGGTTGCCTCTTCATGCCCAGCCACAAGTTGAGCCAAGCTGGTCGCCCCGCCCGGAACAAGGGCCGAACGCCAGACCGGCGCAGTCCCTATTCGAAGCGCGCGACAACTTCTGGGTTGTCATCATGGGCAGGCTGAAGCCGGGCGTGACCGAGCTGGAGGCACGCGCCAAGGTTGAAGCGATCTTTCAGCAATGCATGGCTGTCGAGATCAAGCCGACGACCAAGCCGGAGACGATTCCGCACGCGGAACTCGAACCGGCGAGCAAAGGGCTCGACGCGCTACGACGTGAGTTCTCCAAGCCGCTCTTCATTCTGATGACTGTGGTCGGGCTGGTCCTGCTCATCGCGTGCGCCAACGTCGCCAACCTGTTGCTGGCACGCGCCACGGCGCGACAGAAGGAAATCGCGGTGCGGCTGGCCATCGGTGCGCGGCGAGGCCGAGTGATGCGCCAATTGCTCACCGAGAGCGTGCTCCTGGCGGCCCTGAGCGGAATCCTGGGTTTGATCCTGGCGTTCTGGGCCGCTGATCTGCTGGTGGCGTTTATGGGGAGCGGGGGCGATCCAGTCAGCTTGAGCGTGACGCCTGATCCGCGCGTGCTTGGCTTTACCGCGGTGGTCTCGGTGCTGACGGGGATTCTCTTCGGCCTCGCTCCCGCCTTGCGCAGCACGCGATTGGAACTGACGCCAGCGCTCAAAGAAACCGGAACCTTGTCGGGGGTGGCGGGCGGCAGACACAGCTTGCGGTTGGGATTCGGAAAGGCGCTGATCGTCGGGCAAATTGCGCTTTCGCTCCTGCTCCTGGCGGGCGCCGGATTGTTCGTGCGCACGCTCACCAATCTGGAAAACGTCAAAGCGGGATTCGACCAGCGGAACCTGTTGTTGTTTGGCATCGATCCGACGCAGGACGGCTATAAGGGCCAGCGGCTGGCCGATTTCTATCAGGAGTTGACGCGCCGGGTGCAGGCGCTGCCCGGCGTGCGTTCGGTCGCCATGTCTGGAAGCAGGCTCATCGGAGGCGGAGTGTCGATTGTTGGCATTTCCATCCCGGGGTACGCACCCAACCCCAGCCAAAAAGATGCTGCGACTTACACCAACCCGGCAAACGGTAAGCCTCAAGCTTATTTCAACCGGGTGGGGCCGAATTTTTTTGAAGCCCTGGGCATCCCACTGGTGCTCGGGCGTACCATCGGCCAGGTTGACACAGAAGGGGCGCCTAAGGTGGCCGTGGTGAACCAGACGTTCGCGCGTCAATTTCTGAGCGGCGCGAATCCCGTCGGCCGGCGCTTCGGCTTCGACGAGAAGGCCAGCGCCGATACTGAAATCGTCGGCGTGGTGGGCGATGCCAAATACAGCGATTTGCGGAGAGCGGTTCCGGCCACCGTCTATGTGCCCAGCCTCCAGGACGTGAAGTGGCTGGCCGGGATGAACTTCGAGGTGCGCACGGCAGGCGACCCGATCGCTATGGCCCCCGCCATTCGCCGCGTCGTCCAGGGTCTGGACCCGAACCTCGCCCTTTATGACGTCAGAACCCAGGTGGAACAGACCAACATGACCCTATTCCAGGAGCGCCTGTTCGCGCGCCTCACCAGCTTCTTTGGGCTTCTGGCCGCACTGCTCGCCTGTATCGGGGTCTACGGCATCATGGCTTTCGCGGCCGGCAAGCGTACGCGTGAGATCGGCATCCGGATGGCACTGGGCGCCAACCGCGGGGAGATCCTGGCGATGGTCCTGCGAGAGACCGTGGTGCTGTTGGCGATTGGAATTGTGGTTGGGATTGCCTTGGCGCTGGAAGCGTCGCGACTGATTGCAACGTTGCTGTTCGGGTTGAAGCCCACCGATCCGTTGACCATCACCGTCGCGGCATTGCTCATGGTGCTGGCGGCGGCATTGGCCGGATACGTCCCGGCGCGCCGGGCATCGCACGTGGATCCGATGGTGGCGCTTAGATACGAGTGAGAGCATTGGGTGATTGCGCGATTGAGTGATTGGGTGATTGAAAATCGAAGAGGACCTCTTTCTTAAATCGCTCAATCGCCCGACCACCCAATCACCCAATGGAGGAATCATGGCGAGGCTTCTCCAAGACCTTAAGTACGGCTTCCGGATGCTGGTGAAGAACCCCGCTTTCACTGCGGTGGCGGTGATCGCGCTGGCGTTGGGCATCGGTGCCAACACCGCGATTTTCAGCGTCGTAAACGCCGTGCTGCTGAAGCCGCTGCCCTTCCGCGATCCCAACCGGCTGATGCTCTTGAGCGAAGCTAACTCGCGGCAACCTCACGTTTCCGTCGCCTACCCGAATTACTTTGATTGGAAGCAGCAGAGCCACGTCTTCGAGGATATGGCAGCGTTCCAGCCGAGGGATTTCAATCTCGCCGGTGTGAACGAGCCGGAGAATATTGGCGGCAGCGCGGTTGCTTCCAATCTCCTTCTGACGCTGGGCGTGAAGCCGCTTCTCGGGCGCGACTTCCGGCCGGACGAAGACAAGAAAGGCACCGCGCCGGTGGTGATCCTTGGCTACAGCCTGTGGCAGAGGCGCTTTGGAGGCGAGCCCGGCGCGGTGGGACGAACGGTAACTCTCGACGCGAAGCCGTTTACGATCGTCGGGGTGATGCCGCCCCAGCTCACCATGTATGAGGATAGCCAGCTCTACACGCCCATCGGTGTATGGATGGGCGAAGAGAGTATGACCGAGCGCGGGGATCATAACGACACGACGGTGGTAGCGCGCCTCAAGCCCGGAGTCACGCCCGTCGAGGCGCAGGCGGAAATGGACACAATTGCGCGTCGGCTGGAGCAGCAGTATCCCGATACCAACACCGGCTATCGCGTCGTCATGACCCCCATCCGGGACGCTTTCGTCGGCGATAGTGGGCCGCCGATTCTGGTGCTGTTCGCCGCCGTCGGATTCGTCCTGCTCATTGCCTGCGTCAATGTCGCGAATCTGCTGTTGGCGCGAGGCGCGGCGCGAGAAAGGGAGATTGCCATCCGTTCCGCCCTCGGCGCCAGCCGCCTGCGGGTGGTTCGGCAATTACTCACCGAAGGGGCGGTGCTGGCTGTCGCGAGCGGCTTGTTGGGGCTGCTGGTCGGCGCCTGGGGACTCAAGGGCCTGCTGACGCTGATCCCTCAAGACGTCGGCATGGGAATGCCGGTGGCCATCAACTCCTGGGTACTCGGATTCACTTCCCTGCTCTCTTTGGCGACGGTGGCGATTTTCGGCCTCGTGCCCGCGCTACAAGTCTCGAGACCGGACCTGAACGAAACCTTGAAGGAGGGCGGAAGGACGGCCAGCGGCGGCGTCGAACGCCGCCAGGTACGGAGTGTGCTCGTGGTCTCCGAAATCGCCCTTGCTCTCGTGCTTCTGGTCAGCGCGGGCCTGATGATCAAGAGCTTTCGCCGGCTGCTGGCGGTGGACCCGGGCTTCAATCCGGATAACGTACTGACGATGGAAGTGAACCTGCGCGGCTCAGAATATGACAAGTCCGAGCTGGTCGCGGCCTTTTGCCGGCAGTCGCTGGATCGCATCCGCACGCTGCCCGGGGTGAAGTTCGCCGCCATCGGCAATCGGCTTCCTCTCACTGACGATCACTCGCGCAGCGACATCCTGATCGAGGGACAGCCGGTGCCGGCGATCGGTCATTTCCCGCACCCGGACTTCCACGACGTCAGCCCGGACTATTTCCAGGCTATGGGGATCCCCCTGATGCGGGGGCGTTATTTCGCTGCATCGGATACGGCACCAGCTCCACCTGTAGTCCTGATTAGCGAGTCTCTCGCCCGCCGCTTTTGGCCCGGGGGGGATGCCGTCGGCAAGCGCATCCTGCAAGGCCGCAAGCCGGACCCCAAACGCCCCTGGCGTACCATCGTCGGCATAGTCGGCGACACCAAGCAGTACGGCCTGAGCGCCGAAACCAAGTGGGAGGTGTATTATCCTTACCTTCAGAATCCTCCCAGCGATTTCGCCTTTGTCGTGCGTGCCGCTTCACATCCCGAAGGCCTGACGGCGGCGATCAAAAACGAGGTCCACGGGATCGACAAAGACGTGCCGGTCCATGACGAGGTGACGATGCAAAAAGTCGTCTCCGACTCGGTCGGGACGCGGCGAATGACGATGCTCCTGCTGGGTCTTTTCGCCGCCTTGGCCATGGTGCTGGCGGCGGTTGGCGTCTACGGTGTGATTTCGTATTCCGTCACCCAGCAGACGCACGAGATCGGCGTACGCATGGCGCTGGGCGCCGAGCGCAATGACGTGCTGTGGCTGGTGGTGGGCAAAGGACTCGCCCTCGCGCTGATCGGCGTCGGCGTGGGATTGGCGGGCGCCCTGGGGCTGACTCGCTTCTTGTCGAGCTTGCTTTTCGGCGTTCGCCCCACTGATCCCGCGATCTTCCTGGGCGTCTCGCTGATTCTGGCCGCCCTGTCGATGGTGGCAAGTTACATTCCCGCACGCCGCGCCGCCAGGGTGGATCCGATGGTGGCACTGAGATACGAGTGACAGTAGACTAGCTTACTAGCCGCTAGTCACGTCTTCAAGGAGGGAGTCATGGCAAAAGTTGAACGCATTCGCGAGCTGATGAGGGATGTGGTAGGTCCGGATTATTTCCGAGAAAAAACCGAAGCCGGGTGGAAGTTGGTCGCGGTCGAGTGGCAGCGTGAGATCGAGGGTGGACACGAAGAGCCGCGCGCGTTCATCGAGGACGTGCCCTTCGGGCTTCGAGTCTCGGCCGACTGCCAGCACTTGGAAGAGAACCCGCCGGAGAAAGACGTTCTCGTGACCATGATGGATCTGATCGTTCAAGATAACCCCCTCTCGAGGGTGGCGGACGAGCTGAACCAAAGAGGTTTCCGGACTCGGCAGGGAGGGCGCTGGGCGCCCGTCTCGGTGTTCAACATGCTTCCCCGGCTGATCGAGGTGGGACCGCGCATCTTCTCCAGCGAGGAGTGGTCGGAACGTCGGCAGAGGCTTCTCAAGGTGGTCTGAGGAGAGGGCCAAGATGCCGGGCTAAAGGTAGAAGGCAGACGAAATAAGGGGAAGAGGAGCTCGTCCCATAAATTCGGTCTACCACCTACCGTCTACCGCTAGCCCGGCATCTTTGCCCTTTCCTTCATTCCCAGGGTCTGCATCTCGTGCTGTAACGTCTCGGGCAGGCCCACTTCGAGCGGGCGCGCCGTGAATCCGAGCTCGCGCTCGGCCTTGGCGCTGTTGCCGAGATAGGTGACGCCGGCAAGGACTCGCAGGCCCTCGGTGGTGAAGGTCGGCGGAAGAGGAATGGCCCGTTCAACCACG